>Ga0209488_10000323_pt1 | contig 38640 bp, 48 predicted proteins | sample Rivendell_Oct201_8_FD_188349 | JGI IMG/M metagenome (GOLD analysis project Ga0209488, IMG submission 188349) | Vadose zone soil microbial communities from the Eel River Critical Zone Observatory, Northern California, USA -... | ecosystem: Environmental > Terrestrial > Soil > Vadose zone >...
TTCTGTAAGACAACGCACTGGCACCCATGTCAAAATAGAAAACCCAGTGTACCATTTTGGGTTCCACTGTGGGTACGCGGGATTGCCGCCTTCGGCGACAATCACCCAGGCTATGACCGATTTATCCCAGTCCGGAGTTGCTCAACCTATGCGATCATGTGATCACGTCGCGTCCATGAAAGTTCTCACGGTTGAAGCCCTCCGCGATTCGGACAAAGCAACAGCGGATGGAGATCCCCAACTGAACCGTCATGTCCGCGACATCCTCAAACTCGACTCAGCCTCAAGCTACAAGGCGCCTTCTACGGCCGACCTCGATATTCACTCCAAGACGCTCCCTTTCCATCTCGAGTTCATCATCGGGTTCTGTGCGTTCGTTGACGTCCGGACCCTTGAGCGCACTCGCTTCGGCAAAGAAATTCAAGGCAGCCCTTTCCTCAGAAGCCCGCACCCGAACGACCGTAAAAACGAAACCCCCAGCTCAGCCCCCAGCTCCAGGAACGCCCACGAAGCGAGATCCGTCACGACCCAAGACGCCTGGCACGCCCCGACAGGCAGAGGATGACCTACACCGGGACGACCGCAGCGAGATGGATGTTAGCAGAGTCGACCCGGAGGACGTGCTCGTAGACTGGGAAACCGTCGAACCGGCTGACATCTCGGGCGAGGTCGACGAGAACTTCCCCCGTGCCGTTTCGAACGGCGAGCGAGACGACAAAGTCCTCGTCTCCATCCGCGTGCGCCCCTCGGAACAGCCCTCTGCGTGGGATACACAAACGGACGGCAGCTCGATCAAGCTCTTTTCGCAGCACCATCGCAATGCGGCCACCGCCCCGCCTGTTTTTCACTTCGACGAAATTCTGACAGGCTCAGATAACAAGTCCGTATACAATGCCGTCGCGCGCAACCACGTTTGCGCAGCTATGGATGGCTACAACGCTGTCGTCTTTGCATATGGCCAAACGGCCAGCGGCAAGACCTTCACACTGGTTGGTTACCACGTCATGGTCGTATAGGTTGTCTGACACGTCCGCAGTCTGGAGACGACGACCAACCTGGAATTATACCACGCGCTATGAAAGACGTCTTTGCTTTCATCAGACGCACACCCGCGCGAGAGTACTTGCTGCGCTGTTCATACCTTGAAATATACAACGAGACGGTCCATGACCTGCTTGCGCCGGCCTCAGCTCCAGCCGTGCAGCTCCAAGGCAGCGGCGCGAACGTGTGGCTGGCGCCGCTCCGCGAGGAGGTCGTGACAAGCCTTGCGAGCGTGCGCGCTGTAATCGCGCGCGGGTGGGCTGCGCGACGGACGGCGAGCACGGATTGGAACGACAGAAGCAGTCGCAGCCACAGCGTGTTCCGAGTGGTCATTGAAAGTCGAGAACGCGGCGACACGAGTGGCGGGCGCCAAACCCCCGGAGGACCGTCGCGACCGCCAACGCCCGGCGGGCCAAGGCTGCAATCGATTGGAGGGAGGAGCGTGCAAACGAGCGTGCTCAGTTTGATCGATTTGGCGGGGTCAGAGAAGGCGACGTCGGACAAGGAGCGGACGCGGGAAGGGAAGTTTATCAACACAAGGTACAAACATTTACCTAGGCCTCTTCAAGTTCTTGATTCCTGATTGGGGCCATGCTTAGCTTGCTCACTCTTGGGAGCGTTATTTCAACACTGGCAGAAAATGCATCCAAGGGGAAGAAGTGGGTGAAGTTCAGCTTGCTGCGTTCAATATCGTACTGACGCTGGGTGAAGCGACCATGTCCCATTCCGCAACTCCAAACTTACACGGATGCTACAACCCTCGCTTTCCGGCGATGCGCGCATCTCAGTAATCTGCACGCTGAACCCAGATGTCAACGCTGTCGCTGAATCGACGAGCACGCTGCTATTCGCGCAACGTATCAAGAAGGTACAGCTGAATGCGAAGAAGAAAGAGGTCGTCGACACCGACGCGCTTCTTGAACGGTACCGACAAGAGATCGAGGAGCTCAAGAAACGCCTAGTCGAGAAAGAGAAGGAAGCGGAGGCACCAGGAAAGACCCGCCGCCTCTCCGCACGCGAGGTAATTCTCGACTGTCGCCCTGCGAAGCCCCCATTGACAGGATTCACAGCAACTGGACGAGAGCAAGGCGATGAAAGATCTCAACGCGCGTATCAAGCAACTCACGAACCTTATCCTCACGAGTCAAACGGTTGGCGAGAACCGCGGGGACGAGTCGCGTCCGGCGAGTCCCTCCAAAGTTGACTTTGATATGACACCCTACCAAGTACGCGCCTCTTCCCTCTCCCATCCTCCTCTCTCCCAGATTTTGCAAAGCAAGCTGACACGCACAAACGTGGCAGCTCCAACAAGAGCTCCTTTCCGCACGACGCGAGATCGAATCGCAAGCAACCCAAATCCTCGCCCTCGAAGTGACGCTCCTCGCGCGGCCCGAGCTGCCCCCCGACGCGCCGGAAAGCGAGAAGGATCGCTTGCTGGCGGAGCAGGCGCGCAGTATCCGCGAACTCGAGATGGTCGTCAAGGGCTACGAGGACAACCTCGGCGCGCCGCTGCGCGCCGTACGAGAGGACGTCGAGCGTGAATGGAGCGGGCGGCTCGCGGCGGAGGAAGCGAAGCGCAAGGAGGCAGACGAATGGGCGACGGAGCTTGCGCGCGCACTCGAGAAGGAGAAAAAGGTTCGCCCGTACCCATCCCGTCTATTTATCTATCGGACCCAAGCTGACGAGTGATCCGTTGGTTCGTATAGGCACGGCAGCAGCTGGAAGACGAACGACGTGCGCTCGCGGCGTTCGTGACCAAGTTTGACTCGCTCACGTCGGGACTCGCCTCCTCTTCTTCTTCGGCGATGTCCCTATCAAATTTAAGCAACACCCCGCCCGCTCCCCGAGCGTCCAAACTGCCTCTTGCGCGCTTGCCGCCCATCGTCGAGTCGCCCGTGCGTTTGGACCTCGGCGGCTTGCGCGGGGAGCCGAGCCTGCTCGAGGAGAAGTGGGACGCTGGCGGGATGGTCCTTGACGACGAGAGCTTCGACATTGAGCGCGCGATCGGCGCCAGCAGCCCGAAACGCGCGCCGAACTCTGGCAAGGGCGTCGATAGCCCGATGCGGGAGGTGCTGGGAGGAAAGGAAAACTTGCCTGTTTGATCTGTCAGTGTGTGTAGGCAGGCCACATATGAGAGGCTGTGTTGTTGATCGACATTTTGTCGTGTGTGCGCATGCAGATACCATGATGCAAAGCGGATGTACGATAGCCAGATGCGAATACACTGGTGGCCAGATATGCTAGGTGCTGGTCTTGCATCCAAAATAAACGGTGCTAGTTAAGCCCCCAGTACGGTAAAAGCAAGAATGCGCTGTATAGGGGTATCACGTTCAGAATGTACCTTCACGTCCCGAACATGACATCATGATGAAACTCACGACGAGGCCCATCTGCATGCGCCGTCTAATAGTATCTGCGTCAGCCTTGGTTTATGAGAAACAGAGAATGCGTACGAGAACATAGTGTCTCAAGGCTTGGCCAAGCTGTGCGTGCTTCATAAGCTTCCGCAAGTCTCGCGTCACACTATAACTCTTCCGCTTTGAAGGGCAGTTAGGCATGGACCAGTGCGCCGTAGGTAGGAACACTGCCTGTCAATTTACATATGGAAATCGGATTGAGTTTATGAAACTGGGGCCTCACACCACATATAACTCTTCATTCTCCTCGCGTTTCCTCGTCCACCCCAACCTACTCCCCTTATACTCCGCCCACTGGAATAGACACATCCTCGTACATTTTAACCCACACTATTGGAAACAGGCTTTGGTTTACCGACGTCATATTGGGGAGACGACGGAGGTGTGCAACTGGGTGCATCATGAATTCCTCGTCCCGATTCGACAGGATAAATTGGAGAATTAACCTCTGGAAGGCTTCGTTGAGATATCCTGGGTTGTTTCGTGGGTCACCTGGTTCGAGCCAATACCTGTCGACATGAAGGAGGGCAGCGAGGTCACCAAGCAACCGCCCGAGGGGTTTGTAGACGGAATGCGTAGCACCGCTTAACCCACCCCAGATCAACTGGCTACGTTCTTCGGCTGATCCCATTAGATTTCCCCATAACCCAGCAGGGATGGGCTCGTGATCTTTTCCCTCAGGTTGCGCACCTACGGCCCAGTATAACAGTAGCCAAAACACAGACTCGGTGTCATGATCGAGTTCGTGTCTCCAGGGCTGATCTTGATTTATCACCACCGCCTCCGGAGGCTCCTGGAGGAACATCCTATCTGCGTGGGGGAATGACTTGATCCGAATAGGATGGTGACACGCATAGGGCGCGGGAATTTCGGGCACTTGAGGGATACGAGGATTGTTAGGGATGATGGGGCCTCCCACTTCGACAGCACGAGCGATGAACATTGGTGTGCCCTAATGATATCACAAATTAGAGTAACTCATAAATAGATGGGGGATACGACAAACAGCTCGGGTGATTTGCTTGTAGTCAGGACCCGTCTTGTCACTTAGGTCTTCTGCGTGGTTAAAGTCGATGAGGAGTGCCGTGGTCTGTTGGGGATTATTACTTGGCTCAGTGTTACATCAGTATATGCCCAAATCCATAGCATTTTTCTACATACCTTTCGCCGAGAAGGTACTTGATAAAGCATAGCGACACTTCCTTCGTCTCACCCGTCTTGTTCACTCCACCAGACTGAGCATCTGATGTAGCACTAGTTGAAGGGTGCCCGACATAAACGACATTGCCTTTGCTGATGTCGCGATGAAGGATCAAGCGCTCAAAGCGCAGATACCGCAAGACTGCGGAGGTGTGAGCGCACAGAATATGGTTAATGATGATAGAATTACCTTCCAAGATGTCGAATATCATCTCTAACGCCTGTCGCAGCGTAGAGATACTCAGGAATGGCTGTCCCAGTTGCTGCAATCCCATGCGGTGCTTCTCTCTGGATTCACAAAAGGGTGTCGCGATTACCTCATGGTAGACCGCTTCTACCACTCCTGGCACCTTCTCTGGACCGTGCACGCGTGTGAGGATATGGTACTCGTCAAACCGAGTTTTAGCTCGACACATCTGATCTTTGAGCACGGTCAGGGGTTTACTGTTAACCTTGACATTGGAATTACAGTTCGAGAGGATGTGAGTGCGGGTTCCGAACGGGTTACTACCATATATAGGACAGAAGCCAGAGCAGATGATGTGTTTGGCATCGTCGGCTCTGATTTGCACGGTGTACAATGCGGTGTCCAGCTCTGGTTTGGGGACCATTTCTAGATATGACGGATCCGCAAAGGGACCCGGATCATAAAGGCGATGTATGAATGCGTACAAGAGCCGGGAAAGATTGTTGTTTTCCCAAGAGACAGAATAGGAACGTATTCCAAGCCCCCCAATTCCGAAGAGGAAGGTGATCCCAGAGTCGGAGGTGAATAATCCTTGCGCAACATGGAGGTCCGGTCTCGCCAGTAGGAGATAATACAAATATGAATATGCTTGTCGGTTCTGGGAGTTGCGGGATTTTCCTGAAGATGCATCCTCACCGACGAGCCGGATGCACGGCCAGAGCGCAATATCCGAATTTTCATCTATCCAATGATTTTCAAATGCGGCAGTGTAGTCCGGTTTGCACTGCGTGTCTGTGATGTGGCCACGGTGGGCTTTACTTCCAGTAGCCTTGAAAACTAGGAGATCTGAATCTACACGTTAGGGTGATTAAATGCGAAAAGCCATGTATAAAGAGGAACGAAGCACTCACCCTTAGCGTGCTCGTCCCTTATGTCTTTCGATGTCTTGTTAACTCTCTCAAGAAATGTGTTCGATGAACATTTTCTGTTAAACAATCTTTTGTTAGCCTTTGGTAGGAGATGATTGTCGACGGCTAAGAATTCGAAAAATTCGCATGGTGCCTTAATAGTTATCACATTAAACTGTCCTTGGACTTCTTCACGATTGTGGTCAGCAAAAGGCCTAGCTACTATTGCCCGGGATGGCAGGGTTGGAGGTGAATTGGGCGACATGGTGGTGGTTCGAAGGCGTCGCCGCAGAGGTCACACATACATTACATAAGCAGGAATTCATCCGTCATAAGATAAGCGATAGATAGGAGCCTCAGTATTTTCTGACGGTTCCCGTACCGTTCCGGGTTTTTAAACCCACTGGATGGACGGTGGACAGGACGGTCACGGTCGACGGTCTTTGCCAATTCATGACCGTCCGAATTATGGCCGTCAATCATGGGCATAAGACGGTTGGACAGATATCTCCGATACAAAGAGATTCCTCCAGCGTTCCTCTTATCTCGACCATGTCATCCGGGAGGTCCTTCGCCTCCACACTCCTATCACAAACGCCGACCGGATTGCGAAGGAAGATGTTACAGTTCCTTTAAGCGAGCCGTTTATCGACCGGCATGGGGTCAAGAGACATGAGTTCGGGCAAGTAATTCCATTCGCATATGGTGCTGCACCTGAAATAGCAGGTAGTGGCTATGAAAGGGAGACATGGTCATCATTCCGATTCTGGCAGTACATAGGCTGAAATCGCTGTGGGGTGAGGATGCTGACGAGTTCAAGCAAGTGCCTTCCTGCTCGCTCATGCCACGCACCTGCATTTAGCTTGACTGTCTATCTAGACCAGAACGTTGGGAAGCCATTCCCAAGACAGCTAAAGCTGTTCTGGGTGTCTTTAGCAATCTTCTGACATTCATTACTGGTACGCACGCATGCGTCGGCTACCGGTTTTCTCTGATCGAGTGAGTTCTCAATGTCAACGCATTGGCAGCGCGTTCGCTGATTGGATACTGGACGGTATCAGGATGAAGGCGATCTTACTTTAATTTGTTCGGGCATTTGACTTTGAGCTCGATCGCTCGAAAGACGAGGATTGTAGGACGGCCCTGGGTGACTTCGGATCTCGATAGCGGCCCACAACTGTCACTCGTTATTCGCCCCGCGAAATCTGATTGATATATAATGAACGTATGACTGCGGTGGATCGGAGAGCAATGCTAAATCTGTATGGTGTCTATGACTATGATGGTCCACAGCAACTTGTGATATGTTGGTGGTACGCAGACCTCATCCAATGATTTGTATAACCAGCGAATCAGAATGTAGAGTAGCAAGAAAATGTAACGCTTGTGGATAATATATTGTAAGCTTGAGGAATCCAGTCGACACGCAAGTGAGATCGGCCGGGTCGAAGTCCAAGAGAGTGAGAGAAAGGGGGATGAGGAGACGAGAACTGATACAAGTGGCAAAGACCCGCGTTGCTGACAAAGATGCGCAAGGCCCGAGCAGATCGAGAGCAGATAAGGGGTGGGAGGGGAGAAGATGAGGACGATTCCGAACGTGAGTTGGCACGGCGGCACGGTAAAACGTTCGAAATCAAAAGGGAGGGAGGCAAAGGGGAAACAGGCAGGCAGAGAGGGTGGCTCAGTGTCGCACAAGAAAGGAGAGAAGAGAGGGAGACAGTCGAATTCGCGTGAACAAGAATGCTGCTCTTCACGAGCGTTTGGGAATCTTTGAATACATGCCAGGCTTAGTAGATCAAATCTGTAACAAGTTAGGGGATATATTGTAGTGTCTTTGGGGTTATGAACGGGTAGTAAGCACGGATAGAGCTGACCGTATAGAAATCTTCGTTCATTGGTGCAAACGTGTCGGCCGACGAGGCGCGGTGCGAGTTCGCCGTTGGTTTCCAGCAACGTTGGCATGTGGTGGAGGAGCTAGGTAAGCAAAAGAAGGAGGAAACATACGAAAGGGGAAAACAAAGGATATCGAGTACGAGCGTCACTGTGCAATCGAGAGGCAGCTGATCGAAAAAAAAGGGAACACGCGGGGTCGAGCCATAAGGCGTTGGCCGAGCAGAGAGTCCGATAGGCTTCAGGCAAGGGCTATTTTTTCGGGGCACGGTTGATTTTGAGGGTATAAGACGGTTGAGGCCGCGAGAAGGCGAGGAGACGGAAGGACGAAGGGGCGAGGGTGGCATGGATGACAAATCGTTGGCATGCGTGACTGACGAATCGGGGACGTGCGATAGTGTTGGGCGCTCCGGTGGCTCGTTCCGAGCTCGGCGGCATTCCTCACCTCACAATATGCAAAGAAATTAATGCAGTTCGACATCGAAAGGGAATCTACAGGGACATTAGATTATTCGTGTATACAGTGCTATGAATCGTCCTATACTTTCGAAGGTGGCTCCCTTTGAAGCCCAAGCCAATGTAAACAAAACAATGAAAGATTTAGTCATCGTCAGTCATCAGCAAAAGTGCAAAAAGTAGTTAAGTATTTGCCTTGCAAGGCCATATAAGGTTAGCCCGTTTGCAAGGTTCTACCGAATTGCGGGCCGCCTCGGATATGACTTGTGTCTTGCGGCAACTGGTAGCAGTACAGTCTTTTGTATTGTGTCTATATTTTGCTTGTAGTTTGAACAATGCTAGTTATTTGAACCATTTTTGTACACAGTTTTGAGTGCTGTCAAAGCCCCTAGGAGCCCTGTTAGTTAATGTTAACTTTCAACTTTCTGGCCACTTTACTGTGACTTACTGTACAGTATTCCCAACTTGTTCACTGGTCAAGAACAAAAAAAATTGAACTTGCTAGATTCCAGACCTAGCTGGCTTATCTTTTCACTTTCAAGACCTTTTGGCTTTTACAAGCTTGTACAAGTGCCAAAAGCAAGTTGTATAAATAAAAACAAGATGCATTGTATTAAGGGTATCGCATCACATTCAGAATGTACCCCAAAGGTACCTCCACGTCCCGAACATGACGTTCATAATGAACCCCACGACAAGGCCCATCTGCATGCGCCGTCTAACGGCATCGACGTCAGCCTCGATTTGAGAGCAATAGAGAATGCGTACGAGAACACGGTGCTCTCCGGTGTCTCAAGAGCATGTCCGCTGTCCCAAAACGCCGCAGGCTTGGGCGCTCGGAGGAAGAAGAACGGGAGAAGGGGGAAGAAAAAGCCAATGATGATGCCGTTGAGCACCGCCCGCGCACGAGAGTTGGTTTCAGTTGACCCCCCAGTGGACCCACTCCCACTTCCAAGGGCGTCAATCCATTGTTCCTCGAGCGCGCGTGCATGCTCCTCGTCTGGCCAAGGGTCGGGATACGAATTAGCAGGGATAGGAAATGAGGCGGAAGTGAAGTGCGCACATTCTTCCTCTGTCGGGAATTCTGCAGTGGAAAGGTAGTCCGCGGCCGAGCGCGAGTGGAACTGTCTTCGAAAGTTTTGGATGTCATCTTGGGAGAATCCGGCCGCAGTAAGGCGGTCAAAGCCGCGCAGGGGCTTAATCTGCGTCTCCTGATTATACAGAATTCGGCAACGTCAGAGGGCACGTATATTGGGAAAAAGGGTTGGGGAATGGGAGCCGGCGTACCTGGGGCTGTTCCTCGCCCTCTTCCTCGCCCTCAGCGAGCTGCGGACCGACAGAACAGTTCAGCCACGGCACGGACAGCGGCGCAGAGGGCAACATCGATGTATCGGGCTCATCTTTGCCTTTATCTTTACTCGCAGCGCGCTGCTGGCGCTCTTCGAGCATGCCGAGCCACGATGTCAGCTGGGTCCCGTCGGTGAGCAGCCGCCCGGCGTGGACAAGGCGCAAGCGGCGACGTTGCAGTTGAGGGCGGGCTTCCCGGATCTGAGACGTTAAAAGATTATGAGGGGGGGGGAGATGTGGGCGAGGATTAAAAGTGGGGTGGTGCATACCTTGGCTCGGACGTCGCGCACAGTCTCGTGCTCGGTGACGTGCAGCAGCAAGTCCTGGACGCCTTCCGTGAAGCGCACCATCAATTCGCGAGGTGGAATAGGTCCACCAAGGTCGGGTGCATCCTCTAGGATAGGATCTGCACGTTGCTTGCCCTTGGCTTTCTCGCTGAGGGTCTGCATCATCGTTCAAGCTGGTCGAGCAAGTGAGGATAGAATAAGCGATGTATTATGTAATATGTATAGGTCCGAGTGGCACCCGGGCGTAAGAAACTCTAGTTACCTATGCAGATAAATATATTATTTGATGTGTTGCGAAAATCATATTTTATCAAAAACCCGCAACCGGCCCCAGATGACAATGTCCAGCTGTCCCGTTCCATCAACCATGACCTTCGGTAACAGGCAGCCATCCGTCTTTCAAAGATCCGCTCTCGTCGATAGCGTCAAACATATTGTTCCCAGTATAGTATCGAGCCCAAAACACGATTCTCGGTGATCCGGAAACTCCGCCAGAGTACCTGGTCAGATCTTTGCATTCAACGCGTTTGACAGCGTTGACATAAAGCCCCATGGCATGTATCGGATAGCAGTGTGACTGGTCCAGCCGCTCTGGGATTATCACCATGTCTCGCTCTGGGGTTCTTGCCAAGAAACCATCTGACCATGGCGGTCCTCAGACCTGACCATAGTCAAATTGTACAAATGCGGGCCGAGGGCACCACCACTCTCTGATGGAATGGAAGACCTGACCTTCTGATAGGAACAGCACCAAACCGGTCCCCAACATGGCGCTAACGTGGGATGTTCGGGTTCGTTGTTGGGAAGAAGGTGGAGTATTCATGGGTAGTAGTTGACCTGACTTTTACGTATGTTGTGAACGAGCGATTGCGCATCGATTGCGCCATCGCACAACAGTAACATGTATATATATGCTGAACGAGCCCATCTTCCCTATATTCCTCCCTCACTTCTATTTTCCTGCCCTCCTCATGACATGAATTTGGTGCCCGTCTCGATGCTCCACACGTTCACCTGCTCCCTATTGTCCGCCACATCCGCCGCCTTCTGATGGGCGCCCGTGATATCCATCCCGCCTTCAGACTAGCCCCATTCAATGCTATCATTGTGCTTCTATTAACAGCTCTGCCGAGGGTGGGATGGGCATCGCGATGTCATGCTATGGAACATATCGGGACATCCCTGTTCCGCAGGGCTCTAAAATTGGTGTACGTTGTACGTTGTACTACTCTAGGAACGCACGTGCCGCATCAAATTCCCCTCTTCGTCATGTAGCGTCAACTTACGTCCAGATGCAGCATCACAACTCCCAGGGTATGGGTCGTAATTGCATCTCCTGACCAACGTAATCATGATCTCGCTTTGGTTCCGGCCAGTTCTTGCTACATGAGTGTCGCGTATAGTCCCACGACTACACGGCAATTACCCAATTTCAATCAGTTCATTTGCTAACGATCTGAAATGGAATCCGACTACTGCTAGGGGTATGTATCTTCAACCCGGAGCTTAGTCACCTCGGATTTAATGTATGTCCGTGGGACCATTTATAAACGCCTCGGACCTCGAGAAGATTTAACACCCTTCCAAGGGCGTTCCAAAGTTCATCATGCCTGCACACATCGTTGACGCCCGCCTAAACGATAAGACCTCCAATGGTGAGGTCAATATCCGTGACCAGATCGTTCAGGGTCTTTCCCGGCCCTTAAACAAGAAGTCCCTTCCCATACTTCTGCTGTACGATGAGGAGGGCCTCCGTATTTATGACGAGATCACCGAGGTCAACGACTACTATCTGTTCCCCGCCGAGAAAAACCTTCTTCAGGTGCACTCGAACGATATCGTCAAAGTCATGCAAGGCGGACAGGAAGGTCAGTACTATCAATCCATCGAAAGTGTCGTACTTGAGCTTGGTGCTGGGTAAGTCCCTTTCCCATCTCAATTCCGGTGTACAATCAGCCCCTGTCTTCATGTGATCAATATCGGTGGCTGCGCCGATGTTGGGTTTTGTCTCTTGGCGTGATCTTATCTATTTCCATCGGAAGGTTCTCGTGGCGCAGAGCTTTGACCTCTCTTAAACAGGTCCTTGCGCAAGACATCGCACATCCTTTCTGCGCTTTCAAAGACGGTGCCTCCGCAGACATCTCCTGCATCGATTATCTACTATGCGCTGGACTTGGAGCGACGCGAACTGGAGCGCACTCTTGACCAACTCGTTGCGTCACCCCTTGGGCTGGAGATGCAGGGCAAGATCGACGCACGTGGACTCTGGGGTACTTATGAAGGTGGACTTAAGTTCGTGGAGGAAGGTGGGCTGCGTGGTCGCCAGGTGATAGCGACGACAGCGATCCGAGCGCGGTCGCTAAGTTCTGATGGCCACACCACTGAGTTGTCTTCCTCCGTTTTGTCGGAGCAAGATTCGATCGACACTCCACTTTCCACCCCAGAAACGGAGACTCTTGAGATACCATTACACATCCTGTTCTTGGGTTCGTCGATCGGCAACTTCTCTCGCGGCGAGGACGCCGCGTTTCTCAGATCTCTTCCTCTGCGTGTTGGAAAAGGGGACACCATACTTCTCGGGATAGATCACGGTTTGGATGCTGCAAGAATTGAACGCGCGTACAACGACTCGGCTGGCGTCACGGGGCGCTGGGTTCTCAATGGACTGAAAGGGGCTGGCCGTGCTCTGGGAGATGAAGGCTTGTTCGCCGCAGAGAAGTGGGAGTACATAAACCGCTTCAACGCACAGGAACGTAAGTCGGTGCTTTTGTAATCGTTTTCCGCAAGGTGGCTGGCGTCCGTCATGTGAATGACGCTTCGTTTTTTAGGCATGCATGAGGCATTCTTTCGCTCCCGCGCCGCGCAGACGGTGCGCGATCCCCAAACACATATCGAATTTGAGTTCCATGCGGACGAACTTGTGCAAATCGAAACGTCCAATAAGGTAGCTTTCACTATAAATAGTTGACTGACAAGTGCTGATTGGTGCAGTACTCCGGAACCGACACATATCGTCTTTTCACGGAGGCTAACCTGCGCCCATTGAGGCGCTGGACGGACCCCGATACCGGTTATTCTCTCTGGCTTCTTGAACGCTCGCCGTTCAACTTCAAATTATTACGCTCTCCGGCCTCAGGATTATCAAATACGCCCTTTGGCGTGCCAACACTACAGGACTTCAAAGAAATATGGGCAGCATGGGATTGCGTTACAAAGTTGATGATCCCGGATTCGATGTTATTTGAGAAGCCGATTGATTTGAGACACATTTGTCTCTTCTACACTGGCCATATTCCAGCGTTTCTAGACATTCACCTGTCTAACCTCTTGGGTGAACCAAATACTGAACCTAGACATTTCAAAGTTCGTCTTGTTCTCGTGTTTCCTCTGTTCGTACATTTTCACACGATGCAGGATATCTTCGAACGTGGCATTGATCCGCATGTAGATGATCCCACAGCGTGTCACGTAAGCCTTGTTTGTGATCAGTCTCATAATTCGTATTCTTATACAGGAATAGCCTCACTCGGAAGTCCCTAAGAGGAACGAGGATTGGCCGTCGTATTCAAGCATCCTCGATTTCCAGAAGCGCGTTCGTGCTCGCCTGTCGAATCTTTATGCCGAATTAGAGGCTGGTCATCGCCCGCTCACCCGCAAAGTGGCCCGTGTCCTCTTTATGACTCTGGAACACGAAGCCTGGCATACAGAGGTTGGGATTGCCAAGATCTGTCTGCTTTACCACTGTTGACAGCAACAATAGACGTTGCTTTACATGCTTATACAGCGTACAGGAACAGGCACATTGCCACCCTCTGTAGGCGGATTTGCCACTCCATGTTGGGAATCACTTGCCAGGGCCTGGGACGTCGCGCCGGATCCTTCCAGCCTTGCCGTCGTACTCGGCCCGGCTACTGTCGAGATTGGCCATGATGACTTTGAGGCCGATGATGCATCCCTCGATGTGAAGGATCACGAACTTGGATGGGATAACGAACACCCACAGCACAAGATCGACGTGGCCGAGTTCCGCATCGAATGGCGCCCTATCACCAACGGCCAATTTTACGAATACTGGAAAACGGCTGAAGGAAAGGTGCCGATACCCAAATCATGGGTGAAGCATAATGGTAGTGTCATGGTAAGCAGTTCGCCCATGACCCTCATCGACGTTGTCGGTCGCTTAGACTTACTGCGAATGCCTAGGTTCGCACTCTTTATGGACCCGTTGCGATAGACATAGCCCAGCACTGGCCCGTCCTTACCGATTACAACAGCCTCTCCACCTACGCGATCGTTCGCGGTGGACGGCTGCCAACTGAAGCTGAACTCCGACTCTTTTACGACAAATTCGAGAGCGGGTATGAAGGCGGGCGGAATGTCGGGTACCGAAACTGGCACCCCGTACCGTAAGTTGTCGCCGATTTCCGACGCGTTTGACGGTGCTCTGACATGCGTCTTCGGGATTCACAGCGCAACGACGGGCGGAGAGGGCGAGGGGCGTGGGCACAACGGTGGTGTATGGGAGTGGACTTCAACTGTGTTCGACAAACGTGAGGGCTTCGAGCCTTCCGCGCTGTATCCTGGGTTTTCGGCAGACTTTTTCGATACCCTTCATAATGTAGTGGTACGTGGCATGTTTCATTTCATCCTTTTCACGCGGGTGCTCACAAAGACGGCTGAAAGCTTGGTGGATCCTACGCCACGATTCCGCGTCAAGCAGAACGTCGCACGCTGCGCAACTACTTCCAGCGCAATTACCCTTATGCGTGGATTGGTGGTCGAATTGTGTACGATGTCGAGAAGAACTAAACATGAACTGGGTGAGGGGTCCCGAGAAGAAGTAAAGGCGGGAAAAGTGCCAAACTGTATTTGTATGAGTTACGTGTTCCCGGTGTTAGTTAACGTGTGCGTATGTACGAGCGCCTTGGCCACGAGCCTGAAAGAAGTTGATTAGGTCCCGACGAAACCGCGGAAGTGTGTAACATGTAGAGAACAGTACTCGTTGTCATGCCCTCTTATTCTCCCTACGCGCCATCTCCAACAACAGTCGCGAAATTTTCATATGTCCGTTTTTGTAGCCACCTGGAACTGGGTCCAATTTGGTTCCCCCCAATGCAATTGCCAGATGCCCATACTTCGACACTATACCGTGACTAGGCGGTGTTTTCCTATACGCCCTTGCGCATTGACAACAGCCTCGTGTTCCAAGACGACCTGGACGACCTCTATTCCCTCCTTCGAATTATAAACAGTTTCGGCATTCACATCGGCGTTGTGCTGCAGTAGGCCGGGAGGTGCACAACGTCAGTTCCTCCGTTGAACGCTGCTCGACGCAGCCCAAGTCAGACGAGATCTACGGCGTGTCCATATCGGCTCGGCTCCATGCTCTATTACAGTAACAACCGCATAACCTCCACATGTCGATGGCGATATGCTGAGCACAGGGGCGTTTCTAAATTTCCATTTCTCGCACGTACGTCGGTCCCGCGAGTGAGTGATAACGTCAAGGTGTCCCTCGGGACGAGGCCGCTTGTAACGGAGTTCCATGAATACCACCAGACTTGGCATTGACCTCGGGCTCTTCTGAGTCTTCTGGCGGCCTCCGCGCGTTACGACGAGGTCGTTCACTAGCTCACTGAATTTACAGAATGCTACTCGCCTTGGGGGGCGATGGGCGTGGTGCTAGGTCGTCGATGGTGTAGCGAATGGGTAGATCCACACCATGTCTCCAAGTCCACGCTGCGAGGTATGGCTATCTTGGGTCGAACAGACGTTGCATGGTATCTTTGATCAGGAATGCCACTACCCCGAACCTTGCGTGATCCGCCCAGCACGCATAAAACGCGTGAGTAAGCGTCCGAGTCTGAAGGCGGTTCTTGTCTACTTTTTCGTCCAACTGCAGCAACACCGCAAGGCATGCGCGCGCAAGAATGGTGCAGGGTGACACAGTACTAGTTTACCAGTTACACAGCAAAGCAGTGTGAGAACTGCCATCCTGGCACTCGAGGCACAGACTCGGAATCAATCCTTGAAACGGATCAGCGCAAGCAAAGAGGGATTACCTCACGGCATTCCAAGTGTGACAGAAATGTGCTACCGCAACGAAGAGGCAGATGCGCACTGGTTGTCGAATCGAATGCCACAAGTGAAGACCGAACCTGTATTGCCCTGCACACGATTGCTGAATGCAGTATCCACATATCTACAAAAGTTCTCGTTCCTAAAACCACCCAAAAAAAAAAATTACAACACGACCAGCGAGGAGCAGAGCAGTACTATTTCTCGAAGAAGGGTCTTAGTGAATGAGTCATGGCCATGGGACTCAGAAACACATCGTCATCGCTCTCCGTGTTCAATGCTGTCGAATCAGTCGAGATGGGACTCGGGCTTCTTGAATCACTCGAAATAGAGCTCGAGTTGATATCCACAAACTGCCGGCTCGCAAGAGCCCTGTCCCATATTTCGCGCAAACTTTGCACGCTTCCCGTGGATTCCTGCTGTTTTTCGGGCGTGTAGCCACGGAAGAGGGGGTGGTCTTGCGAAGTCGAAGCGGTCGCGGGGAAGGCCATGCTCTTCTTCGGCGCTTGCGGCGCCGCGATGACGGGCGCATCGAGATTAATCATGTATTCATCAATAAAAGTATTGCTGTTGATCGTAATGGTGGCGCGCGCGATGGGCTCGCCCAGTTCGTCGCAGAGGCCGGGCCCCGAGCACTCGGCGGTCTTCCGGTCGAGGTAAATTGACACGTCGAGCACGGCCCCCGGATGGAAGATGAGTTTAAGGCGATCTGGGGTAAATGGCTGCATTAAGTGCTCTGGGAAGGTGTCTGTGACAGCAACGAGGCCATTTTTCAACCCAGCGGCGAAGAGAGACTTGTTCCCTTCGATAATGTCAACGGTCACATCGCCAGCAGACAGTTGTGCGCCTGTAGGATCACGTGATCAATGTGCATTTCTTGTTCTGTTCCGTAGAGATAGAATGGCATCCTTGAAGGGTAGGCGACGTCCAGGTGACGAGAGCACAACGACCGATTCTTGATGGCCCTGATGTTACTGACCTCCGCCGTGACAATATCACTGGTGCTAAAATTTGATGACATCAGCGATGATAATAGTTTAGTTGGTGAACAGAACAGATACGCACCCGTCGACTGTCAGCTTCGATATCCGACAGCGGAATGTTTTCCGCTGAATGACAGTTGAGATCTCTTCCCCTTCTAGCGTACACGCCAGATATGTAGAAGTAGGATCTATCCTTTTTGCATCCAAGTACGCCTTGAGGCCTGCATCCGATAATTCACCGCTCAAAATGCACTGTCGACGCCGACTAGTTGCGCCGAAACAGGGCATGTGGACCAAGCTGACGGGGCCGCTTCCCTGTAGAACGAAGGCCCGTACAGCTGGCACTGATCTGTTACGCGCCACAGAAACCTGCTCATTTTGAATTCAGTCAAACCCGACATCACCCAGGCACAACGGATGGTCATACCTCAACTTCTTCCTCTGCTACTTCACGGAACGCATCAGCAAGCACCTTGTCGAAGTTTGAATGAGAGGTAAATGGGGACATGGAGACATTTACGAGAACGTAAAGGTCTTCTGGTCCTTGGAGGCCGAGACGCTCTTTGAACTTGGTAAGACAAGCCCCGTATTCCCTCTGCAAGAGCACGCTGGACATGATGATGACCTTCTTGTCCTCGAGCTTCTCTGTCATGCTCTTAAGCGAAAGCCTGTTGTATATCCGTGCATTCAGATAGTTGGCCTCTGAGACATCCGAATTGGTGATCCCGTCGACGAGGAAGTTGCATGCGAAGGTATTGACCACGAGATCGGAGCCCACCTGACGCATGAGAACGCAGGCTTTGGGGTCGCTGGAGAGCTCTTCCTGCGTGCGCTGGAGGAGAACGTCCCGTACGAATCGACGCTCTTCGTCCACCTTTTCTGCAGACGCATTTGGGTCTATTTCACTTGGAAGTGGCCGGAAAGGGACGACATGGAGCGTTGGGTGATCAGGCGACATGGTTGCCCAGTGTCCGTACATCTTTTTACACAACGCTTCTTGAGATAACGACAACACGGTGAGGGACGCATAACTCACCCTCGGGGATGCAAACACAGACTGTCCTAGGAGAAAGCCATAACCCTCCTTGTGTAGGCCAATTACTTCATGACTCAGCCACAGAGATGGGCGCTGCACCCGGTTTGCTAATGAAAATAAATTTAGTCTCTGCGCTCAGTGTAAGTCATAAGACGATCATACACACCTTCCTTCGATACCATAAACACCCATCTTCATCCCGCCCTCTTCCATTGAGTCGATAACAGGACTCATCCAAGTGACTAAGTACCGCAAGCGGCCATCTCTGTAGCACAGGCCACCTGCGGGATACGGCGTGTATCCACTCTTATGTGGGTCAACAGTAACAGAATCCGCGAACCGCAGGTGGCGCAGCTCATTCTCAGTGTGGGGACTTAAGAATAGCGCAGGGTCGTTAAGGGGGCTTTCACGGCTAGAGCTGTGAGGGTTGGCCACGAGCATGGATGTAAAGTATCCTCCCAAAGCAGCGTCGGCGTGTACTAAGAATGATAATCCTAGTTTCTGGTACTTGCGGCGGAGGGCGAGTATTTTGGAAAGTGGGTCGACGGAACCGTGCTCAGTCGTGCTTATAATCGCGACAACCGCGTAAATAGCTTGGCGGCACCTTACGGACTCAGCAAGGAGTATATCCAGAGCTTGACAATTCATCCGCGCTTGCTCATCAACAGGGACACCTATGATATTACTCGATCCGATCCCTGTAACAGCTTCCAAAAGAAGATTGATAGTAGTTCCCTGCCCTTCAAATACATGACTCACCTGCACCTTTCGGCCATGAATAGTGCGTGGTTTTGGGACACAAGTATCGTGGCGATCGTTCAATCTCAAAATACTTCTCTAGGTCGTCTTTTCCCGTTGTTTGGATGAGGTAGTTGTTCACCATAGCTTGTAGAGCCTGTACCGAAAGTCCAAACGTCTCCGAGATGCGGGTTATGAGAGAGACAACTTCATCGGAGGTCAAGTTAAGAAGGTCCCACGCATCGCAATCTGCGAGGACTTTCTCCTTTCCGTCGCAAAGTCTGACATTGAAGTGCGCAGCAACGTGCGCTAGATAAGGTTCGTTGTCTGCTGCTCTTTTCAGAGCTAGTGGATAATATTTCAGGTTTCGTGCTGCGCAAGTGAGTACAGAGTCTTCGGGGTCATGACACGACCACACTCACCAACCCTGCCAGACAAGGCGAAATCACCGTTAATAATCACCATAACAGTGGAATCGAGAGGTCTCACCATATCGATTCCATGTTTGCGACAGAACCATCACAGGTTATGTGCCCCCACGCCGTGATGCCCTCTGGTGATGCCTCGGCCTCGCCCAATTCCACATTGTACCCAAGCATCCCACAAAGCTGTTGTCCGACATCGTATTCAATGATATGGGTGAGAGGGCCACACTCGGGAGTGACATTGTTAGGATTGTACATGAGTCCCATGAGGTATCCGAGTGTCGCAGGCATGGTCACATCATTCACCATGTGAACCATGTATCGGGGGGAATAGAAGGGGACGGAGTGTTGCGGGAGTAGCTCAGAAAGGAATGTGAGATTTGTCCTCAGTATTGACATGCTCTTCTTGAATGCAGGGGAAGAAGCCATTTTCGCATCTATGAAGTCCTACGAAGTCATGATGAAATCCCTATATAACCGTGACAATTGACGTACTAACCTCGTCTCCTAGAACAAAGTTCCGCCTGCATTGCGTGAGGTCATTGAAAATATTCTCCACATACATTTTAAGATACCCAGCATTCTCAGCCTTGGGGCCTAAAAACCAGGCGCAAGCAGCCTTCTGAGCATCGTCCAGCGAGCCCCAAGCGGAGGCCAACTCTGGCTTGGTACGTGTCTGCCCTTTGCTCAGTGGGGAAATGGATAACGGAAGCTGAGACGAAGCCATCCCTTCTCCTTGACAGTGGAGGTGGGCAATTTGGATGGACAAAGGGCGCTGTAGTCCCGACTCCATTTAAGGGATTGTCTGACAAGTCAGTGAGCAGAGGCCGGATGGCGCAGGGCAAACAGGAATAGTCTGTTTGTACCTGGCACAGGTCCATTGCTGTTGCTCTCCGTGTGAGGGCGAATATAACAGCTTCGCCACCCGAAGGATCTGCACATCCTAGTCTCCAGATCATGTTTAGCAAATCCGAGCTCCCCCCAAGGGTAAAATTTGCAGGTGCCACAGCTATCCTAAGCAGGATGGAAGGGCTGAGCAGAACCAATACGACCATGTCTTCATAAGTTCAGCTAAGCAAGAGATTAGAGAGGGGGGGGACTCGATGAATCCCCACAAGTTAGCTGTGACTCATTTTCGAAATAAGCACGCCATCTCTATTGTGACATGAAAATGATGTGGGAATAGCATTCTGGTGTCCCTTGGTTCTTGGAAGAACCCACTATGCCAATCTTTCCGAGTATCGACAGTGAAGACGACCTAATCACGTGGCATCCAGATAATTTCTTGGCATCCTTGGGTTGATCACGCGCTAACCTTGTAAGTTCAGTTTCTCAGATATTTGACATATACCAGTGACCCAACGTGGGCTGTGGGTGTCACCGCTCAACGGAGAATATTTCCCGATGGGGTAATTTCCAAACCGGCGCTGAGTATGCCAGTGAGTACGGTCGACCTCGGGTTTGTCTCACTTGTGAGAAAGTACTAGGGTAAATGCATTATTGTGGAATACCTAGTCGTGGGAGCTGTAAACTGTTCCGTAGCACCTGGCACGACCTTTTCGGCTGACAATGGGAGTCGAAATGGAGTGGGTCAGTGACTGCGCATCGATTGCGCCATCGCAGAACACATTGCATTGCAGTGACTCGGACATGTGCTGTAGGGTTCAGTGCTGTTAGTTGGTGGCTGAAGACTCAACAATAAAACACTACACCTTAGAAAATGTGATCCTCAGAATTAATGAATAACGGCCCTGACGTTTTATTACAACCTTCGCAAGATACCGTGTCGGAGCTTGAATGCGATGACTTCGTGCGCACGTGCAAGGATCGTAGATGACCACTTAACGACGCTAATATGGCAAGCCGTGACCAGCGAGTCAGTTCACTGACGACGGGCTCGGGGCCAGTTGTCATACCCTGAGGAGCCATACTGTACTTCGTGAATGCCTCCTGTCCTTGAGCGTTCGTGTCAGCGCCCACTTGTCCACCGCGTCCGCCAACTTCTGGGCGCCCATGAGATCCGGGTGTAGTCCGAAGTCCAGAGCTTCTTATTCAGCTGTTACTTCCATTAGCAATCCTATGAAGCGTATCGGGTGTTCCGAGTTTCGTATGGTTATCTTTTTGTGTCGGAACCCTCAAGTCCTAGTCATGAAGTGCCAACATAGGTCCGGATGTAGAAAATCCCATTTAGCCTGGTTTCGATCTTTCAGTCCCTGCTGTATGGGTGCTGCGTATGTTCCACACGGCTGAATGGTAATTATCCACCCACATACCCACGATGTCAGACCAGTCTGACGTGCACTGCGTCAGCACGGCCTCGTCCGGAGTGGCTTGTCCGACACCCAGTCCGAGTTCATGTCCACCCTTCGGCCGCTTCATCTTGTCAACAATCGTATGTATCGGTGATGTCCTCAATCACAGAATCCAACTCTGAACACGGTGTCAAAACCAATTTCCTGACGAACAAGGGATGCTACAGTGGCTAGATCATTGGTTCTCTCAGCGTCGCCTAGAAGTAGATGGACATGAGAGACGAAATAGCCGAGTTTTTCGCTCATGGCCCCTCAGAGTCCTCTTCTTGAGTCTCGTCGGCAGAATCATTATCAATATCATGGCCATCATCCGCGTCGTCATCTGACGGCATCGCCGGTTGCCGTAACGCAAACAAGTCCCTTTCGCCCTCCCGCTGCAGAATCCTGCACAAACAGTTTGTGCACATCAGCCTGGGGACACGAGAACATACCACAGAGCCACGTTGAGAGACATACATGTCGAAATATGCAATCGAACGCGCGTCCTCGCCTATTGACTCGTCAGCTTCCATGATGGCGCTCAGCGGCATCAACAATCGCAAGACCGATGGATCCGCCGGGGTAGGCCCTCCGCTCGGTAGTGGCCGTGTCGTGGTAGGCGTGGGCGGAATGTTTGACCCCCAGGGCGTGCTCGGCGTAGGAGAATGCAATAAGACCTGTCGTTCAATACCCGCAGTGGCGATGAGTGGAAGTACGGGATGAATAAGCGTGCTGTTAACAATTGATAGATGACCTTAGACAATCGTCATGGGGGTGAGTTCATTCAAGACATATAATCAATTGCGTACCACATAGACGCGTGAGTGGCGTGGAAAGCTCTTTGGGGACGTATTTCTCGCTAGAATAAGACGAACCGGTGAATGCTAGTGACGGTGCTCAGCGTAACTTTTAGGATAAAAGTGGACAGACAAACCAACGACGCCGTGCTCCATCCCGTTCAGCCAGTCGTCCGCACCAATAATACGTCTTTCGTTCTCAAGTGTGGTTATTGAAGGGATCTGCCACAAGTAACCTCGGAAATCATCGGAACCTGACGTGTAGAATGCCTCGCCACCAGTAATTTTCCCGCTCCCACCGAAAGATCCATGCTACGGACGTGAGTCCCACGTCTCGACAGCGTGGGTGCATGTCGTACCTTCATCGTAGTAGAGTCCGAGAATGTTCGGGCATTAGCCGGAGACGGGGTGCCATCCGGAAGGTTGCGGCCGCTACAAATCGCTACCGGATACGGATCGGAGAGGGAGTAGATGGTTGGCAGCCAGTGCTGATGTTGACCCATCAAATCGAGTAATCTCAAAAAACTCGCTTTCACGCACAAGGAAGGTTACGCCAAGTTTGGTCCCTGATGCAATTCGGTTAGGACGTCGATGTACCGCAACGCTATCAAAACTTGCCATCAGCGTCCCAGGTGATGCTGCTCGCCTCGGGCCGGATGTACGCCGCGACCGATCTCCTTGTTATCCTTGATACGTACTAGCAAATGATGAGCGTTGTTGTCAATAACGCCAAGGCTACAGGCCACGAATTAGCGGATAGAACCTTGTGGACGATGCCCTCTTTTGTTCGCTGACGCAGTGGCCCAAACGCCATACGGGTATCACGGAGGCGAACATTACCTCGTACGTCGCTTGTGGCGAATAAGTGCTCCATGTTCGGATGGAAAAAGGCGCCGGAGAACTCGGCTGCTTGTTGCAAAGTCGCCTGGGCGCGGGTCATTCGTGATCCGGCGCGACCATCATGAAGCATGATGCAGCCATCTTCGCTAACACATATTCTAGGCGGATTTTAAGAGGATAATTGGTTACACTCACCTCGCGCTCATGAAAACTTCGTCCTGATACGGATGACAGGACACGCTCCGAATGAAGTCCTACGCGCACCTTCAGCTCCTGACATTAGTGGCCTGCAATTACACTAACAGAATGCTGGGTGTAGGCTTGAATCGGTCCGTCACCTTCCAGTTGGTTCGTGGTATAGCGTGTCAAGTCATACTTGAGGACTGTATCGTCAGCGCCACCGCTGAGATGAAGGCGGACATGACTTGAGAGAATGACGCGTTACGTAACGGGTGAAGAGCGTACGAATAGACATATTGATTTGATGCAGAGAATGCAACCGTGAACACATTCGACTTTACGAAATGACATCAGCATGTGGAGGCAAAGATGGCGCATCAAGGACTGACACCGGGGCCGGTAAATGAGCAAGATGGTGCCTTCACGTCCTCTTGATGTAAGTCCCACAGTTTAACGACACGATCTATAGGCCTCAACACGCCCGACCTATACCATTTACCCAATAGGGGAACAGAGACTCACCATCCCCAGCACTGGCGAGCCATCTCCCTTCTCCTGAGGAAAACGCAAGGGCGTTGACACAGGAAGAGTGACCGATTAGTTTTCTATCGGCCAGTTCCAAGCGATTGATCCGAATCAATCCGTGAGTATACAGAAGTGATCGATCAATAATACCTGGAATATGGGAGCCCAGAGGCGAAGTAGCTCGACATCTTTTTCTGTCTATCCTTATGCTGTCTTGTTGAATCGGGCGAAGAGGAAGGGATAAATGCGCGGTGTGCCCGAGCTGACGACATCAGTCTGGCAACATGACCCGGACCTTCTTGTGAATCTTGGGTATCCAAACCTGCCAGAGACTGATGAGAAGGGATGGTGATTTGATAGGTGCTGTGCCAATGGATATGATAAGAATAAGAAACGATCTCAGTTCCAGGACTCGCACGTGAGATGAAATGAGAAAGAGAGAGAGAGAAAGAGAGAGGCTCCTCCACTTCGTTCCGCTCTTTAGCCACCACTCTCATGTCCTCTCCCATTATGAACCCCATTGCCACCGACAACGACGTGCCCGATGGTCGTGACCACCCAGGCCTTCATCTAGCACTTGATTTACGCGATGCTCTCGCAGACCATGACAACGACGCGGACACTGCATCTCAACATTCGATTTCTTTTACTTCCTCGTCCGCCGCCTCCCTTCATGATTCACCCAAAGTGCCCGAATTCTCTGCTATCGACACATCCCGCCGCCAGTCACGTCCTTACACCATCTCGACCGAGAGTTCAGAGGACCCGGATGATACCAGCCTTTATAACGGACTCACAAGCTCGGTCACCTCTCATGATGAGGCTTCCCCTAATGAACCCACCAAGCAAGTACCCCCGACTCCGCACCCTGCGGCTTTGCAGGACAACATCTATCCCCCGGCGCAGCCGTGGAGTCCCGGACGTTCTTCGGTCGCATCGGTAGCGACTAGCACGTCATCATATTCCAAGAAGGCCAGACCTGAGAGCCTGCTCCCAGATGCACCCAAGGGGCCCTTGGTTCTCGGAATCGCACTTGTGGACTTTAATCATCAGGTGCGTTGTTGAAATTTAGTCAAAGTCATATCAACTCAGAACGCGTAGGTTGGCCCGCGCATAGAGTTTTCGGTTGGAAGCATATTTGACGACGAGGAGATTTACAAAGTCGTCCCGTTTCTCGCCCTTCCTGATGGAGCACATCTCGTACGTCAACAAACAACCCTGTTTGGACTCTCCCCTCACGTTGTCTAGGCCGCCGAAGATTATTCGTATTTCCACGTTGTTCCTAACATACCAAACCCAAGCACCATATTCGGCATATCGTGAGGCGCACCGCACGTGCTGCAGTGTTAGGTCCTTGACATGCCCATAGATGCAATCGTCAAATTGCGACGTCGTCTCTTCTTGTCAAGGAGATGGAGATGACACGCTCGACGGTGCAGAAAGCGGTCGTTGTTCTGGCGTTCAAGCCCGTGTTTGGTCCTATTCGTGATCGTCTCGGTGTCGTCACTCAAGCACTCTTTGAGCAGAAGTCAGCGTACCCTCTTCACTGCTGACGACTTATTGACTTTGCTCAAGGGACTTCACCAACACCCAACTACTCGTCGAGTTTTATGAGTCGCTCCAAGGCTCTTTGCGGAGTCAGCTTACAGAAAGCGGGCTTTACATGGGTACGAGCTTTTCCATCTCTTCCAGGTAATCTTTACCGATATCCCCTGCAGGGACGTCTCTGTGAGTGATATGTTGTCTTACACGATCTTTCTTCTCATCGTATTAGCCGAGAACTGGTTCATGAATTTCGTCATCGTACTCTAATACTTGTCAAGGCATTAATTCTGCAGAAAAAGGTCAGCACAGTGATCCCTCACTTTCGAACAGCACATTGAACACAACAATCGTCAGATATTATTTTACGGTCATCCCGTTGAGCGGTTATGTACATATCAATACTCATTAATATCACTTATACCAGGTACATCTCCGTGGAGTTTTCGTTGTACCGGCGCTCACGAACTACTTTTTTAGGCCTTCTTCAAACGCTGCAGGACTGCGGTTCACCTCCCTTGGCGTCACGTGCGCCTACACTATCCCCACCAACGTCGCTGCGTACATCGGATCGCCGAAGTTTACTGGCTTACATCGGCCTTCCATTGGATCTCTTTGGAAAGGTGCTTATTTCACCCATCGGATCCCGCGGTGTCTCATGCCAAACCGTGCACAGGATGCATTCTTCCAACCCTACATCCCGCTTCAGCAGCTCGACCTTGTCAAGTCCCAGACTTGCTCCTTCCTATGCGGGAGCACGAACGCGATCGTGCTGCAGCAGAAAGAGATCGAGTTACTTGTTGATGTTGAATCATGTTCTATCGAATTCAGAGACCCCAAGATCGAACGAGCTGTTTCTCTGACACCCGCTGATCGGAAGTGGATGGATGAGATTGTAAAAGACGTCAACGACACATGGGATACTGAGGATACTGGTATGAGGTGAGTGCATATATTTCGATTTTTTGGCCTTTGTTTCTGGAGACGAATGATGGCAGGAGGTTTAAGGGCAGTGATGACTATCTGCGAATCAAGGTGCGTCTTGAGCTGCATACCGGAAGGCCATGCTGAGGTGTGGGCGTGAAGTTCGAGGAGTACATTTCTGCGGCGCTCGCCTCCGTGAAGTATGGTGATTTCCTTGCAAAGGGAGAGAGCAGTGGAGTTCTTATCACCCCTGGATCTGGTCTGTTCCTTTCATGCTCTTAGTGGCTACTCTACTGATGTCATATACTCCTCAGGCGGGGATGCGAATGCGATGAACGACTTCAACCCAGTCTGGATCGCTGAGTTCAAACGCACGAATGCGTATGAGGTGTGGCAGCGCATTACTGACCCAATGCTATTCGACATTGTTGAGCCACGGTACGCCTCTCATGTTTCAATCGCATCCCCTTATTAATCTTGCTTTACGTTTACAGGCACCCATGTAATGAGAAGCCTAGCGCAATTTCTGACATCACACTACGCCTCTCTGAAGGCATTCAAGAACTCAAACTCGAACAGCAACTTGCACCAACGCGAGAAGCAATCTCGCGTACATTCAACACTGGCTCTACGAACTTCTTTAAAGCTGTCGAAGGCGTGAAGGGCCGGTTCATACAGCGGTCTGCATCGTCCCTCTCCGTTGGCAGTGCCAGCACTAGCTCGGGCACTGTGATCTCAAGTTCGGAAGTGCAGGAGGGAAGAGCGCTCACCAACTCACCATCCCCTCCGGCGGTCGCAGCTCCCTCAGCCGTGGAGGCAACAGCAGTTCAAGCGAAGGAACGAATCAGCGGGTGGGGTGTGAGCGTCGGGTCATTCTTTGCATCGCGTGCGGCGAGATTCTCACAGAAAGTGCCCTTGTCGAGTGCGAGTGCGCCGCCAAGTTCTGCCGGGTCGCCGGTAGTGCCGAGTCTCGAAACTCCTTGGGTACAAAACTCAAGAGCATCCATGTCCTCGTCGGCGGAGAATGTCAACAAGCTTCCTCCGATGACGGTGCAAACGCCTCCCCGGGGGCAAGTGGATGTGGGTGAGAAGACACCGCGGGGAAGTGGATTCAACCTTGATGAAGATGCGGGGAGTCAAGGGTCTGCAGATAAACACGAGCAGGAAGAAGCCAAAAGTCGCGATGGTGGAGATAGCGACGAAGAGCCGTCGTTTGGCGTTGCTCTATGAACTCTGATATACAATACAACCGACCGTCTAGTATCCGCACGTACAGGTAATTTTCATTCGGTGTCTCTCCTTTACACTTTCTGTTTATGCGGAAGATGAGGACAGTGCCCACGTAGCATGTTCGTAAGTTGGCACCGTGATGCCTCTGGCCGTACGTACTCAGTAGATAGATACCACCATTAGTCGTGCTTGGGTCCAAGTTGGCGTCCCTGAGGTGCGATTAAGTTGCATAACTTAACTTCTCCTTTCATGGGTACAGCGCGCTATCAAATATATACACGACAACAGGCCTGTTGCTACAACAGTTGTTGAAAAGCATTTCGTTTTGCCCGAGACGCGTCGCCAGCGCGGCTTAATGCCCACCACAATTGGGTCATACCAGGCATGAGTAAGTTGAGAGTCGGTCCAAAGTGTTCCAGTTTGTCTGCCCCTCAGCTTCTGCCCAAGCCCTTAGACTTGGCTACGGCGTTGGTACTTGGGCGATTGTCGGTCGTCTAAGCCATTGACCTGTTGTCTCTGGGCCGCCGTGTTGGCCCGCTGGTCAGAGTCAGATCTACTTGCGGAACTCGGCGTGAATGTCGGGACATTGTCACCAGATTTTGGGGGGCCAGCGCACAGCCATACCAGCCGATCGCACACATTGTAAATTGTATCCATAGGATAAGTACCATGATTGGGGGGTACTACAGTAGTCTCGCATCCGTCGGGCGTTTAAACCGAAGGTCGAAAATTGTGAACCATGACGTCCACGTTAGTCCCATTCCTTAGTCTCGTCCCAGCCCTTCTGCGGACTTTTAAATCGGAGATCTAAAAATGAGTGCCATGAAGTCCCCTGACACTGATTTTTCGACTTCCGATTTAGTCTCCAATGAGGGTCTGGAAACGACGAGACTACTTGGGAACCCAAGTTCAACTTTATTCTAGGTTCCTTTTCAACTTTTCGACTCGTATGGGCTCGTACAAGTCCAAAAAAGTAAGTGGCAGGTTTCCTGATGCAGGTATTGTTCAGCACAACCTGGCATAAGCCTCGTGAGGGGTTTTGAATGGGAAAGAACTCGTGACTACCTTGATGGTATTGCGCTGATTGGTTGCAAGGGCTCCAAGTCTGTGCCTCGAGTGCCAGGATGGCAGTTCTCATACTGCTTTGCTGTGTAACTTGTAAATTGTGTTACCCCACACCATTATTGGGCGCGCGCATGCCTCGCGGTGTTGCTGCAGTTTGACGAAAAAGTAGACAAGAACCGCCTTCAGACGCTTGCTCTCTCGTTTTATGCGGCCGAATGCTGGGCGGATCACGCAAAATTCGGGGAGTGGCATTCCTGATCAAAGACACCATGCAACGGCTATCTGACCCAAGAAAGCCATACCCCGCAGCATTGTGCAGAAGGCTACTATTGCGAGGAAGATCAAGTAGACCAGAAAAAGGATGGGAGAGGGAGGGAGAGGCGGGATAAAGGGAGCGGACGCAGACAGGACCCGCGGGCAAGGACGCAGAAGACAGTTGATTCAACGAAGAGTTATAAAACGTGAATTATGCATTGAATGGTTTTCATCCTCGAACTGGAGGGGTTTATATACATCTGGAATACCTACTATTTGTCTTGTACGTAGACGAAGTGGTGGTTGCGTCGGTGACATCGGGGTGGGAGAGAGTAAGCGAATAGAAGTGTGTATCGGCTGCGCTTGGGCACAGCGTAAATTGGGAGGTGATGAGGGTAGAGAGACTACTGTAAGTATACGATGGCTACATGGTTAGCGACACAGCAACGGGGCGATGTACATAGCAAGCAACTAGAAAAAACCGGGTCAGGTAGAAGAAAGGAGGGCTGTCGCGGGCGCGATCGAAAGGGTTTTTTTGTTACAGAGTCTTAATTACTTCGCTTTCCGCGAGAATTTGCTTGAATAGGTTTGAGACGTCCTTCAAAGCTGCCAGTGGGACTGCGAAGGGCATCGAGCTAGGCAGAAAGGAATGCGGCCTTGATCGTCTTGTATTCCTTCGAGGCTTGGTAACTGAAGAGGACCTGTTCGATCAATTGCCGCTGCCGTGAAATAGGCGCCATAGTAGGAGTTCAAATCGCTCATCGATCGACGGCGCCACAATTACCTGTCTCGCATTGCCAACCACTGACCTTCGATTTGTGGCCTGCTAGTTCTCTATTGTCTTTAGAGATGTGTATAAATCTATGCTGTCCTGTAATCGTCACCACCCTCTCATCTCCTCTCAGGCTCGAGCACTCTAAGCGATAACTAACATCTGGCCTCCTCTGCAAACATCTAAAGACCTTACAGCAATTCCAAGTAGTCTTGCGTGTTTTCAACTGCAGCTCGGTCTACCTCTCTCTGTATACTTCTTCTGGGGTAACGACACCTGTACATTTGCTGGCACACACTCTGGCAGCAGAGGGAATGAAGGCTACAAAGAGGCCCCAATATCAAGAAGTTACGAAATTTCGTCCCGCGATCAAGAACTTGCTCTCGAGGGTTTCTTGTACGCACGACTCGCTAAAAGCATTCAAATTCGTTACTCATGGGAAATCCTCTAGTCTCTCCTGGGCCGTCCTCCATGAATCGGCGAGTGCCTGATCGTGATGTAGACTATGACGACTACGTCGGACGAAACCAGGTGCCTGGGATGGATAGTGACGGTGAGCTGCTTCCGTTGTTCAGCGTACCAGTGTCGGCTCATATTGGACCACTTGGTCATTGGCATACTGGGCAGACGAAACAATGTCACTTATTTCACCGCCCCCAATCTCTAAGACTCTACCTGATTCTTATGTAGACAAAGGCGCCGTACAAAGCAAGAAGGCACCCGAGACAGACAACGACGGTGGGCTGCTTCACTTATCCGGAGCACGAGCGTCAGCTCAGATCTGAGCACTTGACCAGACTGGGACGATGAAACACGTACACTCACCTCACCTACCGCGGACTGCGGGGCTCTATCTGACTTTGGTGTGGGCGACAAGAAGGCTTCAGAAATGGACAGTGGCGGTGAGCAACTTCCCTTGTCTGCGCGCAAGTCTGCTCAGATCTGACCGCTCGCCCAACTGGGCAGACGAAACGACACTCGCCTCACCTACTCAAACCTTTGGGGCTCAATATGACTCGTATGTGGACAACGACAGCTTACGAAACACGAGAATTGGCAGAAACGGTGAGCTTCTTTCCTTGTGAAGCGTTGGACTATCTGTCCGGATCTGACCGCTCGGCCACTGGCAGACTCGGACTGGCCGGACGAGACAAGTACGGTGTCATCAGCGACCTCGTCCGAGATCTTTGGGCCTCTCTCATCCGAAAACTTGAGCGACGACAGCTCGCGGCTCGACTCTCCGACCCCTAAGCTGCTGCGAGTTTTCTTTGATTTCTACCGTGATTATTTGGCTTGTTTCAGTGAATTGAGAGAGAGCGCGCAGCGAGTCGCCTTTTATGAGGATGAGAACTATTAGTTACCTCATGTATGTACGTGTGTTGCGAAGGGATCAAGGAGCAGCTGCTTACCCCAGTAACCGGCGCCGAACTTGAAGCACTGCCAAGCACAAGGACTGTAATTGCCAGTGACTGCTGAGTATCAGGTTTACGAAGTCATTGATAGACCAGTTTGATATATCGAATATCGAAATTATATGTACCTTTCCAAGCTGAACAATAGATGAGGATCCAGGAGTGACGAACGGCGAAAAAGCTTGAAACTAATTACACCCAGCGCCTGCCCTCATTTTTTTTTGGAAAGGTCACGTGTTGTGCCGTGATTTTCGCACGTGACTTTAGCGGCAAGTCCGACCCGCGCTTGTCTGGGTTACAACTGTAGATACAAAAAGCCAGGACACACTTCCCTGAGAACAAAATCTCAGACATCTCGTGGCGGTGTATCATCAGCTTTCATCAGCTGTAAAAATGGATATACGGTTGCCACGCCAAGCCTTTCTTGAATGCCAACTTGCCGGTGCTTGACGCTTTATGGGACACGGCAACGACATGTGGTACGATGGTACAGGATGGCGAGACCAGACCCGTGTCCATTTTGTCTGTTGAGGGTCTTTTCTTCCTTCCCCGGTCCTGTCTTTCTTTGTTTCACGCTTTCCGAGGAACAGGGCCGCGGTGACAAGTGCGCAGCTCTGGAGCGTGCCTGGATTTTGGATCGAAATTTTATGGTTCGTTGGCCATCTTAGACTTGTAATACCGCGGATGGATGCTAGTGTATTATAGCCGGCTGACGTGGTCTGGAAGACGTGGATTGCAAATAGTCTGATCCATGGACGTATTTGTAGCCGTTGGCCATCAATTCATAAGGTACTATCCGCACTGACTAGTCGTCCTAATGTAAAGCCTGAAGGGTTGTGGAAAGACCCTCGCATGGCAGCGACGTTTCCTCGAATCCGATACAATACCTCTGGATCTGGAGCGGTGACGTTAGGAGGTTGACGATCGAGTCAGGCACATAATTGCCGCCGTCGCGGGTATCTGCAGCAGCGAATGAGGGCAAGGAAGTTCCCCTTCACCCGTCGCTCTTCACGCTACTGTACTAGCCGCTAGCCGACGCGTTATAAAAGGATTCACGGCCTGTGTCACCATGCCTATCCCCCAAATTTTTCAACATAGTTTCCACCACGTACTCCTCAACTATCTCCTTGCCTCCGAGCAGCCCAACATTCACCATTCTCTCGTTCAACAGCAGCAGTAGTATTAGCACTGACATGTCCGCCCCCGGTCACTGCGCTCCTTCACCCTCCTCTGAGCTCTGGGTCACGTACCAGCTGGCGTCGCGCACGCACAAGCAGCTGACGACGCAGCTTATCCGCGTCACCGACGCCTTGAACCTCTTCGACCTCGAGGACGTCCTCGACTACGTCTTCGAGCAGGGATTCGTCGACGCCAAGTGGCGCTCCGTCGCTTGGTGGGAGGAGTGCACCTCCGCGCGTCTCAAGGCGAGCCACTCCATCCAAGAGCTCCTCGCGCGCGGCGCTGGAAACACCCCCGCGACTGCGCTGCGTCTCATCGTTGGTACGTGATCTCGTTTTCGTTGCTTTTTTTTTTTTTGTGTGAGCAGGGCATATTCACTGGACCTTTTGTAGCGGACATTCCTGCGGCTATTTGGGTGCATTACGAGTACGTACATTGCTCGCGTCCTCACACCGCGACGCAGCGCATCCGCCTCGACGCGCCACAGATGAAGAGCCATGAATGCATGGCGGACATCACGAATTACATCTTTGCGCAGGGATACCTCCCGTGCAAAGCGCGTTCGATGGTGGCTTGGAAAGCCTCTTGCGGTAAGCACATCGAAGAGTGTGCCAGGGTCGAGGATGTGCTCTCTTGGGGTGAGGGTGTCTGTGAGGCGAAGCCTCTTCGTCTGGTTATTGGTGGGTTTTCTTGATTCTCTCCGCTATGATTTTGCTTTTTTTTTAACTGGGGACCATGCAGACATCTGATTGTGAATGTGTCAAGGATGGGTTTCCAAAGTTGCTATCATGTAGTGGACATTTCCTGCTATTTGGCTTTCAAAACATTAAAATTCGTTCAGTTGATATCCTGTCACTCGTTACCGGTCCAAAGTTACAATCGTAATACAGTATCCGCTCATTTTCTCACTAGCGCGAGAAATTTCGCTTTAACGGCAAAGTTTTATTTCCAGGAAGAATTGCATTTGAAATATATTGCTACAAATGATGTGTGTGCGATTATAAAATTGCCTAATGCGATGTCTCAGTCCATAACCACGAGATTGTCATAACTTGTCATCCCGAGTGCCCGCATCATAACAGACAGCGGCGTCATCTCCTGCTTTCGTGGAGCCGGCTTGATCTCCTCACCCTCCTCATCCACCATGACCGTATCATCATCCAGCTCCTCGTCATCCGCGTCCTCCTCACCCATAAATACCTTCATCATAGCGGGGCTAAACCCACTCATGAGCGCGACGCCCTTCCGCTCCGCCTCAACTGGCACCGTCTCGAGCGCGCCCGCAAGGTTCCAATACACGATCTCCGGCACGTCGTACCCCGCCTCAGCATAAGCCCGCGCGATCTCGTCGTGATTCGTCTCCCACCTCGCCGCGTTCCGCCCCACCCCGTCCGCCTCATCAAACTGCATGTCCGAGAACACAAAGAGCCGCCTGACCATCTCCTCGCGCGGCACCCGATGCTTTACCGCAAGTGGAAGCAGCAATCGCACAAATACCGCATGCAAGTCCGTGTTCATCCCCCACCCGCTGCTCACCATCGCCGCAGCGTTCGCCGCGAGCCCCGCCCCCTCCCGCAGCACGACGATCTCGGGCTGCTCAGAAAACGTGACAAAGACGTTCGCGAACGGCGGTCGCGCGAGCTGCGCCAGCACCATCGAGAGCGCCACAGCCGGCACAATCGGCTCCGTCTCCGCACCGTGCCAGTACATGTCACCCATGGAACCCGAGACGTCGCAGATGGCGAGACAGTTGTCCAGCGCGCCGGCGGCCCGCAGTCGCGCGATCATCGCGTCCCACTGCGCGTCGATGACCTGCGCCTCACGCTTTGCGATGCGCGCGCGAAGGGCGGCCACTGCGGACGAGGAGCCGAGGCCTCTCCCCCGAGTCGACGGGCCGTTGTGGTCGGCACTGAGCGGCGCGATGGCCTTGGCGAGGAGCTCATGCGGAAGGAGGGTCGCACCGGAGATCTTGGCCTTGCCGTCCACGACGCTGTCCAGGTAGGCCTCGAAGCGCTCCATGTCGTGCTTGAGGAAGTTTTTGCTGTTGATGTGCATGCATTTGGACGCGACGTACTTGTAGGAGACTTCGCCCCAGCGACGCGCGGCCATCATCGGTTCGGGGACGCGAGCTGTGGCGCGCAGCGGTGTGAGGACCCAGCGCTGGTAGAACGAGCGGAGGACGTGTACATCTTCTGCGGGGACCGCTGCCGAGGTGACGATTGGTCGGGAAAGAGACGACATGGCGCCGCCGTGGTGTAGAAGGATTCCGAGTGCCGTGGAGATGTTGGTCACTCTATCATGCGAGGCGGCGGGCGTGGGAGCCCACTTTCCGACTAAAGACACCTTGCTCAATATTCGCTTCAGCTCATCGCCCTCGGAGAGTGTCTCTGCCGTGCGCATGAGTGCAGCCTGCTCTACAAGCTCGTCCGCGAAGAGGCGAGCCACGGCGATATAGAGAGCGCGGAAGCGGGGGTCAGACAGCTTGGCAAGCAGAAGGGTATGCGCGTCGGCTGCGAGCTTGACGCGACGATCTCGCACGGCGGCTTTGGCTTTCTGACTCTTTTCAGCAAGGAGAGCGTTGATCTGTTCTAGAGTCGTTGCAACGCGGCGCTCGGCAGGCGTAATCTTACTCGGACCAACAGATTGACTGCTATGGTAGCGGCCGCGGGGGACATGCAAGTACGGAGCAGGGTGAACGCCAAATTGATCAAGCGTAGCCAGTGCAAGTATGTTGAGAAGGTCCTTCCAATAGCCGTGTGGCATCTGGGTGTGCTTGGCTTTGATCACGCAGACAGGAGCAACGAGTTGGGAGAGGTTGGCGATTGCTGTGCGAGGGTGGTGCTCATAGAGCCAACCGAAACACCTAGTATATGTATGCGTGATAAGTCAGAAAACTGGAAACGCACAGAGCCAGGATGAACTCGAACGTACATATAAAAGAGCTCCTTGTCACCCTTACCATCGTGAATGCTCCGCGTGTTCCAAATGACCCTCAAGGTGAAAGCGGGGTCTTCCTCCCATGCCTCGGCAAGCAGATCGTCGATTCTTTCAGGGGACATGTCGGTGGACAAGCACTGAAATGCATCTAGCGTACTCGACAGTGTAGAGCTAAACGCTGGAGCTCCGTTTTGGGTGAACTTATGGTGCGCGACTGACTTTAGTGCATTCATGAAGGCGTTCTCGGGCACTGGCGCGCCAACATCATTGTCGGGGACGGACCGAGGAGGGAGCAAGACATCAAGGAAGTTGGGGTCGAAGAGCTCAGGGATATAAGGGAGAGTGACAATCTGAGAAGTGGAAGCGGCAGCAGGAGTCGACATTCTTCAGGGATGAATCCAGCCCCGGCAGCCTGAGGGGATGGAGCTTTCTCTGGAGAGATGCACAGAATCTTATACGAACAAACACAGATGGCAGGATGACTCGCAATTACTCATCGCTTGCGGCGCAGGTCCGCAATCGTTAACGAATGACTCGATATGTTCGGTGCTGAACGTTGAATATCCGATTGGAGGTGACTCGTTTGTGCCAAGTCCACTGCGGCATCGCGACTGCGGCACAGCCTGAGCCTTGATGACGGCGCCACGGCCACGTGATGGTTACCACACACGCCCGCGGCGGCTGCTGGTAGGGTTACGCAATAAATCACTCCTTGCAGTCAAGTGGGTCATGAATCATTAATCGACCATGGCGAGATCGTAAGTATATCAGTTCAGCTAGGCCGTGACATCAGAACTCTCAATAACAGACAACTCATCAAGGAACATTCGGCACGTAAGAAACCCTGGTGATACCCAGCTCGACCACAGGTGGTCCCCCATTTTCCTTCAAGTTCCCTGCTTCTCCATGGGGCATAGGGGTAGGCATTGCGATAAGGACCGTTAATTGTGCGGGACCAGACGGCATCGTTGGCGTTAGCGGCTCGGATGGATAGGAGGTTTGAGATGGATTAGACGAAATACGACTGTCGAGGGATGGAAAACGTAGTCGGGATCGCCATGGTGTCGGGTGCTGAGGCTCGGGCTGATGTTTTACATCACGCGTAGGCCCCGGCATCGCCACCGCTACCGGCTGACAACGGCGATACCCTCAGCACGCAGATCATAATAGAGATCCAATCAGACGTGATGAATAGAACGCACCCACATCCTTGTCCATCCTTTTTCCCCGTCATCAACGGGTTCAATATATGCTTCCCACATCTCGGGTTTTTGCGCTGATCCATGCACCCCTGAGGCAAGGGTAGAGAGAGCAGCATTGCGTCGGCGTCGCCGACGAATGGAGCGCACGACGAATCCGCTAAGGATGATTAAGAATAGAATAAGGATTACTTGTGTGTGTCAGTCGGTTGGGTGAACCCAGACATAGTCTTGAGAGAAGAACTGACCAGAAAATATGTATACTATGGGGAAGTGTCAGTCTCGGAAGAGAACGGGAATGTGAGGGATGGGACGGACGACAGAGGGAAATGGAGGGAAGCTGGCCAAACGACGAATTGTTCACCCCTTGACTACCTTGTGGAGGGGAGGGGGATAAACCCGTTGGTGAAGGGTCCAAAGAAGGTGGAGAGGTGGTCGTAGACATGGTGAGAGAGCCAGGAGGCGGAGTACGTGCCGATACATGATGCTGCGGACCAATTAATTATCCGAATTGGCAAGTCCCGAGATCTGAGGGCACGGCTGACAAGAGGCTGTGCACCACTCGGCCGCGGCGCGTCCATCTGCTGTTCAACATTGTACTCTATCTGTCTACCGCAGGCGGGTGTTCATCCCACTCCTTTTTTAAGCTCATCATCACAACCCCTTTCACGACTTGTTGCACGCTGACGTCGACCTTTATCACCATGGCTGAGAGCCCACTACCGCTTCTCTCTTTCGCGCAGGGCAGCTTGCCCGCAATTTCCATTCGAGGAAATGATAACAAGAACTACGATTCGGACGACGAGGAGCCCGGAAACCCGCGTCGCTGGTATCATTATGTGCCATTATGTAGTGAGTCGCGCGTCTCCCCCTCCGATGCTCAGGTCAAGCGGGCAACGACAAAGAGGATGGGAATACCTTCCTTTGCTGAGCGAGCCGAGCAGCTAACTCAAACTCAACCCAATAACAGTCGTAGTCCTTCTTCTCCTTTCCCCCCACCCCTCTATCCTCCATGTCCTGCTCAACTACCACTATCTAACCCTGCACGCGTCGTACTACTTCATCGCCCACCTCCTCACCATCTACGCCCTTTCCTTCTTTGCCTTCAGCTCGCTCATCGCTTGCGTGGCGCGCGACCCGGGCCCAGTCCCAGATATCACATCAGAGGAGGTGCGCGACGGTGATGGGGCGGGAGGCGGCGACATCAGCCTCGAAGACGCGCTGCTCAGCACAACACCACCCGATGATTACATACAGCTGGGCAAGTGGTGTCGCATCTGCTGGAAGCCAAAGCCGGATCGTGCGCACCACTGCTCCAAGTGCGGGCGCTGTGTGCTTAAAATGGGTGCGTAACCTCTTCCTCTCTATCCCGAGTCAGCCCTTCGCACGTGATCAGCGTCCTCTGTAACTCACGCCTGCCTCTCTGCACAGATCACCACTGTCCCTGGTTGGGCAGCAAATGCATCGTGCGTCGTTATTGCAATTAAGTTTGCAATGGATTCTTGCGTCTGCCGTACTCGCGTAATTTTCATGCGCCGGCGCGGGCGTGGGGAACTGACGGCTCCACTGCAGGGATTCCGAACATACCCCTCCTTCCTGCACTTCCTCGCTTCCGTCACGCTCCTGGCCCTGTATGTCACCGTGGTGTGCATTCGCGGACTCGTCTTTGCGTTTAATCACCCGATGAAGATCGTATGTTCCTTTCTTTCCCTCGTACATCGTTGCATAGCTGAACAGCTACCGTGCTTCCTCTCCATCCCCTGCGGTTCTACACAACCTTTCCCTTTCCCAGAATGAAACGACGCCCGTGCACATGCTAATGCTTGCCTTTGCTGGATGCGCATTCACGCTTGTCCTAGGCTCCTTCCTAGGCTACCACATTTACCTCGTCCTGTGCGTCTCTTCACCCTCTCACCCTCTTCCAATCCCACGTCGTTCTAACTCCCGCCTCGCCACGGATAGCACGAATCAAACTACGTTCGAGCACATCACGCCCTTTCACCTCCTCCGACACCTCCCGCCCCTGTCCCCCTCCCGCCTCTCCAGTCCACCAATGGAGCACCAGCTCGCCTTCACACAGCGTCACGCCGTCCGCGTTGTACATGCACGCATGCGCCTCTACGACGTTGGCTGGCGGCGCAACGCCTTGCAGGTGTTTGGAGTCAGCCCGAAGCGCGCGTGGGCCGCTATGTTGTTATGGGGCGGCAGCTGGTACGCCCCATCTCCCCCCCCTCTCTCTCTCTTCCCCCTCAATTGCGTTCGGAGGCGCTGATATATTCATACGTAGTTGTGGTACGGGCACGCAATTTCCACGGAATCCCCATGCGGAGGGTGCACTTGTTGAGCTCGCGGCGGAGCTGATACGGTTAGAAGATAATCGGACTGATTAGTTGGGAGTAGAATGACCTTTATTTTTTCATTAGTATATGGGTCGCAGTGTGCTATTTGCTCAAGTTTATGATACGCCCGAATGACTTATTTCTCAGGTATCATATAAGC
>Ga0209488_10000324_pt1 | contig 38601 bp, 37 predicted proteins | sample Rivendell_Oct201_8_FD_188349 | JGI IMG/M metagenome (GOLD analysis project Ga0209488, IMG submission 188349) | Vadose zone soil microbial communities from the Eel River Critical Zone Observatory, Northern California, USA -... | ecosystem: Environmental > Terrestrial > Soil > Vadose zone >...
AAGCGACGGCGAATGGAGGCCATGCTTGTCCAGGCCCGCGATGAATTGGAGGTCCGCGTCCGCGAACGAACCCTCGACCTTCAACAGGCCAATGAACGTCTTACCGAGGAGACGACAGAACGCATCCGCGCAGAAGCCGCGTTGCGCGATGCGCAGAATGAACTTGCCCGGGCCGCGCGTATCATGACTGTAGGAGAACTTACGGCCTCGATCGCTCATGAGGTCAATCAGCCGCTTGCGGCCGTCGTTGCCAACAGCGAGGCAGCCCTGAACTGGTTGAAACGATCACCGCCTGCTCTTGCCGAAGTCAAAGATTCGATCAATGCGGCGGTCACAGCGGGCGAACGGGCAGCCGCCGTGATAACCAGAATTCGCCGCCTGATGACAAGAGGCGCACCGCAACCGACCAATGTCGACATGAACAAGCTGATCCCGAATGTCATGACCCTCGTCCAAACAAGCCTTGCGACACGAAACATTGCGGTCACGCTCGACCTGCAGCCGCAATTGCCGTCCATGCATGGCGATCGAATACAGATGCAGCAGCTCATCCTGAACCTGATCAACAATGCGGCCGACGCGATGTCGGACGTCGCGGACCGCAAGCGTGAACTTATTATTCGCACGGCTCGAAAAGGAGAAGACCGGATTATCGTCACCATTGAGGATACCGGCCGCGGCTTCGCTGACCCCGATACAGCCAAGCTTTTTCAAGCTTTCTATTCTACAAAACCCGATGGCATGGGCATGGGCTTGGCGATCTGCCGAACGATTGTCGAAGCGCATGGAGGCTCAATTCAGGCAACGCCCAAGTCTCCCCATGGCGTCGTCTTTCAACTCGAACTCCCTGTCGGAGCAGAACAATGAACGGGCCCGAATCGATCGTATTCATCATTGACGATGACGCGCAGGTCCGGTCCAGCCTCACCAACCTCTGCCGCTCGGTTGAATTGAACGTACAATCCTTTTCCTCAACGGAAGAATTTCTTAATACGCCGCGACCCAACATTCCGGCCTGCCTTGTTCTCGACGTCCGCTTTCCGGGATCAGCACCAAGCGGCCTCGATTTTCAGCGCACGCTTGCGAGTCTGAACGACCCGCTTCCGATCATTTTCATCACTGGGCATGGCGATGTTCCGATGTCCGTCAAAGCCATAAAGCGGGGTGCCGTCGAGTTCCTGACCAAGCCCGTCCGCGAACAGGAACTCCTTGACGCCGTGAGAATGGCTATCGAGCGCGATCGAGACCGACGGAAACAGGATCTGGCAGTCTTGTCTCTTCGCAAACGATATGATTCCTTGACGGCACGCGAACGCGAAATCATGCATCTGGTCACGCGCGGGCTCCTCAACAAACAGGTCGCGGCCGAACTGAACCTGAGCGAGGTAACCGTCAAAGTACATCGCGGGCGCATCATGCAGAAGATGGAAGCAAAGTCGCTGGCCGACCTGGTGCGGATGAGCGACCAGATCGGCAGTTTGCCCGACCCAACCGTGGTCGCCGATACGTAAGTATAATCGGATCACCTTCAACCTCGGATTCGATATTTCGGGCTTACGTTCGTGCAATGGAATTTCCGGTCGCAAATAGGCATCTTCAGTGCTGCCCGGGAGTTTCGTCGTGTGCGATCGTGTCATAGCAATCATTGATGACGAGGCACTGGTCCGCGATAGCGTTCAGCGCCTTGTCCGATCGATGGGTTTCGAAGCGGTGCAATTTTCGACCGTCAGCGAGTTTCTGGCGAGCCCATCCAAATGCAACATTTGCTGCATTATCAGCGACGTAAACATGCCATGTTGCAAAGCGGGAATTCGCGATCTCCTCGCTTCGATTGGGAACGAGATTCCAATCATCTTCATGACCGCTCGACGTGATCAAGCCGTCGAGGCTAAGCTCATGAACACGGGCGCTGTTTGCGTTCTTGCCAAACCGTTCAATCAAATGGAACTGGCGTCTTGCATCGATGTTGCGCTGCAACGAAGAAGCGATAGTCGATCGGAACCCGCCCTGCAGTCGCCAGGGTAAGGACAGTGTCCTAACCTGCGGACGCAACGGCCCGCCCGCAACGCGGGCAGGCGACCGGGTGGCAGGCCCGGCACCAAGCCTTGCTGCAGGATGGACATGGGGCTTGGCCGTCCGGATCGGTGAGATGAAGTTGGTCGTCGCAGATCAGCCGCGTGCGCCCAAGGCCCGGGCCCCAATCGCAAGGCGGCGGCTCGATCATGCGGAGCGCCGGATGCCAATCGATGGAAACCATCCGCTCGCCTTTGCGCCGCTTGATGCGGACATCGTAACGATGCACCGGAGCAAACAGCGTCAAGCCCTGCATCCAATCGACGGTCACACGGAGCGCGTAGTTGTGGCGCAGGTCATCGAGCTTCGCCGCATATTCGCGCTCGATGGCGGCAATCCGCATGGTTTCGCGCTTGCGGTCGCTTTCCGCTTTTTCTCCCGTCGCAGCTGAAATGGAGCCGAGCTTTACCTGGGCGGCGCGGCGCAGGTCGTCGTGGTATTCGTGAATGCGCCTGCGGTCGCGATCAAGCCGGCGGCGCATCGCAACGATAAACGACGTCAATTCATTGCGCACTTGCTGGTCGACAATCGGCTTGACTTTCGCGGCGAGCTTGGCCGCATCCCAGGTCGCTTCCGCAACGCGACCGGCCTCCGCTTCCGGCTTGTGCCATTCCGGGTCGCCCGCCAACAGGGCGCGCAACCGCATGAGAAAGTCGCCGCCCAAGACCGCCCCCGTGCCCAGGTTGAGGCCGAGCCAAACCAGCCCTTCGCGTTTTTCATCGGAAGTGGCGGTATACCGGAACGCCAATAAGAAGCACCGCGTCCACGCCGGCTTCGCGTCGTGTAGGCGCCAGACCCCATTGGGCAGGTCGAGCGCGCGCTCGAGCAGCCGCTCAGGATCGCTTGGCGCCGGGAATTGGCTGGCGTAGGTTTGGCCAACGGCAAGCTGCCGTTCCGCAAAGCGGCCACGTTCGCCAAGGAGCGTGCCGAAGCGGTCGAGCCAATCGCCTTCGAGCCCGATCGGCGTCGCCCCGGCCGGCATCGTGGCACCAAACCCAAGCCGCGCGAATTCGGGCCACCCGAACGCGGCGCGCAACGGTTCGGGTGCAAGAACTTCGAGCCCTTCGGGCTCGATGGGATCAACCGCAGCGCCCTCACGCTCCAATATGTCAGCAACGAATTCCCGCAAGGCTCCCATGGATTTCACGCCGCCTCGAAATCTTGCCCGAACAGCTTTTCGTCCAGCTCCTTGGCCCCTTCGTGCGCATGGCGCGCCTGTTCGAGCCTTTGGCCGAGCGCCTCGAAGGCTTCGACGCGCGCGGCTTCGGTCGCCGTGAGCCAGGCATCGAGCACGAGATCGGGAAACTCGCGCTCCTCCTCGAGGCCGCCCAGAATCGCACCGACCTCGCCGACCACCAGTTCGAACATCGAGATCTTGTCGTCGAGCAGTGCCAACAATTGCTCCTCGAAGGTGCCGCGGGTGACGAGATTGAACACGAACACTTCGCGGGTCTGCCCGATACGGTCAATGCGCCCGATGCGCTGCTCGATGGCCATCGGATTCCACGGCAGGTCGAAATTGATCAAGGTGTTGCAGAATTGAATGTTGCGCCCCTCGCCTCCCGACTGCGTGCAGAGCAGAACACTCGCCTGGTCGCGAAATGCCGCGATCGCAGCGTCCTTTTCGGGTCCACTCATGCTGCCGTCAAAACGCGCCAGCGACACACTGGCCCGTTCCAGGCGATCGGCAACGTGGGCGAGCGTTTCGCGCGCCTGCACAAAGACGATCTTCTTCTCCTGTGGATTGCGCCTGATGAGATCAACGAGGGCCGCTTCCTTGCCGCCGGTTTCGATCGCATTCCAGCGGCGGCCTAGTTCTGCCCACACGGGATCGTCGGGGTGTCGCTCGGCCACACGGGCGACCGCCCGCGCGGCCGCCTGCGGCGAGGAGCCCGCCGCGCTCAAGAGATGCTGAAGTGCCAGTCGTTCACGCCTGGCGTTCCCGTCTGCCGCCAAGCGCCGGGCGGCAGCCGCAAGGTCGGCATAGGCCGCAGCTTCCGCGGGGCTGCCATCGACCTTGATCGTGGTGGCGTTGCGACGCGGCAGCTTGAGGGCAACGACCGCGCGGGTGTTGCGGATCATGGCATCGCGCATCAGCGTCCGCAGCTGTTCGGAATTGGCCGGCTGGCGCGGCTTGCCGGGCGTCATATAGGCTTGGCGGAATTCCTTCTGGGTCTTGAAAATGCCCGGCTTGAGCAGCGTCAGCAGATTGTAGAGTTCGACCAGATCGTTCTGCACCGGCGTCGCCGACAGGAGCAGCAGGAAGCGCTTGTTAAGCGAATCGACAAGCTTCCAGCTCTGGCTGGTCCGATCGCACAAATGATGCGCCTCGTCGACGATGACGAGATCGAATTGGCGCTTGGCGAGACGCTCGGCATGTTCGCGCCGGCGCGCGGTCGCAATCGAAGCAATGATACGATCCTGTGCCCAGAATGCTTCCGGTTCATCACGCATGCCCGGATCATATGTTGTTGCGAAAGCAAGACCGAACTTGGTCTCCAGTTCCTCGCGCCACTGGCCGACAAGGGAGGCCGGCGTAAGCACCAGGGCCCGCTCCGCCATGCCGCGCAATGCGTATTCCTTGAGCACCATGCCGGCTTCGATGGTTTTGCCGAGGCCGACTTCGTCGGCCAGCAGGACGCGGCCGCGAAACTGCTTGAGCACCTTGCGCACCGTTTCGATCTGATGCAGCAACGGCTCGACGCCCTTGAGATGCGGCACGCACAAGAGTTCGTCGAAACCCTGCGCCAGGCCCAGATGGGCGAAGCGCTCGCGTAAATCAAACCAGTCGCCGCCTTCGGTCGCATGACGGGCCAGCGCCGACATCATGGGTGCGGTATCGAATTCAACCGTGAAATGTATCTCGATATCGACCAGCGGCAGGGGCGGCAGCAATGACGATGCGGGTGGCGGCTGCGCCGGCACCGCTGCGGCCGCCTTCACTTTGCCTTTTGGGACGGGCTGGGGCGGAGATTTTACCGGCTTCCTGGTTGCCGACTTGGGCAATGACTTGTTTGGTGAATTGTCACCTTGCAACGATTTCCTGTAGACGGCGGCACCGGCCAAAATGGCGTGGTATTGCTCGGTTACCCACCTTTGGCGCCCGGTCCCGCCAGGAAAGACCCGTACGACCGCGAGCCAAGTGGTCAGTTTATGGCGATCCAACAGCTCCTTGGCCGCGACATATTTTTCGAGCTGGCCCAGCGCCAGCGCATGCAACAGGGGTTCGGACTTTGACCTCGCATTTTTGGAAAACTGCTTGAGAAATACCAACGCCCGCCCCGGCTCCCGGTCGAGCAGCGCAGCGGTTGCGGCCAGCAAGAGGATGTAGGCATCACCGGAACAATGTTCGACGGCATGTTCGGCGATCGGCAAAAACCCTGAACGAAGTTTTGCATTCGCAAAAGCATGCAGCAGCCGATTGGACCAATAATCGAGTTCACTCTTCGTCCGCGGAAACAAGTCCGGTTGCTGCAATGCAGAACGTCGCATGGACTTAAGCCGCCTTGATTGGAAATACGCAGCGGGAAATTCGCGGCAGAGTCACCCGCGGGCGAATCGCCTGGGGAAATTAGGCCGGGATTGCGCCCGCACCGCAACCCCTATGTGGGGATACCCACTACAGATAGTTCATGGTGCGCGATGGCGCGCCAAGCTATGCTTGGTAGCTCGACCGAGATGGTGGCCAGGGCATTTTGCCTGTATTCTCCCTTCAATCGCGATCCAAGTGATCGCGCGTCGGATTCATTTCTGGGAGCGCCAGCGCATGGAAAATCGATCAATCTTCAAAGGGATGTTTGGCACCACCGCAATTATGACCGGAATATTGGCCGCCACCATCGCGGTCGCCCAGATGGACAATGGGCCCAAGACCGAAAAGAAATACGGCATCGGGTTGCCGCGCGACCATGCTTCGCAACTGTTTACGGATGCGGACTATCCGGTCTTTCCGCTCAAGCCCGGGCAGGACGCCTATCGCGACATCGACGCGGTGCGGATGAAGCGAGACATCATCGCGCTCTCCAATATTGCGCTCCAATATCGCGACACCGTCAATAAGCAGTGGTGGGGTCGCTTTCCAGGCACCGACGCCGACCGCGCCGGCATGAAATTCATGACCGACGAGTTCACGCGGCTGGGGCTCAAGGTCGAGACCTTTCCCTATGTGCTGCCGCGCGACTGGCGCCCGGCCGCCTGGAACCTGAGCTACACACCTTCCAAAGATACAAAAATCGATTTGGCTACGGCCTTCCCGGTGTCGGGCACTAAGGGCACGGGCCCAGGGGGCATCACGGCCGAAGCCATTTGGGTCGGCATTGGGGCCGCCCCGGATTTCCTCGACCGCGACGTCAAGGGCAAGGCCGTCATCATCTACAGCACCTTCGTGCCCGGCGGCCGGAGCCATTCGGCCTCCGACCGTGCCGGTCTCTTCAACGCGAACGCCCGCGCGCAGCAGCTCGGCGCCGCGATGGTCATCAATGTGATGGCGGTGCCAGGCAATGGCCAGTTCCAGCCCGAGGGGGGATTGCGCAACATTCCGCAAATGACGGTCAGCCAGGACGAAGGTTTTGCGTTGCGCGATCGGCTGGGTGCCGGAGAAAAGATCGCTGTCACGCTCCGGCTCGACGTGCCGGAGGTCACCAATGTGCAAACCGCCTGGAGCAAGGCGACTTTGCCCGGCGCATCGGACGAAGAGATCGTCGTTCTCACCCACACCGACGGCTATTTCCAGGCCGCAACCGACAACAATTCCGGCATGGCCGGGACACTGGAACTCGCGCGGCACTACGCGGAATTGCCGTGGGCGCAGCGGCCACGGACGCTCGTATTCATCCAGTTCCCGGACCATCACCACGGCGAAGTCGCACGCGGCCGCAAGGACGTCGGCATCGACGCGACCTACAATTGGAAAAACGTGGCGCTCAAGTTTACGATGGAGCATCCGTCCGAAACGCTGCTGTATATGTACAACGGCGACCTCACCGCCACCAATGCGATGAGCGCATCGCGCTGGAGCGCGTTCGGCAGCCCCGAATTCGAGCGCATGACGCTCGACCAGCTGCGCGATTTCGGCGTCTCGGTTTACGGTGTCGAAGACGGGCCGAAGAACGGCAATTACGCGCCGTCATTCCACATCATCAACCACGTGGTCTATCACACCAGCCTCGACACCCATGAACTCGTCCCGAATGAGGGCATGAGCCGCTCGATCCGCGCCTTCGCGTCGATCATCGACAAGGTCAACACGATGACGCTGTCGCAGCTGCGCGGCCCGAATTTCCCGCCGAAGGACCCGCGCGGCACGGTGCTCGGACCGATCGGGCAGTGATCGAGGATCACGTCATGCGGCATGGGTTGCTGCCAGCGAGCAGCTACCAAGTCTTCTCGGATAACAAGGGATGAATCCTGCTTGGTCAGTCAGGTTCGGCCAGGATGGTGCGTACAGTTGCCAAAGTCATCATAAGCGTCATCGGTTGCAATGGCGATTCAACGAACCCACGCGACAGATAGAATCGCTTGGCCTGTTCCGACAGGGCATGAACCATGATGGCAAACACGCCAGCGTCGCTGGCAACGTGGACAGCCCGCAGCATGGCGTCACGCAATAGCGCGCGGCCCAGGCCTTGGTTGTGATAGCGTTGATCAATCGCCAGGCGCCCGAGCAGTAGAACCGGCAGCGGGTCGGGCATATTACGTCGCATTGGTTTGGGCGCAGCCTCATGGTGGATGCCCCCGGCCGACAGGCTGTAAAAGCCGACCACGGTATTGCGGTCGCAAACGACAAAGCATCGCGAGGCACCGGAAGCTTGGTTTTTGAGCGCCCGCTTTTTCAGCCAGTCGTCCAGTGACCCCTCTCCGCAGTCGAAACCGTTGAGCGCGTGGCCCGCCGAAAGCGGTTCTGGCGGCGTCGGAGCACGCGTCGTCATTTGTCCCAAGGGGCCTTGGCCTTAAGCAACCGGCGCAGTTTATCGGTCGGCGGCAACGGTCGATCCAGCATCGCGCGGAATTTCGCAAAGGTGCCAGCGTCAACGGCAAAAAACGTCTGGTCGAGCAGCACGTCTTGCGCCTCGCGGCAGGCCGCATCCAGCATGAATTCCGACCGGCTACGGCCGAGCCGTTCGGCTGCCTGGTCGATGAGATCGCGTTGCCGCACTTTGGCGCGGATGTTTATGGATACGGTTTCTGGTGTCTGTGCATGAGCCATCGTGCATTCCTTGTAGAAATTGTCTATACAATAATGTATACACCTTTGCAACAAGAGCAGGTCGTCTTTGGCGCTCACGGTGGTCTGGGCCAACACCAGGCCGCAGCGCGCGCCGCACACTGGATAATTGAGGCGGCACTCGCTAGGAACGAGGCATTCAACGCCCAGACGCGCGCGCCGGCCGGCGTCTCGACGCATCCTTTGGCCCCGGCGCGAGCGCCATGGCCGCCACTCCGAGGAAGGCCTGGACCAGGCGAAGGCGCAGCGAGGCGCGGGTCCACACCAAGCCGAGGTATCTTGTGAATGACGGATCGGGGACCGGCAGCTTCCGAAGCGAGAGACCTTCCGGCCACGGCGGCGCCCAGTCATGGACGAGCGACACGCCCAGTCCCCGGTCCACCATGGCTGTGATCGCCTCAAACGAATCGAGTTCGAAGCGTTCGCGCGGCTGGATGCCGGCGCGACGCAGGTAGCCATCAACAAGTTGTCCAGCCCAGACCCTACGGTCGGCTCGAATAAACGGCTCTGACGCCAGAATCGCGTGTGGATCGCGAACAGGCATTGATGCCGGTGTCAACACGACCAAGGGCTCTTCCCGCCACACGCGCCAATCACAAACCTTCGGGAATGCGAATGGTGGCTGAGCGATGATGGCCGCGTCGAGATCGCCGGCAAGCACCTTGGGGTAGAGTTCCGCCGAGTTGCCGCGTGTGATGTAAACCTCGATCTGCGGATATTTCTCCGTCAGCAACTTCAGAATGCTGGGCAATAGTCCGCACAATGCGGTTTGAAATACGCCCAACCGCAGTTCTCCCGTCGTTCGATCGTTTGTTGCGATTGATCTGAGATCGCGCACCTCGCCGAGAAAATTCCGCGCACGAGCAAGGATGGCTGCTCCCGCCTCCGTTGGCCGCACCGCCCGGCCGGAGCGGAAGATCAGGCTGGCGCCGATCTCGCTTTCGAGAGCGCGAATGCGTTGTGCGATCGTCGCCGGCGTGAGATTGAGCCGCCGTGCGGCCTCCGCGATCGACCCGTTGTCGACCACGATGACAAAAGTATCAAGAAACCGCGTGTCCATGCGCGATAAAATGTATCTTCTGAAGAAATAATTGTCCACATTTTATTACAAGACCCAATGCTGCAAGATGTTCCTCCAGCCCTGCCAATTGCGGGCATCAAGATGGAAGGGGCGAACATGAAAAAGTTGATCGTTGCACTCGCGCTCGCCGCGACGTTTGGAAGCATTGGAAGGGCGCCGGCGCAGACCTATCCGTCGCGGCCGATCACGATGGTCGTGCCCTATCCTCCGGGCGGGTCGACGGACGTGATCGGGCGCCTTCTGGTCGAGCGCATGCGAGCGTCGCTTGGCCAACCGATCATTATTGAAAGCGTGGCTGGCGCGAACGGCAGCATCGGCGTCGGCCGCATCGCCCGCGCTGCGCCTGATGGGTACACGCTCGTCCTCGGCCAATGGAACACACTCGTTGCAAATGGCGCTCTCTATGCGCTCCAGTACGACCTGTTGAACGATTTCGAACCGATCGCGCTTCTCACCCAGAGTCCGCTGCTGGTCACCGCAAAGAAAACCATGCCGGCGAAGGACTTAAAAGAATTCATCGCTTGGCTGAATGCTAACCCGAACAAGGCGACACAGGGGATTCCCGGCGCCGGCAGCGCTGCGCATGTTGCCGGCGTGTTCTTCCAGAAGGAAACGGGCACCCTCTTTCAGTTCGTGCCCTACCGTGGGGGCGCCCCGGCGACGCAGGATTTGGTGGCCGGCCACATCGACCTGACGATGGGCGTCGCGACCGATGCGCTGCCACACGTGCTTACGGGAACCATCAAGGCCTATGCCGTTACCGCCAAGAGCCGCTTGGCGGCGGCGCCCGGTATCCCGACTGTGGACGAGGCGGGGTCGCCCGGATTCTACCTCTCGCAGTGGTATGGGCTTTGGGCGCCGAAGGGAACGCCCAACAACGTAGTCGGTAAGCTCAACAGCGCTGTCGTCGAAGCCCTGGCCGATTCCGCAGTGCGTTCGCGGCTCTTTGATCTCGGGCAGGAGATTTTCCCGCGCGAGCAGCAAACCCCGGAAGCGCTCCACGCCTTCCAGAAGGCCGAGATTCAAAAGTGGTGGCCCATAATCAAGGCGGCCAACATCAAGGGCGAATGAGGCAGGTGGCTTGGTTGCTTGGGAACGAACCGGAGAGAGACATGAAAACGCCGCTTCTTGCTGTCATGGTCGCTGCATCGTTGGCAAATCCGGTCGGCGCGCCGGCGCAGACCTATCCATCGCGGCCGGTCACGATCATCGTGCCGTTCGCGGCAGGCGGCGCAACGGACGTGATCGCCCGCCTGCTCGCCGAGCGGATGCGGGGCCCACTCGGACAACCGGTCATCATCGAAGGCGTGACTGGAGCGGGCGGCTCGATCGGGGTCGGCCGGGTTGCGCGCGCCGCGCCCGACGGCCATACGGTCAGCATCGGCCATTGGGGTACGCACGTCGCCAACGGCGCTCTCTATGCGCTCCCTTACGATGTGCTCAATGATTTCGAGCCCATCTCGCTGGTCGCGAGCTTTCCGCTGCTGATCGTCGCCAAGAAGGCCATGCCGGCGAACGACTTGAAGGAATTGCTCGCTTGGCTCAACGCGAATCCGGACAAGGCGTCGCAGGGAATCCCGGGCCTCGGGAGCGCCGGGCATGTCGGCGGCATCCTCTTTCAAAACGTCACCGGCGCCCGCTTCCAGCAAGTACCCTATCGCGGCCTCGCGCCGGCGCTGCAGGACCTGGTGGCCGGCCAGATCGACTTCGCATTCGGCGACCCCGCAATTTTCCTGCCGCAAATCCGTGCCGGTACCATCAAGGCCTACGCCGTCATGGACAAGAGCCGGCTCGCGGCTGCGCCCGGCGTTCCGACTGTGGACGAAGCCGGGTTGCCGGGGTCCCACATCACGAATTGGCATGGGCTTTGGGTGCCGAAGGGCACGCCCAAACATGTGACCGCCAAGCTCAATGCCGCGGTCGTCGACGCCTTGGCGGAGCCGGCGGTGCGCGCACGGCTCGTTGAACTCGGGCAAGACATCTTTCCGCGCGAACAGCAGACGCCGCAGGCGCTCCATTCGCACCAGAAAGGCGAGATCGAAAAATGGTGGCCGATCATCAAGGCAGCCAACATCAAGGGAGAATAAGTCCATCGTTGCAATGTCGAATGCGGGCGAAAGACGCCATCGGCCGTCATAAAGGAGCGCGTGATTCTTGAGGTGATCGTCACGATTCCTGCAAAGTACATTGAACAGCATGCGGCGAAAAAGCTCTTCCCGGTCGCGAGCGTGCGCCGCCGCATGTTGGCGCAATGATAGGACCCATATTCCCCAGAACATCGCTTTCGGGTCGGCTGAGTTGGCGCAAGCAATCGAGAAGCCCCACCAGCCACAGGGCAGTTACAAACGTTGCAACGACCACGCACGGAGCGCCGCGCTCCAGCTTGCGCAAAGTCGGCAGAGATCCGCCGAGGCGCGAGGCAAAGTCCTCCGCAGAATATCGCCGCCGATGACAATCGCTCAGCGCGAGAAGAGGCCGGAGGCGGTGTCGATTACATTTGCAGCCCCATAGCGCGAGCAGCTGTTTCGACATCTTTCAACGCGGTCTCGGCAGTGTCGTTGGCGGGATTGACGGCGCTCGAGAGAGCGGCGCGTGCGTCGGCCTCCTCGAAAACTACACGCCGAGCTGTTCCACGCGCGCTTCGATTTCCGCCCTATAGGACGGATCGGCTTTGGCAGGCAAAACGAAGCCGCTCCATTCTTCGATGCGGTCTAAGAGTCTGTCGATCAAGCAACCTGGGTTCAGGAACCACAAACTTCCACCCTGGTTAGGCTGCATTTTCTGATTGATCATCGATCCCCTCCCCTCCGATGTCCCAGCTTTTTTTACACGCAATTTTTTGAATGGGAAGTTGAAAGTTAACAGATGGTTAATCGGGCAACGAACCTTCGAAGCGATCACGCGGGAATGCCCGAATCATTTTCTTGAGATACAAGTCGAAAGCATCTCTGCAATCCTGCAATGGTTCGATCGGGCACGTTGAGCGACTTGAACACGTCTTGCCAAGGTCGCATGTCCGAGACGATTTTTTCGGCCATCGCCCTGGCCGCGTCCCTGGTCAAACCGAATTCGCCGCAGCGTGACAGGCAGTTTTCGATTGTGGGGTGACCTCCCATGGTGCCGACACCAATCGCCTGCAGGGGCTCGACGCTTTCGATCTGGGGCACGATGTCGAATGCAGGTGAAAGACGCCATCGGCCATCATAGAGCAACGCGTGATTCTTGAGATGGTCATCGCGATTCCCGCATAGGACATTGAAAACCATGCGGCGAAAAAGTTCTTCCCGGTCGCGCGCGTGCGCAGCCGCATGCTGCCGCAGCGCACCTGCAATTTGCGGATACGACCCGTCTGACGACGTGTCGTCGATATCGAGGATCGAGAGGGCGCTCAAGTAGTGCACTGTCGGATAGAAATGAGGCCCGGCGCCGCGATCGAAGCGTTTTACAAGCACGGCGCGCCGATTTCCCCCGACGTCAACGAGCGTCGTCTCCGCAACGTCCATGCCACAACGGGATGCCAACCGCATGGTCGCATGTTCGGCTGCGCACTGGTCGATTTCATCATCGTGATGCGCAAACTTCGCAATCCAAACTACGCCGTCGCGTTCGATAACGGCTTTTGGCCGAACGCCGCCCAGGCTTCGCCCGGCGCGATAAAGCCGCTCCAGTTTTGGATCGACCGCCTCACCGCGGAGGATACGATCAAAGGCGTCAGCAATTTGCGGCAAGGTGTGGAAAGGAAGGACATGCGACTCGGGAGAAGGCGCGGCTGCGTCGCTTGAGAATGCAAGACACCCAACGCGTTCGTCCCCGGTCGACATAAGCCATCCGACCGGAGATATTGGCCCCGGATTGGTGAGTTGGACAAGCCTTTGTCCCCATCGATCGGGAGTCGTATCAGCGAGCGCACCAAAAAGTCCGAACCGCTTGGCGGTAAAGTGTATATCTGTTGTAAGGGGCAGGTTGATCGGATCGAGTGGAAACGCTTGGCCATGTTCATTGCGTGCCCAGGAATTCACATATTGGAATTCCCCGACGTTGCGGTCCCGCGGCCCGACCCGGCAGCGGTATTGGCCGACAAGCTTTGTTGTTCCATCGGAAAGCCGGGCGTGAACGAACGCCTCAGAGCTTGTCGAGTTCGCCACGTCTGGCTTTCCTTATGCGCTTGGGCAGGCGGGTTACGTCGATCAGATTGCCGAGAACGTCGCTCTCCGGTCTGGCAAGGTCGCGCAAGCGATCGAGAAGCCCCAAGAGCCACAGAGCGCAAACGAATGTCGCGACAACCACGCCCGGATCCCCGCGCTCCAGTTTCCGAAGTGTCGGCAGGGACACCCCAAGCCGGGAGGCGAAATCCTGAGCCGACTGTCGCCGCCGGAGACGTGCGACCCGGATGGCACCGCCGAGCTCCCGGAGCGCCAATTCGACGGGAGACGGCAGCTGTTGAAAGCTTTTGCCTGTTTGCGGCATGAAAAATCAATATCAGTTAAATGCTTTAAGTGAAATTTAATTTTCATATATTAACCGCAGGTCCGGCCGGCAGTCCCTTCCTTTAGAATGAATTAACCCGCTACCCGACCTGAGGCACCTGCCCGTCGGCGGTCGCCGTCAGGTCGCGCGGCACCAGCCATAGCGCGGGGAGGATGAGGGCATAGACAGCCGTCGTTGCGATCACGCATACCGTGAAGCCACCGTAATGGTCATAAAGGGCGGTTCCGAGCAAATCGCCAAAGCGCGAGGCAATGAAATAGAGGCTGCCGGACATCATCAATGTGGTGCCCTGCAGACCGCGCGGGCAGGAACGTATGAGCAGGTCCATATAGGCGGCCGTCGCAACACCGCCCATCAGGCCAATTGGTATCGCCGCAATCAATGCAGCGGTGATCGATTGAATGAACAGCAGCGGCACCAATTGCGGGACCGCCACGATGGTGCCCCACAGCAGGAGCGTCCGCAAAGGATATTTCTGGCAGAGAACGCCAAACACCATGAAGGTCGGAATGAACGAGGCGGCAAAGATTGCGTTCCATTGGCCCCATTGGGTGTCCTCGGCATGGAGGACATTCTGAAGATAATATTGTAGCGGCGTCGTTGCGCCGGGAGCGAAATTCCACAACAGCCAGATCAAGAGAGCCGGATAGATCGGCCAATGGCGCGACAGCCGTTTGAGGTCTGTGAGCGGATGGTCCCCCTCCACACGTTCGCTATGCACATTGTCGAACACGCTTGCGGGCTTCCACATGGCGTAACACGCAATCAGAACCATGATCGCGGCACCTGTCAGAAACAGGATGCGGGCCGCCGCATCGGCGTGCTGGCCGTCGAGCAGATTGCTGAGCATGCCGCCCAGGAGCAGCGCCGCCATGGTCGGTATCGACAAGAAGATATTCCAAACCGCGCTGACTTGGCCGGACATAGTATGCTGTTGGCCCATGACAGACGTCAGGCCGTTCTGGGCGCTCGAAACAAACAGGAACGACGTCGTCAAGAGAATGATCGCAATCAGGAGCGACGCATAGGTGACGGGCGCAAAAGCAAAGACCGCATAGAGGACCGCGCTGATGCCGCCGAACAACAGCATGAATCCCCGGTCTTTCATGCCGAAGGGATCCCAGCTGTCGCGGATGAATCCGAAAACAAACGACAGGTAGAGCGGGATCGCGGCAACGAGCCGGAAGATGGCAAGCTCGTGGGCCTCAAGGTGTAATTTGTTCTTCAAGAAAAAGCTGATCGGGATATCGATCAGACCGCCCGAGGGAGAACCAAATGCCAGCAGAATGATCAAGAAACCAAGATAGAGAAAAATCCTTTGCCGGACCGCTTGTGGCAGGATTGTCTTTTGCAAAACCAGGGGAGCGCCGGGCTCTACCGCTCCGGCATCGGTCGATTGGTCGCTCGTCATATTGGTCGCTCGCAATCGTTCGGATCGCTCTCCTGGGCCGTCCCGCCGAAACGAGTCGATCCTGCCGTCTATCAAACCTTGACTAGACCACAATACGCGCTTCCATTGAACGAGCGCCAGCAATGAACTAACCTTTGCCAGCCTTTTATTCCCCCGCTTTCCACGGAGGGACTGTGGACCCGATCTTCGGCTTCGTCGAAACCAGCACGCTTGCCACCTGGATTCGTGGCGAGGTCCCATACTCGACCTATGCGTTCCCGGTCATTGTCACACTGCATACCCTCGGCATGGGATTTTTGGCCGGCGGCAGCGCGGCCATCGATCTGCGCATTCTCGGGATCGCACCCCACGTGCCGCTCAACCCATTGGAACGGTTTCTTCCCCTCCTGTGGCTAGCATTTGCCGTCATGGCCATCTCCGGCGTGCTGCTGTTGATCGCCTATCCCACCAAGGCGTTCACCAATCCGATGTTTTATCTGAAACTTGGCCTGATCGCGTTGGCGGTCTGGCTGGTTCATCGTATTGCCGCCTTGGTCCAGCGTTCGACCACCGTTGACCCCATCAGTTCCAATGTCAAAGCCCTGGCGTTCACCTCGCTATTGTCCTGGATCGCGCTCATCACCGCCGGCCGCCTGCTTGCCTATACGCATAAATGGGAAATGCTGGGCGTACCGGCGCTCACTTAGAGCTGCTAGCGCAGCGAGGAAACCACGATGGAAATCGAGCCATGGGAATTGTACATCCGCGGCACCGCGCTCCATGTTTTCGTGCGCACCTATGAACCGTGGCTCTGGCCGCTGTGCGAAACGCTGCACTACCTCGGGCTCTCGATTCTCCTCGGCACCGTCGGCTTGTTCGATCTCCGCGTGCTCGGGATGGCGAAGGGTATCACGTTTGCCGCCCTGCACCGGCTCATCCCCTTCGGCATCGGCGGCTATGTGGTGAACATTCTCACCGGCATCGTATTCTTCTTCGGCCATCCCGATCAGTATTTTTACAACAACGCATTCCGTTTCAAAGTGATTTTCATGGCACTTGCCGGGCTCAACGTGTTTGCCTTTTATGCCACCTCGGCGTTCCGCGAACTCAGAGCACTGGGACCGGATGCGGAGCCGCGACCAAGCGCCAAGATGATCGCGGGCGCCTCTTTGAGTCTCTGGGTCGCGGTACTGATCTGCGGACGTCTCCTGACTTTTTTCCGGCCACCTTTTTTCCATTGAAGGGGAGTCAATTGAACTATTGCGAAACCGCTGCCGATCAAAGCCGCGTTTCCAGAACTGAACGATCAGTTGCACCCATTATGTTGGCGCCACATCACCGGGTCGTGCCCGACGGGCACGTCATTACAAAGATTCTGGCCATATCCACGTAACTGGTTGTAGCGACGTGTCTGCTCAGGCGTCATTAATGGCGGGGTATCGAGATGCGCCGCCAAGTGGATGTAGCGGAGTGCCTGCCGGCTATGCTCGACCTCGGCCAGCGCCTCCTGCAGGCTTCGGTGCGTCACCGAACGGCCACGAAACTGCTCTTCCAAGGCCTGCTCCAGAGCAATGAACCGTTCGCCTTCACGAATAGCGCTGGTTCGCATGTTGTCGAAGATGGCCTGGATCGCAGCCACTTGATCGGGATTGAGCCCAATCTGATCCTTGAGTTCCAGGAGGTGCGCCGGCCCCGGCATCCCGTTGAGTTCGGCCGCCTTCGCAAACCCCCAGCCCCCGCCGCGCCGCAGTTCAGCGATGTCGTCCGCCGACAGGCTTTTGATGTCGCGTGCATCCTGCCCCGCATAGGGCATGGCTGGGCCAGGCTGCGCATGCGCGCCGTGTTGGTCATGCTGGGCGAAGGCCACGCCAAGCATAAGGCCAAGAACCAAGGCCGGCACTATCAAGCCCGGCACTATGGCGAGGCAGACCATGACAACGAATTTGATCATCGGGACAAACTCCTTCGCTCTTGAATATTGTCACACGCAAGGCCGTTGCATTATATCATTCATGTCGCACGTCCGGGCAGCCGCCCCAAGCGACGCCCTGAATGCGACGCCCTTGAAAGTGACGCCCTGAAAATGGCACCCTGAAAGTGGGCGGTGAAGGACATAAAATTGGAGTTGCATTGTCATGAGCTACACCCTCGAGCAATTCTCTTCGGACTGCCGTGCGGCACTGCAGAAATCGCCTGGCCCCGCGGGCCGCGAACTCGTACGGCAATATACCGCACGGGCCTCTTCGGATCCGGACTTCGTCGCAAAATACGTCCTCCCGGATACCGACACCGAACGAAAAGTTCTTTATGAGGATCCGGATCTTCATTTCTGCATTCTCGCCCATGTCTATAAGGGCGCACGCAACAGCGCGCCGCACGATCACGGACCAAGCTGGGCGATCTACAGCCAGGTCTCGGGCGTAACGGAAATGACGGAGTGGAAACTACTTGAGAAGCCACAGAGCGGCCGCCCCGGCAAGGTACAGAAGGTGAGAACCTATGACCTGCGGCCCGGCGACGCTCACCTCTATAACGAGGGCGACCTGCACTCGCCACGCCGCGAATCCGAAACGCGCCTGATCCGCATCGAGGGCACCGATCTCACCAAGGTGGTACGCGATAGGTTCGAGGTCGCCGCATAGAGGCTGCGCCGGCACAAGCGCGTTTATACGCATTATTGCGAGTCGCGGAGTGCCCGATCCGGGAACTCCGCCCATTTGATTTGAAGCAACCGAATATTTGCCCCGATTGGGGACGGGAGACGCGTTGATGAAGTTGATCGCTTTTTGCTGCGTCGCGCTCGCCCTAATGGGCGCTCCAGTCAGGGCTCAAACTCCCGACTATTCGGTGGAACTCGCGCCCGGCCTCTACACGCTTACCTGGGGCAACAACTTCGGGAACATGGGCCTCAATGTCGGGCTGTCGGTCGGCGATGACGGATTGCTCCTCGTGGATGCGCAGGATGAGTCCGAGGTGCCACGGCTCTTGAGCCGCATCGCACAGATCAGCAACAAGCCGGTGCGCTACGTCATCAATTCGCACTGGCATTCAGATCACATCGGTGGCAACGCCACATTCGCCAAGCAGGGCGCAACGATCATCGCGCACGACAATACCCGTAAGCGCCTGATGGCGCCACAGCCCAATCCGCTCGGCCGCGCCACCCAACGCGCCTTCCCGGCCGCCTATTGGCCCACCATCACGTTCAAGGATACGCAGACCGTTCACTCCAATGGCGATGAGGTCGAGGTCATTCATTTTCCGAGCACGCATACCGACGCCGATGTCGTCATGCTGTTCCGCAAGGCGAATGTGATCTTCACCACGGCGCTCTTCAACAACACCACCTACAACCGCGTCGACCTGCGCGGCGGCACCCTCGACGGACAGATCGCGGCCTATGACAAGCTCCTGCCGATGCTGGACGATAAAGTGAAAGTGGTGCCGGGACGTGGGCCCGTCGGAACGAAGGCCGACATGACCGAATACCGCCAGGTGATGATCACGCTCCGCGACCGTGTCACCCGGATCATCCGGGACGGCAAGACCCTCGCGGAGGCGATCGCCGCAAAACCGACTGCCGATCTGGACGCACGCTGGGGCAAGGGGCCGATCCGGCCAGATCAATTCGTCGAGGAAGTCTATTCGGATCTCAAACGGACGGTGCGGTAGACCGCTTCATTCCGTAACGATTACTTGGAGATTCATAGGCAAGCTTGAATGAACCCATCCCGGCATTGCCGACGAGATCGACCGCAAGGCCATCCGGCCGCAGCGCAGTTCGCAGGTCGCCGACGCGGTGACCGATGGCCGCGCCGAAATCGGCAACGCCAACCTCAGTGAGCTGGTGCCGAACAAGGGCGTCAAGGTGATCGGCCCGATCCCCGATCCACACGGCCTCGTCATCATCACCTATGTGGGCGGCATCGCCGCCGACAGCCCCAACCGCGAGGCTGCGCGCGCATTGCTCGCCGTGCTCACGAGACCCACCGCACGCGAGAAATTCAGGGCCGTGGGGCTGTAGGGTTCCGCTACGGCGCCGGATCCGGATTATTCTGCGGTTTGCCCTTGTCCTTGATGAGGAGTTCGATGGTGCGCGTGGGCGCGCTGCTCTTGTTCTCGTTGCGATGGATGGTGCCGCGCGGGATGTAGACGAATTCGCCAGATTTGAGCACACGCGGCGTCTGGCCTTTGACCGTGAAGGTGATCTCGCCCTCGACCACCACCTCCCACTGATCGCCGTTATGTGTATGGAAGCCGTTGCCTTGCCGGTTTGGCAGGTGCAGCTGCATTTGCAGCGCCACGTCACGCGTCGGATCTTTGTCAAGCGCTGTGGTGAAGAAGCGCCACGAGAACGCCGGGCCAGTCGGCGAGGTCGAAGTCTGCGGCGAGGCGGCGGTTGCGAGCATCCCCGTCAACACAATCGTGGAAAGCGTCAGCATTGTTTTGCGCATGTGGTCCTCCCTTCGTTTGTTATGGAGGCGGCATCATAACGACTCCCTGCCGGAATGCCCAGCTGGGGCTAGCTTTGCCGGTCGTCGGCGATCACCTTGCCGTCATCCGGCAAGCTGCCGGGAGCGACCAGGTGGACGGCGCCCTTGAGCTTCGTGACCGATTGCAAAGTCGCCGCAACCGCCTCCGAAAGACGGGCTTGCGGCGCGGCGCATTCCGCAACAAGAGTCATTATGTCGGTCTCGCCGGCGCGCGTCACGCAAAGGCGCACGCGGCCAAGCTCGGGGTGCCGCCGCGCAACGTCGGCCACCTGGGCCGGATGCACGAACAAGCCTTTGATCTTCGTGCTTTGGTCGGCACGGCCGAGCCAACCCTTGATGCACAGGTTGGTGCGCCCGCAGGGCGAGGCACCCGTGATCGCAGCTCCCGCGGTAGCGGCCCCCGCGATCGCGGCGGTGAGGTCGCCGGTCGCAAGCCGGATCATGGGAAAGTCCGCATTCAGCGACGTGACGACGATTTCGCCGACGTCGCCTTCCGCAACCGGCTCCCCGCTACCGGGACGCACGATCTCGACGATCAGCGTCTCGTTGACGATCATGCCGTGACAACCGGGCCGCTCGTAGGCGATGACCCCCACTTCGGCGATCGCGTAGCATTGCAACACTTCAACGCCGCGCTCGATAAGTTCCTGCCGCAACGTCGCCGGCAGTGCGGCTCCGGACACGAGAGCACGTTTGAACGATGCACCCGCGCCCGATTTCTCGGCGCCGTCCAACAACATTTTGAGAAAATCCGGCGTGCCGACATAGCCCGTCGGCGAATAGCGTGCGATCGCTTCAAGCTGCTGGTCGATTGCGCCGGTCCCACCCGGGATGACGGCGCAGCCGATTGCGTGGAGGCCGTGCTCCATGATGAACCCGCCCGGCGTCAGGTGATATGAAAACGCGTTGTGTACCACGTCGCCGGCACGGAATCCCGCGGCAAATAGCGCTCGCGCAGAGCCCCAGACATCCTCGCCCGATTGCTGTGGTTCGAAGATCGGACCCGGCGACATGAACAACCGCCGGAACCGGCCAGGCGCAACTACATTGAGGCCACCGAACGGCAGCTCAAGCTTCTGCAGCGCGGCGAGGTCGGATTTGCGTAAGATCGGCAGCTGCGAGAGCGCGGCACGGCTATCGATCGTGCGGGGATCGATGCCGGAGAGTTGGCGCGCCCACCCGGGTGCAGCGAGTGCGCCGGTGACGACTTCCTGCAGCCGCCCAAACTGCGCGCGTTCGCGAACTGCCGGATCGCGGACTTCGAGTTCGTCGTAGTGAGGTTGCGGCATGATGTGCAGTCCTCACGCCAGCCAGCGCTTGCGCCGGCGGTAGTGCTTGCCGTCGCGGAACGACTTGCGTCGCCCGTCGCTGATGCCGAGATAAAATTCCTTCACGTCCTCGTTCTCGGAGAGTGCGCTCGCCTCGCCGTCCAACACCACACGGCCATTTTCGAGAATGTAGCCAAAGCCGGCATATTTGAGCGCCATGCGCGTATTCTGTTCCGCGAGCAGGAACGACACGCCTTCGCGGAGGTTGAGGTTGCGCACAATCTCAAAAATTTCCTCGACCAATTGCGGCGCCAGGCCCATCGAGGGCTCGTCGAGCAAGACCAATTTTGGCCGCGACATCAAGGCGCGGCCGATGGCACACATCTGCTGTTCGCCGCCGGACGTATATCCGGCGAGCGCGGCGCGACGCTCCTTCAGGCGCGGAAAATAGGAATAGGCAAGATCGAGGTCACGGCGGACGGCGGCACGGCCGTCCCGGCGCGTGAATGCGCCGGTGAGCAAATTCTCCTCCACGGTGAGATGCGCAAAACATTGGCGCCCCTCCATCACCTGAATACAGCCGCGACGCACCAGCTCGTTCGGCGACAGGGCGTGGCTGTCCACCCCATCGAACATGATCGTGCCCTTGGTCACCTCGCCGCGTTCGGTCAGGAGCAGGTTCGAGATTGCCTTGAGCGTGGTGGTCTTCCCGGCCCCGTTGGCCCCAAGGAGCGCAACGATGCCGCCTCGCGACACCTCGAACGAGATACCCTTGAGCACCAGGATGACACGGCTGTAGACGACTTCGATATTGTTGACGCGCAAGACTGGCTCCGCCGGCGTGGCGGAAGCTACCGGAGCGGCGGAAGCCGCCGGTGAGGTCGGCGTGGTGTCCATTGCGGGGCGGCGCTTTACGCGTCGCACGCCTCAGTGCGCTTTGGCCATGGCTGGTTCTTGGACACATAGTCATTGGCCGCGGCATCGAGCAGCGGCTGCACCTTGTCCTTCATAGGCGTGATCCAATCAGAGGCCTTCACCCATTTGGTCCCGTCCCATTGCTGCATGTAGGCGGCGTGATGGCCGTTGTGATCGGAGCATGTCACCTCCAACGGACCGGCAAAATTTTCCAGTCCAAGTTCCTTCCAGCGTGCGGCGGTGATCTTGAGCGTTTCGAGACCGCGGCGAACATCAGTTGCGTCGACGACCTTTTTTCCCGTCAGCCCCTGGGCATTGCGGATCGCTTCTGCGATGAGGGCAGCATTGAGAACGCCGCGGTTGTATAAATTCTCGCCAACCTTGTCGCGCGGCGTCTGGCTCAAGCCCTTGGCCACGACGTGTGTGAGAATATCCTGGATGGCAGGAAAATTTGCTCCAACAGTATTGAAGTTGAGCGAGAGATAGCCCTTCGCGCCGGCACTTGCCGGCCTCGCGTCGTCTTCGCTGCCGGACCACCAGATGCCCACGAAACGATCCATCGGAAAATTGATCTTCGCCGCCTCCTGCACCGCCGAAGGGTTCATGGCGCCCCAGCCCCACATGACCATCCAATTCGGCCGGTCGCGGCGCACACCGAGCCACAGGCCGGATTGGTTTTGCATGTCGGCGGGCGACACCGGATATTTCTTCACGGTGAAGCCGTAATCCTTGGCGTACTGCTCGAGCAGCGGGACCGGTTCAAGGCCGTAACCGCCGTCGAAATAGATGTAGCCGATGGTCTTGCCCCGCAGCTTTTCGAGCCCGCCCTCCTTGTCGCCGATATATTTCATGATCATCGACAACCCGTCCCAATAGGTGGCCGGCGGATTGAAGACCCACGGAAACTCCTGGCCGATGGCCGACGCCGAAAGCCCATAGGCCATCGACAGGATCGGAATGCGGTCAACCGCGGCCTTCGGGATCAGCGCCAGAGTGATGCCGGTCGACCAAGGATTGATCACCACCGGCTTCTTGCTCTTGAGCGCCTCATAGCATTCGACACCCTTTTCATTGCGGTAGCCGGTCTCGCACTCTTCAAACAGGACCTTCACCCCGCCGATCCCTCCGTCGCGCGCATTGAGCATCGCAAAATAGTCGCTGATCCCGTTCGCGATCGGGATGCCGGAGTTCGAGAACGGTCCGGTGCGGTACGTCAGGTTCGGCACGAAGATGCTTTCCTGCGCCGCGGTCGTTGTGACGGAGGCTGCAAGTAGTCCGGTAACGACTGCTGCGATTGCTGGCGATGTCATGCGCATGGTGGTGCCCTCTCGGCTACAACAACGCGTTTACGCGCGTCTGGACAGGCTGTGCAAATATGCCTCATCAATAGGGAAATGGCCAGACTCGTAGTTTCTGCTTAGCGATCTGCCACAACCGCGCAAGCCCGTTCGGTTCGACGATCAGGAAGACGATGATGAGCGCGCCCAGGATCATGAAAGTCAAATGCTCGACGGTAGCAGGGCGCACGCTCAGGCCGAGCCACGCCGGCACGAAGCGCAAGAGCACCGGCAGTCCCCAGATCAAGGCTGCGCCAAAGAAATTTCCGACCAGGCTCCCAAGGCCCCCGATAATGACCATGAAGAGAACCATGAAGGATTGGTTGATGCTGAAGCTCTCGGATTCGGCAGAACCGAGCCAGAGAAATGCCATCATGGCGCCCGCCACGCCGCAATAGAACGACGAGACCGCAAAGGCGAGCAACTTGGTCTGATAGAGTTTGATGCCGATGAGTTCGGCGGCGATGTCCATGTCGCGAACCGCCATCCACATCCGCCCGATGCGGCCTCGGATCAGATTCGATGCCAACAGCGTCATCAGCACCACGATCGACAGCGCCACGAGATAGCGGGTCGTCGGTGTCGCGGTGGGGCCGGTCACCGGGATGCCGAACCATGTGCGCGTCGGCACCTCGATCGAAGCGGAAATGTTGTAGTTATAGAGCCAGGGCACGCGGATGAAACACCATGAGAGAAAGAACTGTGCGGCAAGCGTCGCGACTGCAAGATAGAATCCCTTAATACGCAGCGAAGGCAGGCCGAACAGCGCTCCGACCGCGGCGGAGAAAAAACCGGACACGACGATCAAAAGGACAATGTTGGTTTCCGGAAAGGCGATGGCCAGCTTGTAACACGCATAGGCACCGACACCCATAAATCCGCCGGTCCCAAGCGAAAGCAGCCCCGTATAGCCGACCACAAGATTGAGCCCGATCGCCGCAAGCGAAAGCACCAGCACCGGTATCAGCAGCGACTCGATCATAAAATTGGAGGCCCAGAGCGGTACCAGAACGAAGGCCACCGCCAGGATCAACATGATGCCGATTCGATCCTGCGCGATCGGAAACAGTGCCTGGTCCGCCGCATACGTGGTCTTGAACTGTCCGGTTTCGCGATAGAACATCCTGATCCTCAGCGAGTGTGAAACTTTCAGGTTCGTAGGGTGGGTAAAAGCGCGCTTCTCGGTCTATCAACGTCCTCAAAATTTCGTGCGCGCTTTTGCCCACGCGTCTGCGGAGGTGCCAATCTCGCATAACTTGTCCGTTGCACCACTGCCGCGTGGGCAAAAGCGCCACGATAGCGCGATGAATATTGAACTATTGTGCCAGGCGCTTTTACCCACCCTACGCCACCCTCCTCAGATACGCTCGATGATCACTTCACCAAACAGACCCTGCGGGCGGACGAGCAGAACCACGAGCGCAATCGCATAGGCGAGCCAGCTCTCGATGCCGTTGCCGAGGAGCGGTCCCCAATAGAATTCGCCGAGCTTCTCGCCCACGCCGATGATGATGCCGCCCACGATCGCTCCCGGGACGGACGTAAGGCCACCCAGTATCAGGACCGGCAAGGCCTTGAGCGCAACGATCTGGAGCGCGAACGAAACATTCGAGCGCGCGCCCCACAGGATTCCCGTCATGAGCGCCACGATGCCGGAGGCAAACCAGACGATCACCCAGACTTGCTCGAGCGAGATGCCGACCGAGAGCGCTGCCCGGTGGCTGTCGGCGACCGCCCGCAGCGCGAGGCCAATGCGCGTCTTCTGGAAGAAAACCGCCAGCGCGGCCACTGTGATCGACGCGATCACTACGGCCGCGATATCGAGCTTCTGCAATTGGACGAAACCACCGAGCATCTGGATCTGGTAAGCCCCGCGCGGCAGCAGCAGTTGATCCGAGATCATCACCTTGGGGTCGCCCCCGAACAAAAACTCACCGAATCCAATCAGGAAATAAGTGAGGCCGAATGTCGCCATTAACAATACGTTATCGGACTGGTTGACCAGCGGGCGCAGCACCAGCCGTTCAACCGCAAAGGCGAGCACAAGCATGACGGCAAGCGCGAGGACGACGGCGAGAAAGGCCGGAACGCCAAGCTCGTAAAACCCGATCAGGGTCAGCACCGCGAACACCACCATGATGCCCTGCGCGAAGTTGAAAACACCCGAAGCTTTGAAAATGAGCACGAAGCCAAGTGCGACCAGCGAATAAAGCACGCCGGCGACCAGACCCTCCCATAGTGTCTGCACCAGCAGATCAGGCGCTGATCCCATCTGTACGAACGGGTCGAGGAAAATCTGGTAGAGCAGGCCCATCGTGGTTCCCTCAATGCGCCACGCCCAAATAGGCGTTGATGACCGCCTGGTTGGTCTTGATCTCCTGCGGCGTTCCCTCCGCGATCTTGATACCATGATCAAGGACAACCACACGGTCGGAGAGGTCCATGACCACGCCCATATCATGTTCAATCAAGGCGATGGTCATGTTCTGGTGCCGGTTTACGTCGAGGATATAGCGCGACATGTCCTCTTTTTCCTCGACGTTCATGCCGGCCATAGGCTCGTCGAGCAGCAGGAGATCGGGTTCCATTGCAAGCGCGCGCGCAAGCTCGACGCGCTTCTGCAAGCCATACGGCAGTTGGCCGACGATCGTCTTGCGGATCGACTGGATTCGCAGCAGGTCTATGATTTCTTCGACACGATGGCGATGCGCAATCTCTTCAGTTTGCGCCGGCCCGAACCGGAGAAGCTGCAGGAAAAATCCGCGGCGCATGTGCAGTGTGCGTCCCGCCATGATGTTGTCGAGCACCGTCATGCCACGAAACAATGCAACGTTCTGGAACGTGCGCGCGATACCGCCCGCGGCCGCCTGGTAGGCCCGCATCTTGCTGCGCGTCACCCCCTTGAAGGTGATGCGGCCCTGCTGCGGATGGTAGAAGCCGTTGATGATATTGAGCATCGACGTCTTGCCGGCGCCATTCGGACCGATGATGGCGCAAATTTCGCCCTTGCGAATGTCAAACGAAACCGCGGCGACAGCTTTGACGCCGCCGAAACTCAGCGACACGTTCTCGATCGAGAGGAGGATTTCGGCGATGTGGTTCGTGACCCGTGGCGTCATGCGGCCCTCTCCGCCGCGCCACGCGCAGGCGCGACGTGTGCAGGACCCGCACTTGGCACCGCGGCCTCCATGTCGCGGATATTGATGCGAGCCGACAGCACGCCCTTGCGCCCGTCCTCGAAGGTAACTTCCGTCGCGATGTCGGCCGCGTGCGAACCGTCGTAAAGCGCGTTGATAAGCGAAGCGTAGCGTTCCGCCACAATGGGACGGCGGACTTTTTGCGTCCGCGTCACCTCGCCGTCGTCGGCATCGAGTTCCTTGTGCAGGATGAGGAAGCGCCTGATCTGTGCCATCATGCCGTCGTCTGCAAGCGCGCGGTTCACGTCGGCGACGTGGCGCGCGACCAGGTCATAGACTTCTGGATGGGCGGCAAGCTCCTGATAGGACGCATAGGCAATGTTGTGGCGTTCCGCCCAGTCGCCGACCGCGGCGAGATCGATGTTGAGCATGACCGTGACGAAGTCGCGACCATTTCCAAATGCCACCACCTCGCGGATGTTTGGAAAAAATTTCAGCTTGTTCTCAAGATATTTCGGAGCGAACAACGTACCGTCCGTGAGACGCCCGACGTCGCTGACCCGGTCGATGATCTTGAGCTGCCCGGATTTGGGGTCAAAGAATCCTGCGTCGCCGGTTTTCACATAGCCATCCGCAGTCATGGACGCGCTGGTGCGTGTCGGGTCCCGAAAGTAGTTCACAAACATGCCCGGCGACTTGAACTGAACCTCGCCGTCATCGGCGATGCGCAGGTCGACATTGGGCATCACGCGACCAACAGTATCGGGAAAGACCTCGCCGTCCGCCTGTGCGGTCAAGCAGAGGAAGGCCTCGGTCTGGCCGTAGAACTGCTTCAGGTTCAATCCGAGTGAACGATAGAAGGAAAAAAGTTCCCCGCCGATCGCCTCACCGGCCGTGAGGGCAACGCGCACGCGCGAAAATCCGAGTGCATTCATGAGCGGGCCGTACACCAGGACCCGTCCGACAAAGTAGAGCGCGCGACCCGTCAGCGACACCTTGTCGCCGTTGAGAATGTTTTCGCCATGCCGTCGAGCGACGCCGAGAAAATAGTGAAATAGGCCGCGCTTGAGCCTGCTTGCATCCTCCATGCGGATGAGCACGCGGGTGAGCATCTGCTCCAGCACGCGCGGCGGGGCGAAGAAATAGGTCGGCCCGATTTCACGCATGTCCGCCATCGCGGTGTCGGCGCTCTCCGGACATGAGACACAGAACCCGGCCACCATCGACTTCGCGTAGTTGAGAAAATGATCGCCGACCCAGGCCATCGGCAGGTAAGCAAAGGCCTCGTCGGCCTCGCCCAAGCGGTCAAAGGCGACCGAATCGGTCGCCGCCGCAATGCTGCCCCTCCCGGTCAACACGACGCCCTTGGAGCGGCCCGTGGTACCGGATGTGTAGAGGATGATCGATGGAGCCGCCCCCTCGCCAGCCTCGATTTCCCGATCAAGCCACGATGCGAACTGGGCGTCACGGCCAAGCGCGTCGCGGCCCTCACGGATGATATCGTCGATCGCATGCAAATGGCTGTGGTCGTAGTCCCGCAACCCGCGTGCTTCATCATAAAGGATCTTGGTGAGCCGCGGGATGCGCCCGGCAATCGACTGGATTTTGTCGACCTGCTCCTGGTCCTGTGCGACCGCCAATTTCACCTCGGCGTCGACTAGCACATGGGCAACCTCGTCTGCGACCGCGTCGGCATAGACCGGCACCGGTATCGCGCCGAGCATTTGGGCGGCCGTGATCGACCAGTAGAGGCGCGGCCGGTTGGAACCCACGATCGCGACCGTATCACCGCACACGATACCGAGTTGCGACAGCCCGCTCGCAAAGGCACGGATCTCCTCGTGCGTCTGCGCCCAGGTCCACACCTGCCAGATGCCGAGGTCCTTGTGCCGGAACGCCGGCCGGCCGCCGCGCACACGGGCGTGATGGGCCAGAAGTTTTGGAAAGGTGTCCGACCGTGCGGCGGCGCTGATCGACACGGCGCATTCCCCCTGTTTCCCCCTGTCGATGCCAAAATGTCCGCAAGCCCCATGCCGCTTTTGGCAATCTTGGGAAACCGGGCGGCACTAACGAACAAAAGTGCTGCCTGGCACTATAGCGGATTCCGGTCTATTTGGCCCGACCACGTGATGCCCGGCCACACAGGCGGGCTGGCCAACGTAAACCATTCAGCGATGACGGGCACCCACGCTGTTTCGACAACCTTCAATAATGAGCGCTCTCGCTTTGACAACCATAGCGAGCATTCCGGCGGGCAGTTGGCTTCGTTTTGGCCAAAAGCTGGGGGTTCGTTCTGTCGAGGTTGGCTGCCCTATGCATCTCTGCATTAGCATGCGATGCGTCGTAAACCCTTTTGGTTGCATGATAGGAGCCCATCGATCGAAACAAAAAAGCGCCCGGCAAGGCTGCGGGCGCAATTCGACATTGCTATTTCGCCAGTAAATAATCTGCAGAGTACAGTCAACAAAAAAAGCTGTGCGATCATGTGCGATCCTTGCGGGCGTCCGCTTGATGCGCAAAACCCTCACAAGTGGCGGACCGTCAGCGCTCCATGCCATTTCTCATTGAGGTAATCGCACACAAGCCGCCGATGGCAGTGATGCGGCGTTGATTCCGAGCAAAGTAGACAAGCACCGTCGAACGACTCTGGCGTGAAAAGGTTTTCGACCTGTCGTTCCGATATCAGTCCTAGAAAAGTCTTTTCGTAAGCGTTCCAGTCGTCCTTCTCTTTCTTGTACGCTTTGAGCATCGGATCTGTCGGGGCAAATAGAGGCTGGTGCTCGTACTGGATGCCTCCGATTCTCCGTAGGAAATAAGCGAGATCATCTGCCTTGGCGAAGCCGGCGAGTTGCGACGTGTTGTGCAGCCGCACATCAACGACCTTCTTTACGCCAGCATTAAAAAGCCGCTCAAAGAATCCTTCGGCGGTGGTCTTGGTGAACCCGATCGTCGAAACGGTTGCCTTGACCATGCTTTTCACTCGGCCGCTATCGGATCGCCAAGGCCAGGTTGCGGCTCGGCAAACGCAACCTTCCGTCCGCGCTTGCGATATGCCGTTGCCAAATTTTTCGCATCATACCCTCTACGAGCCTTGGGCGGCATTATACAGTGCAAAAACGTCATACCAACCTGAGGGATACACGAGCATGGCGATCAAGGCGCTGGTGTTTGACGCTTACGGCACGCTTTACGACGTGCACTCGGTCTACACGAGAACCGAGGAACTCTGCCCCGGCAAAGGCGATCTCATCAGCCAGATTTGGCGACTCAAACAGTTGGAGTACACTTGGCTGCAGACCGCGCTCGGCGGCTATCGCGACTTCGCGGCTTTGACGATCGCTTCATTGCAATTCGCACTGCGCGCAGCCGGCATCGAGCCGACCGAGGCCGTTACCAAGGCACTGTTCGATAAGTACCTCGACCTTGATCCGTATCCGGAGGCCAAGGACACGGTTGCCGCGCTCAAGGCCCGGGGCGATTGCAAGCTCGCGATCCTGTCGAACGGCAGCGCCGCCATGCTCGCGGCGCTGACCAGAAACTCAGGCCTCGACCGCTATCTCGACGCGACCATCAGCGTGGACGACGCCAAGAAATTCAAGCCGCATCCCGACTGCTACGCTCTCGTCGAGAGGGTCCTCGGGATCAAGCCCGATGAGGTGATGTTTGTCTCCTCCAATGGCTTCGATGTTGTCGGTGCCAAGCACTTCGGATTCAAGGTGGTGTGGATTGCGCGCGGCGGCCAAGCCGGCCCGCCCGTGGACCCGGTGTTGCCCGGACAAATGTATCGGTTGTTGAGAGGCCGCGCCGAAGCTCTCGGCTACCCGCACGACCACACTGCTTCCGCTTTGACCGACCTGCCGCAGTATCTGAATTGACCTCGTGCACGGGGTCTATTCATGCGCGTTGCACGCCAATGTCCGGCACGATCACGCCTTTCCCTAGAGAGCGCATCTTCCCTCACGAAACGGCCGGCCAGCGGATTGCTTCGAGCTTGTCGGGATTAGCAATTGCAAAGACGGTCTGAATGCGATTGCCATCGGTTTCGATAATCACCGCCACGACGACTTGTCCGCCAGACTTTGCGACGATGAAGGCGGGCGCACCATTCAGGAGAATCTCTTCGAGCACCGTGTCAGCCGGGAGAGTCTGGGTCAGGGCGATGACGAAGCGGGCAACGGCGACGCTGCCGACGACCGGTCTTTTGTTGGCAAGCGCCTTGCCGCCGCCGTCCCCATGCAGGACGATATTGTCATCGAGCAATGCCGCAAGGCTTGCGACATCGCCATATTGCGTCGCCTCGATGAAGCTGCGCATCACGGCCCTGTGCCGCGCACGGTCGATGGTGAACCGCGGACGTTCCGTCATGACTCGTGTGCGCGCGCGGCTGAAGATCTTGCGGCAGGATACGGCATCGCGCGCGACCACCGCGGCGATCTCCTCGAAAGGAAGGTCGAACGCGCTACGCAGTACGAAGACCACTCGTTCGACCGCCGAGAGGCGTTCCAGCACGACCAGCAAGGCAAAGGAAATGTCCTCCGCGTGCACCGCGGGGTCGTCGTCGGTGACGATCGGTTCTGGCAGCCACTCGCCAATGTAGGTCTCTCGACGCGCCTTCTGATCGCGCAGCCGGTTGAGGCTGAGGCGCGCCGTGATGGTCGCAAGGTATGCCTTGAGGGAGCGCACCGCTTCCTCCGGCTGCGCGCCGTGGAGACGCACGAAGGCATCCTGCACGATGTCCTCCGCGTCCGCCCGGCTGCCCGTGATGCGGTAGGCGAGCGCGAACATGGTGGGACGAAGTTCGGCGAAGGCGCGATCGAGCACTATGCCGCCTCGGCGCGCTTCATCGTCTGGTTTGCCTGTTCCCATGACACCCGCTGTCCTCCCGGCCAATAGAAGAAACCCGGAAACCGTCGTTCCAGTTTCAGGGCGTAGGATGCGAACCAGACGAAAAAATTTCGCACATGCAACGCAATCGGGCCGCGCAGGATGAACAAGGTCTGCTGGTCATCGGGATAACTGGCAAACCCGACGCCGGATGGACCGATCGAAACACCCTGGCCGAAGGTCGAGAAGCTGAAAGGGCGCGCGGTACGCTTCTTAAGGCCTGCCAGGATCACGTCGGCCGCATAGGCACCTGAAGCTAGCGCGACGAAGGCCGACAGGCGGTAAGGCGCGCCGGTCGGGGCAACCGGATGGGCGGCATCGCCCACCGCAAGAATATGCCGGTGCGATATCGACCGCAGATTTGGATCGACCCAGATGCGCCCCTGTGGATCGGTGGCGAGACCTGCGTCACACGCGAGTTGCGGTGCGCGCAGTCCGCCCGAGAACACGGCGATGTCACAGGCGATGGACCGGCCGGACGCTGTCCTGACCTGAGTTGGCCCTACGGCGGCGACGGTTTCCCCGTCTATCATCGCAACACCAAGGCGGCTCAGTTCGGAGCGGACTACGGCTTCGACGCGCGCGCCCTTGAAGTCACCGCACCTTGTGCGGGTAATCATGGTCACTTCGGCGGACGGACGCATGCCCTTGATCTCGCCGGCTGCCTCGACCGCGGTCTCTGCGCCGCCGACCACGACGACGCGAAGCGGCAGGTCTGAATCCCGCTGCAATCGTAGGCGCAGTGCGGCCGCGCAACGGGGGCCCTCGCCCGGATCGAGGCGATAGGCATGCTCAGACGCGCCTTCTATGCTTTCGACGGCGATCCGAGAGCCAAGCGCATAGACCGCTTCCACGAACACGATTTCGCGTTCGGCGGAAAGGGTCGCGATGCGGACGCGGCGGCGTACCGGGTCGAGGGACATCACCTTGCCGCCGATAAATTCAATCCCGCTGCCCGCAACCAATGCGGCGATCGAAGGGATGCGCGGCGCTACGGGTTTTGCGACCGTCTCTTGCAGACGAACCCGCTCCACGAAGCCGTCGCTCGCGTTCACGAGGGCAATCCGCAATCGCTGCCGATGCCGGCGCAGACGCAATGCAGCCATCAGTCCCGCATAACCGGCGCCCAGAACGACAACATCGTAGGCTGCCGCGCCGTTTGTTCGTGTCTCATCCATGCCTGCCTCCAGAGAGTTCCTGCCACTAAGACACGCGGGGATCTCTAAACGTGACAGGCGTAGTCAGATTTTTACCGACAGTTTTCGGTTCCATCCGGCCGGTAGGCCCTGCAGGACACGTCGGCCTTTGAGGCAATCGCACGCAAGGCGCCGATGGCGGTGCTCACACCTTGATCGCCAGGATGCCCTCGATCTCGACCGAGCTTTGATTGGGCAGCGAGCCCATGCCGACGGCCGAGCGCGCGTGCCGGCCGGCATCACCGAATATCTCGACGAAGAGGTCCGACATACCGTTGGCCACCTTGGCATGATCCTTGAAGTCCGGCACGGCGTTGACCATGCATAGCATCTTGACCACGCTGTCGACGCGATCGAGCGATCCGAGCGCCATGTGCGTCGTCGCCAGCAGCTGCAATCCGATGATGCGGGCGCGTTTGTAGGCTTCCTCCACCGACACCTCGCCGCCCACCTTGCCGGTGAGGTGCGACCCGTCGGGGCCACGGGGCGTCTGTCCGGCCAGGAACAGAAGACCGCCCGCAATGCGATAGGGTACGTAATTGGCGGACGGTGCCGAGATTTGCGGCAATGTCAGGCCAAGCTGTTTCAGACGGGCTTCTGCGCTCATGTTCTATCTTCTCCTATTCGAAACAATTTCGATGTTCCGGCGATTATTCGTCGGCGGTGATGTTGGCAGACTTGATCACCGCACCCCAGCGGATTCTTTCGGCGGCGATCAGCTTCGCCATCTCGGCCGCGCTGCCGCCAACCGGCCTCGCACCCAAGGCCTGGTACTGCGCCGCAATCGCCGGCTCCTGAAGAATTGCCGCGACTGTTTCGTTGATGCGGTTGAGTACCGGCGCGGGCGTTTTGGCGGGTGCCGCGATTGCAAACCAAGTAACGGATTGAAAGTCGGTCAGCCCCAGTTCTTTCAGCGTCGGAATGTCCGGCAGCAAGGCGACGCGATCAGGGCTCGCGACCGCGTAAATCCGCACGCGGCCCGCATTGTGCATCGCATGTATCGATGCCAGATTGTCAAATATGAGATCGACGACGCCACCCGCCAGATCAATGAGCGCCGGCGCGCTGCCGCGATAGGCGACGTGGGTCATCTTGACGCCGGCCGTCGACTGAAACATTTCGGCCGTCAGGTGCGAAATCGTGCCGCGGCCCTGCGAGGCATAGTTGATCTTGCCGGGATTGGCTTTGGCATAGGCGATCAGTTCGCCGACCGTCGCTGCGGGAAATTCCTTGCGCACCGCAAGTACGCTTGGAACCTCGGCCAGGATGACGATGGGTTCGAACTCGGTCGGGTTATAGGAAAGCTGCTTGTAGAGTGAATCGTTGATGACAAAAGGTCCGGGCGGACTGGAGAACAGCGTGTAGCCATCGGGCTCCGCCGCCGCAACCACGCTGGCCCCGATGTTGCCGCCGGCGCCGGCACGGTTTTCCACCACGACCGGCTGATTCCAAATCTGGCGCAGCCGCTCGGCAACAATGCGCGGCAGGACATCCGCAGCTCCGCCGGCCGGAAACGGCACGACCACGCGTACCGCCTTCTCGGGGTACGTCCGCTGCTGGGCTACGGCCGCGCCCGTCAGCAGGAGAGCGATTGTGCAAGCCATCAGGGTTCGCATCGCATTTCCTCCACTGCCATGTCCTTCGTGGAAAACTGACCAGCCAACAGATCGAATGCATTGGCGAATGCGCTCGCGTCGGCCCGATTGCGCCCCGCAATATCATAGGCGCTGCCGTGCGCTACCGTCCCGAACACAATCGGCGTGCCGACCGTGATCGCAGATGACATCCTGGGTGCAAGCAGTTTGACCGGAATATGCCCCTGGTCATGATACATCGCGACATAGAGATCATGCGCGCGCGCCGCGAAAGCTGCATCCGCCGCAATGGGGCCGGAGACGTCCAGGCCGCGCGCACGCGCATTCTCGACGGCGGGCGCGATGATGTCGCGGTCCTCCGTTCCAAACAGTCCGCCTTCGCCAGCGTGGGGATTGAGGCCGCACACCGCGATCCGCGAACGCAAGATGCCAAATCGCTCCAGCGTCGTCTGACCGGCCGCGATGGCCGCCTCCACAAGCGGCGTCGACAGGAGGCCGATGGCATCACGGAGCGACAGATGGAGAGTCACTTGAATGACCCGCAATTCACGACACAACAGCATCAGGAACACGCGCGCACGCGGTGTGGCGGTCAAGTCGGCAACGAGCGACGGATAGCCGTCGAAACCGGGCTTCACCAGGTTGACACTGGTCTCGTTGTGCGGGGCGGCGAGTACGGCCGCGACCTCGCCGACGCGCGCCAGTTCGACCGCGCGCGTCACATAGGCGAGGCAAGCCTGGCCGCCCACGGCGCTCGCCTCGCCGAATGTCCAAGTGACGTTCGATTCTGTGTTGCAATCCACAAACCGTGTGCGCCGGCCATCGGGCCAATTGAGTTCGTCGCGTGATATGTCGACCGCGATGCCGCAAGCCGTCGCATGGCGCGTCAGCGCCGCGGCATCACCCACGACGATGGCACGTCGTGAACGCTCGGCATCCTGCGCAAGGCTCTTGAGCACGACCTCCGGCCCGATCCCGGCCGGATCGCCGATGGCCAGTGCCACGCTATTGTCGCGCATCGATCCTCTCTCAAAGCGGGATTGCGAGCAGCGTATCGATCTTGTGACTGTCCGTCACGACGATCCGTTCGATGAAACGATAGGGTGCGCTCGATATATCAACAAGGTCACGGTAGACACCGGTGGCAAACAGCATGGTGTCGCCCGTATGCATGATGCGGATCACCAGGAAGTTCGACCGCACCCGCACCGTCGTCTCGGTTTCGCGTTCGACCCAGATCGGCCCGACAAGGTGACGATAACGTTGCGGCTCGTAGATATTGGCTTCACGTAGCGCCGACACCCGGTCGCGCAACATCCCGCGGGAATCCGCATAGATGACACCATGCGGGAGCCCTTCCTCAAAGCTCTCCGCGCTGGTTATGAGGTAGCGGCATTTCTCGGCGAAAAGCTCCGGCCAGGCCTCCAGCCGCCCCTCGTCGATCACATCGACGTAGCGCGCGAGCAGATCCGCCACCGCGAGGCGCACCGCCTGATCGACCGGAACTCCTGGGTTGCGCGCGTCCATCTGTCAGGCGCCCATCAGGCTGCGGTATTTTTTCCAGAAGCCGCGAACGGAAGCCTCGGTGGTGCGGAATTCCTGCGAGCGCGCATCGCTGCCGCCCATCATCAACACGCCTGAATCTTCCTCGAGGCCCCGAACCGCACGCTGCACGAATCCGCCAACCGCACCGTCTTCCATGGAAATATAACCGGCCGGCCCGACGAGGTTGGCCTGCTTGAGCCGGCGCTCGGTCATGACGTGATCGTCGTCCTCGAAACCAAGGATGGTCCAGACCAGTTCGGAACGATCGACGCCGCGCGGCAGGAGCTGGCGGACCGCAATTGAATTGAGATGCTGCTGCAGCACGAATCCCGGAAACACCGTGAGGATCTGCATTGTGATGCCGTCGCCGAATTCATCCACGGCTTCGACCACGCTCGAATCTTCAAGGCGATAACCGTCCTTGTTCGACCGCAGCGCCTGCTGCCGGTAGGCCGAATTATCGGCGGCTTGATCAGCGACCGAATAGCTGACGTGATGACCGCCGCTGTCGTCGATGACGATGGCGCCCTTCTGCGTCAGCCGGTTGATCTCGAAGGTGGTGAAGAACAGGTGCAGGATGCTGGCGTGATAACTGTCCTTCACATTTTCGAGGTAGAGTTTCCAATTGTTGGGCAGCATCTGGGTGGTGCGCCCCAGCACCTTCACAGGCTTCGTGAGGACGCGCCGGATGCGCGCCGCAATATCGGGACCAAGATAAGATTCCAGCTCGGAGGCCCCATCGTCGAAACTGCCAAACACCAGGCCGCAGAATTCAGCAATCCTGAGCCTGCGCAGATTGTGCTCGGAGCGCTTGAACTCCGCCGGCATGCCGCCCTGCCGCTTGACGCCGCGCTCGAAGGATACGCCTGTCAGCTGGCCGGCGAGATCATAGCTCCAGCCGTGGTACACACACGTGATGTTCTCGGCATGGCCGCGCCGCTTGAGGCACAGCAGCGAACCACGGTGCGCACAACGATTGACGAAAGCATTGAGCTCACCCGCCGGCGCGCGCGCCACGATGACGGAAGCCTCGCCGACCCCGGACACCAGATAATCGCCCGGCCGGGGAAGTTCGGCTGCAAGGCAGAGGTAGTTCCAGGTCGGTCCGTTGAAGATGCGCTCCTGCTCCAGCGCATATTGGTCTCTGTTGCAATAAAGGCCGAACGGCACCCGCGTGAGGCTGTCCGACGGCCAGGCTACCGGGGTCATATCGCCTTGCTGCATCGGCACCTCTCCATGAGGACTTTCATTGTGCGGGGAGATGTTGAATATAGCTGATGGATTGTACGACGGCCACTGGTGGATCGCGTCATCCGAAATGAAGGGAAAGCGTTTGCGTAGGGGCGGGTCTTCGGCGGCTTGCGCCGCGGTGCCCGGCCGCCGGCGCGCAAATGCGGAGAGGCGGGCGGGCACCGCGGCGCAAGCCGCCGAAGACCCGCCCCTACGAAAGAAAGAGACCTTTCATTTTGGGTGACGCAACACGAGTGCCGCACGTCATGCCTGAGGGATCAGAATGTTCGAGCCTGAATTGATACGTGCCGCCCTGCAGCAGACGATCGAGGAAATCCCCGAATCGCCGACACGACGCCGCTTATCCGGCAAGGTGCGTGATGTATTCGAGATGCCGGGAGACCGACTGGCGATTGCGGTGACGGACCGCATCTCGGTGTTCGACTATGTAATCGGAACCGTCCCGTTCAAGGGGCAGGTGCTCAATCAGCTGGCCGGCTGGTGGCTCAGGAAGCTCGATGACATCGGGATCCCTCACCATCTCATATCCGTACCGCATCCGAACGTGTCGCTCGTGAAACGCGCGACCGCGCTACCCATCGAAATCGTCGTCCGCGGCTATCTCACCGGTTCGACCACGACGTCGTCGTGGTATGCCTACCAGCATCATGACCGCGTGATCTCCGGCATCACGATGCCGCCGGGCATGCGCAAGAGCGAAGCATTCGCCAGGCCGATATGCACGCCAAGTACGAAAGGTGCGGGTGCTACCCATGATGTCAACATTTCCAAGGATGAAATCATCCGAAAAGGCCTGACGACACCCGCCTTGCTCGATGCGGCGGAAGGCTATGCGCTGCGCATGTTTGCCTATGGACAGGCCGTTGCCGAAAAGCGGGGGCTCATCCTCGTCGACACCAAATACGAAATGGGCGTGACGGCAGAGAACAAGCTGATCGTGATCGATGAAGTGCACACGCCGGATTCCTCGCGCTACTGGGTTCGCTCGACCTACGACGAACACTTTGCCGCGGGTCTCGAACCCGAAAGCCTGGACAAGGAATTTGTCCGCCGGATGATCGTCGAAAATGGATATGACATCACGTCGGATGTTCACCCCAAAATCTTCCTGACGGATGCCATAAGGGTCGAAGCCGCCTCCCGCTACCTGACGCTGTTCGAATCCATCACCGGCGAAAGCATCCAGCCGCGATTGACCACACCGCAGGAGATTGCCGCGGCACTGGAGACGTGACGAGCGGCTGCCATCGCGAGGCGTGGGGTGTAAACAGCCGGCATTCCCGAACCGGCCAGGAGGCGGCCGATACAAGGACCTTGCCAATTTCCCAACTGCGGTCGTATGACACAAGAACGAACGCAGCAGCGCTGCAACATGCTACGATACTTGTCTAAAAAGTTGTGTAACCGTCCCACGATGGAGAGAGCCATGGCCACTCCCGCTACCCCGATCAACAATGGCGTGAATGTAGAGGCATTGCTCGGTGCCCGCGAGGCGCTGACCAAAGCTCCCCAGGCGGCGCAGTTCAAATGGCGCGCATCGTGCGAATGGAAAAACGGCACGCACAGTCACTCGCTGGTCGAGGGCTTTTTCGGGCTCGGCGAGGAGCAACGGCGCAAAACCACTTTCAAGTTCGATGCCGACCACCCCGAGGTTTTCGCTTCCGAGGATAAGGGCGCTACGCCCGTCGAATACGTGCTGGTTGGTTTGGCGAGCTGTCTGACGGC
>Ga0209488_10000325_pt1 | contig 38587 bp, 26 predicted proteins | sample Rivendell_Oct201_8_FD_188349 | JGI IMG/M metagenome (GOLD analysis project Ga0209488, IMG submission 188349) | Vadose zone soil microbial communities from the Eel River Critical Zone Observatory, Northern California, USA -... | ecosystem: Environmental > Terrestrial > Soil > Vadose zone >...
AGACCCACCATGCGATCGATCCTTGCCACCACAGCTCTCGTGTCTTTCGCCGCCCTCGGTACCACGCAGAACCAGGGCATCCAGCTCGTGGCCGGCATCGACGGCGCCGTCGAGGTGCCGTTCGATCCGGCGATGGTGCCGCCGACCGGACTCACGGTCGAAGCCTGGATCACGTTTGACGAATCGACGGTCCCGGTCGGCTCCGGCTTCTACTGGCCGACCATCGCCCGGCAGAACATCGCCGCCCAGGGCGAGAGCTGGCTGCTGCGCGTCGGTTCGTCGAACATCAGCAACCGCAATGTCGAGTTCTCGGTGCGCAGCGGCCCGGGGGCACTGAACGTGCTGACCTACGCGTTCCAGCCCGGTGAATTCCTGCCGTTCACGCACCTCGCCGCCACCTACGACGGCCAGCTGATGACGATCTTCAAGAACGGCACGCAGGTGGCGCAGCGCACGCTGGCGGCCGCGACCGAGATACTGAACAACGGCGGCATCCTGCGGATCGGCAACGGCGACTCGAGCGTGCCCGGCCACGAGACGTGGAACGGCATCATCGACGAGTTGCGCGTCTGGCCGATGCCGCGCACCGGTGCCGAGATCCTGGCGACGATGAACCAGGAACTGATGTCGATGCCCGGCAACGTGCTGACCTTCAATTTCAACGGCAACTACATCGACACCAGCCATGTCCTGATCGGCGTGCCGGTCGGCAGCGTCGCCTTCGCCCCGGGCGTGCCCAACCTGCCGATGGTGATGCCGGTGGCGCTGGGCCTCGGCCACAGCACGACGACCTGTGCGCGGTCGATCGACACGGTGCTCGGCAGCGTGCCGTCGCTCGGCAACTCCGCGTTCGCGGTCTGGTGCGTCAAGGCGCCAAGGCCTGCCAACTCGCCGCTGTCCTTGATCGCCGCGGCCGGCGTCAGTGCGCCTCCGGGTCAACCGAGCTTCTTCGGCGTCGATCTGGCGTTCACCCCCGGCTCGCTGCTGGCGGAGACCACGTTCGTGCCCGGCACGCAGGGCCTCGGCAACGTGCGCTTCGCGCTGCCATTGCCGAACCTGCCCTCGCTGTCCGGCGCCAGCGCCATCTTCCAGTTCGGCTTCGTCGATGCGCAGTGCGGACCACAGGGTTTCTCCGCCAGCAATGGCCTGGTGTTCACGGTCTTCTGATCGCATCAGCAACGGAGTGACCAGCCGCGAACCTGAGCCGACAGCGCACCCGGTAGTGCTGTTCGATGGCGTCTGCAACCTGTGCGCGGGCGCGGTGCAGTTCGTGTTGCGCCGCGACCGGGCCGGTCGGTTCCGTTTCGCGGCGCTGCAGTCGGCAGCGGCGCAGCAGCTGTTGGCGACCGCGGGCGTCGTGCGGCCGGCACTGGACAGCATCGTGCTGGTCGAGCCCGATCGGACCAGCACCCGCTCGACCGCGGTACTGCGCATCGCCATGGGCCTGCGCTTTCCCTGGCCGCTCGCCGCGGTGTTGCTGCTGGTGCCGCGGCCGCTGCGCGATCTGGTCTACGACCTGGTCGCCCGCCGCCGCTACCGCTGGTTCGGCCAGCGTGCCAGCTGCTGGGTGCCGACGGCGGCCACGCGCGCGCGCTTTCTCGACCGCGACGAGCCGCAGGGCTGATCCGACGCCACGGCCGACCAGTACTGGCCGGCCCGGATGCCGGCATCGCCGGACAGGTCGTGTGCTACCCTGCCGGCACACCTTGTCTCGCGCCCACCCAGGGCGATGATGCACCGCGTCCCAACCCGCAAGCCCATGCGCCTCCACCTGCTGGCGCTGCTTCCTGCCGTCCTGGCGGCAGCAGTGCCGGCGCAACAGAAACAGAGCCAGGAAGAGCTCGTGCGGCTGCGCGACGAGAAGCTCAAGAAGCCGGTGTTCCACCGGGTCGCGTGGTTGTTCGACTACGACGAGGCCCGGCAGCAGGCACAGAAACAGGGCAAGCCGATCTTCGCCTACTTCACCCGCTCGTTCCGCTACTGCGAGCCCTGCGAGAAGATCGAGGCCGGCGCGCTCGCCGACGTGGCGTTCGGCGACTTCGCCAAGAAGATCGTGCTGTTCGTGCACAACACGTCGAAGTGCGACGGCGACAAGTACCCGTCGCTGCTGACCGACAAGGGCCTGTCGGGCTTCCCGTCGGTGTGCTTCCTCGATGCGCAAGGGGAAGTGATCGTCCAGGGCAACAGCAGCTCGATCGCCGGCTTCGACAGCACGGTCGCCGGCTTCGAGAGCACACTCGCCAAGGTCGGCAACTACCTGCAACTCAAGGCCAAGGCCGCGAGCGACCCGGCGCTGCAGAAACAGCTGCTGTTCGCCGAGCTCGACCTCGAGCGGCTCGACGCCGCTGCGCTGCGGCAGCGCGCCGCTGAACTGAAGAACCTGACTGCGGCCGAGCAGCTGCGGATCGACCAGCGGCTGACCGACACCGATGTGCGCAACCTGACGGCCCGCACGCGCGAACTCGGCCAGGAGGAGATCGGCAAGCAGATCGCGGCGCTGGCCAAGGCCGGGCACCGCCCGAGCGAGGCCTCGGCGGCGACGTTCTGGGGCTTCGTGCTGCAGCACGCCAGCCGCAGCAAGGACGGCGAGCTGGCCGACCAGGCGTTCGCCGAACTCGACCACCGCTACGGCAGCGATCCCAAGTTCGCCCGCGCGGTGGCGAACTGGCAGCAGTTGCTCGCCCAGGCCAAAGCCCGGTAGCGACTGCGCCGACCCGCCGACCGTCAGTGCCGCAGCAGCTCGCGGGCGAAGCGGATCGGCACGCCGAAGTTCTTGCCGGAGAAGCCGGGCAGGATCGCAAAGTTGACGCCGATCACCGTGCCGTCGGCGCCGAACACCGGACCGCCGGAGCCGCCGTGCGTGGTCGCGGCGTCGTAGGTCAGCAGGTCCGGTCGCGTCAGGCTGAAGATGCCCTCGGTCACGGTCGGCGCGATGCTGTCGGCCGCCGCCAGCCGTTCGATCGCCAGCGTCATCGTCGCGCCCTCGGCGCGCAAGCGGTCGACCAACGGCGCGTCGGCCTGCACCAGCAGCGCCGCGAGTCCGGTCGGGAACCCGACCACGATCGCATGCCGGTCGCCGAGGTCAGAGAGGTCGTCGCCGTGCAGCGGCAGCGCCGGCAGGTCGGCGACCGCCCCCGCCGGCAGCACGAACGCCGCGACGTCGAGCTTGTCGCTGCGGCGGCGGATCGTCGCCGGATCGATGTCGATCGGCGGCCGGCCCGGGAACGTGGCGGTCAGGTGCACGAACTCCGGCACACCGCCGGCCTTGAGCATCGGCTTGGTTTCGTCCAGTTCATCCCACGGCGTCACCACGTGCCGGTTGGTGATCACCGTGCCGTCGGCGGCGGCGAGGAAACCGGAGCCGGTGTACTCGAACTCGATCCGATCGCCGCCGGCATCGACGAAGTAGTCGCCGCCCGGCCGGCGCATGGCGACCATGCCGTGCACCAGGCAGACACCGTGGCTCCACTTCTCCTGGATGCGCTGCACCAGCGTGTTCGCCTGCGCCAGGTGCGCCAGCTCCGCAGTCGCCCGCTCCTGCGCCGCGCGCAGCTTGTCGAGCTGACCGCGCGTGATCGCGTCGGCGGTGCGCACGCTGCTCAGATCGGGTCGCGCCTCGAGCCAGCCGGCGAGGAACGCCAGCGGCAGGCCGATCGCCAGCAGCAGCAGCGGCAAGCCGATCTTCAGCCGCAGCGTCGCCTTGGTCAGCAGATCGCGCGCCAGCGCCGTGGTGGCGACGCCGTGGCCGCTGGCCTGCTGCACCTCGCGGGCGTCGGCCAGCATCTTGCGCACCGGCTTGCACACGCGCCCGTTGGCGACGTAGTGGCGGAAGCGCGCCCGCGGTCCGCCGGCGCCCCACTCCAGCAGATCGCCTTCGTTGAGGATCACTTCCTCGATCTCCTGGTTGTTGACGAACACCTGGCCGTCCTTGCGGCGCAGCAGGAACGAACACGCCGGCTCGTCGAACTCGATCACCGCGTGGTGCGGTGCGACCTGCGGCACCGGCAGCCGCACGTCGGCATCCGCGGCCGAGCCGACCGCCACCACCGTGCCGTCGTAGGTGATCGTCTGCCCTCGTTGCGGCCCGGACAGATGCAGCAATTGCGCCCGCATGGACAAACGCCAACCATAGGGCACATGAGCAGGTCCGTCGACGCAGCAGCGGTGTTGGTCGAGATCGCAGTCGAATCCGTTGCCGGCGCCGTGGCCGCCACCGGCGCCGGCGCCGATCGGCTGGAGTTGTGCCAGAGCCTGCAGCAGGGCGGCCTGACCCCGAGCCCTGGTCTGCTCGCCGGCGTGCGCGCGCGCGTGTCGCTGCCGCTGCAGGTGTTGATCCGGCCGCGCGGCGGCGACTTCCTCTACGACGACGGCGAGTTCGCGGTGATGGGCGCGGACGTGGGCGCCGCCAGGTCGGCCGGCGCCGACGGCATCGTCTGCGGCGTGCTGTGCGCCGACGGCAGCATCGACCGGGAACGCATGCGCGAGCTGGCGGCGCTGGCGGCGCCGCTGCCGCTCACCTGCCACCGCGCGTTCGACCTGTGCGCCGACCAGGCGCTGGCGCTGGAATGCCTGATCGCCCTCGGCTGCACGCGCGTGCTCACGTCCGGCGCGGCCGCCACCGCGCCGGAAGGACAGGACCGCATCAAGACCCTGGTGGCGCAGGCCGGGGCGCGCATCGCGGTGATGGCCGGGGCCGGCGTGCACGACCACAACGTCGCCGCACTGGTTGCGCACACCGGCGTGCACGAGGTGCACCTGTCGGCGGCCGTGCGGCAACCGAGCAGCATGCGCTATCGCCGCGCCGGCGTTCCCATGGGCGCGATCGCGCCGCCCGACGAGTACGAACTGCGCGCCACCGACGGGGCGATGGTGGCGCGCGTGTTGGCCGCGCTGCGCCGTCGTTGACGCCGGCGCCGCGGCAGTCATGGTGCCGTCGTGCCGGCGCCGCCACCGGGCGTTATCATGTGGGCCCGTGACCAGCCTCTCACCACAACAGGCGTTCGTGCAGGACCTCGAGCGCGTGCTCACCCGCGGCGATCCGCCGTCCTGGGAGGGCGTGCTGCTGCAACTGTGCACGCTGCTCGACTGCGCGGTCGGCACCGTGCACCTGCTCGGCGCCGATCAGCTGTTGCACCTGCAGGCGCAGCGCGGCCTGCCGCCGCCCCTGCTCGATCGCGTGGCGACGATTCCGATCGGCAAGGGCATGGCCGGGATCGCCGCCGAACGCCGCACACCGGTGCAGGTGTGCAACCTGCAGGTCGACACATCCGGCGTCGCCAGGCCGGGCGCGAAGATGACCCGGATGGAAGGCTCGATCGCCTGTCCGATGCTGGCGGGCGACCGGCTGCGCGGCGTGCTCGGCGTGGCCAAGCCGGTGGCCTACGACTTCAGCGCTGCCGAGACCAGGTTCCTGATGTCCGTCGGTGCCCTGCTGGCGCGCGCGGTCGTGGCACCGGTGTGAAGTGCCGGCCATGACCGGCCGGCGGCGGCGCCCGGGGCCGCGGATCATCGCCCGGCGGTGCGGCACGGTCGAGTTCGAGCCGCGACCGGCGTAGCATCGGGCCGATGAGCCAGAGCCTCCAGGACCGCTTCGCCCCGCACAACGCCTGCTTCGGCTGCGGCCCGGCCAACCAGGACGGATTGCAGATCAAGAGCCTGGTGCAGGGCGAGGAGGTGGTCTGCACCTGGCAGCCGCAGCCGAAGTACGAGGCGTTCCCGGGCGTGCTCAACGGCGGCATCGTCGGCACGCTGCTCGACTGCCATTGCAACTGGACCGCCGCATGGCACCTGATGCAGCTGGCAGGGGCCGGGACGCCGCCGTGCACGGTGACCGCCGAGTATGCGATCAAACTGCGGCGGCCGACGCCGACCGACATACCGGTGCTGTTGCGCGCCAGGGTCGTCGAGTCGAGCGCCGATCGGGCGAAGGTCACCGGCACGCTGGAGGCCGGCGGCAAGGTGTGCGCCAGCTGCGAAGGACTGTTCGTCGCCGTGCGTGAAGGTCACCCGGCTTTCCATCGCTGGTGACATGACGCTGCACTGCACCACGGTCGAAGTCCGCAACATCCTCACGCGCGCGTCCGGCTATCTGCGGCCGGTCTGCTCGCACTCGCTGCAGCCATACCGCGGCTGCACCTACGGCAGCGCGCTGTGCGGCGTCGGTTGCTACGTGCAGCACAATCCGTGGCTGCTGCGCGGCGAACGCTGGGGCAGCTTTCTCGAGGCGCGCAGCAACGCCGCCGCCGCCTACCGCGCCGGCTACGCGCGCGAACGCGCCTGGGCGCAGCGCGCACGCGGACGTTTCTCGATCTTCCTCAGCAGCTCCTGCGATCCGTTCGTGCCGCAGGAGCGCGAGCACCGGCTCACGCACGCGGTGCTCGCCGCGATGGTCGAGCTGCCGCCGGACGAACTGATCGTGCAGACCCACTCGCACCGGGTCACCGACTACCTCGAGCTGTACCCGGCGCTCGCCGCGCGCACCGCGCTGCGCTTCCATCTGTCGATCGAAGGTGACCTCGACCGCCTGCCCGGGCTGCCGCCGCCGGCGAGCACGGTCGAACGGCGGCTCGCCGCCGCCGCCGAGCTGCGGGCCGCGGACCTGCGGGTCGTCATCACCTGCGCGCCGCTGCATCCGCTGCGCCAGCCGGAGGTCTTCTTCCGCCGCATCGCCGCGGTGGCCGACGCCGTGGTGCTCGACCACTTCATCGGCGGCGACGGCAGCCGGGACGGTAGCCGTACTGCGCACACGCAGTTGCCGGCGGCGATGCGACTAGTCGTTTCGGAATCGACACAGCTCGAGTACCGGCAGGCGATGGCGCGCGTGGCCGAACGGCATCTGCCGGGCCGGGTCGGTCTGGGTCAGGCTGGTTTCGCCGGCCGATTCGGTCCGGTCGAGGCCGACCGCTGAGCGGCCGGCACCATGCGGGCTCGCCGCTTGCATGGCGCGCGCCCTCGACCAACAGCCCCTCGCCGCCATGCACCAGAACCGCGCCGTCGTTGCCTGCTTCGTACTGTTCGTCGCCTACGTCGTCATTGCCTCGGCCTGCCAGACAACCGGCAGCAGTGCTAACGGCAGCAGTGTTACCGGCAGCAGTGCAACCCGCAGCAGTGGCGCCACGGCTGGCGACCGCGGGCTGCCGCTCGGTGGCCAGGCCCGTCACGACCTGGTGATGACCAGCGCCTTCTGCGCCAGCTGCCACCCCGACATCTACGCCGAGCACGCGCAGAACACCCACGGCCGCGCGTTCACCGACCAGGAAGTGCGACTCGCCACCGGCGACTTCCAGCACGACGACTGCATCCGCTGCCACACGCCGCGGCCGGTGTTCGAGACCGGCATCGGCATGAACCCGCAGCGGCGCTTCTACGGGCTCGAGGACGGCAACAGTTGCATGACCTGCCACTGGCGGCAGGGCGTCGACTACAGCAGGTTCCACGGCGGCGCCGAGTGCAGGACCGCGTTCGATCCGCGCGTCGGCGCGGTCGAGGCCTGCGCCAGCTGCCACCGCAACCACGGCACCCCGTACCAATGGGCACTGGCGCCGGCAGGCAAGGGCTCGGACCGCAAGTGCATCGACTGCCACATGCCTGTGGTCGAGCGGCCGGTTGCCATCGGTGGCCCGGTGCGCTCGGTGCGCAGCCACGTGTTCCCGGCAGGGCGCAGCGAACGGCAGCTGCACCGCGCGTACGGCTACGACGCCAAGGTGGTCGGCAACGAAGTCGTCGTCACCATCGACAACCACGGCGCCGGCCACAACTTTCCGACCGAGCTCAAGCAGCGCTCGGTCGAATCGCTGGTGGTCGTGCGCGACGCCGACGGCAAGGAAGTGGCGCGCTCGCGCATGGTGTTCCGCGATCCGTACAAGCGGCCCTATGGCCTGCACCTGCAGGTCAACACGCAGATCCCGGCCGGCGAGAGTCGCGAACACCGCGTACCGATCAAGGCGGCCACCGGCACCGTCGATTGCGAGCTGCACTACAAGCTGTACTACCCGATCGAAGACAACCATCCCGACCTCGGCCACCGGCTCGAACAGCGACGGCTGACGTTCGATGGCGTGACGCCGAGCGACAAGGACGTGGTGACCGAAGCCGAGGTCAAGGTGAGGACGCCCGAGGGCATCTCCGCCCGCGATGCGAGCGTCGCCAACCTGTCCGACTTCGCGCGCCCCGCGATCGGCAAGACCGAGGTCGACATCCCGTCCGGCAACACGCCGGCGGACATCAAGCAGTTGATCGATCTGTTCATGTTCCCGGTGCCGCAGGCCAACCGCACGGCGATGCAGAAGCTGGTGGCGATCGGGGCGCCGGCAGTGCCGGCGCTGGTCGAGGCGCTCGGCAGCTGGGACAACAAGACCTTCAACCAATCGATGAAGACCCTGCGCTCGATCGGCGCCCCGGCGGTGCCCGCGGTGCGGGCCGCGCTGCGGCACCAGGAGCTGTACGTGCGGCTGCACGCACGCATGCTGCTCGCGCGCCTGCCACTGCCGGCCGACCGCGACGCATTGATCACCGAGGTGCTGTCCGGCCTGCAGTCGAGCAACGCGCTCGACCGCCGCAGCGCCGCCGAATTGCTGCCGCGCCTCGGTGCGATCCGGGCCGCACCGAGGCTGCGTCAGCTGCTGCTCGACTTCGACCCCGACGTCGCGGCAGCGGCGGCGCACGCACTGGCCGACCTCGGCGACCGCGACGCCGTGCCCGGGATCCGGGCAGCGTTGGCGCAAGCCACCTTCGCCGAGACCAGGATCGACCTGGCGACCTCGCTGTCGCTGCTCGGCAGCACCGATGGCATGCCCGTGCTGCTGGAGAACCTCGACCACGGCGACGAGCTGATCCGGCAGGACAGCTTCGAGCAGCTGTTCGATCTGACCGGCAAGCACTTCGGCTTCGACCCACACCAGCCGCGCGATCAACGGCTTGCCGCCATCGCCAGCCTGCAGGCATGGTGGGCAAGGGATGGCGGTGCGCATGCCTTGCGCCACCCGTACACCCCCGAGCCCGCGACCTTCGAACAGGCGTTCACCATGGTGGTGGCGATGGACGGCGGCGACACGATGGTGCCGGCTGCCGAGGACGACCAGAAGGTGCTGGCCCGACTGGTGGCGCTCGGGCAGGACGCGCGCCTGGCCCTGCGCAAGGGTTTGAAGTTCCCCCCGGGCTTCGCCAACAAGCGCGCGCTGGTGCTGACCGCGATCCATCGCATCGGCGATCAGAACGCCGCGCCGTTCGCCTGCCAGGCGCTGCGCGACCCGGTGCTCGGGGTCGCCGCCTACGCGGTGCAGGCGCTCGAATCGTGCGGCGATGCCGACTGCCTGCCGGCGCTGCGCCGCTTCCAGGCGCGGGTACTGTCCACCGCTGCGGCCGGGCAACTGCCGGCCAACATCCCGTCGCCGGATCGGTTGCTGGCGGCGACCGCCCGCACGCGCCTGCTGCTCGGCGACGACCCGGCTCGTTCCGATCTGGTCAACCTGCTGCTCAGCGACGACGATGTGGCGCGGGCCACCGCAATCACCACGCTGCAGCAAAAGTTCGGTGATGCCCGTGGTTACGACGCCGCGGCGGCACCGGCCGAACGGCGTCGGGCCGCAGCGCGCTGGACCGAGTGAGCCGGCCGCCATGTGGAAAAACCCTGGCCGCGGTCCGGGCCCGGTGCGTAGTTGCTGCATGCATCGGAACCGCCGACCGCGCGTTGCTGCGGCGGAGGTCCCGAGGATCAGCCCAGCATGTCCGGCGCGAGCCACGGTCGGGTCGCGCAGGTCGGGTCGGTCCTAGGTCAACCTCACATCGCCGCGGCTGGGGTGCAGCGGCGGCGGTTCCGTTGCGCTTTCGCGGCGCCCGTGCAGCTACGCTGCCGGGCCCGTGAACACCGCCCCGGTCCGCGCTCCCTCGGTTGACGAAGTCGAAACCGCGCTGGTCGAACTCGGTGACCACATCCTCACGACGCCGATCTGGCATTGGCGCAGCCAACGGCTCGCCCGGCGCCTGGCACCCGACACGCGGGTAGTCCTCAAGCTGGAACTGTTCCAGCACGCCGGCTCGTTCAAACCGCGCGGTGCGCTGTGCGTGATGCGCTGCCTCGATCGCCCGCAACTCCAACGCGGCGTCACCGCCGTCAGCGGCGGCAACCACGCGATGGCCGTCGCCTACGCTGCCCAGATCGTCCACACCCACGCCAAGGTGGTGATGCCGAAGACCGCCAACCCGGCGCGCGTGCAGGCCTCGCGCGAACTCGGCGCCGAAGTGGTGTTGACCGCGGACATCGCCAGCGCCTTCGCCGAGGTCGAGCGGCACCAGCGCGAAGAAGGCCGCGCGTTCGTGCATCCGTTCGAGGGTCCGCTGACCGCGCTCGGCACCGCCACGCTCGGCCTCGAGTTCCTGCGCCAGGCCGGCGACCTCGACGCCGTGATCGTACCGATCGGCGGCGGCGGCCTGTGCGCCGGTGTCGCCTCGGTGGTCAAGCAACTGCAGCCGCGCTGCCAGGTGTTCGGCGTCGAGCCCGAAGGCGCCGACTCGATGCACCGCAGCTTCGCCGCCGGCGCGCCGCAGAAGATCGACCAGATCGGCACGATCGCCGACAGCCTCGGCGCGCCGTACGCGCTGCCCTACAGCTACGCGCTCTGCCGCCGCTATGTCGACGCGCTGGTCAAGGTCACCGACGCCGAGCTGTGTGCGGCGATGGCGCTGCTGTTCGCCGACGCCAAGCTGGCGGTCGAACCGGCCAGCGCGGCGGCGACCGCGGCGCTGCTGGGACCGCTGCGCGAACGGTTGGCCGGCGCCCGGGTCGGCCTGATCGTATGCGGCGCCAACATCGACCCGGACAAGTTCCACCAGCACGTGACCGCGGGACGCGCCGGCATCGTCTGAGGCACTTCAAGAGCCGCCGCTGACGATCTGCACGTCCGCGGGCAAGACTGGCAACGGCTGATCGGATCGCGCCTCCGTCGAACGATGGTCGATCACCTCGGTCGACAGCGCCTTGCCGTGAACCGCTGGCCGATCCGGCAGCAGTTTCTGCCGCACGAGGCCGTCTTCGATCTCCTTCAGGATCGCCTGCGCTCGCGCTTGCGCCTCGGCCACGATCTGCGGCAGCCGCGACAGGTCGCGATCCTTCACCTGCACCTCGAAACGGAACGGCGCGACTGTCGCCCCGTGCAGGTCGGCGAGTTCCGCCAGCCAGCGGACGCGGACCATGTCCGGAGTCGGCGCGGCAGTCGTTGTCAGCGACGGCGGCAGCTCGGCCCGATTCGTTCGTACCGACAGCAGGCCCTTGTCGTCGCGCTCCAGCTCGTAGAGCGCCGCCGGTGGGAAACCGGTCAGCGACCGGATGTCGACCCTGCCGTGGCGCAGCACCCGCTCGTCACTGCGACCCACCGACACCCGCAAGCACGGCTGCAGCGCGGCGAACAGTTCCAACGCCAACGGGCGGTGGCGGCGCAGCAGCAGGCCGCCGACGTATTCCCAGGCCGGATCGCTCCGCGGCTCGAGACGGTGGAACTCCTCCAGCAGTGCCGGGATCGCACCCTGACCGCCGTTCGCCAGCAGCACGAGTCTGGGCAGGCGCAACCGTCCCTCGGCGAGCAGCGCGAGTTCATCCGCTGGCACCGTGGCGCCAAGTTCGATCAGCGCGTGCATGGCGTGCAGCAGCACGCGTTCCCGCTCCGGTTCTTCGGTGCGTTTGCCACAGCGCTCGAGCACGGCCCGCAGCGCCCGGACGTTCGCGTCGCGGCCGTCCGCCTGCACGATCGCGCGTTCGCACGCCCAAGCCACTTCTGCTGGCGACTCGGCCGCGAGCCGCGGTGCGATGGATGCCGGCAGCGGACAGCGTTCGCGCAGCGGCTCGGACCGCCGGTCGTGGATCCGCACCTGCTCGGCGGCCACTTGCCACTGCACGCCGGCGTCGATCAACCCGGACGCGCGCAGCACGGCGATGACAGCCCCGAGTTCGTCGTTCAGGGCCGCGCGCTCGGACTCGATCTGCAGCAGCAGGTCGAGCACCTCGCCGACGGTGCTCGGCTCCCGCACGGACCACGCCAGCGCTGCCGATCCCCGTTCCCGACCGGCCAGCGTCCACACCCAGCGCATCTGGGCTCGCTTTGGCGACACTGCCGGAACGTACTGCGAATAGATCGTCGGCTTGCCGGCCGCGGGGCCCGGGTCCGCTGGCGCGGCGACCAGTCCGAACCGTCCGGTGCGCGCATCGCGCTGCCAGCCGCAGCGGGGCAGCGGCGGTCGTCCGGGCGGGTCGGTGCCCTCGCGCGAGCACATCGGCGTGCCGCCGTCCAGATCCCATGCAAGCCGAACACCCTGTCCGACCAGCACGTCGAAGCTCGGCGCGAAGTCGGCGAGGATCTGCTTGCTCGCCGGGTCGTGACGGTGCGCCACCAGGTGATCGCCGACGGCCTCCCAGGCGCGATCGCCACCCGGATCGAGTTCGCGGAACGCGGCGAACAACAGGTCGAGGCACCCCGGATCGCTGCTGCGCATCAGCAGCGCGAGGCGGAACGAATAGGCGAGGCCGTCGGCCCGGAAGTTCAGTTCCTTCGCGCGCAGATCGGCGCCGTGCTGATCGAGTGCCCGCAGCACCTGCAGCAGCGCCAGGTCGGCAACCTCGTCATGGACAAGGCGCAGCCGGGCGAGTGCCTGCCGCAACTCCGGCACGGCCGCCGACGGCACAGCCGGCAGATTGCCGGCACGCCACGCCGCCCAGGCGACCTGCCGCGGATCGGCCGCATCCAACGCCGGCGCGGCGAACGGGCAACCGTCGTCGCGGGGTTCCTGGGCGATGACCGCGGCCAGCAGGCCGGTCGCGGCGAGCAGTGCTTCTGCGGTCAGTCGCAAGCCATTCCTCCGCTGGGCACCGGGGCCGGGCAGGTGCACGAAGCTAGCGCAGTCGCAACGCTACGGGAAGGCGTCGCCCCGAGGTCGCGCTGGGTCCACCCTGGAGCACCGCGGCCGCAGCGACGAAGATGCGGCGGCAATGACCAGCTCTCCGATCGACCCTGACGTCGCCCGCGCGCGCACGCCGGACGGCGGCTGCTACGGTGCCGCGGCGTTCGCGGCGCAGCAGCAGCGCCTGTTCCCGCGCACCTGGCACCTGGCGCCGATCGACCGGCAGGCGCCGGAGCCCGGGCAGGTGCTGCCATGGACCATGTTGCCGGGTGCGCTCGACGAACCGCTGCTGTGGACGCGCGCTGACGACGGCGTCGTGCGCTGCCTGTCGAACGTGTGCACGCACCGCGGCAACGTGCTGTATGACGTGGCCGCGGCGAGAACGGTGATCCGCTGCGGCTACCACGGCCGCACCTTCGATCTGCGCGGCCGCATGCTGCAGGCGCCGGGGTTCGCCGGCGCGCGCGACTTCCCGCGCCGGGAGGACGACCTCGCCGCCGCCAGCATCGGTACCTGGGCGGGCTTCCAGTTCGCGGCGCTGCAGCCGGCGATGCCGTTTGCGCCGTGGATCGCCCCGGTCGCCGACCTGCTGTCGGCTGTCATCCAGGAGCCGCTGCCCGCCGCACCGACCCGCCGCCGCGACTATGAGTTCGCCGCCAACTGGGCGCTGTACGTCGACAACTTCCTCGAAGGCCTGCACATCCCGTATGCGCACCCGGCGCTGGCGCGCACGCTGGCGCTGCCCGAGTACCGCTACGAGACCTTCGCCTGGGGCACGCTGCAGATCGGCGTCGCCCGGCCCGACGAGCCGGCGTTGGAACTGCCAGCCGCGCACCGCCACGCGCAGCTGCGCGTCGGCGGCTACTACCTGTGGCTGTTCCCCTGCACGATGCTGAACGTCTACCCGTGGGGCCTCAGCGTCAACATCTTCGAGCCGCTGGCGCCCGCGCGCACGCGCGTGCGCTACCTCGCCTACGTGCTGCGTCCGGAACTGCTCGGTCAGGGCGCCGGTGGCGCGCTCGACACCGTCGAGTTGGAGGACCAGGGAGTCGTCGTCGCCACGCAGCGCGGCGTGCACGCACGGCTGTACCCGCGTGGCCGCTATTCGCCGGAGCACGAAGGCGGCGTGCACCACTTCCACCAGCTGCTCGATCGGCTCGCGCACTGACCGCGCGCTTCAACCGAGCCACTCGATCCAATCCGCGTGCGGTTGGCCGCGCGCCAGCAACCGCTGCTCGCCGCCGGGCCACGCACGCAGCCGCAGTTCGTGCAATCGCGGCTGCGCCGGCAGCGCCACGACCTCGTCCTCCCAGCTGAGCCAGTACAGCGGCGCCCGCGCGCTCGCGCGCTCGCGCGCTCCGACGCACAGCGGCGGCACAGTTCGGCATACAGCGGCGAGCCGAACTCCGCGCACAACTCGGCCTGCCGGTCGAACGCGGCGGCGATCGCGTCCTTGTTGCCCACCGCACCAGTCTAGCGCCTGCCGCGCGCAAGTCTGCCGCCGGGCGCCCCGTCCTCAGCTGCGCGGCTGCAGCAGCTGCACGCTGAACCACTGTTGGCTGTCGGTCCACACCTCGGCGACGGCGAAGCCGGCGCTGGTCGCCAGTTCCGCGAAGCCGGCCAACGTGTACTTGTGCGAGAACTCGGTGGTCACCACTTCACCGGCACCGAACGGCACGGTGATGCCGGCGATGCGCACGATCTGCCGCCGGCGAGAGATCAACTGCATCTCGATGCGGCCATCGCTCCCGTTCCACACCGCGCGGTGTTCGAACCCGTCGAGGTCGAAATCGGCGCCGAGTTCGTCGTTCACGCGCCGCAGCAGGTTGATGTTGAAGGCAGCGGTGACGCCGGCAGCGTCGTTGTAGGCCGGCAGCAACAAACCGATGTCCTTGCGCAGATCGACGCCGATCAGCATGCGGCCGCCGGCACCGACGATCGCGTGCACACGCCGCAGGAACGCCACGGCCTCCGCGGCGGTCAGGTTGCCGACCGTCGAACCGGGGAAGTAGCACACCGTGCGCGCGGTGCCGGGCGGTGCCGGCGGCAGCGCGAACTCGGCGAGGTAGTCGGCACACAGCGGCACCATCGGCAGCCGCGGGAACAGCGCCTGCAGCGTCGCCACCGCGGCCGCCAGCGCAGAGCCGGCGATGTCGACCGGCACGTAGACCGTCGGCTGGTCCAACTGCGCCAGCAGCAGCCGCGTCTTCCTGCTGCTGCCGCTGCCGAACTCCACCAGCCGTACGCGCGGCCCGAGCCGCTCGGCGATCGCCGCCAGGGCCAAGGCCATGATCTGCAGCTCGGTGCGGGTCAGGTAGTACTCGGGCAGCTCACAGATGCGCTCGAACAACTCGCTGCCGCGGCGGTCGTAGAACAGTTTGCACGGCAGCGTCTTGTGCACGCGGGCCAGACCGGCGAGCACTTCGGCCCGCATCGCCGGCGACGGCGACGGCGCCCTGGCCGTGGTCGCTGCCGGGGCGGGCTGCTGCTGCGAGCCGGGTTGGTGACTCATGCGCGGGCGTTTGCAGGGGCCGCGGCGACCAGCCAGGGCAGCGGCTGTCGGACTCGCGGTGAGGTGACCGCTCAGACGCGGTAGATGATCCGACCGCGCGTAAGGTCGTACGGCGACACCTCGACCGTGACCTTGTCGCCGGGAATGATGCGGATGAAGTTGCGGCGCATCTTGCCGGAGATGTGGGCGAGGATCTCGTGGCCGCTGTCGATCTTGATGCGGAACTTGGTGTTGGCGAGGGTTTCGACGACCGTTCCGTCGAGGACTATGGCTTCTTCTTTGGGCACTGGGTCTCCGGCATGCTCTTTGGCGAGGGATTCCGCCGCGGTCGCGCACAGTGGTGCGCAGCGAGCGGAAGCGGGACCGCCCGGATCGGGGAGGGATGAAGCAGGGATTCTAGATTTCCGCCGGCCACGGGATCAAGCTCCACCATCGACCTGGCGCTGCCGACGTGCCGGCGTTGTCGCAATAGCAGCCCTCGCATGGCTCCAACCGAACGCTTCGACGCCGCGTATTACCGGCGTTTCTATCGCGATCCGCGGACGCGCGTGACCACGCCGGCGCAGGTGCAGCGGCTCGCCGCCTTCGTGGCCGCCTACCTGCGCCATCTGCGTTGGCCGGTCGGCAGCATCCTCGATCTCGGCTGCGGCCTCGGCTGGTGGCGCAGCGCCGCGCGCCGGTGCTGGCCGAAGTCCAGCTACCAAGGCGTCGAGATCAGCGACCACCTGTGCCGCACGCACGGCTGGACCCACGGCTCGGCGGCCGACTTCGCCCCCGGACGCCGCTTCGATCTGGTCGTCTGCCAGGGCGTGCTGCAGTACCTGCCTGACCGCGCGGCGGCCCGCGCGCTGGCAAACCTCGGCCGGCTGTGCCGGGGCGCGCTGTATCTCGAAGCGCTGACGACGGCCGACTGGCGCCGCAACTGCGACCGCAGCGTCACCGACGGCGCCGTGCATCTGCGTCCGGCGGCGTGGTATCGCCGCCGACTGCAGGTAGCGTTCCGCAACTGCGGCGGCGGCCTGTTCGTGCACCGGCAGGCGGCGGTGGCCACCTACGAGTTGGAGACCCTCGCATGAGCATGGACTTCTTCGGCCACCAGGAACGCGCGCGGCGGGCGACGCGATCGCTGATCGTCTACTTCGTGCTGGCGGTCGCCAGCATCGTGCTGCTGGTCTACCTGGCGGCAACGGCGCTGCTGCTGGCCAGCGACCTGCAACCGACCTGGTGGCGGCCGCAGGTACTGCTGATCGTCGGCGCCGGCACGATCGCGATCGTCGCGCTCGCCGCGCTGTTCAAGACCGCGCAGCTGCGCAGCGGCGGGGCGGCGGTGGCGCAGATGCTCGGTGGCCGCCCGGTGGCGCCCGACACCCAGGACCTCGCGGAACGGACGCTGCTCAACGTGGTCGAGGAGATGGCGATCGCCGCCGGCGTGGTGGTGCCGTCGGTGTTCGTGCTCGACGACGAACACGGCATCAACGCCTTCGCCGCCGGCTGGGGTACCGGAGACGCCGCCGTGGCGGTGACGCGCGGCGCGCTCGAGCAGCTCGACCGCGACGAACTGCAGGGCGTCATCGGCCACGAGTTCAGTCACCTGTTCCACGGCGACATGCGGCTCAACGTCCGGCTGATGGGCGTGCTGTTCGGCATCCTCTGCCTGGCGACGATCGGCCAGATCATCCTGCGCTCGATCGGCCGCGGCAGCGGCGGCGGCGGCGGCAAGAAGGGCGGCGCGATCGCCGCGCTGGCTATGTTCGCGCTGGCGCTGATGGCGATCGGCTATCTCGGCGTGTTCTTCGGCCGGCTGATCAAGGCGGCGGTGTCGCGGCAGCGCGAGTTCCTCGCCGACGCCAGCTCGGTGCAGTACACGCGCAATCCGGCCGGCATCGGCATGGCGTTGGCCAAGATCGGCGGCAAGGTCGGCTCGCGCATCCACGCCAACCACAAAGAGGAAGTCACCCACATGCTGTTCGCCGACGGCGTGCAACACATGTTCGCCCGGCTGCACGCCACGCACCCGCCGGTCGAGGTGCGCATCGAGCAGGTGCTGCCGGGGTTCCTGCAGCAGCTGCAGCGCGGCCAGCCGCCGATCGCCGCGGTGACGGCGGTGGCGCCGCCGCTGCCCGAGGGTGTCGTCGCCGGCGTGGCCGGCGGCACCGCACGGCCGCGCGGCGGTGCCGAGGCACTGGTGGCCAGCGTCGGCGCGCCGCAGGCCGAACACCTGCAGCGGGCGCGCGATCTGCTGGCGGCGCTGCCGTTCGAACTGGTGGCGGCGACTCGCGAGCGCAGCGGTGCCCGCGCCCTGTGCTGCGCGCTGCTGCTGGAGCGCGATGGGCCGCTGCGCCGGCAACAGCTGCAGTTGCTGCAGCCGCGCGGCAACGACTTCGTGCACCAGGTGACGACGCTCGGCCAGCAGGTGGCGGTGCTGCCGGCCCAGTCGCGACTGCCGTTGCTCGGACTCACCGTGCCGGCGCTGCGCCGACTCGACGCCGCCGATGCCGAACAGCTGCGCAGCGACGGCCGCGCGCTGGCCGAGGCCGACCAGCAGCTGACGACCTTCGAACTGGCGCTGTTGAAGACCATCGAGCGCTGCCTGCCGACGGCGAACCCACGGCCAGCGTCCGGCGAACGCACGCAGCAGCTGGCCCAGCTCGGCAACGAAGTCGCCGTGGTGTTGTCGGCGATGGCCCATGCCGGCAGTGCCGGCGATCCGACTGCCGCCAGTTCGGCGTTCGCCGACGGCTTGACCGCGCTGGCCGGTCTGCCACAGATGGCGTTGATCCCGAGCGCGCAGAGTCGCATCGCCGACTGCGAGCTCGCGATCGACCACTTGCAGCGCAGCTCGCCGCTCGGCAAGCGCCAGCTGCTGCTCGCCTGCGCGCGCGCTGCGGGCGCCGATGGCCGCCTGTTGCCGGCCGAGGGTGAACTGCTGCGCACGTTGGCGGAGCACTGGGGCTGCCCGATGCCGCCGGTGTTCGGCCCCGGCGGGACCGCGGTGGCCTGAGCGCAGGCACAGCAACCGGCCGGCACCGGTGGCGAATGCCGGCGGCCCGCCACCGAGATTGCACCGGCGGCCGCCCGCAGCGCATGATGCGACGATGCGGCTTCGCCTCGGCGCCCGTTGCCTGCCCTGGCTCTGCACCGCCGCACTGCTGGCGCAGGGCGGGCGGCCGCCGGGCCCGGGCATGCAGCAGTTCCAGAGTCGCAGCGGCGCGTTCCACATCGACGTGCCCGCCGGCTGGCAGCAGGTGACGCCCGACCAGACCCGGGCGCTGCGCGACTTCGTGCCGGAGCTGCCGGCCGAACTGCACCGCACGCGGCCGCGCGATCCGCTCGACGTCTACGGCCTCGAGTACTACCTGGCGCCGGCGGCCGCGTGGCTCGCCGGTGGTTTCGACGGCGTGTACCTGTACGTCGCCGAGCAGGGCAACGAGTGGCGGCTCGAAGGCGACCTGGCCACTGCCATCAGCCGGGTCTGGAGCGAGCGCGCAGACCGGGACGGGATGCGGCACGAGATCACCGAGGTCCGGCGCCAACAGGTCGGCAGCGACGGCTACGAAGTGGTGCAGTGCCTCCGCCGCAGCGTGCCCGCCGCCGGTGGCCGCGCCCTGCAGAGCCTCGACGTCTACGCGCCGACCGGCGGCCGGCAGGTGTCGCTGGCGTTCCGTTGCTTCGCCGAAGACTTCCCGGCCCAGTTACCGCGCTTCCGGCAGATGCTGTCGACCCTGACTCTCGCCCGCAAGGCGCGCGGCGCGGTGACGCTCGGCGACCGGCTGACCATGCCGCTGGTCACCGGCGCCCTGGTCTGCATCCTGCTGCTGGTGCTGCATCGCCGGACCCGGCGCGCCGTTTGAGTACGCTGTTTGAGCCGGCTGTTTGAGTGCGTCCGGGGCCCCGGTACACTGCCCCGCCCCGCCAGCCACTGCCGTCGAGGCCCACGTCCCCTACCGCCGTACACCGGCCCGCCAAGCCTTGAAGAAGACCGCCAAGCCAGCGTCGGCAGCTCCGCTGCTCGACAAGATGCTGTTCGCCGCCGGACTGCAGTGCAGCAAGCGACTCTACCTCGACCACCAGGAAGGCGGGACCGAGACGCTGAGCGAGAGTCGTCGCGCGCTGTCGCTGACCGGTACCAAGCTGATCGAGCTGGCGCGCACGGCGTTCCCCAAGGGCCAGGTGGTCGACGCGACCGACGACGACGCCGCGGCCGCGGCAACCAGGAAGCTGCTGGCCGACGATTCGACCTTCGTGGTGTTCGGCGGCACCTTCCAGAGCGAACTCGCCACCGTGCGCACCGACATCCTGCTGCGGCAGAAGGACGGTCGGCTCGACCTCTACGAGGTCAAGTCCGGAACCAAGGTGAAGCCCCGCTACCTGCAGGACCTGGCGATGCAGGTCAGCGTGATCGAGAGCTGCGGCTACCAGGTGCGCGCTGCCCACGTGCTGCACGTCAATGCCCGCTACCTGCACGACACCGACGCCGGCTACGCGGTGCAGAAGCTGTTCCGCAACGCCGACGCCACCGCGCGCGTCCGCCGCCTCGTGCCGCGCATCCCCGAACAACTGGCGACCTTCCGCGCGCAACTCGCGGATGCCAGCACGCTGGATCTGCCGATGGGCACCTGGTGCACCAACCCGTTCCCGTGCCCGCACCTCGCCAGGTGCGCTGCCGGCGGGCCGGCGTTTCCGCTGCGTGAGCTGCCGGACCTGACGCGCAACCTCGAGGCCAAGCTGCACGAGGAGGCGGTCGAGGACCTGTCGCTGCTCGATCCCAAGCGACCAGGCCTGACCTTCCGCCAGCGGCGCACGATCCAGAGCGTGCAGCAGAACGTGACGATCGTCGAACCGTTCGTGCGCGACGAACTGCGTTCGGTCGAGTGGCCGCTGCACTTCCTCGCCATCGGCGCGCTGGTCGAGGTGCTGCCGCAGTTCACCGGCCAGCGGCCCTGGCGGCAACTGCCGTACGCCTGGTCGGTGCACACGCTGCACCAGGACGGCCGCGCCGAGTCGGCATCGTTCGGCCATGCCGACAAGGACGACCCGCGGCCCGGGTTCGTGCGCTCGCTCGCCGCCAGGCTGCAGGGTGGGATGCTGGTCAGCTACGGCGACGAGAACCTGGCCGGCCTGCGCAATCTGCTCGAAGAACTGCCGGCCGAGAAGAGCCTGGTGCGCAGCATCCTCGGCATGCAGCGTCTCGACGCCAGGAAGCTGCTCGACACCGGCTATTTCCACCCGCAGCTGCATGGCAACCGCGAGCTGCCCGCGATCGCCGCCGCGGTGCTCGGCGAACGGATGCCGCCGCTGCCGGCGATCCAGGACGCCGACCAGGCGCGCGCACTGATCGAGAAGGCCACCGCACCGCGCGTGCGCGCGGCCACGCGCGAAAAGGCGGTCGAAGAGCTGCGCGCGTGGGTCGACTGGCAGAGCCGCACGACGCTGGCGATCCACCAGGCGCTGGCCGGATCCGAAACGATCATCAAGGTCGTCGACGCCGGGAAGCCGGTCGCGCCGAGGCCGGCCAAGCAACTGCCATCCAGCAACGGCGAACCGACCGTGGTGCCGGCACCGGCTGCCGATGCGCGACCGGCGCGGAAGAAGAGCGCCGCACCGCGCGCGCGGCGGACCAGCCCCGGCCCGAGCGACTAGGCCGCCGACTGCCCCCTCAGGCCGTCACTGGCGACGCCGTCACTTGGGGGCCGTCACTTGGGGGCCGTCACTTGGGGGACGGAGCGCGCTCGGCCAACGGCCCGGGCTCGGGCGGCGCCAGCAGCTGCTGGCTGCCGGCCGGCAGGATCTCCAGACCCTCTTCCATGTCGTCGGTCAGATAGGTGTAGCCCGACAGGCCTTCCTCGTAGCGCCGCATCAGCAGCGCCGACTCCTTCATGTTGATCGTGCTCTGCCGCACCGCCAGTTCGATGCGGCTGCGCATGCGCCGGATCAGGTCCTGCTTGTCGTACTGCACGTAGGTCAGCACTTCGGCGACCGAGTCGCCCGGGATCACGCGCTCGATGCGGTAGCCGTGCTCTTCGTCGAGCGAGATGTGGATCGCGTTGGTGTCACCGAACAGGTTGTGCAGATCGCCGAGGATCTCCTGGTAGGCGCCGACCAGGAACATGGCGATGTAGTACGGCTTGCCGGGCGGCATCGTGTGCACTTCGAGCACGTTCTTGACGTCGCGCAAGTCGATGAACTTGTCGACCTTGCCGTCGCTGTCGCAGGTCAGATCGGCGAGGATCGCGCGGCGCGTCGGCCGTTCGTTGAGCCGATGGATCGGCATGGTCGGGAACAGCTGCTTGACCGCCCAATGGTCGGGCACCGACTGGAACACCGAGAAGTTGCAGTAATAGGTGTCGGCCAGCGCCTTCTCGAGGCCCTGCAGTTCGTCGGGCACGTAGTCGAGCGTGTTGACGATCTGCCGGATCTTGTCGCAGATCGCCCAGAACAGGTTCTCGGCCAGGCCGCGGCCCTTGAGGTCGAGGTAGCCGAGGTTGAACAGGCTGGTCGCCTCTTCCTTGAGCTGCAGCGCGTCGTGGTAGCTCTCCTGGAAGTTCTTCAGCGACAGTTCCTTCAGGATCTGCACCATGTTGCTGATCGTGGTGTCGTCGTGCTTCTCCGCCTCGGGCGGCACGTCGATCGCCATCTGCGACACGCCGAGCACGTCGAACACCAGGATCGAATGGTGCGCGGTCAGTGCCCGGCCCGACTCGCTGATGATGTCCGGGTGGGCGATGCCCTTCTCGTCGCACGCCTGCTGCACCGCGAACACCACGTCGTTGGCGTACTCCTGCAGGCTGTAGTTGGACGAGCTGTGGAAGTTGGTCTGCGAGCCGTCGTAGTCGACCGCCAGGCCGCCGCCGACGTCGAGGAACTTGAGGCCGGCGCCGAGGTCATGCAGCTCGGTGTAGATGCGGGTCGACTCCTTGAGTGCGTCCTTGATCGCGCGGATCGCGGTGATCTGGCTGCCGATGTGGAAGTGCAGCAGCTCGAGGCAGTCGAGCATGTTGAGCTGGCGCAGCCGTTCGACCACGGCCACCATTTCGGCGGCAGTCAGGCCGAACTTGGACTTCTCGCCGCCCGATTCCTGCCACTTGCCGGCGCCGCGACTCGCCAGCTTGGCGCGCACGCCGATGTGCGGGCGCAGGTCGAAGCGCTTGCTGACCTTGAGGATCGACTCGAGCTCCTCGTAGCGGTCGACGACGATGATGCAGTAGAGCCCGAGTTTCTGCGCCAGCATCGCCGTCTCGATGTAGCGCACGTCCTTGTAGCCGTTGCAGATGACGATCCCGTCCGGGTTGGTCATGTGCGCCAGCACCACCAACAGCTCCGGCTTGCTGCCGGCTTCGAGGCCGAGCGCGTGCTCGCGACCGAACTCGACCAGTTCCTCGACCACGTCGCGCTGCTGGTTGACCTTGATCGGGAACACCGGCTTGTAGCGGCCCTTGTAGCCGCACTCGTCGATCGCCTTCTTGAAGGTGCCGGCCAGCGCCGCGACGCGCAGCTGCAGGATGTTGGAGATGCGCAGCAGCAGCGGCAGCTCGAGCCCGCGGCTCTTCAGGTCCTCGACCAGCTCGGGCATGTTGAACTTCGGCCCGTTCCTGCCCATCGGCTGCACGATCAGGTCGCCGCGATCCGAGATCGCGTAGCCCTCGCCACCCCAGGCGGTCAACTGGTACAGCTCGGCGCTGTCACGGATCGTCCAGGCGCGAAGGTCCTTCGGGCTGCTGCTCAACTCGGTCTGCTCCTTGGTGGCGAAACTGCTGCTCGTGTCGACGTCGTGCGACCGCGGCGAAGTGCGAGAGCACGCGAGCAGACTGGATTGAACACCAAGCAGGCGACGACTGCAGGTGGTGCTCGACGAAAATCTGCGCGCCGCAGCGAAGCAGCGCTCGGTGCTGATGCCGCTTGACCGAGGCGTCAGGGCTGGCCTCGCGCGCGCGCGCGACGTAACGTCTGCCGCTGTGTCCCCCGCCGAGCAACCCGTATCGAAGACGCTGCGCGACCAGGATCCGGAGGTCGCCGACTGGCTGCTGCGTGAAGACCGCCGCCAGGCGACCACGCTGACCCTGATCGCTTCCGAGAACCACAGCTCATTGGCCGTGCGCGAGGCCTGCGCCGCCCGGATCACCGACAAGTACGCCGAGGGCTACCCGAGCCGCCGCTACTACGGTGGTTGCGAGATCGCCGACGCGGTCGAGGAACTGGCGCGGCAGCGGGCGCTGCGGCTGTTCCAGGGCGCCGAGGATGCCAATGTGCAGCCGCACTCGGGTACCACCGCCAACCTGTCGGTGCTGCTGGGGCTGGCCGGCCCGGGCGGCCGGATCGTCGGCATGGCACTGAAATCCGGCGGCCATCTGAGCCACGGCCACGACAAGAGCCACACCGGTCAGGTGTTCCAGGCGGCGCAATACGGCGTGCGCGAGGCCGACGGCCTGATCGACTACGACCAGGTGCGCGAACTGGTGCAGCAGCACCGGCCGGCGGTGGTGATCGCCGGCGGCAGCGCCTACCCGCGGGCGATCGACTTCGGCGCCTTCGCCGACATCGCCCACGAGGCCGGCGCGCTGTTGCTGGCCGACATCGCCCACCCCGCCGGCCTGATGGCCGCCGGGCTGATGCCGTCGCCGGTCGGCCATGCCGACGTGATCACGATGACCACGCACAAGACCCTGCGCGGTCCGCGCGGCGGCATGATCCTGGCCAAGAAGGACCTGGCCAGGAAGATCAACTCGTCGGTGTTCCCCGGTTCGCAGGGCGGTCCCTTGATGCATCAGATCGCCGCCAAGGCGGTGGCGTTCGGTGAGGCCCTGCAGCCGGCGTTCAAGGTCTACCAGCACCGCGTCAAGGACAATGCCAGCTGGCTCGCGCAGTGCCTGATCGACGCCGGCCTCGACATCGTCAGCGGTGGCACCGACAGCCACATCGTGCTGGTCGACCTGCGCAAGACCGACGTCACCGGCGCGCAGGTCGAAGAACGGGCGCTGCAGGCCGGCCTCGCGGTCAACAAGAACACCGTGCCCGGCGATCAACGGCCGCCGATGGTGACCTCGGGCCTGCGGCTCGGCACCGCCGCCGCGACCACGCGCGGCATGGGTCGTGCCGAGATGGCAGCGGTGGCCGAGGTCATCGTCGGCCTGGTGCGCGGTCGCGACCCGCTGGGCTTCCAGGCGCAGGTGCGCGGCCTGTGCGCGGCGTTCCCGCTGCCGTAGGCGAGGGGTCAGCCCAACTGCAACCTCTCCCCGGCCTGGACCGCGTCGCCGCGCGCCAGCAGGCGGTCGACGCCGCGCGCCATCGCCGGGCGCACGGTACTGCCGAGGCGGTCGATGCCGAACAGCCGCGCCGCTTCGCGCGCCAGATCGTCGGCCAGCAGCGAGCCGTGCTGCCGCAGCAGGAAGACCATCGCGTTGGCGATCTCCACGGCCGGCAGATGGTCGACGGCGCGCAGCCCGATCTCGCCCTCCGGGACCCGGAAGCCCGTGAACCTGGTCGCGCCGTTGTCGACGCTCCACACCACGTCGCCGTCCTGCTCGCAGCCGTGCGGCAGCAATGACTGCACGCGTTCGCGGACCTTCTCGGTCACCCGGTGGATTGACCATGCATCGGCGATGCGGCGGGCGAGCAGGTCGAAGACGATCGGCGACTCCAGCTGGACGACGGCGGCGATGCTGGCGGCGAGCCGTGGTTCGGTGCGCGGGTCGACGAACTCGTCGGCGGTGCCTTGGATGCGCGTGCGCACCGCCGGGTACGGGCGCGCACCGTCTGGATCGGCAGCCTCGGGCTCCGGGTCCGGCTCCACCTCAGGGTCCGGGTCCAGGACCGCGTCGGTGTCCGGAACGGCGGCCACCTCCGGCGGCGATTGCGCAGTCGCCGGCGCCGCCACCGGCAGGGGCACCGCCAGCTGTTGCCGCAGTTCGGCGTCGACGCGGGCGATGGTGCCCTGGGGATCGAGCCAGAAATCGGTCGACCACACGCGGCACAGCCGCCAGCCGAGTCCGCGCAGCACCGACGCCCGCAGGCGGTCGCGATCGCGCGCGGTGGCCGCCGAGTGGTAGCTCGCGCCATCGCATTCGATGCCGAGCAGGTAGCGCCCCGGGGCGCGCGGATCGACGACCGCAAGGTCGATGCGGTAGCCGGAGCAGCCGACCTGCGTGTGCACGTTCCAGCCGAGCTGCTGCAGCAAAGCACACACCGCGCGCTCGAACGGCGACTCGTGGTCACCGCGCGGATCGAGCGCCACCGCCTCGGCGATCGCCGCCGTGCCGCGCTCGGCATAGTCGAGGAACGCGCGCAGGTGGCGCACGCCGAGACTCTGCGTGCGTGCCAGTTCGATCTGCTCGGCGCGCAGCGAACTGAACACCAGCAGTTCGCGCCGCGCGCGCGTGATCGCGACGTTGAGCCGGCGTTCGCCGCCGGGGTTGTTGACCGGCCCGAAGCTCATCCACACCTTGCCGGCGGCGTCGGGGCCGTAGCAGATCGAGAACAGCACGACGTCGCGTTCGTCGCCCTGCACGTTCTCCAGGTTCTTGCTGAACACCGGTTCGTCGCAGCCGCTGCCGAAGTGCCGCTCGATCTCCGGATGCTCCCCCCGGGCGCGGTCGAGCAGGTCCTCGACCAGCACCTGCTGGCTCTGGCTGAAGGTGACGATGCCGTAGCTGAGGCGGCTGTGCTCGGGATCGCGCAGCCGGGCCACGAGTTCACTGACCAGGGCTTCGGCTTCGATGCGGTTCTGCTGTGACCGGCCGCGATCGTAGACGCCTTTCACCTTGACCAGGCGGACGCCGAGCCCCGGCGCCGCGGCCGTCGCCGCCGGGAAGGTCAGCAGCCGGTTGTCGTAGTAGTGATGGTTGCTGAACGCGATCAGCGACTCGTGGCGGCTGCGGTAGTGCCAGCGCAGCTGCAGCCGCTGCAGACCGGCGGCGCCGCATTCGTCGAGCACGCTCTCGAGTTCCTCGACCGCCTCGTCGTCGTGGCCGCCGTCGTCGCCCTCCAGCCGCTGGAAGAACGTCGTCGGCGGCAACTGCCGCGCGTCGCCGACCACCACCAGCGAACGGGCGCGGCCGATCGCGCCGACCGCGTCCCACACCGGGATCTGCGAGGCCTCGTCGAACACCACGACGTCGAACGGCGGGAACCGCCGGCCGAGGAACTGCGCCACCGACAGCGGACTCATCAGGAAGCACGGCTTCAGCCGGGCCGCGAGGTTGGGGATGCGCGCCAGCAGCTGGCGCACCGGCAGGTGGCGCCGCTGCTTCTTCAGTTCGCGGCGCAGCAGCCCGAGTTCGCTCGACTCGACCGCGGTGTCGCGCAGCACCGGCAACCGGGCGCCGAGGCGGGCCTGCACTTCCTTGGCCGCGAGCGCGATCAGCTGCTCGTCGATCGCGGCGAACGCGGCGATCGCGCGCTCGTGATCGAGGCCGCGGAAGCGCGCCAGTTCCGGTTCCTGCGCGCAGACGGCTTGCAGCCAGGCGTCGTACAGCGAACGTTCGAACGCCGGCCCGAGCTGCTGATGGCCGAGGCTGCCGAGCAGCAACGGCTCGAGCAACGGCGACAGGCCGAGCTGGACCGCGGCGTCGGCATCGCGGCGGAACGCGCACCAGTCGCGCAGCGCCGGCAATGCCGCGCACCAGCCGGCGGCGCGCGCCGCCGCCCGGTCGAGCACGCCGGACGCCGTGCGGTCGCCAAAACACTGGTCGCGGTCGAACCGCAGCAGCAGGTCGAGCGCCTTGCCGGCGGCGAACAGTTCGCTCAGCGCCGGCACCGCGGCCGTCACCGCGGTCCGCCCGGAAGGGCAAAGCGACGCCGACCAGAGCTGCTGCAGCCGGGGCTCGGTCGTCCCCGCCGGTCCGGCCAGGGCCAGAGCGAGCGCGCGCAGCCGTACGCAGCGCTGCAGTTCGGCGGCGAGGCGCTCCCAGTCGGTCGCCGTTCCCTGCCAGCGGTCACCGAGCCACGCGGCGGCGACCTCGGAGGCTCCGCGCAGCCGCTGCCGCTCGGTCCGCGCCACCGACGCGGCTTCGAGTTCGACCAGCAGCGCCGGCACCGGCGGCAACTCGGCACCGGTGCACACGCGCTGCAGTTGCTGCTTGGCCGGACGTTGCCGCCACCACCGCAGCGGCGACCATATGCCCTGCCAGCGCAGCAGCTGGGCCCGCAGGATGTCGACATCGCAGTCGAGCAGCGCGGGTTGCCAATGCCCCTGCAGCTGCGCCCACGCGCGCGCGTAGGCGCGCCCGGCATCGAGCCAACCGGTGACGATGACGACGCGCGCATCGAAGTCCGGCGCCGTGAGCAGCGCCGGCAACGGCGGCGGCTCGAGCAGCAGCGGGCACAGTTCCAGCAGACCGCGCAGATCGGCGCGGCTCGGCTGCAGACCGCCGAGCCCGACCTGCGGCAACGCGGCGGCCAGCGCCGCCCGCACCGCGGCCACGGCACGGTCGAAGCGCTGCAGCAACGGCTCGAGCGTGCGCGGCAGCGACGGCGTCCAGTCGGTGGCGCCGATGCCGAACCACGCGTGCTGGTGCAGCGGTACGAGCGGTGCGGCCTGGGCCGCCAGCGCCGCCACCGCATCGCGCCGGCGCTGCAGGTCGGCGGCGTCGACCACGGCCGGCAAGCCGCCGATCAGCGGCGCCGCCGACAGGCCGGCGAGTGCCGCCATGCCCTGGAACACGCTGCAGCCGATCGCGCGTTCGCGGTGGATCGCCTGCACATGCTGGTTGAGCCGCTGCCGCGCCGCCGTCAGTTCCGCGGCCGACCTGGCCCACGCCGCCGGCGCACTGCTGCTGCCGAGCTCGAGCGCGCTGCCGAACTGCTGCACGACCTCGCGCTTGCCGGCCTTGTTGGCGTGCAGTTCGAGACAGAATGGATCGAGCCCGACCTCGTGCAGGCGCCGCTGCACGACTTCCAGCGCGGCGCGCTTCTCGGCGACGAACAGCACGCGCTTGCCGTCGGCCAGGCACTGCGCGATCAGGTTGGTGATCGTCTGCGACTTGCCGGTCCCGGGCGGGCCTTCGAGCACGAAGCTGCGGCCGGCGGCGGCCGCCTGCACGGCGCACAGCTGCGAGCTGTCGGCGTCCTTCGGGCACAGCAGCTCCGCCGGATCGCTGCCGTCGAGTTGCTCGGGCGACGGCCAGTCCGCGGGCTGCTGGAACTCCTGGTCCGGGGTCTCGACCAGGTGGCGCAGGAACTCGTTCTGCAGCAGTTCGCCGGCGCGCTCGTGCAGATCGAGCCACATCAGGTGCTTGGTGAACGCGAAGAAACCGATGCACGCCTCGGCCTCGACCTCGAAGCGGTCGACGTCGACGACCGCGCGCCGGAACGCGGCCAGCACCGTGGCGATGTCGAGTTCGCTGTCGTCGCCCGGCTGGTCGTCGAGGCCCTTGACGGTGATGCCGAAGTCGGCCTGCAGCTTCTGCAGCAGCGTCTGGTTGACGCGCGGCTCGTCGTCGGTCAGCGCCACGCGGAAGCCTTCGGCGACCGAGCTGCGCTGCAGCTGCAGCGGCAACAACAGCAGCGGCGCGCGGCGCGGCTGGCTCGACTGCGGCGTCTCGAACCAGCGCAGGAAGCCGAGCGCCAGGTACAGCGTGCTGGCGTCGCTCTCCTCCTGGCCGAGGCGCGCGTGGCGATAGATCTCGACCAACCGGCTCTCGAGTTCCTCGGCCGGCAGCTCGGCGCGCAGGCGGCCGTTGCGCAGTTCCTCGCCGAGCAAGCCGGCGCGGGCCTCGACCACCGCCGCGCTGACCGGCGGCGCGCCGCGGTCGCCAGCTGCCGGCACGGCGAACGCCGGCGCCGATGGCGCCTCGAGGATCTGGAACGCGCGGCCTTCGCCGAGTGCCGCCGCCCACTGCAAGAGGTCGGTGACCAACAGCGGCACCGACTTCTTGCCACGGGTGAACGCGAGCAGCCGGTTGCGCAGCGACAGGTCGAGCAGCCGCAGCTGCCAGCGCTCGAGCCGGCCGGGCGGTGGCTTCGGCGCGGCGCGCGGCGGCGCCGGCGCCGGCACAGGCTCCGGTACCGGCTCCGGCAACGCCGGGCGCGCGGGCGCGGTATCGGCCGCCGCCAGCACCGCCACCCCCGGCAATGCGGCTGGCGGCAGCGCGACCGCGGCCGCGTAGTTCGCCGTGCGCACCGGCAACGGTCGCATGCGTTCGGCGCGCGCCGCCGCGACGTCGATCGCGAACAGGAACCGCGCGTCGACCGCGACACTGCGCGCGCCGCGCGCTCCGGCGACCGCGAACGGCAGCGTCTGGCCGGCGCACAGGCCGGTGCATTCGACCAGCTGGATGTCGCCGAGGTCGACACGCTTGCGCAGCGGCAACGGATCCTCGACCGCAGCGCCGGCGAACGACTCCGGCACCGACCAGAATCCTGCGACCGCGTGCCCTTCGCTGACCACCACCAGCGCATGCAGTCCGACCTGTTCGAGACAACCGGCGTACAGCAGCGCCAGATCGAGACAGGTGCCCATGCCGTCGGCCAGCACCTGCTCGGGTGTGCGCACCTTCTGTCCCTGCTGCTCGAAGCTCGCCGGCGGTTGCACGTAGGCGAGCCCACGCGCGCCGAGCGCGATGTAGATCGCCTGCGCGATCGCCAGGGCGCGCGCCGGATCGCGCGACTGGTAGCCATCGAGTGCGCCACCACCAGTGGCGGCGGCGAGGCGCAGCGAACTGTCCTCGAGCACGGCCGCGAGCGCTGGATGGTTCGGCAGCACGAACGCGGCCAGCAGTGCCGGCAACGTGCCGGCCCCGGGCCATTCGTTGTAGGCCAGCAGCTCGACCGGATGCTCGCAGCTCGCCAGCACGCCGTGCTCGTCGCGCGCCTCCACGCGCAGGCTGACGACCTGGCGTTCGAGCACGTTGGCCAGCGCGTCGGGCCGCAACTGCAGGTCGACGTTCGGCAGATTGTAGGTGCGGCGCGCCGGCACGCTGGCCAGCCGCGCGGTCCACGGCACCGCCAGCTCGGGCTCGAGCCGCAGCTCGACGGTGACAGAGCGCAGCTCCTTGCCGTCGTTCCACAGCCGCACCAGCTGCACCAGCGGCACGGCGTTCTGCTGCATCGCGTAGCAGACGCGGGCTGCATGCAGCACCTCGAGCCGGAGCTGGCGTTCCATCGGCGCCAGCCTACGGCGACCGTCGGCGCCGCGCGAATGCCGGCTCGAGCGACCTGGTTCCTGCGCCATCTAGCTGCCCGGCACCACGCCGGCGGCTTTCGACGCCACCGCGCCGAGCACGCTGCCCACCGGATCGAGAACGCATCCGATCCGCGGCGCGGACGCGGCTGCCGCTGCCCTCGGAGCTGCCGATGAATCGCCTGTCGTTGAAGTCATTGCGCGCAACGGTTTCATGTTCTCCCGGCGTCCCACATGGAGCGCGGAGGGATCGGAATAGACGAAGTCCCAGGCCCGGTAACTGCGCGCAGCCGGCCGAATCCTCACGGTCGCCAGGCCAGCGACCGCAACGGCCAGAGTCGATGGCTCGAGACCGCAAGTCGCGGTGGGCCCGCTGCACTGTCGTCGAGAACTGATGCTTTGAGTGGGCCTCGGGCTTCCGCCAGTGTGTGGCCGGTTCGCTTCGGCGTTCTGGTGACCACTCGGGCCGCACGGCACCGTTCGTGCCCACGGAAAGCATCAGTTCCTTGTCGTCGCGGTTCGACCAGAGGTTCGCTCCGGCAGTGCTGCCGCCGGCCGACCGATCCCATTGCCTGCAGCTGCAACCGCACGCGGTTGCTCATCGCGGTACCGGCAGAGCTGCTCACGCGCACGACGCGGCGCACGGCGAACCGAGGACCAACGGTGGCCAGCGCGGAATCACCGCAGGCGCCGGCGCGGTCTGCAGATCGAGTCGCAACTGCGCTGCCGAGGGAGTGGTGTCCATTCGTGCGCGCGATCGACGTGGCGCGCGCATCGCGCAGCGGATCGCTGCCGTCTCGGGGTCGTCGGTCGCAGCCCTCGTGACCCATGTGGGAGCCGATCCATGCTGCATTATGTTGCCTGGCCAGACACCAGATCTCGTGCGCTATGGTGCTTGTCGAGGGGCGCGCTACACGTCATTCTCTGTGCCCCCAAACCCCGGCGAGGCACGCCGCGGTCCCGTCGCCATCCATGATCGACTTCCACAAGAGCCCCGAACGCTACCGGCACTGGCAGCTCGAGATCGCCGGCGAGATCGCCTGGCTGCGGATGGACGTCGACCCGGCGCATCCGTTCAAGCCCGGCTACGAGCTCAAACTCAACAGCTATGACCTCGCGGTCGACCTCGAGCTCGCCGATGCGATCCAGCGGCTGCGCTTCGAGCACCCCGAGGTCAAGGTACTCGTCATCGGCAGCCAGACCGACCGCGTGTTCTGCGCCGGCGCCAACATCTGGATGCTGGCCGAGAGCACGCACCCGTTCAAAGTGAACTTCTGCAAGTTCACCAACGAGACGCGGCTCGGCCTCGAGGACGCGAGCCGCAACTCGGGTCTGAAGTCGATCTGCGCGGTCAACGGCGCCTGCGCCGGCGGCGGCTACGAGCTGGCGCTCGCCTGCGACGAGATCCACCTGGTCAACGACAACAACTCCGCCGTGTCGTTGCCCGAGGTGGCGCTGCTCGGCGTGCTGCCGGGCACCGGCGGCCTCACGCGGCTGGTCGACAAACGCAAGGTGCGCCGCGACCGCGCCGACGTGTTCTGTACCCTGGCCGAGGGCGTGCGCGGCAAGAAGGCGCTGGCCTGGGGTCTGGTCGACGCGATCTGGAGCAAGTCGCAGTTCGCCGACAAGGTCAGCGAGCGCGCCAGGCAACTGGCCGCGAGCCTGCCGCAGCGGGCGAGCAAGGGCATCACGCTGCTGCCGACGCCGGTGAAGGCGACGCCGAACGGCTTCGGCTACACCCACGTGCAGGTCGAGGTCGACGCGGCGCGCCGGACCGCGACAGTGATCGTGCACGGTCCCAAGGGGCCGCAGCCGAAGAACGGCGCCGACTACGAGGCAGCCGGCAGTTCGGTATGGGCGCTGCAGTGCTTCCGCGAGCTCGACGACGCGATCCTGCAGCTGCGCTTCGGCTACGAGGAGATCGGCCTGATCCTGCTGCGGACCCGCGGCGACCGTGCTTTGCTGCTGCAGGTCGAGCGCGACCTGCATGCCAGCCGCGCGCACTGGCTGTGCCGCGAGATCGTGCTGCAGATCGCGCGCACGCTGCGCCGCTGGGATCTCAACGCCCGCTCGATGTTCGCCCTCGGCGACGCCGGGTCGTGTCTGCAGGGCGTGTTGCTCGAACTGGCGATGGCATGCGACCGCATCTACCTGCGCGACGACCCCGCGGTCGGCGTCGGCATCGGCCCGCTGAGCGACGGCGCCCTGCCGATGAGCCACGGCCAGACGCGGCTGCAGAACCGGTTCCTCGCCGACCCGGCACAGGCGGCCAAGCTGGCCAAGGAGCAGCCGTCGCTGAGCGCCGCCGAAGCCTTTGAGCACGGGCTGTGCACCTTCCTGCTCGACCCGATCGACTGGGACGACGAGACGCGCATCGCCATCGAGGAGCGCGCCTCGCTGTCGCCCGACGCGCTGACCGGCATGGAGGCATCGCTGCGCTTTTGCGGCGCCGAGACCTGCGACAGCAAGATCTTCGGCCGCCTCAGCGCCTGGCAGAACTGGATCTTCACGCGCCCCAACGCCACCGGCGACGAGGGCGCGCTCACCCGCTACGGCGCTCCCGAGAGCGCGCGCTTCGACTGGAGAAGGACCTGACAGCCATGACCTCGATCGTCGACCTCGAAGCCAAGATCCCCAACAACGTCGGCCTGCGCGACAACAAGCGGCTGCTGATGGCCCTCGAGAAGTGGCAGCCGGCGTTCAAGCGGTGGTGGCAGGAGCTCGGGCCGTCCGACTTCAACAACAAGGACGTCTACCTGCGGACCGCGATCGGCGTCGGCCAGGGCGGCTGGGCGCACTTCGACTACGTCAAGATGCCGGACTACCGCTGGGGCATCTTCCTCGCCGAACCAGTGCCCGAGCGCAAGATCCACTTCGGCGACCAGCTCGGCCAGCCGGTGTGGAGCGAAGTGCCCGGCGAACTGCGCAACCGGCTGCGCCGGCTGATCGTGACCCAGGGCGACACCGAGCCGGCGTCGGTCGAGCAGCAGCGCCTGCTCGGCCACACCGCGCCGTCGCTGTACGACCTGCGCTCGCTGTTCCAGGTCAACGTCGAGGAAGGGCGCCATCTGTGGGCGATGGTCTACCTGCTGCACACCCACTTCGGCGGCGACGGCCGCGACGAAGCCGACGCGATGCTCGAACGCCACAGCGGCGACGCCGACAACCCGCGCATCCTGCAGGCGTTCAACTACCCGATCGACAACTGGGTCGACTTCTTCTGCTTCACCACCTTCACCGACCGCGACGGCAAGTACCAGCTCGCCTCGCTGGCCGAGTCGGGTTTCGATCCGCTGGCGCGCACGACGCAGTTCATGCTGACCGAGGAGGCCTACCACATGCAGACCGGCGAGAACGGCGTCGGCCGCATCGCCCGCCGCGCCGCCGAGCTGATCAAGGAAGGCAAGGACCCGGCCCAGGAGGGCGCGATCCCGCTGGCGATGCTGCAGCGCTACATCAACCACTGGTTCTCGGCGTCGATGGACCTGTTCGGCGGCGAGGACAGCACCAACGCCGCCGAGGCGTTCGCGTCGGGGCTCAAGGGCCGCTACCGCGAAGGCGACGGCATCTACAAGGACCCGAAGGCGCTCGACCAGAACTACTCGCTGCAGGTGCCGACCGACGACGGCCGCATCGAAACCAGGGACATCCCGCTGCGCCGGGCGATGAACGCGGTGCTGCTCGACGCCTACATCGCCGACTGCAAGCGCATCGCCGACCGCTGGAACCGCGACATCGACAAGCTCGGCACCGGCTTCCGCTTCTCGCTGCCCGACCACAAGTGGAACCGCCACCAGGGCGTCTACGCCGGCTTCCGCTTCGCGCCGTCGGGCGAGCTGATCGACGAGGCGACCTGGACGCACCAGCACACCGAGTGGCTGCCGAGCCAGCAGGACCGCGACTACGTCAAGTCGTGCATGCAGGCGGTGCGCGAGCCCGGCAAGTTCGCCAACTACATCGCGCCGCCGGCGCAGGGCGCCAACAACCAGCCGCCCGAGTTCGAATACGTCAAGCTGCGCTAGGCCACGGTCCCCCCAGCCATCGCCAACGATGACCAACCGACTCTGCTACGTGTGCGAAGGTGGCGACTGCACCGAGAAGGGCAGCGGCGAGATCTTCGAGCGGCTGCGCGAGCTGATCCGCAGGTTCGATCCGCAGGAGCAGCGGATCAAGATCCGCCGCTATCCGTGCTTCGGCGCCTGCGAAGTGGGCATCAACGTCACGCTGTTCCCCGACAAGATCTTCTACAGCACGGTCACCGAAGCCGACCTGCCGGAGATCGCCGCGCACATCGAAGGCAAGGGACCGCCGGTGCAGCGGCTCTGCGGCAAGGCGCAGCCGGACGTCGAGCAGATCATCTGGGACATGCTCGACAGTCCGTACTGAGGGAGACCTACGCGGAGCTACGGATCGCGGCCTTCGCCTTCACGACTCTCCAGCCTGGGTCCCTTCGCCTTGGGCAACTTCTTGGCCGCGGCTGCAAGGCGGCGCTCGACCTTCTGCACGTCCTCGGCCGCAGGCAGCTCCTCGGGCTTGATGCCGCGCACGCCGAGCGCCCTACGCACCTGGGTGTTGTTCTTCACGTGTTCGTCGGCGATCGCGGGCTCGTTCTTCAGGTCGCGCTCCTTGGTGTTGTGGATCGTGATCTCGTTGGCGAAGTCCTTGGCCTTGATCGTGATCGTCGGCAAGTAGTCCGCCAACGGGCGCTTCTCGGGCACACCGAGCCGGTCCTTCATCTGCCTGGTCGTGCGGCCACCGAACAGTGCCTGATCGCCCTTGCTGCGGACGCGGGCGAAACTCTGACCCTCGCCCAGCCGCTCGAAGATCACCCCCGACAGCTCCTTCTCGCTGTCGACAAGACGGAGACGCGCCTGGACCCGCTCGTGCTCGACCAGCCTCGCCTCGATGATCTCCTGTTTCCTGGTCTGGACCGCGAAGTAGGTCTGGGCGAAGGCGATCTCCGCTTTTCGGGGGTCGCCGTTCTGGGCGATCAGGTAGGCCGCGTAGCGAGTCAGGGCGACGTCGTCAAGTTCGCGTCGCGATCCCGAGCCGAGGTCGACCATTTTGCTGACGTCAGCAAAATGGTCCAAGACCGCCCGGCCGGCGTTCCGGCAGGCATCCTTGGCCTTTTCGACAACCTGCAGGAAGTTGCGCCACTGGGTGTAGCCGAGCAGTTCCTGCAGCTCGCGCGCGCACCAGTACTCGGTCTCGCCTTCACGGTGCGCGATGTCCTCGAAGGAGCGGAACAGGCGGCGGATGAGGTCTTGGTTCATGGTGTTCCTTCTTCATGGTTGCGGTGTGGAGGCGAACTTGGTCACGGCAGCTCACCAGGTCGTGCTTGCCTGCCAGGTCGCAGGACATGCGTGCACGATCGAGCAGTGCCGCCAGGCTCTGCTACCGCTCGTAGCCAAGCAACTGCTGTGGACTCGCTGACAACCATGCCTCGAGCTCGGCGGGCAGACTGGCCGCCTTGTCGGACTTCAATCTCTGTGCATTCTTCTCCCTCATGAGTCGTGAGGGGGGACGACAAACTTGACGGTCAGGTGCTTGTTCGTGCCGGTCGAACGCGCTGTCGGCAGCCCGCCGAGCCGTGGTCCGTAAGCGACAGCGAGAGTGTGGGCGACGACGTCGCCGCGCTCCCGCCCCTGCTAGGGTAGCGTGATGACGACGTTGCCGGCACGCGAGATCGCGCGAGAGTTCGTGCGCAGATTCGGCAGGGATGTCGTGGCGTGGCAGGGCCTGGAGTCCGCGTGCGAGCACTGGTTCGCCGACGACGCGTGCGTCGCCTACGTGGACACCGGCAGCGCGTGGGTCGCGGCGGGATCACCGTGGTGCGAGGCCGGCAGGACAGCAGCGATTGCGCAGGCGTTCGTGGCGGCAGCGCGGGAGCGAGGGCGGCGGGCGTGCTTCTTCGGCGCGGAGCAGCCCGGACAACTGACGGGGCAGGGCGCCATGCTCCTGGGCGAGCAACCGATGTTCGAGCCCGCGCTCTGGCCCGAGAAGGCGGCGAAGTACCCGCGCCTGAAAGAGCAGCTGCGCCGGGCGCGGGCCAAGGGCGTGCAGGTGCGCAGGGTCGAGGCCGAGGAACTGGCGGCGGGCGCGCCGCTGCGACAGGCAGTCGACGCGCTTGCCGAAGGCTGGCTGCGCGCGCGGCACCTCGAGCCGATGGGCTTCCTGCTGACCCTCGAGCCATGGCTGTTCGCCGCGGACCACCGCTACTACGCCGCCGAACGCGATGGCCGGGTCATGGCCTTCTGCTCCTTGGTGCCGGTACCGGCGCGACGCGGCTGGCTGGTCGAAGACCTGTTCCGCGACCGCTGCGTGCCCAACGGCACGACCGAGCTGCTGCTCGACGCCGCGATCCGCGACGCCGCTGGCGATGCGTTCGTGTCGCTGGGGCTGGCGCCGCTGTCGGGGCCGGTGTCGCCGGTGCTGCTGGCGGCACGGGCGATCGGCGCGCCGCTGTTCGATTTCCGCTCGCTGCGCGCGTTCAAGCAGCGGCTGCATCCCGACCGCTGGGAGCAGGTGTGGCTGGTCCATCCGCCGCGGCGCGCAGTGGTCGCGCTGATCGACTCGCTGCGCGCCTTCGCGCGCGGTTCGCTGATCGCGTTCGGCTGGCACTCGATCGTGCGCCGCCCCAGCGGGGCGCCCTGGCTGTTGGCCGTACCGCTCGTGCCATGGACGATGTTCCTGGCGCTGCTGATCGCATTCGACGATGGCCAGCTGCTCGGCTTCGGGCGGCCGGCCCTGTGCGCGTGGGTGCTGTGGGATGCCATGCTCGCGCTGCTGCTGTTCCGCACCGCGCGGCGGCCGCGCCGGAGTCGCCTGGTCTGGCTGTCCTGTGCCGCCGCCCTCGACGCCGTGCTGTCGGCCCTGCACATCGTGCGGGTCGGGGTCGGTCACGGCCTGTTCGCGAACGCACTGCGCCTGGCCGGCATGTTGGCCCCGATCGGCGCGACCGTGGCATTGGCCTGGGCCGGCAAGCGCGCGCCACCGCCGAACTGACGCGTACGGATGTAGGCGAACAAGACGCGCTACGGTCGTCGTGGCACCGGCGATGCCAGCTCCTAAGATCGCCGCCGTGACCCCGCCGCTGCTGCTGACCCGCCCGGCCGACGCGCCGCCGCAGAACCTCGCCGATTACCAGCGCGAAGGCGGCTACACGGCACTGCGCGCGGTGCTGCGGGGTCGCCCGCCGGCCGAGGTGATCGGCGAGCTCGCCACCGCGCAGCTGCGCGGCCGCGGCGGCGCCTCGTTCCCGACCGCGACCAAGTGGCAGCTCGCGGCTGCGCAGCCGGCGATGCCGAAGTACGTGGTCGGCAACGGCGGCGAGCACGAGCCCGGCAGCAGGAAGGACCGCTTCCTGGTCGAGAACTATCCGCACAAGGTGCTCGAGGGCATGTTGCTGTGCGGCTACGCCACCGGCGCCATCGTCTCGACGCCGAGGTTGGGCAAGGACACGGGCATCGGCCAGGGATTCGACTTCTTCGATGACGAAGTGGGGCTGAGACGCGACGGGGCCGAATCGGAACAGGTCGCGGAGCACTGGCTGAACAGCGCCGGCGAGATCTCTTCGCGGAAGATCGAATTGCCGCCGGGCGCGATTCCGTAACGCATCTCATTCGTCAGGCTGGCGGAGAACGCCGAACGCAGCGTGCCCACGATCGAGAACGAGATCCGGCGCGTGCCGCCGACTTCGGGGTGGCCGAGCACCGTACCCGTGCCGGGAAGCAGCGGGTAGATGCTGTTCACGCCGTCGGGATTGGCCACGTATTTCTGGTAGTTCCAAACCGAGTCGAAGTGATGTTTGGAGGTGACTTGATAATCGAAGTGAGTGGTCAGGAACTCGCGGTTGTTCTGGCCGAGGGTCTGGAAAGTGAAATCGTTCCGGTTGTATTCGGCGGTGGCCGTGCGGTCCTGGAGCGAACCTGCCGCGGGAGTCGCGAGCTTGAGGTAGCTGTTGAGGATGTCGAGCACGGTCGGATCGGCCGTGGTGGCGTAGGGACGGACGGCGGCCGGAAGGGTCGGATTCTTGGCGCGGGCCAGGTCGAAGAGATTCACTTTGCGGAGCTGGC
>Ga0209488_10000326_pt1 | contig 38576 bp, 38 predicted proteins | sample Rivendell_Oct201_8_FD_188349 | JGI IMG/M metagenome (GOLD analysis project Ga0209488, IMG submission 188349) | Vadose zone soil microbial communities from the Eel River Critical Zone Observatory, Northern California, USA -... | ecosystem: Environmental > Terrestrial > Soil > Vadose zone >...
GCCGCACTGCCGGCGTGGCGGCAGACGGCGCCAGAACCGCTGCCGGTGGCGGCCTGATGCGATGACGACTGGTTGACGAAAGAGGACGGACGGAGGACGCCATTCCGCCGTTCGTCATCTCTGCTCTGACTTCTACTAGCGCGTCGGCACCGGCTTTTCGCCGCGATAGTCGTAGAAGCCGCGCTGGGTCTTGCGGCCAAGCCAGCCAGCCTCGACGTATTTCACGAGCAGTGGGCAGGGCCGGTATTTGGAATCCGCAAGCCCGTCGTGCAGTACCTGCATAACCGAAAGGCAAGTGTCGAGCCCGATGAAGTCGGCAAGCTCGAGCGGCCCCATCGGATGATGGGCGCCGAGCCGCATGGCAGTGTCGATCGCCTCAACCGTCCCGACGCCTTCATAGAGTGTATAGATCGCCTCGTTGATCATCGGCATCAGCACACGGTTGACAATGAAGGCAGGGAAATCCTCCGCCATCGCGATGATCTTGCCGAGCTTCATGACGAACTGCTTGGTCGCCTCGAAGGTCGGGTCGGCGGTGGCGATCCCGCGAATGAGCTCAACCAGCTCCATCAGCGGCACCGGATTCATGAAATGAATGCCGATGAAGCGCTCAGGACGGTCGGTCGAAGCCGCCAGCCGCGTGATCGAGATCGACGAAGTATTGGAGCCGATGATGGCGTCAGTCTTCAGGTGAGCGCAAAGCCTGCCGAAGATCGCACGCTTAACCTCCTCCTTTTCGGTCGCAGCCTCGATCACAAGGTCGCAGTCACCGAAGGCGTCGAAGCCCTCCGCCGCCACAATGCGCTTGAGCGCGCCCTGCCGTTGGTCCTCGCTGATGGTCTTCTTGCGAACCTGTCGCGCCATGTTCCCGTTGATGGTCGCGATGCCGGCCTTGATGCGGTCGGTTTCGATGTCGTTGAGCTTCACGTCGAAGCCCGCCAGCGCGCACACATGTGCGATACCGCTGCCCATTTGACCGGCGCCGATCACGCCGACTTTCTTGATGATCAGTGCCATGATGTCCGTCTAGGCCTACCCCCGGGTGCGCAAGCTAGCGCCCCTCTCTGCCGGCCGATGTTTTACGCCGATCCGCCGCGCCGCGCCACCGGGGGGCGCAACCCATCTTGAACGGTCATTTACCGATCTTGCCGAGCTCCTGGGCCAGCTCCGGCAGCGCCTGGTAGAGATCGGCGACCAGCCCATAGTCGGCCACCTGGAAGATCGGCGCCTCCTCGTCCTTGTTGATCGCCACGATCACCTTGGAATCCTTCATCCCGGCGAGATGCTGGATCGCGCCCGAGATGCCGACTGCGACATAAAGCTCCGGTGCCACGACCTTGCCGGTTTGGCCGACCTGCCAGTCGTTGGGCGCATAGCCGGCATCGACCGCGGCGCGCGAGGCGCCAACCGCAGCGCCCAGTTTGTCGGCGACCGGCTCGATATATTTGGTGAAGTTCTCGCGGCTCTGCATCGCCCGGCCACCTGAGATGATGATTTTCGCCGAGGTCAGCTCCGGCCGGTCTGATTTCGACAGCTCCTCGCCGACGAACGCGGACAGGGAGGGATCAGCCGTCGGTGCGGCCGCCTCGACCGGCGCTGATCCTCCGCTACCCGTTGCCTGAAAAGTCGCGGTGCGGACCGTGATGACCTTGATCTTGTCCTTCGAGCGCACCTGTTGCACGGCATTGCCGGCATAGATCAGCCGCTCGAAAGTATCAGGCGCGATCACCTTCACGATGTCGGATATCTGCATCACATCGAGCAGCGCCGCGACGCGCGGCAGCACATTCTTGCCGGTCGTGGTGGCCGCCGCCACGATCGCGTCGTAAGCGGGCGCGAGCGAGACGAGCAGCGCCGCGAGCGGCTCCGCCAGCATGTGCTCATAGCTGCCACCGTCGGCGATGAGGACCTTGCCGACGCCGTCGAGCTTTGCGGCAGCGTCCGCCACGCTGCGCGCGTCCTTGCCGGCGACCAGCACATGCACCTCGCCGCCCAGCGCCTTGGCGGCGGTCAACGCCTTGTTGGTGGCGTCCTTGAGCGACTTGTTATCATGCTCGGCCAGCAGCAGTATCGCCATCAGAGCACCCCCGCCTCGTTCTTGAGCTTGTCGACGAGTTCGGCCACGGACTTCACCTTGACGCCGGCCTTGCGGCTTGCGGGCTCGAGCGTCTTGAGCACCTCGAGCCGCGGCGACACGTCGACGCCATAGCTCTCGGGCGCCTTCTCGTCGATCGGCTTCTTCTTCGCCTTCATGATGTTGGGGAGGCTCGCATAGCGCGGCTCATTGAGGCGCAGATCGGTGGTGATGATGGCCGGCGCCTTGAGCTTGACCGTCTGCAGGCCGCCGTCGACCTCGCGGGTGACCAGGATGCTGTCGCCCTCGATCACGAGCTTGGACGCGAACGTGCCCTGCGGCCAGCCGGTGAGCGCCGCCAGCATCTGGCCAGTCTGATTGCAGTCGTCGTCGATCGCCTGCTTGCCCAGAATGACGAGGCCGGGCTTCTCCTCGTCCACGATTGCCTTGAGAATCTTGGCAACCGCCAGCGGCTCGGTGGGCTTGTCGGTTTTCACCAGGATGCCGCGGTCGGCCCCCATGGCCAGCCCGGTGCGGATTGTCTCGGTCGCCTGCTGCGGCCCAATCGACACGCAGACAACCTCGGTCGCCTGGCCCTTCTCCTTGAGCCGCAGCGCCTCCTCGACCGCGATCTCGTCGAAGGGATTCATCGACATTTTCACATTGGCGAGCTCGACGCCGGAATTGTCCGACTTGACTCGGATCTTGATGTCCTTGTCGACCACCCGCTTCACGGGCACCAGAATCTTCATGGGTTAGCTCTCGGGATGACCGGCGCGAGGCGCCGAGGGGTTGCCGGCAAGCTAATGGCGCCCGCTTGCGCGGTCAATGTCGGCGCCAGGCAGACGCGATGTGTCAGGCATGGCTGCATCCGGAAGGCGCTGCGGGCGCATACAGTCGAACAGCTTCACGCCGGCCGGCCGCAGCAGCAGGAGCAGCAGCGCACCCGCCACCATGCCGCCGAAATGGCACCAATAGGCGACCTCGCTGCGCGAGGCGGAGTCGAGGTTGATGATCTGCATCAGGACGAACGCGCCGATGACCCAATAGGCGCTCAGCCGCACCGGGATGATGGTCACCAGAACGGTGACCTTGGCGCACGGCCGCAGCATGACATAAGCCACCACGACCCCGGCGACCGCGCCCGACGCGCCGATCAGCGGAATGTCAGAATGGAGGTCGGACGCAACATAGATGAGGCCGGCGAGCGCGCCGGAGCCAAGGTAGAAGATCACGAAGCGAATTCGGCCAAGCGCCTCCTCGACATCATCCCCGAACACCCAGAGGAAGATCATGTTGCCGAGAAGATGGCCCCAGTCGGCGTGCAGGAACATGTAGGTGAACAGGCTGCGCACCGGGCCAAGCAGATCCGGCATCACGTTGTTGCCAAGGAACGTCGCTGGCATGAGCGCGAGCCGGGTCAGCATCCCGTCGGGAACCGGCACGACGCCTGACTCGGCCAGGTAGATCACGATATTGAGAACGATCAGGCCCCAGGTGATGATCGGCCGATGCGGGAGCCGCCACGGGTTCTCGTCGTAGATCGGTACGACCATCGACCCGCCCCCTTAGCGATTCTGCCCCGGCACCCAGAGCACGTCGGCGGCGCCCTTGTCGTTCATGCGGCGACCCGCCACGAACAGAAAGTCCGAGAGGCGGTTGACATATTTAAGCGCCGCCGCAGTGACGCTCTCGCCCGGCTTGTCAGCGAGCGCAACCATGATCCGCTCGGCGCGGCGGCAGACCGTGCGGGCAAGATGGAAATAGGCGGCACCCGGGCTGCCGCCCGGCAGGATAAACGACTTGAGCGGCGCGAGCTCGGCGTTGAGGCGGTCAATCTCGCCTTCGAGCCATGTCACCTGGGCGTCCGTGACGGCAAGCCTGGCGCCGCCTGGACCCTTGCCGCCTTCCGACGGCATGCAGAGGTCGGCCTCGACGTCGAACAGATCGTTCTGGATGCGCGAAAGCACTGCATCGAGCACCGGATCGCCCGCCATATGCAGCCGCACGACTCCGATCACGGCGTTGACCTCGTCGAGCGTGCCATAGGCCTCGATGCGCAGATCATATTTCTTGCGCCGCTCGCCGGTGCCGAGCGCCGTGGTGCCATCATCGCCGCTGCGCGTATAAATGCGGTTGAGCACCACCATCCGGTCAGCGCCCCATCGCCCAGATGGCGATCATGATGACGATGATCGCCACGAACTGCATGAGCACACGCAGCCGCATCAGCTTTTGCGAGGTCTGCGGCGAGCCGCCCCGCATCATGTTGACAAGGCCGAACACCAGCACGACAGCCACCGCGATGACTGCGATGGGCACGAGTGCGTAATAGAAGAACTGGGTCATGGGCAACTCGTCCTGGAGCAGATGTCGGTAGCGTCGAAACGATCCCTCTCCGTTCGTCCCCGCGGAAGCGGCGCGAAAGCGGGGACCCAGTAGAAACCTCAGCCGAAAAATCTGGATTCCCGCTTGCGCGGGAATGAGCGGAGAACGGGTCGATCTCGGCGAACTATCCTCTAGCACCGGGCAAGGTCTGAAACCATGCCACCAAACTCCAGTTTTGCATGGCGCCACATTGTGATGATGTGAGGCCCCGCCCCGGAGATTGCAATGTCCGAACCGTCCCGCTGGAACCCCCGTACACTGGCCGCGCAGGCGCTGGGCACCGTGGACCCCCTGACCCGCGCGGTGGTACCACCGTTGCACGTCGCTACCACTTTCATCCGCGACCCGGACAACGAATACCGCTCAGGCTACGCCTATGGGCGGCCTGACAACGCCACCGTGCGCCAGACCGAGGCCGTCATCGCGGCGCTCGAAGGAGCTAATGAGGCGCTTGTGTTCGGCTCCGGCATGGCAGCTGCAACCAGTGTCATCCTGGCGGTGCCCCCAGGGTCGCGCATCGTCGCTTCGCAGGTGATGTACTGGGCGTTCCGCCGCTGGTTGATGAGCGAAGGTCCGCGCTTCGGCTATACGATCGAGTTCGTCGACACCACCAACCTCGATGCGGTCCGCGACGCTCTCAAGCCCGCAACTGCGCTGCTCTACGTCGAGACGCCCGGCAATCCGCTGTGGCCGATCAGCGACATCGCGGCGCTTGCCGAGATCGCCCATGCCGCGGGTGCCATGCTGGCAATCGATTCGACCTGCGCGACGCCAGTGTTCACACAGCCGCTGCGGCTCGGCGCCGATATCGTGATGCATTCGGCGTCGAAATATCTCAACGGCCATTCCGACGTCATCGCGGGCGCGCTCGCGACCGCACGCGCGTCCGAGCTCTGGGAGCGCATCAACTCGATCCGCATCGAGCACGGCGCGATTCTCGGGCCATTCGAGGCTTGGCTGTTGCAACGTGGGCTGCGCACGCTCGATGTGCGCGTGCGCGCCCAGGCGGCGAGCGCGGCGATCCTGGCCGAACGGCTCTCCACCCATCCAAGCGTTGCAAGCGTGCTCTATCCGGGCCTTTCGAGCCATCCCGGACACGCCGTCGCGGCGCGCCAGATGAGTGGCTTCGGCGCCATGCTGTCGATCCGCCTCAAGGGCGGAGCGGCGGCCGCCATCGCGACCGCCGCCAAGGTCGAGCTGTGGAAACGCGCCACCTCGCTGGGCGGCGTTGAGAGCCTGATCGAGCACCGCGGCTCGGTCGAGGGCCCGCCCTGCCCGACTGATCTGTTGCGCCTCTCGGTCGGGCTCGAGCACCCTGACGATCTCTTTTCCGACCTCGAAGACGCGATCCGCGCCGCGCATGGAGCGGCCGCATGAGCGGCAAGATCCTGGTGCTGGGCGCGGCCGGACGGCTCGGCTACGCGGCCGCCGAAGCGTTTCGCATGGCCGGCTGGACGGTAACGAGCCTGGTGCGGCCGGGCGCAGCGCACCGCGCGCCGCGCGGCACCCAGGTTGTCGAGACCATCGACCGCCTCGAAGCCATCGCGGCAGCACGCGGCGTGGACGTAGTGCTGCACGCGCTCAATCCACCGTTCAAGACCTGGCGCCGGATGGCGCTGGCACACGCCTATTCGGCGATCGAGGTGGCCGAGACCGCCGGCGCCACGCTGATGTTTCCGGGCAACCTCTACAACTACGGCGCCGGCATGCCGAGCGTGATCGACGAGACGACGCCGATGCAGTCCACGACCCGCAAGGGCGACATCCGGGTGGAGATCGAGCAGCGCATGCAGGAAGCCGCCGAGCGCGGCGTGCGCACGATCATTTTGCGCGCCGGTGACTTTTTCGGCAGCGGGCGCGGCTCCTGGTTTGATCTCGTCATCACCAAACAGCTTGCGCGCAACGAGGTGACCTACCCGGGCCCGCTCGATGTCGTGCATGAATGGGCTTACGTGCCAGACCTCGCCGCCGCGATGGTCCGGCTCGCCGAGAAGCGCCAGCGGCTCAGTGCGTTCGAGACCTTCGGCTTTCCAGGCCAGGCGGTCATTGGCCGCACGCTCATCGACGCGATTGCAAAAGCGACCGGCCGCGACAGCCGCGATCTCAGGGTGCGACAGATGCAGTGGTGGATGATCAAGGCACTGTCGCCCTTGTTCGCACTGCCGCGCGAATTGTCTGAGCTCGACTATCTGTGGAAGGTCCCGCACCGCATCGCAGGCGACAAGCTCAAGGCGACCATTGGTGAGGTTCCGCATACGCCGCTTGACACGGCGGTCAAGCGGGCGTTGCGGGAGCTGGGGGTGCGGTGACAGCCGGCCTAGTCACCTCGCCCCTTCGCGATCTCGTGCGCCATGCATGACCGACACGATGACGATCTCGTCGCGCTCTTCACTGATCTTATAGACGATGATGTATGGCCATTCGAGCAGCTCCCGCGTACCTTCAACAAGACCGGGACGTCCCATGTTCATGAGCCCCGGGATCGCAAGCCGCATCATCTTTGTCCTCGATGCGCGCGATCATCTCGAGCGCAGCACGCGGACTTTCCTTGGCGATCCACACAAAGATGCGATCGAGCTCATCACGCGCGGCAGGCTCGAATGATACTTTCATTCGCCGGGTGAACGAAAGCGCTTGAAGACATCTTCTGCCGGAATTCGGGTTGTGCTCGGCTCGGCGAGCCTCCGGCGGACCTCGGCGGCCTGCTCATCAGTGAGCCGTAGCTCGCTCTTGTCCTGCTCTTCCATAAGCTCCACGACACGCGCGACATCGGCCTGCCGCTCGGGCGGCCAAGTCAATACGCGATCGAGTATTTCTTTCACCTGTTCCTTTGTCATGGGAACGATATAGCATATCGCCATCTCGGGCGCACGCAGCACGTCTGCATTTGCAGTCGCTCCAGTCCAGAGAGGACACCATGACACTTCCCCGCCGAGACTTCCTGCGCCTCACGGCCAGCGCTGCCGCGCTGTCCGCCCTGCCGCGCGCCGCTTACCCGCAAGCCTATCCGGCGCGGCCGGTGCGCATGATCGTTCCATTCGCGCCCGGCGGCCAGAACGACGCCATCGGTCGCCTGATCGCACAGAAGCTCTCCGAGCACCTGGGCAAGCAATACATCATCGAGAATGTGGGCGGCGGAGGCGGCTCGATCGGCTCCGGCCGCGCCGCGCAGGCGGCGCACGACGGCTACACCATCCTGGTCATGGATACGGGCCTGGTCATCAATCCGCTGATCTACGCCAAGGTGCCCTACGATCCGTTCAAGGACTTCGATCCGATCTCGCTCGCCTTCACCACCACGCAAGTGCTCACGGTCACGCCGTCGCTGCCGGTCAGCAGTGTTCGCGAGCTTGTCGACCTCGTGAAAGCGAACCCGGGCAAATACAGCTATGCCTCCGCCGGCATCGGAACGCCCGCACATATGACAGCCGAGCTGTTCCGCGTCTCGCTGGGCCTCGACATCGTGCATGTGCCCTTCAACGGCGCCGGCCCCGCCATCACCTCGACCATCGCGGGCCACACGCCGATCGCATTCAGCTCACCCGCCTCCTCGATCGCGCAGGCGAAGGACGGCAAGCTGCGGGCGCTTGCAGTGGCGACCGGAAAGCGGCTCTCGGCGCTGCCAGATGTGCCCACGATGGCACAAGCGGGGTTTCCCGAGATCGAAGGCAATTTCTGGGTTGGTTTGTTTGTGCCGGCCGGCACGCCGGCTGATATCGTGGCCCTGCTCCATCGCGAGGTTGGCAAGGCGGCCGAGCTCGCCGACATGCAGCAGCGCCTGGACGCCCTCGGCTTCGTCGCGGTTTCGAGCTCGCTGGAGGAGGCCAGCGCGGTCCTCAAGCGCGACAGCGCAAAGTGGACCAAGGTCATCCAGGCAGCCGGCATCAAGGCCGAGTAGAATCTCAGCTCACCAGTAGCCCACATGGAGCGCCAGCGACATGCGGGACAAACGACCGGCCTGCACCGTCGTTCCCGGATTTCGCTGACGCTCGATCCGGGCTACAATAATGCGGCAAAAAAGATTTGCTCAGGGAGGACAACATGCGCATCGTAAGAGGCGCTCTCATCGGCTTTATGGCCGCTGGCTTTCTCGCCGCTGCCGCGCTGACCAACAGCCACGCGCAACAGGCGCCGACGACGCTCCTCATCCGCGGCGCGACAATCATCGACGGGATCGCCGACGCGCCGATCCGCGATCGTTCAATTCTGATCGAGGGCAACACCATTCGTGGCCTGTTGCCTGCCAACGCGGACGCGCCGGCGGGCGCGCAGGTCATCGACCTCACCGGTAAATACATCATTCCGGGGCTGTTCGACTCGCATGTGCACTGGGATCCGTTCATGGGCGAGCTCCTGGTCAACCATGGCGTGACCTCGATCCTGGCGCTCGACAACCTGCCCAAGGTGCTGCGCACGCGCAGCCAGGCCGCGCACGACCTGCCGCGGCTGTTTCACACTGGCGCGCGCCCGCAGTTCAATCCCAACTCCTCGGACGCCGACATCAGCCAGCAGATCCGCAACTGGCTGCAGTCCGAGCCCGACATGGCGTGGTTCCCGCAATACACCACACGATTTTCCCGCGCCTACAAGTTCGCGGCCGAGGAGGCGCACAAGGCGGGGTTTCTGGTGTTCAGCCACACGGATCACGCGCCGGACGCCGTGCGTGACGGTATCGATATTCTCGAGCACGTCTGGGGCTATGCCGAAGCCCTGATGTCGGCCGATGAGCTCAAGGGATTCCAGGATGGCAAGATGCTGACCTGGGCGACGCGGCTGAACGATTGGGGGAAGCTCGATACTTGGATGGCGGATGCTATCCGAGCTGGCGTCTATATGAATCCCACCATGAACTACGAATGGGGCGGCGTGAGCCGGCGCTCCGCGCAGCGAGAGCTCGAGGATTATCGCGTCATCAGCAATCCCGACCTCATCTACTTCCCGCGCAACATGAGCGACAGCATCCTGGCCCGCAACCGGCAGATCAAGAACTTCTCGTCCCGCTACGACAGCATGCCATGGGTCGCCAAGTTGCCGGCGCAGGATCGCACGGAGTTCGTAGCGGGTTACGACAACGTGCGGGAATTCAACAAGCGCTGGGTCGCGGCCGGCGGCAAGATCCAGGCCGGCACCGACATCATCACCGGCGGCGTGCCAGGCCTTGCGTTGCATCACGAGATGGAGATGCTGGTCGAGTCGGGGCTGACGCCGATGCAGGCCCTGAAGGCCGCGACCTCATGGTCGGCCGAGATCCTGGAAGGCAAGAACAAGGCACGCGGCGACGCCAAGATCGGCTCGCTCCGCGCCGGCAATTTCGCCGACCTCGTGGTCGTCAGCGCCGATCCCCTGAGCGACATCTCCAACACCAAGAAGATCGAGCGGGTGATGAAAGACGGTCGCTGGGTCGAGCTCGGCTACCATCCGGAGTACTTCACCTTCGCGCAGCGCGCACGCTCGCTCGCGGCCGCAACGTTTGCGCCGACGATCAGCGCGATCGAGCCCAGCAAGGTGACGGAAGGCTCGCAGAACGTGCGCGTGGTGCTGGAAGGTAGCGGCTTCATGATGACGTCGCTGGTGCGGGTCAACGGCTTATCGGTGAAGACCACCTTTCGTGGCCCGCGGCGGCTGGAATTCGAGATGCCGGCGAGCGCCATCGAGCGCGCCGGACCGAACCCATATTTCGCGCCCGGGCCGACGCAGAGCGCGGCACCGATCGGCGACCGCGCGGTCTCAGTACATGTGTTCAATCCGCCGCCCGAGGGCGGCACCTCGAACACGGTGCACCAGCTGGTGCTGCCGAAGTAGGCGGGGCACAAAAGCTGCAATCATCAACACCAAGGGAGGACACGATGACATCCAAAACGCAACTGAAGCAAGATCGTATCGGCATGCACGCCGTCCTCGGTGCGGCGGCGCTCGTTGCACTTTCTGCAGCACCTATCGCCGCGCAAACAGGAGGCATCTCGGGCGTTGTCGGGTCCGGCGTCGAGAGCGAGCTGGTGCAGGAGGGCTTCACCTTCACAGAAGGGCCCGTCGGCACGGCGGACGGTGGCCTCTATTTCTCCGATATCCGAGTCAGCCGCGTCTTCCATCTCGACCCTGCCGGCAAGATCACCGTTGTACGCGAGAACACCAACGGCACCAACGGCATCGCGCTCACGCGAGAAGGTGAGCTGCTGTTCGCGGAAGGCGGCGGCCCGCGCATCAGCAAGCGCGGACGCGACGGCACCATTTCGACGGTCACGGACCGCTTCGAGGGCAAGCCCTTCCTGTCGCCGAACGATCTCCTCCTTGACGCGCGCGGCGGACTCTATTTCACCGACCCCGGTCCGCGCCCGGTGGTGCCCGGCCGCCCGACCTACGTCTTCTACCTGCCGGCGGGCGCCAAAGAGCCGATCGCCATCGACACCCAGGTTCCGCGACCGAACGGGCTCACACTCACGCGCGACGGACGCACCCTCATCGTTGACGATACCCTCAACCCGACCGTCTACGCCTATGACGTGCAAGCCGACGGCACGGTCAAGAACAAGCGCAGCTTCGCGCAGTTGCGTGATATCCCGTCAGGCGCTGAAAGTGGCGCCGACGGCATGGCGGTCGATCGCGACGACCGCGTCTACATCACAACCGTCGCCGGTGTACAGGTGTTCGACGCTGCGGGCCGCTACCTCGGCACGATCAAATCGGCTCGCCAGGGCGCGAACGTTGCATTTGCCGGACCGGACAAGCGCACGCTTTACATCACGGCGCGCGAAGGTCTCTATCGCATCAAGACGCTGGCACAGGGACCCGACCGCCTGGGCAAGTGACAAGCGCGCTTGCAGGACCGGCGGTCCTGCCCCTCTCTCGCGCCAGCCTCAAGAGAAACAGGCTGCCGTCCGGTTGACACCCAGGTTGCCACTCGGGTTTACACTCGGGCGCCAGCCTGGGTCGCCGGCTGCGCGGAATTCTGAGAGGAAGCTCACTCGATGATCGTCGATTTCCAGCACCACTTCACGCCACGCGAGCTGATCAAGGAGGACCCGGGCGACCGGCTGATCCTGCACTACGACGCGCAGGGCGCGCCGAGCTACACCATCCATAAGCTGCTCTATGATCTCGACGAGCATGTGCGCATGATGGACGAGTCCGGCATCGACGCCGCCTGGCTCACCAGTGCGCAGGGCATGTGCGCGGACCTCGAGACCTCGCGCTTCGTCAACGACAAGGCCAAGAAGGCCGAGCGCGACTACCCGGGCCGCTTCATCGGCGCCGCGCATGCGCACCCGCACGGCGGACCTGAGGCCATGAAGGAGCTTGCCCGCTGCAAGCACGAGCTCGGCTTTCAGGGCGTGGTGATCACGTCGGAGACCGACGGGCTTTTCCTCGATAACCCCAAATACGAGCCGTTCTGGACCGAGGCCGAGAAGCTCGGCCTGTTCGTGTTCGTGCATCCCGCGCTCAAGCTCAACTACTCGCAGCAGTTCGATGGCTTCGATACTGCGCGCTCGGTCGGCCGCGAATTCTCGCTGATCATGTCGACGATTCGCCTGATCAATTCCGGCGTGTTCGACCGCCACCCGAACCTCATCGTGCACATGTCGCACCTCTCGGGCGGCATCGCCTCCATGCTGGGACGCATCCGCAGCTATCAGGACAAGGATTTCTGGGGCACCAAGGGCAATCCCCGCCACGGCATGAACCCGAAAAAGGACTTCGACGACTATCTCAACAACAACATGATGTTCGACACCGCCGGCTTTGCAGGTGCGATCTCGTCGGTGAAGACCGCGCTCGTTGAGATTCCCTCCGCACGCATCGTGTTCGCGACCGACTACCCACAAGAGATCCGCGCGCGCGCAGACGTGCGCGATTTCGTGCGCGACATCAAGGCGCTCGGCAAAGACGGCGAGGCGATCCTGTCGGGCAATGTCGGGAAGCTTCTGCAGGCGCCCGCGAAGGCGGCGTGAACGTACTCACGCCGCCAGATGCTTCTCGATCTCGTCGACCGGCATCCTCACGAAGTCCTTGTCGATCTCGGCGCGCAGCACATTGCGCAGATTTTGTGAATAGGCCTGACGCAGCACGCCGAGCGCGCGCGGCGGCGCCACCATGATCACGGATTTGGCGTTGCCGGCATTGACCTCGGCGTCGAGGCGGCTCGCGAGCCGCTGAAGAAATCGCTCCTCCTCCTGGTCATGCCAATCGGTCTGCTCCATGGCGCTGCGGCGGCTGTCAATGGAATTGATGGAACGGCCAGGCTTGTCGGTCCCCTGCTCGTGGGTCTTGGCGTCCGGTTGTTCATGGACTTCCCGGGTCTTGAGATTGATGAACTTGGTATCACCCACGTTCTCAAGGACCAGCGCCTTCTTGCCGTCGCAAACGACCACCCAATCCCCCCGCCTGACCAGCACGTTGGACATGCACACCTCCTCGATCGAACGCTTCATCATGGCGCCATATCGTCGCACAATGCGATGATCGCACCCTGACAAGGGTCAAACGTCCGAGGCTCCCTTCAGTTGCGTTCCTCCAACAGCCGCCTGGCAATCACATCCGCCTGGATCTCGGCCGCACCTTCGAAGATGGAGAGGATGCGCGCGTCGCACAGAAGCCGCGACACGGGGAACTCCAGCGCAAAGCCGTTGCCGCCGTGGATCTGCACTGCATTGTCAGCGGCCGCCCAGGCGACGCGCGCAGCGAGCAGCTTCGCCATGCCGGCTTCGAGATCGCAGCGCTTACCCGAATCCTTCTGCCGCGCCGCCAAGTACGTCAGCTGCCGTGCCAGCATGATCTCGGCCGCCATCATGGCGAGCTTGTCGGCCACGCGCGGAAAATTGACAATCGGATCGCCGAACTGGCGGCGCTCGAGCGCATAGCGCAAGCCCTCCTCGAGCGCGGCCTGCGCCAGCCCGACCGCGCGCGCGGCGGTCTGGATGCGCGAGCTTTCGAACGTCGCCATCAGCTGCCTGAAGCCCTGCCCCTCGACGCCACCGAGCAGACCTTCGGCCGGCACCGCGAAGCCGTCGAAGGCGATCTCGTATTCCTTCATGCCGCGATAGCCGAGCACCTCGATCTCACCGCCCGACATGCCAGGCGCCGGAAACGGGTCGGCGTCAGAGCCGCGCGGCTTCGCGGCGAGCAGGATCGACAGCCCGCGATGGCTCGTATCGCCCGGATCGGTGCGCACCAGGAGCGTCATCAGATCGGCGCGCGCCGCGTGCGTGATCCAGGTCTTGCTGCCGTAGATCCGGTAGACATCGCCGTCGCGCACCGCGCGCGTCTTGAGCGATACGAGATCGGAGCCGGCGTCAGGCTCGGTGAAAACCGCGGTCGGCAGCACCTCGCCGGTAGCGATCTTCGGCAGCCAGCGGCGCTGCTGCTCGGGCGTGCCGCCCGACAGGATCAGGTCGGCGGCAATCTCGGAGCGCGTGCCGAGCGAGCCGACCCCGATATAGCCGCGCGAGAGCTCCTCACCGACGACGCACATCGCCTGCTTGCCGAGCCCGAGCCCGCCATGCTCCTGCGGAACGGTGAGGCCAAAGACACCAAGCGCCGACATCCGCGCAACGACGTCGAGCGGGATCAACTGGTTGTTGCGGTGCCAGGCCTGCGCGTGCGGCGCAATCTCGCGTTCGGCGAAACGGCGCATCTCCTGGCGGATCGCCGCAAGCGTCTCGTCGAGATCGCGGCTGCCAATCGTGGCATCGCGGCTCTCCGCCATTAGCGCAACAAGACGCGCGCGGCGCTGATCGGCTCCGACTGCAAGCGCTGCCAGCGGACGCTCGACCTGCTGGGCCACCGTCGACGCCGAGAGACCAAAGTCACGCGGGCGCACGATCTCGCCCTGACTCATAGGAATGCCGCCGACGATCTGGGCGAGATACTCCTCGACCCCGATCGCAATTGAAAGCTCATCGGCCTCGTGCAGGCCGCCCGCGGCTTGAAGCCGCCCGGCATAGTCCGCGAGCGCACGGATCGCGGTCGCATAGGTGGCAAGCCAGGCGAGCCCATGCAGAGCGCGCTGCGCGGAGCGGCGTTCCGCGGCGCCATCCAACCGCGTTCGCACGGCCGCAATGGCGGCGCGCAGAATGGCCTCGGCCGCGTCCGCGGCCGCAGACACCTGCGCGGTCAATGCGAGGTCGCCCGTCATCATGTGGTTCCATCATGTGGCTCCGGACAAGCCTGCCTGCCGCAGGAATCCGGCTCCATCTGCGCCCATTTCACATGCAATATCCGGGGGTTGTGGTTTGCAACTTGTTTAACCATTTCGTGCACTCTCTCCCATATTGCCGCAGTGCGACCGGCTCCGATAGGCGCCGGTCATATCGGTCGTTGCGGCGCTGTCCCGGGAACGCGTGCATGCTTCAATCGTTCGCCCACTCGATCGCTTCCGTCTCGGTCCGCACTCGGATCATCGGGCTCGCGCTCGTCCCCGTCGTTGGCTTTCTGGCCAACGGAATTGCTTTCACCGCTGGGCAAAGTGGCATCACTGATGCTTTCGGGAATGTCGGCACCGCGGCCGCATTGGCCGATGCAAGCCGCGAATTCAAGCTGACGCTGGCGAGCATGCAGATCGCCGCCAAGGACTACGTTGCTCAGCCATCGGACGAGCGGGCCAAAGCGTTCGAGGCTGCACAGACCCTCACGACCAGCAATTTCGACAAGATCGCGGCAGCAGCGAACGGCATGCTTCCCCAGGACATTGGGCAGCAGGTCCGGCTACGTCTGGGTGAGCTCCGGCTCAATTTCGATTACCTGGTCGAAGAGCAGAAGGCGCTCGGCTATTCCGACAGCCAGGGTACGCGCAAGCGGCTGGACGACGCGGCTGCACAAGTGGAGCAACTGATCAGCGACGGGATTCAGGTGCTGTCGGAGTCGGAGCGCGACTGGCTGATGCTGGCGCTGCTCATGATGCGCCGCTACGAGGCGCAGTACCGGTTTGATCGCAACCCGGCCACCTGGGAGCTGTTCTTCAAGTCGTACCGCAGCTTCGAAGAGAAGCTCTCAGCGCTCCTGGTCGATGATCAGGTGAAGGCTAAACTTGGCGATCTGGTGAAAAGCTATTCTTCGACGTTGGCGCAATGGAACCGGCAGTCGCAGAACATCCAGAAATCGCTCTCCGACATCATCGAGACGAGTCAGCAGCTCGCCCCGCAGTCGCAGGCCATCATCACCATGGCGGAGCACAGGGCTGAAGCCTCCACCATTGCGTTGGCCCAATCGCAGAACCACATCCGCACGTTCATCATCGGGGTCGGCGCGGCCGCGGTTCTGATCGGCCTGCTGTTCAGCTGGCTGGTGGGCCGCAGCATCACGCGCCCTCTCAACGGGCTCACAGGCGCCATGACCAGGCTCGCCGCCGGCGATACGTCTGCATCGATCCCGGCGACGGAGGCCAAGGACGAGCTTGGCGCGATGGCGCGCACCGTCATCGTCTTCCGCGACACCATGATCGAGCGCGAGCGGCTCGCTGCCGGCGAGGCGGCGACCAACCGCGAGCGCGAGCAGCGCACCGACGCGATCGGCGTCACCATCACACGCTTCGAGATGTCGGTCGACCAGGCGCTCGGCAAGGTGCGTGAAGCCGCCGGCCGGCTGGAAGTAACCTCTACCCAGCTGCACAGCGCCGCCGACCAGGTCTCGGCCGAGTCCCGCACTGCCGAGGAACGCGTTGGCGTCGCATCCGGAAACGTTACGGCGGCTGCCGGTGCGGTCGAGGAGCTCGCCGCCTCGATCAGCGAGATCGCCGGACAGGCCAACCGCTCGACCGAGGTCGCGACCCGCGCCGTCAAGGATGCGCGCCGCACCGCCCATACCATGTCGGAGCTCGGAGGGGCCGCCACCCGCATTGGCGAGGTGGTGGGGCTTATTCAGGCGATCGCGGGCCAGACCAATCTGCTGGCGCTCAACGCCACCATCGAAGCGGCGCGCGCCGGCGAAGCCGGCAAGGGCTTCGCGGTCGTAGCCTCCGAGGTCAAATCGCTGGCCGGTCAGACCGCCAAGGCAACCGAGGAGATCGCCGGCCAGGTCGGCGCCATCCAGTCGGCAGTCGCGGATGCGGCCGACGCCATCGAGCAGGTCAACGCCATCATCGAGGAAATCTCCCAGATTGCCGGGACGGTCGCGGTCACGGTCGAGGAGCAGAACCGTGCCGTCGCCTCGATCAGCGAAGGCGTCAACCGCGCATCCGCGGAAGCACGGACCAGCGCCGAGTCCATGAGCCGCCTCGCCGGCACCTCACGCGACGCCCGTACCGTCGCCGCCGATGTCAAGTCGCTCGCCGACACGCTCTCGCAGGAGGCCGAAAGCCTCAACGGCGAAGTCCGCCGCTTCCTGACGAACGTCCAGGCCGCATAAGCCTCCCCTCGTCCAGCAAGGCGCGCGGCGGCCGAAGCAGGATTGCGTGGATGCGCCAACGGATAATAGGTTGCCCCGTCGTCCGATGCGCGCCGAAACCGGACGGAGGGCTTGGGCGGCAACGGGCCAAAGCGGACAAACGATGCCACTTCGGTCGTGCAATAAACTGGTGTAACGTTCCGAGCCGCAATACCGGCGGTCGCCGCACGCGCGTTAAAGTGATTCCTCCGTTATCATCGCCGGCTTCGTGCGCACGGCCCTCATCGATCCAAATCAGCTTTTTGCGGTACACGCCGTTTCGGCGGAAAACTACTCTGAGGAGACTCGCATGCGACAGAACCCGCTTGTTCTCGCATTGGCGTCGATCGGTTTTACCGCGGCAATGCTGGCGGTATTGCAGCCGAGCGCCGCACAAGAGCGAGCGTCCATTACTGCCCAGGTCGTCGCTTCGCCGCCTCAAGTGCCTAATCCCGCCATCCGGACCGTCAGCGATTTCTTCCGTGATTTCACGGCCGAATGGATACGCCGCGACCCTGATCTGGCGAGGCGGACGCGGTATTTCACGGATGAAGAGCAGGATCAGCTCGAGCGCCAATTGACGCCGAGGACCGAGGCTTGGAAACGAGCGCGTCTTCAACTTTCGAGGCGCGGCCTTGCCGAGCTGCAAACATTCGATCGCGCTTCAATGAGCGAAGATCAACGCCTCTCCGCCGATCTCATGCAGTGGCAGCTTCAGGTGATTGTAGATGAAGAGCAGTTCCTGGACGAGACGTTTCCGCTGAATCAATTTCGCGGCGAGAACCGGGCGCTCGTGGACGCCCTCGTAGTGACGCACCCGCTTCGCATTGAACGCGATGCTGAGAATTATGTCGCTGCACTTGGGCAAGTTTCGGCCCGAATAGAAGAGGCAACGGCGGAAGCCCATCGTCTCGCAGCGAAGGGCATATTGCCGCCCAATTTCATCCTTCGAGCGACAATCGAGCAGATGCAGCGTTTTATCGCTACGCCGCCAGCACAGAACCCCTTCGTCGCAACATTCGCGCAGAAGATGACCGCGATACCGTCGCTGCCGGAAGAAAGGCGCGCGCAATTACAGTCGCAAGCGCAGGAGATCGTTGAAATACAGGTTTACCCGGCGTGGAAACAAGCCATTGCGCTGCTTGAATCGCAATTGCCTCAAGCCACCGGTGATGCTGGTCTCTGGCGATTGAACAACGGTGCTGCGGCCTATGCTTATTTTCTTCGTCGCAGCACGACAACGAGTATGACACCCGATCAGATTCACGAACTCGGGTTGCGGCAGGTGGCGACCATCGCAAGGCAGATGGACCAACTGCTGGGTCGGCTCGGGCGAGTGGAGGGCTCTGTAAGAGACCGCATACGAAAGTTGCGTCAGGAGCTCAGGTATCCGAATCCCACATCTGACGAGAGCCGCGCGCGGATCATGGGCGACATTGAGGCCATTTTGCGTGATGCTGAAAAACGCGCCGCCTTGTTATTCGATAGGACGCCGAAAACGCCGGTGGTTGCTCAACCCTATCCGCGGTTTCAGGAGGCAAACGCCGCAGCGAGCTATTCGACACCGCCCATCGACGGCTCGCGCCCTGGCATCTTTCAATTTCCGCTCCGCATTCAGCTGATGTCGAAATTTGGCCTACGAAGCCTCGTTTACCATGAAACCGTACCAGGTCATCACTACGATCTCGCACAGGTGGTCGAGAACAAACAGCTCCCTGCTTTTCGGCAGCTGGGAATCTTCGGGTACATTCCCGCACGTGTCGAAGGGTGGGGTCTTTATGCTGAGCGCCTCGCGGCCGAATCGGGGTGGTACGACGCTGATCTCGAAGGTTTATTGGGACAGCTCGCATTGGAAGTGTTCCGCGCCCAGCGGCTGGTCGTCGATACGGGGCTGCACGCGAAACATTGGACACGGCAGCAGGCCATCGATTACGGCATTGAAGCCGCGGAAGTTGAGCGCTACGTGGTTATGCCCGGACAAGCCACGGCTTACATGATCGGCGAGCTCAAAATTCTTGAATTGCGCGAGAACGCGAAAGCGGCGCTCGGCGACAAATTCTCGCTCAAGGAATTCCACAACATGGTTATTGATACCGGCACCGTCCCGTTGGAAATTCTGGAACGCCAGACGAACGCCTATATCGCGCGCGCAAGAGGGAGGATTTAGAGCCTCTTGCGAGCCGAATAGCTATTCACAGAGAACCCAGGCGGTCGGCTAAGTCCGGGCTTGCCAATATCGATTTTGGGTCAATCGCGTCGCCGCCCCCACGTGATACGGCAGTCATCGTCCGGAAGCGGACTACGCTAGCTCCGGATCCGTTGCTTCGGTTCGGAAAACCTGCTTAGCCGCGCCCCTGTTCGGATGCGCCCAGTTCTGAAATATTGGAACCTGGCCACTTGGTATCCTTTCACCGACCGACGGAGTGCGACGTTGGGCATTTTTCGCCGATGCAGCCGTGCCGCTCTCGACGCCTATAACTGTTTCCTTTCCAATGATGGCTGGGCCACCGCCAGCCACATCGCGCTATCCACCCTCATGGCGCTGTTCCCGTTCATCATCCTGGTGACCGCCCTCGCCGCCTCGTTCCTGGGCTCCAAGGAGCTCGCCGACGAGGTCGCCAAGCTGTTGCTCGAGACCTGGCCGCGCGAGGTTGCGACCCCGATCGCATCCGAGATCCATAGCGTGCTGACGACGACGCGCGGCGATATCCTGACCATCGGCGTCGCGCTGGCGATCTATTTCGCCTCCAGCGGCATTGAGAGCCTGCGCATCGGTCTCAACCGCGCCTATGGCGCCGCCGAAACACGCAACTGGATGCTGCTGCGCATCGAATCGATCATGTACGTGCTTATCGGGGCAGTGGCGCTGCTTGCGCTCGCGTTCCTGATCGTGCTCGGGCCGCTGATCTTTGCAACCGCGGTCAAATTCGCGACCTGGCTGGCGCCGCTCGAATGGAATTTCACGGTTGCGCGCTACGCGATTGCAAGCGTCGCGCTCATCATTGCGCTTTTGATTGCGCACAAATGGCTGCCGGCGGGACGGAGACACTTGCGCGACATCCTGCCCGGCATTCTCGCCACCCTCATCATGTGGCTTGCAGCGGGCATCATCTTCGGCCGCTACCTCGCCGAATTCGCCTACACCTATGTCACCTACTATGCGGGACTGGCGTCCGCCATGATCGCGCTGGTTTTTCTCTACCTGACTGCCTCGATCTTTGTGTATGGCGGCGAATTGAATGCCGCCTTTGTGCGGCTGCGCCGCGCCCCCTAAACAACCATGACGCGGTGTCAACACACCTGACAAACAGGCGGGATAAGCGGCCCGGCTGCGGTGACAGTCCGAAACGGCCGCGCTAACGTGCCGGCGATTCGAAGCGCCAGTCGGTCCGGTGTGATCATCGGGCGTCGGCAGCGAGGGAGGTTCTCGTGGATCTCACAAGCTTGATCATCTTCCTGCTGGTCGGGCTGGTCGCCGGCTGGCTTGCCGGCAAGCTCATTCGGGGCGGCGGCTTCGGCATCATCGGCGACATGGTGATCGGCGTGCTCGGCGCCATCATCGGCGGATTTCTGCTGCCGAAAGTGGGGCTGAGTCACCTTGTGACGATACCGATCGTCAACCAGGTCGTGGTCGCCACCATTGGAGCGGTGATCCTACTGGTGCTGCTGCGGCTGCTGCGACGCTAAACTAAATTAGCGTCCCAGCACCCGCGCCAATGCGCTCGGGCTCAACGGCTTCGACAGATAATCGTCCATCCCGGCCGAACGCGAGCGGGCGGCCTCCTCGGGGCTGCTGCGACCTGATACGCCGATCACCCGCACGTCTGAACCGATGCGAGCTCGGATGCGCCGCGTCGCTTCGAGCCCATCGATGCCGGGCAGCGTCACATCCATCAGCACGGCGTCATAGCTCTTGCCTGCAGCCGCCTCGACTGCGGCCTCGCCGGTGCCGACAAAGTCGGCGCGGTGGCCAAGCTCGGTGAGGATGGTGTTGAGCACGACGCGGCCATAGGGGTTGTCCTCGACGCACAAAATGCGGAGCGGACGCGCCGGCTTGGCGCGCGAGGATGCTGCGCCTGCCTTCGCTTCGGCGCTCGCGGGCGTGACGAGCTCGACCGTCGCCGTGAAGCGAAACGAACTGCCGGCATTGGGCTTGCTGCGAACCGTGAGATCGCCGCGCATCGCCTTGGCGATGCGCTTGACAAAGGCAAGCCCGAGACCAGCGCCTCCAAAGCGGCGCGCGATCTCTTCATTGGCCTGCGCAAACGGCCGGAACAGACGCTTGATCTCGGCGGCGGCAAGCCCAAGACCGCTATCGGTCACCGTGAAGACAAGGCGCACGCGCCCGCGCGCCAGCCGCTCAGCAGTGACATCAAGCGCGACGCTGCCGCGGTCGGTGAACTTCACCGCGTTGTCGATGATGTTCTCGAGCGCGCCGCGCAGCCGCAGCGGATCGCCGATCACGACGTCGGGAAGGTCGGTGGCCACGTGAACCTCGGAAGCGAGGTCCTTGGTGCCCGCACGCGCCGCGAGCGAAGCCGCAAGCGCCTCGGCAAGTGCACGGGGGCCGAAGGCTGTGCGGCGGAGCACCAAGCCTTTAGCCTCAGCGCGCGCCGCATCGACGATCAGCGACGTCAGCATGGCGAGATGATCGGCGGTGCCTTTGATCGCCGCCGCCCAGCCACGCTCGCGCTCGCCGAGCTCAGACGTCGTCAATAGCTCGCTCAACGCCAGGATGCCCGTCAGCGGCGTGCGGATGTCGTGAGCGAGCGCCGCAAGCGTGGCCTCGATCGCAGCCGCGCGCGGTACGCCGCGTCGCCGCCGTGGCGGCTTGCGCTTCGCCCGCACCCGTCGTGAGGATTTGCTCTGCTTCTGCATGGCCCCGCCGGGCGCAGATTGCCATGGCGCCCGCCCCCGGCACTAGTGCCTCGCTTCCGAAGTTCGTGATATATCTCGGCAAATTCCGCCACCGAGCTTGCTGCAGCTACTGCAGGAACTTCAAATCGGCGGCGCTGGGGGTCTCCTCAGCGCAGGCCCACCATTTTCCGGATGGCGGCTGGCGTTACGCCGTCCTGGCGCAGCGTTCGCAGTGCTGTCGCCCGGGTCGTTTTGGAGAGCTTGCGCCCGTCGGGACCGAGGACCAGGCCGTGATGGTGATAGATCGGCGCCGCAAGGCCTAGGAGGTCCTGCAACAGCCGGTGGACGCTGGTCGACCAGAACAGGTCCAACCCCCGCACCACGTGGGTCACCCCCTGCAGCGCATCGTCGATGACGACCGAGAGATGATAGCTGGTCGGGGTCTCCTTGCGGGCCAGCACAACATCGCCCCAGGCCGCCGGTGCTGCCGCCACGGTTCCTGTCTCGCCCCGAGGCCCCTTGCCGGTCTCCGCCCAATCGGGGGCACCCACGCGCGCCAGTGCCGCCGCCATATCGAGCCGCAGCGCATAGGGCGCACCGGCCTCGATCCGGCGTTGGCGCTCTATGGGCGACAGCGACTTGGCGGTACCAGGATAAAGCCGCGCGCCCTCCGGATCGCGGGGCCAAGGCTCGCGTAGTGGCCCCACGGCCTCGCGCTCGGCGACGAGCGCCGTGATCTCGGCCCGGCTTTCGAAGCCAGGATAGACGAGACCCAATGCCTCCAGCCGCGCGAGCGCTGCCTGATAGTCGTTGAAGTGCTCGCTTTGCCGGCGCACCGGCTCCTCCCACGCGATGCCGAGCCAGGCCAAGTCCTCGTAGATCGCGGCTTCGTATTCGGGACGGCAGCGGGTGTGGTCGATATCCTCGATGCGCAACAGCAGCCGCCCGCCCATCGCGCGCGCCATGTCCAAATTGATCAGCGCCGAAAGCGCATGCCCGAGATGCAGATAGCCGTTTGGGCTGGGGGCAAAGCGGAAGACGGGGCCTGACATGGTAAGGTCACAGTAACATCAGAGATAGCGCGATCCACGCCAACAACGAGGAGAAAACCATGGGCGATCTCAATCGATTGACCTCGACACGCCGCGAGCTGCTGGCGGGCGCAGCTGCCGGCTTGGCCTGCGCCGCGTTGCCACGCGTTGCAAGCGCCAAAGCCCCGATGGCGAATACGCAGGCGCCCGGCTTCTATCGCTTCAAGGTCGGCAGCTTCGAGGCGACCGTTGTGTCGGACGGGCCGCTGCACATGGGCGAGCCCAATGACGGCGTGTTCTCCGACCTCTCCAAGGAACAGATGGTCAAGGAGCTGACCGATAACTTCCTGCCCACCGACAACGTGCTGCTCGAGCAGAACGCCCTGGTGATCAATACCGGCGATCGCGTCGTGTTGTTCGACACCGGCGTCGGTACCGTCAAGACATTCGGCCCGGATAGCGGCCGGCTCATCTCCGGTCTCAAGTCCGCCGGCCTCGACGCCAAAGATGTCGACGCGATCGTGCTCACCCACACCCATCCCGATCATTGCTGGGCGCTGATGGCGGACGATGGCAGCCGCAACTTTCCCAACGCCCAGATCTACGTGACGCAGGCCGATCTGGATTTCTGGACCGACGAAGGCAAGCTCACGCATCCGCTGCTCAAGGACTTCATCGCCGGCACACGCAAGCACCTCCTGCCCAATCGCGACCGCATGGTGTTCGTGCGCGATGGTCAGGAGCTCCTGCCCGGCATCCAGGCGATAGCCGCACCCGGTCACACCGTTGGGCACACCGTCTACATGATCACGTCGCAGGGCAAGTCGCTCTGCAATCTCGGCGATACCACGCACCACCACATCCTGTCGGTCGAGAACCCGCGTCGCGAATTCGCCTACGACACCGACGGCAAGCAGGCGGTCGCGTCGCGACTGCGCATGCTGGACATGCTGGCCTCGAGTCGCATCCCGGCCGTGACCTATCACCTCCCCTGGCCCGGCCTCGGTCATTTCGGCAAGCAGGGCGACGGCTTTCGCTACTTCCCAGCGCCGATGCGGACCATGCTGTAGGACGCTCGCTGGCGCCGCCATTCGGGGATGCAAAGGGCGCCAAAACCCTGCACAATGGCGGCGCATCCCAAGGTGACGCATGAACTTCACCCGCACCGACGCCAAGGCCCATGCCCGCGCCCATCTCAAGGGCATCTGGGCCGCGGCGCTGACGCCCTTCAAGCCGGATGGCGCGATCGATGAGGACGGCTTTCGCCGCAATCTGCGCCACTGGGTCGATGACCTTGGCATCGACGGCGTGTTCGTGAGCGGCAAGCAGGGTGAATTCTTCTCGATGTCGCTTGCCGAGCGCAAGCGCACCTTCGATATCGCGGTGGCAGAGATCGGCGGCTCCCGCACCATCTTGTCATGCTCAGACCAGAACCTCGACACCGTGATCGAGCTTGCGCGACACGCGCAGGCGATCGGCTCCGACCATATCGTAGTGCACGCGCCGGTGCTGCATTTCCTGACGAAGCAGGATGAGACGCTGCTCGCGTATTATCGCATGGTCAGCGAGGCGGTCGACATTGGCATTGCGCTCTGGAGCCATCCTGATTCGGGCTATCTGATGAGCCCGGAGCTGTGCGCGCGCGTCGCCGAGCTGCCCAATGTGGTGGCGATCAAATACAGCGTGCCGCGTGAGATGTATGCGAGCCTCACCAGGCTCGCGAGCGACAAGCTGATCGTCAGCACCGCATCCGAAGAGGAGTGGCTCGACAACATCATCGAGCTTGGCTGGCAGCTCTACCTCTGCTCGTCGCCGCCCTATCTCTATCAGACCAGAACCGATCGCCGCATGCGTGACTACAGCCACCTGGCGTTCAAGGGTGACCACGCCCGCGCCAAAGCGGTGCGCGACAGCCTCAATCCGGTGCGCGAAGCCTTCAAGCGCTCCCGTCCGCCGGAAAAATTCCACGCTCATTCGAAATATTGGCAGGAGTTGCTCGGACAAGCCGGCGGCGCGGTTCGACGGCCGATGCTGGAGCTCAGCGACGCTGAAAAAGAGGCAACGCGGCGCGCGTTCGAAGGTTGCGGGCTCAAGCTTGCCGGCGCACGCTCGGCAGCCTGAAAGGAGGGACGCCATGACCACCGGACGGCTGCATGCCTTCAACTTCCAGAAATGGGTTGGCGAGAACCAGCACCTGCTGAAGCCGCCGGTTGGCAACAAGAAAGTGTTCGAGGACGGCGATATGACCGTGCAGGTGGTCGGCGGGCCGAATGCGCGCACCGACTATCACGACGATCCAGTCGAGGAGTTCTTCTACCAGATCAAGGGCAACATGGTGCTCAAGGTCGTCGAGAACGGATCGTTCTACGACGTGCCAATTCGCGAGGGTGACGTCTTCCTGCTGCCCGCGCACGTGCGCCATTCTCCGCAGCGGCCGCAGCCGGGCTCGGTCGGGCTCGTAGTCGAAGCGGCGCGGCCGAATGATATCGACGGCTTTGAATGGTACTGTTTCACATGCGGCGCGCTGGTCCACCGCATCGAGGTGAAGGTGCAACACCTCGTGAAGGACCTGCCGCCCCTCTATGAGGCCTTCTACGCGGACGCCAAGGCACGCGCCTGCAAGAAATGCGGCGCGCTCCATCCGGGCCGTACGCCGCCTGCGGGATGGGTGACCCTCTAAGCATGCCGCCGCACGCGCAGCATGGCGCGAGCGAATGGCTGGCTGTGGTCAAGGCCGCCGAGCGAGACGGCGAGTTTTTCCGTGCCTACGACGCCGCCCGACAGGGGCTCTCGGAGCACCCGGACGATCTGCCGCTGCGGCATCGCGCTGTGCTCGCTCTGGCGCGTTCCGGCGCGACCGAGCAGGCCCAAGCGCTCTACCGCGAGCTGGGACTCGAAGGTCGCCAGGAAACAGATATTCCTGAGCTGGAAGCGCGCCTGCTCAAGGATGTAGCGCTGTCCGCGCCCGATGGCCCACCGCGCGTTGAGCTTCTGCTCGCGGCGGCGGACAAGTACGAAGCGGTCTACCGCCGCAGCGGCCACTATTATCCCGGCATCAACGTAGCAAACCTGCTGCTGCTCGCGGGGCAGCCCGAGCGGTCCGCCGCCATCGCGCGCCGTATCGCGGCCGAGTTGACCGCCGAGTTGACCGCCACGCCAACGGCTGCAGGCGAGGAGCAGTTCTGGGCAGCGGCAACGCTGGTCGAGGCGCATGTCATCGGTGGAGACATGGCAGGCGCCCGCCGCGCTCTGCCGGCGGCGCAGGCGGCAAGCGAGGGCGACCACGCCCGGCTTTCCACCGCGGCCCGCTCGATCCACAACGCGTGCGTGGCCAAGAATCTGCCAGTCGACTGGCTGCAGGCCATCTCGCCGCCAGCGGTGATCCACTATGCGGGCCATATCATCGCGGCGCCGGGGGCAGCAGGCCGTTTCCCGGCTACGGCCGAGCCCAGCGTGGCGGCGCGGATCTCCGACCTGCTGGCGGAGCGCAATGTCGGCTTTGGCTACGGCTCGCTCGCGGCTGGCGCCGACATCCTGTTTGCCGAGGCGCTGTTGGCGCGCCGCGCCCAATTGCATGTGCTGCTGCCGTTCCGCCTTGATGATTTCATCAAGGAGTCGGTGCGGCCCGCCGGCCCGCAATGGATCAAACGCTTCGAGGCGTGTCTCGCCAACGCCAAGTCGGTGCGCTACGCGACCGAGGACGAATATCTCGGCGACGATACGCTCTATGTCTATTGCAGCCGGCTCGGCATGGGGCTTTCGGTCCTGGCGAGCCAGCATTTGTTCGCGCCGATCGAGCAGATCGCGGTGTGGGACGGCCGGCCCGCCGTGGGCAATGCGGGTACGGCTGTCGACGTCGACATCTGGCGCGAGACAGGACGGCCGCAGACCATCATTCCGATTGCACCGGAGCACGGGTCGCAGCTTGCGGAGAGCCCTTCGCGCTCGGCGTCCAACAGCCGGCGAAGCGCGCGCGCGATGCTGTTCGGCGATCTAAGGGGCTTCAGCAGGCTCACCGACCGCGAGCTGCCGATCTATGTCACGGGGGTACTCGGCGCCATCGAGCATGTGCGCCAGGCGCATCGCAGCAAAGTGCTGCTGGCCAATACCTGGGGTGATGGCCTGTTCATGGTCTTTCAGCGCGCCAACGATGCCGCCGAATGCGCGCTCGCGCTGCAGGCGGCGCTGTCGCGGCTTGATTTTGCCGCGCTCGGCCTTTCGGTGGCGCTGTCGCTGCGGATCGGCGGTCATCTGGGGCCGGTCTACGAGACGCTCGATCCCGTGCTTGGCCAGACCAATTTCTTCGGTGCACACGTCACCCGCGCCGCCCACATCGAGCCAGTCACGCCGCCGGGCTGCGTCTACGTGACCGAGACCTTCGCCGCGGCGCTGGCGCTGGAGCACAGCCAGGTCTTTGCATGCGACTATGTCGGCATGACCAAGGCGGCCAAGGGATACGGCTCGCTCCGGATGTTTCTCCTCCGGGCGCGCAGGCACGCCTCCGAGCAAGGCAGCCGTTATGCGATCGCGGTGTAAGGCTGCTTTGTCAGCGATCGGGTGACGGCCCGGTTATCTCCGTGTATCAATCCGGCCCCATGCATGCCCGTATCCACACCGAGGCCGATCTCGACACCGCGCTCGCCGCACTGGTGCGGGCCGACGCGCGCTTCGAGCAGGCGCTGGCGGTAGCCGGCCGTCCGCCGCTGCGCAAGCGCCCCGATGGCTTCGCGGGGCTCGCCGCGATCGTGGTCGCCCAGCAGCTCTCGACGGCGAGCGCGAGCGCCATCCTGGAACGGCTCAAGGCGGCGCTCGATCCGCTCGATCATGAGGCTGTGCTGCAGGCCCGGCCCGCGAAGCTTGCGCGGATCGGGCTCTCGGCGCCGAAGATCCGGACCCTGAAAGCAATCGCCCGCGCGGTCGGCGACGGCGCAATTGATCTGCCGAGCCTCGTGGACATGTCGGCCGAGGACGCGCACCAGGCACTGACCGCGCTGCACGGCATCGGACCATGGACCGCCGATATCTATCTCTTGTTCTGCCTGGGGCATGCCGACGCCTGGCCGGCGGGCGATCTTGCGCTGCAGGAGGCAACGCGGCTGCTGCTCGGCCTGAAGACACGCCCGACGGTCAAGGAAATGGGCCCGCTCGCCGAAGCCTGGCGACCGTGGCGCGGCGCGGCGGCGTGCGCGCTCTGGGCCTACTATCGGGTCGCCAAGAAACGTGACGGCGCGCCGCAGCTCATCATGAAAAAGAGCACGGCTAAGACCACAGCAATCCAAGACAAAACAATGCAAAACAAAACAATGCAAAAGAAAGCAGTCAGCAGGAGACGCCATGGCGGCTGAACTGAACGGACCACGGCTTGAGCCGCACGCAGGCGGCGCAGCACGCCAGCTCGTAGTGTTCCTGCATGGCTACGGCGCCGATGGCAACGATCTGATTGAGATCGGCCGCGCCTGGCAAGGGCTGTTGCCACAGGCCGCGTTCGTCTCGCCGCACGCGCCGGAGCCCTGCGGGCAGGCGCCGACCGGCAAGCAATGGTTCAACCTCACGTTCCGCGATCCGAACGAGCGCTGGATCGGTGTCAACAAGGCAGCGCCCGTGCTCGAGCACTTTCTCGACGCCGAGCTTGCGCGCCGCAACCTGCCGGCGTCCGCGCTGGCGCTGGTAGGTTTCAGCCAGGGCACCATGATGGCGCTGCATGTGGGCTTGCGCCGCGCCGCCCCTCCACTCGCGATCGTGGGCTATTCAGGGCTTCTGGTTGTCCCACCCGACCTCAAGCCGGAATCCTTCACGGCCGAGATCAAGTCGCGCCCGCCGATTTTGCTCGTGCATGGCGACGGTGACGATCTCATCCCACCGCAGGCGATGTTCCAGGCGTCCAGCGGACTTGCCTCGCTTGGCCTCGCGGTGGAGTGGCATCTCTCCGAAGGCGTCGGCCACGGCATTGACCAGGAAGGCCTGCGCCATGGCGGCGAGTTCCTCAAGCGCGCATTCACGCGCCTGGGGTGACGAGAATGATTGCCCCTGGAACGCAAACGGACCGACCAAGTTCTCCGTGGAAGGGGCGAAGGACTAGGTCAGGACGCTCATCGCGCGACGCCGCTCCGATCGACTATGATTGTGAAATCCGTGGTACCTGAGGTCGGACGGGAGACAGTCGCCAAGGCGCTCGCTGGCCAATTGGCGAGGCGCGCGACATGCTGGATTCATTTGAGGTCAACAAGGTTCTCGGCGCAGTTCTTGGCACTTGCCTTGGGATTCAAGCCATTCATTTGACGGCAGGCGCGGTGTTCGCGCCGCAAATTCCTGCGAAGCCGGGATTCGAGATCGAAGTCAAGGAGACCCCGGCGTCAGAACCAGCGGCGGCACCGAAAGAGGAGCCGTTCGAACCGCTTCTCGCCAGTGCGAGTGCCGAGCGTGGGCAAGCAGCTACCAAACCATGCGAAGCCTGTCACACGTTCGAAAAGGGAGGGCCGAACCGGGTAGGTCCCAATCTTTGGGGGGTCGTGAACCGACCGCGAGCGTCCGAATCCGGCTTCAACTATTCTGCCGCTATGAAATCAAAGGGCGGTACTTGGACGTACGCTGAGCTGAACAATTTTCTCGCCAACCCGCGTCGTGACATCCCGGGAACGGCCATGACTTTCGCGGGTATCGACCGGGAGCGCCAGCGCGCCGACGTCGTCGCCTATCTGCGGACACTTTCCGATAACCCCGCGCCGCTTCCGCAGGTCGCGCAGCCTTCAGAAGATTCCAAGAGTGATCCTAAGACCGACGCCAAGGGAGGTGGTGACGGAAAGGGAGACGCCAAGGGAGGTACCAGCGGCGACGCGAAGGGAAACGCGAAGTAATGTAAGTCTTGCGCCACACCGATGCGGAGACCGCTTCCCCAACGGGTGGCGGCAGGCCATCAACCCATACTAAGGGCTCGAGCTCCAGTGCCCGCGCACGTCGCCGCACATGCGCCGCTGTTCCATCTCGCAGAACTGGCGGAACACGCGCCGGATGAAGCCGCGCAGCTCGTCGTCGAGCCGCACCGGCAGACCGATCGACTGGGTGCGTTGGAAGCGCGCAAACGAGAATGACGTCTGCGCGATCAGGTTCTTCACCGACGCGCTCAGGAGCGGGACCTCGAGCGCCACGTGGATCGGGCTCTCGTTCGGGAACGAGCCCCAGTAGGGAATTCCGTTGGAGACAATCTGGTTGCGCACGGGCAAGAGCGAGATCTCGGCGAACCAGCGCTGCAGAATGGAATAGGCACCGGCCGATTTCTCGTCGGGATCAATCAAGAACAATATGATCGGCTCGATCCCGCGGCGGCTGGCTTCCTCCAGAATGCCGATCTTGTTGGCGATGACGAAGAAATCCCGGAACATGCGGTGGCTGACATCAACCACCTTGGCGGCATGCTTCTCGCCGATCAGGCGATCGAAGAACCCCATCTGGCCGCGCATGCTGCCGAGCTCAACCGCGGTCGTAACATCCGGCAGGAAGTCGGACAGCTGCGGGCCTTCGTCGGCGAGGTCGAAGGCCGCGATCGGCCGGTCGTGAGCGAAATAGAACTCAGCGATCAGCCGCGCCAGCAGCGTCTTGCCGACGCTCTTGCGCGGCGAGCACACGATGTAAAGCGGTCCCGTGCCGCCTCCCGCATCGCGACGGGCTCGGACGTCGTAACCCCTTTCCTCGATTTCATCGTCAAACGATAGAATCGACATTCGTTGCCACCCGCTTGGCCGGCCAGAGCCGTCACTTGACGTGCAAAGGTCGACGAACCGCCATCAAAACTGGCAGTACGCCATGGCAGCACACTTAAGAGGCGGCGGCCTCCGCGAGCTTCATCAGCCGCGGCTTGGTGGCTTCTGTGGCCCCTTCCCTGACGCCTACGAGATCAAGGAACTTGACCCGGTCGAATTCCGACCAGACGTTTTCCAACCAGTGCCGCACATAGCCACGCAGCACGAAGGAATGGTTGGCGGGAAGGCCGTTGGCGGCCTTGTTGGCAATGAAATTGGTGAACGGGGCCGCCACCAGCTCGACCTGCTCATAGGCCATTTCGCTGAGCTGCGGGATGGTGATCTCGACCGCGTCCTTGAACTGCTTGAAATAGCTGTTGTAGGTCGCCTGGTCCCACTCGAAGAAGCTCGTATTGTTGATGAAGTTCTTGACCAGGAAGTACTTGGCGTCGGCCAGGTAATGCGACGTCTCCGCGATCTCGTCGAGCGAGGCGATCGAGGAGCCCAGGATGTGGAACAGCGCGAAGGTCAGCTGGCCTTTGCGGCCCGCATCGAGGAAGCCGATATTGCGCAACGCATTCAGGGTCGACGACATGATGCCGGCGCGCACGTCGATCAGGGTCACCGCCGCGCTCGAGGTCTCGAGCGTGTCGAAGATCTTCATCTGATCCGCCACCGAGGTCACGTCCACGACTTCGGTGATGTCCGGGTGAAAGCGCTTGAGCGTGCCGCGCGGCCACTCGGTGTCGAAGGCCCGCGTCGGGATTTTGCGAGCGGCGAGATAGTCAAGAATCGTGCGCGACACGGTCGTCTTGCCGACCCCACCCTTGTCCGCGCCAACCAGAACGACGACGGGCTTAGCCATTTGGTACTCCCCCAAACTACTCAACTGCGATACGCGACCACGGAACGTTAACACAAACCTTCCGCTAACCTGGCGGACAAAATCATGGCAAAACCAAAGCAAAGATATGGAATTTGTATTGTGCACGTCTGATCAATGGCTTACGCGAGCGCCGCACAGCCCTACAATGGCGCCATGTTACCGTTGCACACAATAACCCGGTGTTTTGCCACCGTCACACGGCCGCGCTCAAACCTCATCCGATACCTTTGTGGCGGCGGGAAGGATGCGACGTGTCAGGTCTTGCCGCGCCGATTCGCCGGTAAGGGCCCCGACCATTCACTATGCCCCTCGACCCAAGCGGGCGCCGGGCACGCGTCCGCTTCAAAACTCAATCAGTGCTGATCGCCGACGGCCGCGAACGCCCCTGCAGGCCGCGCCTGCAGGATCACGAACCAGTCCCTGTCGTTCAAGGAGCAGCGCTCTTGCGGCGCCGCATTGTTGACGCCCGGGCGCGCCTGCGCGGCGCTGCAATCCCTGTCGCCCTGGCTCGAGGAGAACTTGAGACCGTTTGCGGTCAAATTCATGCGGCGCTCAGTTACCGACTGAAGGACGTTGCCGCCCACGGTGTAGACCTTCTTGGCGTTCTTATCGACGTGCGTGACCACTTCGCAGTGCGACATGCTGACAGGTTTGCATTTGTCGTTGGGGCGGTCACCAAATCCAACCAGATTTTGAATGGCGCGCGCAGGCAGCCCGTCGCACGATTTCTGGCGGTGGTAGCAAATCAGATCGCCGCGCCGGGGCATGGTCTCATGGGCCGGACAGGCGCGATAGATCGACGCCGTCGGGCTCCCGCGCTCCTCCGCGACGCTCGCCTGGAACGCCTGGTGGATATATTCGATGTGGATCGGGCTATACGCGAACTGCTGCGGGGTCTTAGCCGCCGTCGCACCAACCGCGGTGTGCACCAGATACGAGATAAACACCGCCGACCAGGGGCGATCCGCGATGGCGCCGCGAATGACGCTTTCCTTCGCCGCCTCGCGGCGTTGCGCGTCGTCGATCTGATCGATCGCGGCAAAGAGATTGCCAACTGAGGTCGAGCGGCGCTCGCCGGTGCCATCCGGGTCGCGCGCGTCGATGGCGCCTTCGATCGAGGTCAGGCGCAGAAAATCGAGATGGATCCGGCCGGCCTCTTCCAGGACCGACAGATAGCGCCACACGTTCCACCACCCGATCTTCTGCAACGGAACAGTGCTGCTCGGGCCGGGATCCTGCTCGTTCTCGGTCTCGACCAGGCCAAACTTGTAGAGCCGGCCGGTGTGGTCGATCTTGTGACCGCCCCAGAGCCGATGCTCGCTTTCGGCGGCCGCCGCGATCTGCTCGGCATGCGGCTCGATGCGATCGACCGTTTTGACGTTCGAGGTCGCGTTGCAGATGTCCTGCACATGCTTCCAGAAGGCCTCGCGCGACGGCGCTTGCCCGACCGCCGATGACGCCGCGGCCGCCAGCACCAGACATGAGGCTGCGATGATGCGAAGCTGCCTGCGCATTCTTCCCCTCCTGACCTCATCGGGCACGTTGGCCCGCTCCCGTATCACGGCAATGGATTCGGCAACGTTCGCCGCTGCGCAAGGACGAATTCGAGATGCGCCCCCAGCGGGATGCAAAGGCGGGATAGACGAACAGGATGCGCGATGGTGCCCCTGGCCGGACTCGAACCAGCACGATGTCGCCACCAACAGATTTTGAGTCTGCCGCGTCTACCAATTCCGCCACAGGGGCAAGGCGGCGCGGATCATAGCGGCCCATGGCGGGGGGTCAACGGCCGCCCTATATCAAACAGAGGGCCATCGGGGTCACGACGCGATCTCGAAAAGTTGCTTGGTTTTCGGTCGAGGATCGTGTCAACAGAACGCCCGGGGACGCAGAAAATCGAGCGATTTCAGCCTCGAATGCAAAGCCTTAGGGCGTTGGGACGTTAACGCATGAGCGAACGAGCGAGCGATCCGGCCAACGTGCCGCGGTGGGAGACTTGGGGCACACTCGCGCGTACCCGGCCCATCGCCGCCGCGGCCGTTCTCGTGGCGGTGGGCGGCATCGCCACCATCCTGGGCGCCTGGTTCTTCCAATACGGCCTTGGGCTCAAGCCGTGTCCGCTGTGCTACGAGCAGCGCTATCCCTACTATTTCGCGATTCCGCTGGCCGCACTCGTGATCCTCGGCGACTCGGTTGGCTCCAAGCGCAAGGTGCTGATCGGGGCGCTCGCCATGATCACGCTCGGCCTGCTGTGGAACGCCGGGCTTGGCGTCTACCATTCGGGCGTCGAATGGAAGCTGTGGGCTGGCCCGCGCGACTGCTCGGGCGCGCTCGAGGGGCTGGGCTCGGCGACCGATCTTCTCAATCAGCTAGAGCGCGTCAGCATCGTGCGCTGCGACGAGGCAGCTTGGCGTTTCCTGGGCATCTCGCTCTCTGGCTACAACGCGCTGATCTCGCTCGCGCTCGCCGCCGTCGCGGCCTGGGGGGTCGTGGCGGGCCGCCGCCTCGCTGCGCGCGACGACGTGGAGTGAGTTCCGAGTCTTTCGATCAAGTCTTACGGATCGAGCTCGGTGTCCCAATAGAGATAGTCGAGCCAGCTATCGTGCAGATAGTTGGGCGGGAACAGCCGGCCGTTCTTGTGCAGCTGATGCACCGAAGGCTGGAATGGCATCTGCGACGGCCACATCTTGGCTTCCGTCATCGTGAGATTGCCCTTGCGCAGATTGCAGGGCGAGCAGGCCGCGACCACGTTGATCCAGGTGGTGTGGCCGCCGCGCGAGCGGGGCACCAGATGGTCGAAGGTCAGATCGTCGCGCCGTCCGCAATACTGGCAGGAGAACCGGTCGCGCAGGAACACGTTGAACCGCGTGAAGGCGGGCTGCGTCGCGGGCTTGACGTAGGTCTTGAGCGACACCACGCTCGGCAGCTTCATTTCCAGGCTGGGGCTGTGCACCGAACGATCGTAATTGGCGACGATGTTCACGCGCTCGAGGAAGACGGCCTTGATGGTGTCCTGCCAGCACCACAGCGACAGCGGGTAATAGCTCAGCGGACGGAAATCCGCATTGAGCACAAGAGCTGGCCATCCCGATGGTGATACTTGGCCGTTCACGTCGGCGCTCCTCAACCTCCTTCGTGCTGCAATGCAGCGTCAACGGCCATTAATGTAGGGCAGCGTGACAGGAATGTGAAGCGCGGGCTTCCGGGCGCTCCCGGCTTGTGGAACAGGGCTTGTGGAACGGGCTTCTGGGGGAGGCTTGGCGGGCAGGCTTGGCCGGCCCCGCTCAGGCCGCAGTTCCGACCATTCCGCTCCGGGCGCACGCGGAGCGGCGGTCGAGCCGCAGCGTGAGGCAGAAGGCGCTGCCGCCGCTGCGCAGGAACGAGCCGAGCGGGGTCGCGCGCACACGATAGCCATGTTCGGCAAGGCGCGCGCCCAGGCGATCGCTGCAGCCCGACAGCACGAGCGTGTCGCCAAGGCAGACCGCGTTGGCGGCGAGCCTGCGGGCGTCCTCGTCTGCGACCTCGATACGCTGATCGCTGGCCACGCGGTCATGGATGACGGCCCGCCCTTCGGGCGTGAACGCATCCGGCACGTAGAGAACCTCGCCGCCCGGCAGCGGGCAGAGCGCGGTGTCCATGTGATAGTAGCTCGGATCGGCGAGCCTCAGTGCTTCCACCTCAACGCCGAACTCCTCCTCCACGGCGTGCCGGGCAGCCTCGTCCGAGCGCGGCCCATAGCCCATCCAGAACAGGTTGCGGGTATCGTCCCAGACGCAGTCGCCGGCGCCCTCAAGCGTTACGCCCTCGGGCAGGGTGCGCACCGACGCCAGCAGGCCGCGCGCCTGCAGCTTGCGGAACGTGGCCGCGAAATGCGGCTCCTCGGCTTGCCGCTCCGGATGGCGGAAGCGCGCCAGCAGCGCCTTGCCGTCAAGCACCACTGCCGCGTTGGCGGTGAACACAAGATCAGGCAGGCCCGGCCGTGCCGGCACCAGGTCGATCTGCGCGCCCGCATCCTGCAGTGCGCGGTGCAAGCCGGTCCACTCCCGCCGCGCCGCCGCCGCCAGCACGCGCTGATCGCGCGCCCAGCTCGACGGATCCATCCACGGGTTGATGGCGTAGCTGACCGCGAAGTGCTGCGGCCGGCACATCAGGATATGGGCATTGGCTGGCATCGTCATCAGCGTGACCTCAAGCGGCGACAGGATGGGGACGCGGTGAGACACTCAGGTCGCGCAAGACCTCCTCGAAGCGGTCGAGCGCAAAGTCGAGATCATCGCGCGCGATGACGAGCGGCGGCGCAAGCCGCACCACGGTGTCGTGCGTCTCCTTCGAGAGCACGCCCTTGGCGAGGAGATGCTCGCACGCCATGCGAGCGCTGGCGATCTGCGGATCGATCTCGGCGCCCACCCAGAGGCCGAGACCGCGCACGGCCTTCAACACCGGACTTTTGATCGCGCGCAGGCGCTCGAGCATATAGGCGCCGAGCACGCGGCTGCGCTCGACCAGCCCTTCCTCGCGAATGACATGCAGTGCCTCGAGGCCGACAGCAGCAGCAAGCGGGTTGCCGCCAAAGGTCGAGCCATGCGAGCCGGGCGTGAACACGTCCATGACCTCGCGCCGCGCCACGAAGGCCGACACCGGCAGCACGCCGCCGCCGAGCGCCTTGCCCACGATGATGCCGTCGGGGCGCACGTTCTCATGCTCGAATGCAAACCAGGCGCCGGTGCGGCCAAGCCCCGACTGCACCTCGTCAACGATGAGCAGCACGCCATGGCGGTCGCAGAGCGCGCGCACGCCAGCGAGCCAGCCCTTGGGCGGCACGACGATGCCGGCCTCGCCCTGGATCGGCTCGACCAGGATGGCAGCGGTGTCGGGCGTGATCGCGCGCTGCATGGCGGCGAGATCGCCGAACGGCACCGCGCGGAAACCGGGCGCAAACGGCCCGAAACCGTCGCGATAGGAAGCCTCCGACGAGAAGCCCACAATGCTGGTGGTGCGGCCGTGGAAGTTGCCCTGCGCCACGATGATCTCGGCACGGTCGCGGCGCACGCCCTTGACGCGATAGGCCCAGCGGCGCGCGCCCTTGATGGCGGTCTCGACCGCCTCCGCGCCGGTGTTCATTGGCAGCGCAACGTCGAACCCGCTGACGCGACAGAGCTCCTCGAGAAACGGCCCGAGACGGTCGCTGTAGTAGGCACGCGACGGCACGGCCAGCCGCTGCGCCTGCGCGGTGAGCGCCGCCAGGATGCGCGGATGCGAGTGTCCGAGACTGACCGCCGAATAGGCGCTCATCATGTCGACGTAGCGCCGGCCATCGACGTCCCACAAATAGGAGCCTTCGCCGCGCGCCAGCACGACCGGCAGCGGCGCGTAGTTGGGAGCGCTTACGCGATTCTCGAGTGCAATGAAATCCATGGCATCACTCCACGGCGACAGCTGGGCGCCGAATCCGACAGCGCAAGTGTGCCGGAAAACCACAACGGGTTACGTGGAAGTGCTGGACGTGGACGTCTCATTCCGCCGTCCGCAAACGCTGTTACGGCGGAATCGGCGGTTGTTTAAGATCTCTTAACCCTGGCGCGTTCGCTTGTCGTCAGGGTCCAGCAAAGTGAAAGCCGGGAACTCACAAGAAATATGCGGGCGGCCGCGACGCCGGACCAGTGGCTCCTACCCCTGGCGCGGGCGTGCCGGGAACTTGGCGACCATCTCGATCTCCTGACCGTCGCGCCGGACGCTCAGCGGCAGCCATGTGCCCGGAGCCTGCCGACCGACGACGTCGACGAGATCGTCGGGGCTGCGCATCTCGACGCCGGCGGCGCGCACCACATGGTCACCGGCCTTCAGGCCAGCCGCTTCGGCAACGCTGTCGCCCACTACGCGATTGACGCGCGGCGCGCCTTCGCCTTGCACCAGCTCGACGCCGAGCCGCGGCCGCTCCACCGTCGGCGCCTCGTCGCCGCCTGTCGGCAGCGTGAACATCGCATTCGCAAAGGACTTGCCCACGCGCGTGCAAGCAGCGTCGACCGGGACCGGAATGAGCGAGACGGCGTCTTTCATGCCAAGGTCTTTCAACTGATGCGGCGCGCCGTAACCAAACGCGACGTGGCCGCTGCCGAGCACGGCCACGATGGTGGCGTTGGGATATTTGCGCCTGGCGTCGACGATCCCCTGCGCAAAGGCGCGATCCCAGGTCTGCTGCGCCTCGACGAAGCGCTTGAAGTCCGGCTGCTTCATCACCTCGGCGATGGCCGCATCGTCGGGCTCGGGCGGAGCCGATTGTGAATCGCCGCCGCCCGGCGGCATGGTCCGCTTCATGGCCGCAACGGCGGCAAGGTCGCGCAGATAGCCTTCGCTCGCGGGCGCCGGATCGGTGAGCCCTTCGCGCGCGTCCTGCGGCACCGCCGCCCAGCCCTCACGGCCGACGCGCGAGACGAGGCTTCGCTCGACATTGAGCGCCACCATCGGAATGCGATTGAGACGGGCGAACTGGAACAACGGCATGTAGAGCGCGGAGTCGTAGCCCCAGACCCGCCGCCATTCCACCGCGTTGAGAAACGCCTCGGCGGAAAGCTTGCCGGCGACCCAATCGTCGAGCACGCCCTGCAAGCGGCGCGGAAACGACTCAAAACCGAGGACCATCCTTTCACCGAGGAGCGATTTGTCGGTGCGGTCGTGCAGCGCCGCCACGGTCTGCATCTGCCAGACGTGATGATCAGGGCTCGTATGCGACTCGCCCAGCAGCACCACCGCGTTCAACCTGGAGAATTCGCGGAGGAGGTCGCTGCCATTGATCGCGTCGCCCGAAGCCCCGTCGATCCAGTTGCCATAGGTGGCGCAGGCGGCATTGGTCTGCGCGCTCGATGGAGTTCCACACACGCCGACGATCAAAAGGGCAGCCAGGAATGCAAAACCTTGCAGGGAGCGACGGCGCGCTCTGATATCGGAAAAGCAGCTCGTGGCAATCGACTGCTCTCGACGATCGCAAACGTGCCTGACGCTCATCTCGTCGTACTCCTGATGTGCTGGCGGCCATTCATCACACGGCCTGCGCGCGGTTCCTGGCTAGTGTCCCGATTCCGAAGTTCGCATCACTTTGCGGCACACTCATTTTGCGGACTTCGGAATCGAAGGACACTAGCAACTTATTGATCTAGTGTGGCTTTGGTTCAGAAGTCCGCATCCCGGACTCGCGGCAAGTTGCGATGCGGACTTCTGAACCGCCACACTAGGCAGCAGACCATACTCCAAGC
>Ga0209488_10000327_pt1 | contig 38570 bp, 38 predicted proteins | sample Rivendell_Oct201_8_FD_188349 | JGI IMG/M metagenome (GOLD analysis project Ga0209488, IMG submission 188349) | Vadose zone soil microbial communities from the Eel River Critical Zone Observatory, Northern California, USA -... | ecosystem: Environmental > Terrestrial > Soil > Vadose zone >...
ATATCACAGCCTCGTGGTATCTGATGTCAGTCGAAGATAGTTACACTAAACATCGTCGCCTAGGGGATACGAATCTCCCCCGTCTGTTAAGAGTCGGTGGTGGAATGCCACGGCACTGATCCAAAAATGGCGCTGATGTGTCAGCACAATGGAAGGGTGGCAATGATTCGACAAGCAAGTAATGTTTTCCAGACGGTGTGGTTCGCGTGAGTGTATGCGAGAGTTCTGGATATGGTACTAGTAGGTGAGGAAGAACAGATCAATCAATACTAGAGGTTTGATGGTTATGGCGGAAATTTATTCACCCCTTCTCACGACGCACAGCCCTCAATGCCAATTGGGCCAGTGACGGGCAGCGCCAGAGATGATGAGCCAAGGGCCGCACTCACGGTGTTGAGGCACAGCAATAAGGCAATGCTACTTGATTAGTGGCATTCAGCTGTGGTGATCAAAACCGAAGTGAACTTGAAAGAGACATAAGAAACATTGACCTTCAATAAAACTCCTGTTGACCCCTGGGTACCGACTTAATCAATGATCTACGTCGTTGGTGGTTCTGCACACCGCAAATTAATCTCAACTGACGGAAACGCCGCCCTCCCGATGGACCCACATCGAAAGTTCACACGTTTACCGATTATGTGAGTCCTCGAGGCTAGTTCCAGTGGAAGTATATTTGTCGCGTAGGCTTCTGGAAGGTAAATCGAACGGCCGGCAAACGACGGCGCGCTACGCACGAAAAGAGTATCGTTTCACGTCGCTGTGCTGTGATTTCTGCAGCAAGGTCACGGTGATATCCATTTAAAGGTACTGTTTTCTTTTGTTTCTTTCTTTCGGTTTCACACATGGTCCCCGTCTGCCCCACTGGACGGATGCCATGCAGCCCCACACGTCGATATCGAACCTTATCTGGCCCTTTGATTGAATTCAATGGACTGGCGTACGTACTGCATGATGAATGCCAAACATGTCAAAACCAGGGGATTGAATGGGAGGAACCGAAGAGAGACCTGCGTGGGATGCGTGATGAAATTTGTGGAATGGTATTCACGTTTGGGACCCCACTCGTTCCCTTACTATTTTGTGTTGCATCGTGGCTTCGTTTACGCACTTATTCCTGAGGGCTCTTTGCAAATGTCCGCAGCGGGCCGAAAGTGCGACAGTCGGTAGATCGGAAGGCGGTTTCCTAAAAAGGCCATGGATCGTCCAGGCACTCAGTCAGCGCCACACGGCGGTCACGGTATTACGTTCAGGTCGCTTGCTGATGTTCACCCACCATGTGTCTGGCGGTTGTCTTAAGCCTTCTGGCCGTAGACTAACCATGGGAACCATCTTGCGTTCGGCAGCATCTCCTCTCCCTCGGCACCAAATCATTTCAAGGTTTCCAATTGAATTTCTCAGATTTAGTGTCCCTGGCGTCCAACGACCCTGCTTCGCGAACTTAACATCTTCCACCACCACCCTATTATAGGTGAACGAAAAAATATTGCCGGGGTGTCATGGGTTCCTCCGCCCATCAATTAAGATATGCATTGTAATCCAGGGGTCACCCTTCTTGAGAAGGCCCAGGCCGCTGATAAAACCACCTGGCAACATGTCTTCCTCTCACTGCCACTGGCATTCGGACCCCGCGCTGCTCTCTGATACCCCCCACTTTCCCTTCTGCGATGCTGCCCGACAGTTCCGTCATTTCTGTCCACTCGCTGGTCTCGACGGTCTCTTACCAACATGCCCTTCTCACTGTCGTCGCTGCTGTCCTGACCTGGGGGTGCCTTTCTGCTTTCTATAACGTCTATCTCCATCCCCTGGCACGCTTCCCTGGCCCAAAGCTGGCTGCGGCATCGAAATACTGGTTGTTTTATCAGGAATTTATCAGGGGGGCGTCCCTCTCTGACATACGGGACGAACTCCACTCTCAGTACGGTGAGCCCATCCTCGTTTTCCAAGCCATCGCCACCCCTCGCCACTCCTCACCCCTCCTCGCCACTCTTCGCCACCCTCTGCGGCGTTCTTCCAATTGATTTGGCGCTTACGATGTACTTCCCAATCATAGGTGACATCATTCGTCTGCAGCCCAATTTGGTACGTGTGCCGAACGTCGCTCCCACCGGGGTTTCATTTTAACCCTGTGGGGGACGGACAGTTACATTTTGCCAACCCGCATGCGTATAACGAGATCTACAAATTGAAGAACAAGTGGGATAAGGACGCCGCTGTGTACGGCGCATTCGACCTGGACCAATCTTCAGCGTGTTTCATCAAGTACGAAGACGCGAAGCCACGGCGGGACGTGCTCAGCCCGATGTTTTCTCGATCATCGATTCTTAAGATGCAGAGCTTGATACAGGAACGGGTTAGCTCTTCTAGCCTTTTCACCGCTTCACCGAACTCACGTCGGTTTTTGGGCAGGTCAACGTGCTCTGTGATGCCCTCACAGAGCAATACGCTACGGGAAAATCTAGCAATCTTTACCTCGGCTTTCGTTGCTTCGCGACTGACGTTCTCATGCTCTTCTGCTATAACAAGTCGCTCGAGGCCACCAAAGCTCGAGATTTTGAAGCAGAAATTGTCGTCGGACTCGAGTCGATGCTTCCCATATTGAGTCTCTGCAAGTACTCGAGCTTCCTTGTCAGACTCCTGCACCACTTCCCTGCCTGGCTTGCGAAGAAGTCGGGTTCACCCGTTCTGTCCGCACTTTTCCGGTTGCGTGAGGTCCGTTCATTTCCCCACCCCCTTCCCTCTTCTCTATACGCCGGTGGCGTGTAACATCTCATGAGTTTCTGGCGCCGCTGATCTATATGATTTTGAACCTCCACCAGCTTCTAGCCGCGCAGGTCGATGCCATCCTGCGCGACCCTACACAGCTGACGCTAACCCCCCACCCAATCATCTATCATGCGCTTCTCTCGCCGGAGGCCAACAAGGGTCGCCCACTACCGTCACGCCAGAGCCTCTTGGATGAGGCCTTCATTCTTCTCGGCGCGGGCGCAGATTCCACAGGCGTCGTGCTCACGGTTGTCGCATATTATGTCATGCAAAACCCGCAAGTGCGTCAACGTCTCGAAGCAGAGTTACGCGAGGCGTGGCCCGTGCTGGAAGAGATCCCCCGATATGAGGTATTAGAAAAGCTGCCTTATCTGGTACGTCCCTGATGGATAAATTTTTCAAACGGAGCCCCGGAAAATGATCCTTCTGACAAATCGTCCGCTTCACGTTGTAGGCCGCTGTCACCAAGGAAGGCCTCCGGATGTTCCCTGGCGTCATTGGACACCCACGTGTTGTACCTCGCCAAGGCGCTGTCATATCAGGCGCGTTCATCCCTGGCGGTGTAAGTGGCTTGCCCCTTCTGTCGACCTCCCCTCCTTTTCCCATGCCTGTCTACCATTTCCTTGGAACCCCTCATCATCATCATACTGACCCTTTTTACTGGCGCGCGTGCAGACGGTTGTAGGCCAGAGTTTCTGCTACGTGCATCGGTCGCCACTCATGTACGAGCACCCGGAAGCGTTCTTGCCTGAACGATGGCTGGGGCCTGAGGCAAAGGCATGCGAATCGGCGTTGAGCGCGTTCTCAAAGGGCCCTCGAAGCTGTTTTGGTGTGAACTTGGCGTATGCTGAGGTACATATGGGGATAGCGAACGTCTTTCGGCGATTCGAGCTCAGGTTAGACGAGGCAAGGTGCGTCTTGAGAACACCTCGTTGGCATCCATCGATATGTTTCTGAGATTGGTCGTTTTGTTCTGGTCAGGCCCGCAAGTTTGGCAATTAAGGAGCACTTTGTGCCACTCTTCATCGGAGAGCATTTGCACGCATATTGTAAACCAGCAAAGGATTGAATGAAGTAGCAGAAGGGTTAGGGGAGTGAATTTACGATCTTTAGTGTTGTATCCGAGCAATGGGTTATTCGTGGTAGATCATGTACTCGATACTTCTTGACATTTTTCCATGACATATTTTTTCCGCGTGCAAGTATAAACAGCGAATGAACAAAGCTATGGTAGATTGTGGGTTAGGCGGATTTCGTCAGGGAGGAATTAGGGATAAATAAACAAGGTGGTGAAGGGCTCGATAACCTGCGAAACACTCCCCAATTTGGCACGGTGAGAAAGACACAGACAATACGCACAAATAAACTATAAACGATGAGAGCAAAGGGTGTCGCGAGAATGCAGGAAAACAGCTATAATATGAACAACGCATGTGAATTCGTGAGGGGTCGTGAGAGGTCGTAACAAGGTCATCAAATTTCGTAAATGGGAGACTTGGACAGCAAGGGGCACGCGGAAACAGAAGTGCGCAACAAGCGGAAGAGGCGAGGGACGCAGGAGAGGAAGAGAAGGCGCAGGACATGGAATGGACTGTCATGATTCGAGAGCAATACTTTCGCTCTGACCGTGTGGTGGGTGTCCAAGGATACGGTGGAAGGTGGACGAGCGATGGACAAGCACGGTCGAGTCATCCTGTGACCGTGTGAAAAATTCGTCTTCGCCTTCATACGGCGACGAGCCCGAGTTGATCTATTATCGATACAGTACGCAACGCAAACGCGACGCGACGCGAGAGCAAAGGATGAAAAGCAAGTCTGGTCAGGGCAATGTATAACGTTGATGGGAAGGGAACAAGAACAAACCCATTGTCCTAAGAGTTCTTCTAATCGAGTCGCTTCTTCCGCTGTAAAGTGCACGTCGGTGCCCTTTTCAGCGTGTAATTTTAAGAGCTCGCTGAGCGTGCGTTTTCCCGAGCGGCCGCTGCGAGGCGTCAACGACGGTGCGTCCGGTGCGTCTGGTGCGGGAGGGTCGCCAGCGCTACACCCGCCCTGCGAAGGAAACACAACGCGGCTCGGAATAGGGGCAGCCGTGTTGGAGGTCGTCGATTCTGGATGGTCCCAATCTTCTGGTGGCTGAGAAGAGTGGCGGGCTATTGAGTTTGCCATACCAGCGAAAGCGGAAAGAGATAGAAAAGGGAGGGGAGGAGTGTGAGAATTGAAGGGAAGGGTTGGTGGATAACAAACAATATAAAGTTCCGTTGATCAACGGTTTTCCATTTTCCATGTCATTTTCTTTTCCCACGTCCGCGGCTGCACGTGTTCACTCCTAAATTTGGGATCCTTAAACCAGGCACTGCACTGCAAGTGCAAAATAGTATAAAACGAACCCAGGCTTGACATCAAGTCTCAACCGGCGTACAGGAGTATCAGTAAATAACGATCAAAAAAGCGTCAGATAAATGGAAAAAGGAAAGTCATGTATGGAATGGAACAAGGAAGCTCAACAGCATTCATCTTGCACCTTGCTACAATAGCACTGCAGCACAGACTATCATAGCAGCGCTCACAAAACCGCCCAAAAGGCTACCTGGCGCAGCCACGGCGACTGCCCTATTCTGACTCGAAGCGGAAGCGGGCTGGGACGCAGATGCGTTGCCCTCGGACGACGAATGATTCGACTTTAACACTCCAGTGGGCGTAGAGCCACTACCTGTCATTGTCGGCGTACTGTTCGTCGGTGGTGCGGCCTTGGCAAGTTTTGCAACCGTGCTCCAGGTAGCCGCGGCATTTGCGCTCGTATCCTTGTCGCTAAACGGCAGATACGATACGACCCCCGTGCTATCCAGCTGAACCAGTGAGGTGATGCCTGCAAAGTAGGTCGCATTTGGGTCCTTCGTGCTTGGCCCTGCTAGTTTCTGGGTCGTGTTGGTTTGCACGTTCGACACGTAAGTGGCAGAACAATCATCTGGGACGAATGCGATTTGTTCTTGCACCTGATGTAGGGATAATGCGATGAGACTGAATACAATGAATACAACAAGTGGTTGCCACGTACTCCTTGTGTCTGGAAGAATGACACGGCCTTGCCATGGGTCGCAGGGATCGTCCCACCACCAGATATCAGGAAGGGCTGTGCCTCAGGTTGCCAGTAGTTATCTATTTCGAAACGACATCGTTAACGGTGACCCATCCCCGCAAGGGGATGACTCGGAGCTCACAGTGAATTACAAAGATCTTCTCGCTACCAGCAGCCACGCCAGGAACATTGTAGAAGAATATGTGGTTTTGAGCGAGAACCATCACGGGTTGATAATCGCTCGGAAATGGCGCCTTTTCAACGTCCACCCATTCGAGTGGAGTGCTATTGGCAACCTTCAGGAGACCCATGTCCAGGTGGTATAACTCTCCATTTGACAGCGCGTCTGCAAAGACCCGTCAACGGCTCGTCACGTCATGCTGATCGAGGCCGAGTGAAAAACGTACAAAACACGTTCGTGTCATGGTCAAGGATCGCGTTGAACGACGCCGGGTCAAACGAGCCAGTTGTCACGGACTGTGTGGACCATGATTTGGCTGTCGCGTCATAGATGTGTATGCCTGAGGGATTGGACGAGTCTGCATTGATTATGTAGATGGAATTCGTGTACTTGATTAAGGCAACCACGGCATAACGTCATTTCCCGGCGCGCCAAGGCAAGACGGAAGGGAAATTACCTCTGCGAGGTAGCAGGTGGTACTCGAACCATCAAATGGTCTGGTAAACAAAAAGTAGTCAGGTCAGCAAAGTCTTAATAAATTATCCACTCTGGGCAAGCCGAACTCACGGACGCCCAGAGGTAGTGATGTCAGTGGCTGTGCCTACAGATCCATAAGGCCAAGAAGAAAAAGACGACTTGGTTACGGAAAAAAAACGAGTTAGTTCGTTGTAGACGCACCACTTGCCCACGTGTCTTGGGTGCCTGCATTCCAGTCCTTGCCGTCAAGGCCAAAGGCAAGGAGTTCCTGTTGGGTATTGAAAGCGACGCACGGCTTGGCGCGGACGAGGGTGAAAGGGAAAAGGAAAAGAGTGACGAGGGTGAGGAATAAGTGAGTGAACATTGGGTACTTGTCGGGGGTATTTGGGGGATGGTGGAACGTTATAAGGGAGGAATTTGAAAAAAAAAGGGTAGTGTGTGGTACCCACGCCCGCGAACGTAGCCGAGTGTGGACATCGAACTGCTTTGAACGTCGTCACAACTCCGCGTTAAACGGCCTCATTCATGTGGGGAGATAAAGTGTCCGTACAACAACGAAATCGAAAGGAAAACAAGAAAATAAACGAGTGCGAATGTTGGTAGAAAAAATGATGCTATGCTATAGTGCCTCGATCTGTCTTCTCACCTCCTCCGCGCGCTCCTTGAACTGTCGAATCTTCATTTCCCCGTCTCCCCTCAACAGCTCGTACTGCATCTCAATCTCCCGCCGGATCCACTGCTCGACGGTCATCACACGCTCCTCTTCCGTCAGCTGCGCACCGTTCGTCCGCAAAGGCACTGGCTCGACCAGCGTCTCGGTATCCGTGTGACCTTCTACTTTGGTCGTCGACGTGGTAGAAGACATAGAGAGTAGCGATGATGACGCGGGCGGAGGCGTCGCAGGGCTCTCTTCCCGGCGTAAAGCAGGGGCGGCAGTGGCTTCGGGTGAATGAGGCCGAGTTCGAGGTGCAAACACGCCGCTGTCCACATTCACAGAAGACGTCTTCTCGAGAAGAGCAGTTATTTTTCGGGGAGGTGTGATGGGGACTGAAGCGACGTCGGAATCAATATCCATCACATCATTCTGAAGGTCTCGGGCGGCGCCAGACGCCGCATTGGTATCACTTTTGGCCATCAATGGCTTTGGAGAACCGTCCGAGTCAGAAGTCGCCTGAGACCTGCCACGCTCGTGGTTTGATGCCGTGGCACTGGCTGGCTTGAAACCTTTCCCTTTATCCGTATTCTTCTCAGATGCAAGGAAAGGGATGACTGCTTCTTCACTTGACTGCGAAGCTGCTGCGTCGGGACTCTTCAATGGGGCATGTGACCTCGCGTTCTCGTCGCGATCGAGTGAAGGTCGCTGTGCTGTCTGTCCGACCTCTTCTGGATCATCGTCCGATCCCTCGTCGCTGTCCTCGATTGCCTTTCGCTTGGCTCGAGGTGCCTTTCGGAGTACCTTTTTTACCGGGAGCGATGGGCCTTCTGTCACGTCGACCTGCTCATCCTCAGGTTCATGCATGTCGATTGGGGGTTTCGCTTTGGTCTTCTTCACCGCCGCCCGCACCTTCTTCGGTTTGATCTCCTCAGCGGACTCCTGGGAGGATACACTCTCCACGACTCGGTACTGTTTCCCTGCATGTCGCACATCGCTCTCGCTGTCCACGTCCGGGGGGCTGTCCTCTCGCACGTCGAGGGCAGCTCTGCTTTTCTTCTTCGGCAAACGGCGCTTTGGCTGGGGGGCCTCCTCCTCAGTATCGGTAGTACGGATCGGTCTTGTATTTCGCGTGGCTCTAGGCACTTTGACGTCATGGGCAACGTTTTCCTTTCCCTTGCCACGCTGCTTCGCTGGCAGTGCAGCGCGGGGCATGTCATCTTCATCTGCCTCCTCGATCACCTCGATGAAACTCCTGCCCTTCCCTTTACCGGAGGACTTGCTAAGGCTGTGACCAAGAGTCGACCTGCGAACCTCGGTGCCGCTAGCGTCCTCTTCGACCTCTGAGGTTGGTTTTGCACGAGATGAGCGTGTTGAGCGCCGAAGGGCATCAGATGAATCTTGTGCCTTGGCCGTTGATACCGTCGACGTCGTACGATTGCGCTGCGCCGGACGAGGTGGTGGGGCCGGAGGTGCAGGTTGAGAATCATCATCGGAGCGTGACAGGGAAGTCTCAGAAGCAGCGGATCGAAGTTGCTTTGAACCCGCGCGCGATTGGGGTCGGGCTGTTGAGCGCGATGAGGTCGTTCTTGATCTTGCCTTTGGGGCGGCTGGAGCATCCGGGAAGAAAGGACACGAGAGCTTCGACTTTTTGACTCGCTTGCGATGCTCCTCACTATGTGTAATTAGTACTGTACGAGTTGAGTCGACGACCGGAGCGCTTACAGAGGGTTGTCGCCCTCGTCCCAGCCGTTGAGGGAGACATGGCAGTAGAGACACGTCCCTGTGTCATCACCAGGTGTTTGTGGGGTGAATACAAATCCCGCCTTGGCCATCTACAAAAATAAAAAAAATCAGGATAATCAAACCAGAGGCAGGACATGCCTTAGTTGAATTAGCACTGTGCCCTTTGACATGATCATGTGGCCAGGTATCATTCGATCTGAAAGTCGCCAACCGAGCCTTCTCCATTAACTTTCCGTCTGGTTGTCGGCTAGGATCTTTAGAAGCAAAGCTATGAGACTATGATCAGGTTGTAGTAAAACACAAAGTGACAAGGGGATACGCACCTTCCCTTGTGATCTAGGTCGTCGTTTATCCCGCAACGTACGACCGCCCATGCACAGGTGTCTCGACACTTATCCCAATGGATAGCATGTGGATCATCTTGCTCTTCCCAGCCATCGAGACATTTTCCACAAAAGAAGCACTCGACATTGTCACGAGCGTCCCAAGATGGGTTGAAGAAGAAGCCAGCTTCGGTGAGGGATTGGGGAGTTGCGGTGAAGTGAGTAGGGTGGGGCCACTTGAGGGATACAGTACGCTTTGTAGACGAGTGCTTTACGCGCCTAGCCTTTGTGAAAGACTCGAGACGAGAGCTAACGGCCTCCATCTTGAGCTTGAGGTGATGAAGAGTCAGTTCGGGGTTACGGTTCGTTGAGTGACAAGACGCGACAGGTAACGTGACCTCGTCTGATGAGCGATGAGCGGACCACCACCACTACTCACCTACAGTAGAAAGAGGAGAGTGCGAACCCGCCATTCCTCAGATGACTCTGACGATTCACCCAAGCGGTCAAAGGTCTCCTCTTCTGCCCCCGTGTCCTCGTCATCACATCCGGAACACGGCCAGCACAAACAATTATCAGAAGGTACTCGTCCATTACCCCGCTCGTTTGTGAATGAAAAAGCCGCTCAAGTCAATACCTGTACGTGTCATAATGTTATTTTCACTGCTGTACTCAAACACTTTTCATCAGTCAATAATGTTTCCTCGAAAGATTCACAAGGTGTACGTAGTTCGCGAACGCGCAAGAGGGAAAACAGCCCTTCCAGCCATCCGCGGGGCAACTCTACGCGTCAGTATTATTCGAAAGTCTACCGAATTTCTCTAGGCTCAACCTCGCTCAGAAGAGCACTCTAGATCGCCCACTCGTCCGTCCTCGTCATTGATCTCTGCATCCAGCACACTGTCGTCCAGATCCCCGGCGAACCAGACCTCTCGAACACCCGTCAAATCAGCGAGCTCGCTTCCTGGATTGTCCCCTCTTACACCTCTCTCCGCTACTCCGCTGAAGCGAACATCCACACACCCGATGGACCACGCATCCACCCCGACCAAGTCGAAACAGTCGGTTGATCCTCTATCAGAATTGTTTGACTTCTCGCCAAACGGGACACGACGAGGCCATTCTCGCTCTCGGTCGAAGCCCAGCAAACCCATTGTGAAGCGTATGCTTGGTCGAACGCGGACAGAACCATCATTAGTCGATGACCCCTCCGTTGATGCCAGCCTTGGCCCGCTGGCGTCGAGATCATCCAGTGTGTCCGTTGGATTGCCGCTGTCCCCACAGCCGAGCCATGCGGTTGATCTAATGGCTTCGGGTTTAACGGCCTCCCAAATGTTGACTCTCCCCGAGGAGCAGTCGCAATCTTCAGTTCCTGGACCATCCACAGCGTCTATTCAGCGACCTAGCCTTCGTACTTACGCTGGGCGATCGCGTTCCTTCTTAGTCGAACTACCGACAGATAGTAACCCCGACAGCGGGGTTGACGCAGATGATCTAGGCTTTGAGGTCCGCGAATCGTACCAGGATTTGCGTCTACGGTGGGGAGTCGACAAATCAGAGGATGATCCTCACTTTGTGGCGTCTTTGCGTTCATCACCTGAGCCCGGGCCTGAGAGTGGCCGGAAGGGAAAGGCAAAGGCAAAAGATCGCCCCAAAGTCGTGCTTCCGCCGAACATGATGAACGACTTGAAGAGCATCACGGAACTGAGGAGCAAAGGTGAAAGCAGGCGGTTTATGGATGAGGTCGGGTATCTGTTCGAAGGCATGGGTCGGGATGTCGGCGTTGGTGTACGGAGGGGCAGGTGAGCCCACCTTGCGAGTTTGATTTAACATTCGTAACCTGACCACGCAACGTGCAGTGCCCTGGAAATAGTTACCAAACTTTGTGATGCCAATTTTGCCCGCCGCGCAAAGGCAACAGACTTTCGCAGTCGGGCTTGGGACGCATTGCGGGCATCTGGTGCCGGGGACGGTGACAAAGTCCTGGACGCGATCCTTGTGGTGTTTGCAGCACTCGTGGCGCAATCATCAAGCGAAGTGATCGAACTGACGCAAAAGGTGGATTTTGTTTCGGTCCTGTGGGACATACTAGCCACCCTAGGCGAAACCGATCCGTTGGAACTTGTGGGAAGTGGCGCGAATGAGGTGGAGTTGAAAAAGGCTGGAATTGGGAAAACCGAAAAGCTGACTGTGCGCCTTTATTCCTACTAAACCGTCATTCTTCTTCCTGCCCTAACTCCCTCTCCAGTTGGCCACTTTGGTATCTGTTATTGAGAACAAGTCTGGGCTCATGTCGGATGAAGAATGCCCTTCGCTTCATCGACTCCTTTCGCAGGCCCTTGCCTCACTCCCTCCTTCTGTTCACCAACCCAGTCACTTAGAGGTTCTTCACTCGGCCCTCCTAGCGGGGGTATCCCCGCTATTACCTCGACTCTCGGGATATGCATCTGGACTTCCGCTTCTCCCTGACTCCTCCGAGTTTACACGCTTGCCGGGTGCTCCACAATTCGACCATATTGCCAACTGCCTAGAGATCTTAGACTCTTTTCTTTTGGGTCGGTGGGCGACCGTTGAGGAGCAACCGCAACTCTATCATGACGTGATTAATGGAGTTGGTCAGGAAGATCTAGCAGAGCGAGTCATGACGCTCTGTGCCGTCTGTAACATCATCCTTAGAAACAAAGATTTTGAAGATATGATTCAGATAGGTAATACGTTTGGACTCGTCTTCCTTATCTTTGCTCACGTCATCTCATTTCAGCCAACCGCTGTCTTGAGTCTGCGCTTCGCGTGCTGATTAATATCTCTCACGAAAATTCAAGGTGGTGCAAGCTTCTGCTGCGTCAAAATTTCACAATTTTCGTTGTTTCCTCCCTTATTGCGACCTCCCTGCGTGCACCACATGACGCGATGGATGAGTCGGGAGAATTGGGTGCACAGGCGTTCGACAGGCTATGCCTGGCATTGGGGCTTCTCACAAATCTAGTCCAGGTGGATAAAAGGTCCAAAGAATCATGCCATGAGACAAGTGCGCACTGCTCCTTCATGTCCGCCTTTGTGTTCTTTATCTCAAGATTTTTTCAGAGCTCAATCCTTCTTGTCCGGCTCTCCGCCAATGCGCGTTTGGGTGCAACTGCCCCAACGCCGTCAGTGTCCTACAATGCCTTGCGTCTGTTTACGAACAGCATCTTTGTATGGATGATGACGAACCTAGCACATATATCATACGCGGACATCTTGCGGTACTGTTTGGTCTGCTGATGCGCGGTTCCCCCGCCAACCAAGACATAATACTGGACGCGTTGCCGGGTGCTGGTCTTAAGGGACTGATACGACACGCAAGGGAGTTCGTGGGGTTATATGCTGAGTTCATGGCACGGGTGGCTCGTGGGGAAAGGCATGGGGAAGAGGACTTGGAGGACGACTCGCAAGAAAATAATGCTGAGATTCAGGTGAGAGATGACGCCATGCAGGCCGTGACTCAAGATATCATCAGGTTTCTAGAGGGCTTAACGGGTGCATAATGCATGATATCTCGACACTATTATTTATTCTGTTGTCATAGTACTATCTGTAAGACTAATACAACTCTCCGTTCTGTGTCCGTGCACAACGGCTATGAATACTCTCTGCCTTCCTGCAGTTCCGATTGGGCAGCCTTCATGGCAGAGAACAATCCGTGTTGCTCTCCGAGGCCGTATGAGATCGTCATGCGTTGGAAAATGGAAGGTCCCGTGGGTTCATCAAGCTCTAGCTATTTGAGAATGAACGATAAGCCACGGTCTATGGACAGAACCGCGTACCAATGAGACAACGTCATCAAGGAGATGTGCCTGACCAACGGCCATTCCCATAAGACCGGTATGATTTGCATTCACGATGTGGACGTGAAAGTGATCTGGGGTTGGCAGGCGTGTATTCCAAGTCGTGAGGTGGGAAGACGTAACTTACAATAGCTTGGCTGATAATGGATGAAGAGACGCAGCTCTGCGGCCTCTAACCCCCAACGACTCTTGACGACGTTAGCCGCTTCACGTCGGATAGAGCGCAGGAGAGGGAGGTGCGAGCGGTTGAGGTCCCGCAGGCTCTTGATGTTGGGGAGGAGCGTCAAGGCGACGAGGTACAGGGACGAGATGGTTTCGAGATCCCACTTCATGTCTGGCAAGATGAGGAAGCCAAACGGGTCCGCCGAGGGTGGAGAGCGGAAGAGTATCTTCTCGGCTTCCGATCGACCCGAGATGATTTCTTCTATCCTGTAAGAAGATGCTTGAACGCGTGAGCGATGGATGATGGTGCGCGCGCGCGCGCGCGAGCAGTGGAAGATAGGAACCGAACCATTGGGTGCGCGAGGCCGGGAAGGCGTCTATGTATGGCTTTACGATGCGTTCGTACAGCGCGGGCGTTTCGTGCACGACATGGATCTGCTGCTTGGAGTACTGTACTTGGGGAAGCGTTTCACGTCTCGATTTCGGATACGGTTATGGGGATGGGAGTGGGATCACCTTGCGAATGTGCACGTCTGTGGCCGGACAGATGACGTTGATTTTGACGTCTGGTCTGTCCTCAGAATGCCTCAGCCAACCTAGCATCCACGTATACTGGGGGACAGGGGAATCAGCCAGAGCGGGGTAAAAAGGAATAGGAAGAGAACTGACGATGTCGGTGTTCCCAACAAGCTTGGTTGTTGTTATCAGGCCATCGGAGAACGAGGGGAGCGCTGTCCTTTCGATACGGACTATGGCAGTTTTCGCTTGATCATCTTCAGATGAGGGTCTTAAGGTTCCCAGCAAGGCGACGGTGTGAGTAGCAGGGTCTGAATGGGTCGAGGATGTACATGGTTCAGTCGAGCGGGTATGTGTTCAGGGTTGGGAATTCACCCTCGTTCAAGACACGGTCAACCACGAACTGGTCGAGTTGAAAGTCCATGTTGTCACTCCTCATTAGCGCCCCGCGTCATAATTGCGACTTCCACCTCAGCATCGCTCTTGGTCGAGCAGACCTCTAGAAATTCCATTACTCGCAAAATTACGTGCGCTATGCTTGCATAGTCGCTATATCAATCCATTAATTTATCACCGCACAGCGCGGTCGTTGCATGCCCCCTCTTCCATCGCACGATCCGCTAATACAACAAATATGAACTGGTCGACCTCCGTTTATACCGCCCTTTCTTCTGACACGGAGCCATCCGTCGTATTTACCTTCGATTCAGCCAAGTATATTTTTAACGCCGGAGAGAATACCACGCGGGCGATAATGCAGAACAAGAGGGGTTGGAGGAAGGTCAAGTCCTTATTCTTGACGAGGCTCGGAACACAGAGGTCAAGCGGCGTGCCAGGTGTGTTATCAATGTGCGCTATCCAGGTCATTATGGCCCTCTCACCGTCGTCCTCCGTCCAGGCCTTCTCATGTCTGTCGCGGATAGCAGCCCCCGAGTGATGGAGATCGTCGGTCCAAGTGGCCTTTACCACTTTCTTGCTTCGATGCGTTTCTACGTATTTCGGTTCGTCGGGCTTATTTCCCTAACATCCCCTCCCTCCATACTTAATCCAATGTTTGTACCTAGAAACACTTTAGGCCTCAAAGTTTCAGAGATCCCTGACTCGGAGACAGAGCCCCAGGTTGAAGCTATACCCGTCTTCAAAGACGATAACATTACAGTCTTCTCTATCCCCATCGTCCCCACGAGCGCTCGCGAAGATACGTCGCCTGCTGAAAGTGACGCTCTGCCGAATGCCCCAGAGAATATTTTGAAGCGTAAACGCGAGCTTTCTCCAGAGCTGCCGTCGAAGCGACCTTCTCTTCCTTCTACGACCGATGGGTCTCCCACGCTATCGCCGAACCCTCCGCTGCTCGACCGCTCTTTAGACGACGCCCAGTTTGATCCTGCCACTCTAGAGGGAGACGAGGCTGAAGCCTGGCGGCGACTTATCGTTGAGTACATGTTCACTTGGACAGAGCCGCCGCCAAAGTCAAAGCCCCAGCAGCTTCACAAGCCTTCAAACAAAAAAGGCAAACGTGGGCAGAACTCAGTTGATATAGAGATTCCAGAAGCACAACCCTCCCAACTGGAAGCTAATCCTACATCCTTGCCTCAGGTTCCCCACTGGGTTGAGGACGCGGTGAAGAGTCAAGGAAAGCCTCTGAGGCCGGGCATCAAAGGAGCAAACCCCGCAGGGTCATTGAAGTCCTTGCCCACATTCACTCCCCCAGTGCGAGAGGGTTCTGCAGCATATATTGTGGTCGGCCCTCAAGTTCGTGGGAAATTTGACGCCAAGCGTGCGGAGGAGCTTGGATTGTACGGGCCATTGAGGGGAAAGGTGGCGCGGGGGGAAACTGTCACGTTTACTGTGGACGATGGTGTCGGGGGAGTGGTGCAGAGAACAGTCAGGCCGGAGGATTGTGTGGGCGAACATGAGATCACGAAGGTTAGGCTTCCCATTTCAGCGCCGCGCTCAATGTGCTAAAGTTGGTGCGCAAGGCTGTTATTATTCTTGACGTGCCAACACCGGATCACATCGATTCCTTGGTTTCTGCCTTCGACACCCCGGCTTATTCACCCTTCAGAATGAAACAGCCTGCAAGTCGAAAGGACTGCGCTGTCCATGTCATTTATCATTTCCTTGGTTCCAATGTATTGGAGGATGAACGATACAAGTCCCTCATGAATGGCTTCTCGGATGAGACACATCACCTTATCAGCTCCCCAGATCATAATTCCAATCCCTTGACATTTACAAGTGCGGGGCTGAGCCAGCTCAGGTTAAACCAGTTAGACCCGGAAATGTTCCCACTTCTTCACTATAGCACTGACTCCCGAAAGGGCTTTTCCTGTGCGTTTGCTTTCGTCTCACATTCGCATGTCTCGCTGAATCAGATTCACTGCGTTAGCAGTCACCCAGCTCCCACCCCAGAGTTCATATCTGCAACCCAACAGTCATATCGATATCCGCCCGCCAAGACATGTTATAATCGATCCTATTTTAAGAGAGAGGGACAGGTTTCACCTCGCGATGGCTGCGGGGACGCCACCCGAGCTTTCACTAGCTACAAAAGAGGCATTTATGAAAGCGAAACGTATTGTAAATACTCGTCTGGAAAAGCTGGATGGTGGCGTGCCAAATGCTGGGGACGAACTCGTGGTGATTCCGCTCGGGACTAACAGTGCTATAAGCAGCCGGTACCGTAACGGTAATTAATCCGGTCATTGCTAGCCTTCAGCAGTTGATCTCTAGACAGTATCCGGTCAACTGGTCCAAATCCCAGATTGGGGCAACCTCCTACTCGACGCTGGCGAGGGAACATGGGGTCAGATGGCAAGATACTTTGGAACGGACCCTGGTCGACCTTCAAATGTTTGGCAGGCCTTGCGTGAGCTGAAGTGCATCTTCATTAGCCATGCCCATGCGGATCATCATGTCGGACTTGCGAAGATACTAGCAATGCGGAAGCAGGTACTTTATTACTATACTTTTGTGACGAGTCGGCATCTGATAAACACAACAGCTCGACCCTCCGCCCACAGAACCCCTGTACCTTGTATCAATTTTGCCGGTCCACCTGTACCTGCGTGAGCTCGCACACTTGGAAGACCTTGGCTTATCGGACTCTATGCACGCAACAAACGGGGTCATACCGATTCTAAGTGACGTGCTGAATTCCAGAGGGAGATATCAAACTGCAGAGACTGGATGGAAAGGTCTTGACCAGTAGGCCTTCACCTTCAACTTTTTATATACTCGTGGGCTTTGCCAATCTAAGCACGGTTCTGGGCAGTTCGCGGAAGGCAGCTCAGATGATGTGCCATGCATTAGGACTCCGCAGGTTGAACACGGTCGACGTCCTTCATCGTACAAGAGCATTCGGTCTTGTTTTAACGCATCAGGACGGCTGGCGGCTAGTGTAGGTTATCGTTCCAGGTCTTGGTGTTCGAGATTCACAGCGAAGAACAGGTATTCCGGAGACACCATGCCGTCAGAGACACTTGCGCAAGCTGGTGAAGGTGCAACATTGTTAATCCATGAGGCAACTATGGGCGATGACCAGGAAGAGATGGCCCGCGCGAAGGCGCATAGTACCATCAGTCAAGCAATTGGTGTGGCAAAACAGTGAGTATATAGCCACTCGACTGTTGCTTTGCTAACGAACGGTTGCAGAATGCGGGCACAGAACGTCCTTCTGACCCATTTTTCCTCTCGTTATCCCACTATGCCGCGATACTTCGCCTCCTCTCCCAAAGGAGATGACCCCGATCACCGACCCACGATAGCTTTAGCTATGGATCACGCATGTATACGTGTAGGCGACCTGTGGAAGATGGAGACGTACTTTCCAGCCATCCAACAAAGTTTCAGGGATATCGCGGATGAAGGAGATGAGGAGGAAGAGGCCATGCTTATTCAGGCTAGCTGGACAGAAAGTTAGATAAATGAAATTTAAATTCAAAAATATTATGACCACCGCAGGGGTCGAACCTGCAATCTCCTGATTCGTAGTCAGACGCGATGCCATTTCGCCAGGCGGCCTCGAATGGAGGTGATCAAACGAATACTATGATGTTACGCCGCAGGCCCCTGAATACGAACACGCCTCTTTTTTGGTCTCCACCATGGCATCTGCGTCAACTCGAAATCAAAATGGCGGAGAGCCGTCTATGCTCGTTTGTCCGGCTTCACGTTGTCCACTACCTGTCTGGAACCGGACGTTCTCCAGTGCAGATGCGCTGCTGGAGCATGCCCGACAGACGAGGAATTTCCATCCCATATGCACAACATGCCTCAGGGTTTTTAAAGACACCGCAGCTCTGGACCAAGTGCGCGTTTTTTCTTTTCTCATTCGTACCCAGCGCAAATCAGACTTTCATTGTAGCACGTAGAGGCAAAACATGTCGTCATGTGTCAACCGTGTAATAGAAAGTATAAGTCACAGTCCGCCCTTGACCAACACTGGCGCGCTTCGTCTGTGCATCCCAACTGCCCTGTTTGTGATGCAGGATCCGCAGACACGAGTGCCCTCGCTGTGGTGAGGACCGATCTACCGCCGTCTGTGTCCATCCTTCGGATCTCCTCACAAATAATGTCAGCACATTGCCAATGCCCATCCGAAAGTGCGCTGTTGCGGCACGCTTTTGGATGAGAGCGATCTGGACATGCACTATCTCAACTCGCGCAACCATCCTGCGTGCGACAAGTGCAAAGTCGGTTTTCCAACAGAGCAGGAATATACCGAGGTGCGGGACGTGTCAGCGATTTTTGGAACGTTCTGAACTGCTTACGATGATCGTTCACCCAATGTAGCACAATTCTGGACTCCACGCCGAGTTGCAATGTAGAATTTGCACGGAGCAGTTTCCGTCCACAGAGGCATTAAAGGTCCATACGTCAGACCCGACGAACCACCGCCGGTGCGAGTTCTGCAGTGCGCAGTTTAAGGACACATCCGCACTGGTGGAGGTACATTCCCCTTTGTGCATAGCGAATGAGGATCCAACACCACTAAATTAACTTCTCAGCATTTTACCGAAACACATCTTCAGATCCAAGAGTCGAGCGACTCCACGATGGTGAGCCTCCCTTCTCCTAACTAGCAAGCGCTAGTACAATGCCAAAGATACCACCTCCAGGACGTGTCCTCCATGACCCCCTCGCCCAGTCCCCCAATAAATCAATCATACGTCCATCCTATTTGGGGCGGAGCTGCCTCTGCCGTCGTTGGCGCTGAACGCACGACGACAAGCCGTCCCGAGCCTCCAAGCCGTGCTAGCACCAGCTTGAGCACGAGTATCTCCGATATTGCATCGGAACTATGCTATTCTCCTCCAAGCACGGGCACCTTTACGCCATCGCCACCCAGCCTCAGCGCCAGCTCCTTGAATACCTTCCACACACGACGTCCAAACAACTTGTCTGTGCGATCTCCCCAGTCAGATCGCCCTTCAGCCCAGTTCCCTACCGATACCACTTTCCCTGCCTACGCATTTGGGGCAGTCGGCCTGCCCTCAGTGGCGGCGCACCCGCCCCCGACAGTCCCCACCTCGTCGTACTCATTATCACCGTCCCCTCCCCTCCCAGTCCAACCACCACCTGCTGGACCTGCGACCCCCGTCCGCAGGAGCGCGCACAGCCGCTCTCGATTGCAATCGCACTCGCAAGCGGAGCCGCAGCCGCAATCCCAGTCACATGCCTCGGAGCCCAAGCCGCCGTCTTCGTCTCGATCCAAGTTGTCAGTCGCCGAGACGCCCTCGGGCGATCTCGCAAACTTCCAGCTTCTCAACGGCTCTCCCCTGCAGTCCGTCATCGACTTTGATACGCCGACGCCCTCTCCGCGCACACCGAGCATTCCCGGCGTGTCCCCTGCCGATGCGCAGGCCTTTGCGCTCGCTGCTCATGGTGAGAACCCTTTGTCACTCATCGCAGACCGCAGAGTCTTGCCACGCTCAAGCATCTCTCCCTCCGTCGCGCGAGCACAGAGGGCCATAGCTAAGTCGGGCGCTTTTCACTCACCCTTCTACTGTCGCGTATGTCAAACGGACCCCTGCCGTGAGATTACGGTGACCGCATGTGGGCACTTGTTCTGCAACGCGTGTATCGTGGAGGAAGTGCGCGAGAACGCGCGCTGTCCGGTGTGCAACGCTGCAGTGCTACTGTTTGCACTGCTCAAATTAGATATCTCGTCGTAGAACTCGCGCCTTTGTTGGTAGGCATTTGTTAGACGTGTTAGCGCGTCAACCGGTGTCAATTGCTCGTGCGGGTGTAATGGTACATAAATGTACGACACATGGCAAGAAAAAAAATACCCTTTTTTATCAAATAGTGACGGTGACAGAAGAGATAATCGCTGCTGCTGCAAACAAGGATGACCTGGCAGTGATCCGAGATTATGACGGCCAATCCTAAGCCTCAATCAAGCCCCTGGTCGACCGCGTTCTAGTCTCATCGTGTACCTTGCACCGAGTGTTTCCTCGTCCAGAGCCAGAGAATGCAGGCCATGGCGCTCTCGATGAACTACACAGTAATCAATCGCGGGCCTCGATTCCACTGTGGAACACTTTGGAGGGCATGGACGGAAGGGTTGGTGCTCAACGACGTTTCGAATCAGTATTGGGGGTACGAACGGAGCATTGAGGTCCATTAGTGCAGTGACGTCCCTTTGGAGCTTGCATTGGCCTGATACTTGAAGTGGGGGAAGTGTGCTCGTCATGGCCCTCCCTCTTTGAGGTAGCACAGGGAACAGAGTTGCATGATGATGCCAGTTTCTCACGACTTTGGCCGGACCTCAGCTTTGGAACGCTATTGACTACGCCCCTGTGAGATCCAGCCCGGGGTAAGATCACACAACAACAGAATCTGCGGTTCATCGAGCATTCTTTGATTTCAAACTGGGTCCTGTAATGTACAGGGAAGTGACCACCGGATCTGCATTGAGGGTCGGAGGTGTCCCTACTCACTCCGTATCTACCGCACATCAGACATCTGCCCAACCCCCTTCGTCGAGCTTGTATGAAGCTTCGGACTCAGGTTTTTCTGGGCTATCGACGAGCTTCGCGACACGTTCCTCAGCGCGACCTAATTCATATGTTCAACTTTCTCAGTGTCGAAGAAGACAACGACAATGATGTCAAAAAATGGGGAGGATCCTCCGACTCAGTGACGTAAATCGACGCGACATACCTTTGCGTAAAAATATTCTTGTCGCTGACGCGTGTGACAGAATGTGGCCTCCGATAGGTTTCAACGCGCCCCCGGCAACAAACGTCATGGTTGCGCCAGGATCAGCTGCCCGGGTGTGGTGGTGGTGAATTGTGAGTACTAAGCAGCAGGCATGATACTGACATTGGACTTGGTTGGTAATGAGAATAGCAACCTTTGGGAACCAATCGTGAGTTAATGTTAACCGCCGTTCAGAGTATATGACTTGCATTGAATTCCTCGGAAATTTTAGACAGTTTGGAAAGCATCTGTGCAAGCCATCGTGCGTGTGAGTAACTGTAGTGCACCTACAACTGAACTGTGGCACCTGAGCAAGCTGCGGAGGTGGTAGTAAGTACGGCAAGGTGAAAATAAATAAATAAATATTCAAAATCTACGACCTTCTGTTGTCTCTCACTGAGTTCACCACGGCCGGAGAAATCAACGCGGAACAAGGCCATGATACTGTCAACAATCTTTCGACGCAACGACGATAAGAGCAGAGTGTGTTGGAGTCATCATCGTTCTCACAAGTAACCTAAAGTCTTTGTCTTCCGCGAACCGTTGGGAGCACTCATTGATGAGTTCCATCTGTGGGAAGGGTGATTCGACGTCAGTCTCTGATAAAGTGCATCGAATTAACCTGCACCTGGTGTTCACTATTAAACGCGCGAGCTATTTTTCTTCTTCTTAGGATCACGGAGTAAATACGGAGGGAGACATACCGTAGAGAACGTTCTCGAGGGCCATGTCCCCGTTCACACCAAATCTGTCTGCGATGGATTTGATGCGATCTGGTCGGAAAGTGCCTGCAACAACTCAACGTCTAGAATGCCAATGTGTGTGACGAAACACTCATCAACGAACCTTCAGTGTCTATATATGCTACCTGCGCAAATATCATCGTGACGAACAAAGACTTGAATGCCTAGTGAGCGCACCTTTCCCGCAGCACCACCGAGGTCAGGGGGTAACTGCGCCACGACACTCATTGTATGTGCAAGTTGGGTCTTTCCCGTGCGGTATTCTCCATATACTACATGAAGGAAATATTACAAAAGAAGTCGCCATAGATTAAGTTGCTCTTTCCTTCGGTGATGGATTGAGATATGACCCCCCCTGTAAAAGTGAGGTTCGGTCTCGAGCACCTGGTCATCCTAGGACCCACCTCCCAGTATGGCGTCGACACCTTTACTCCCTGTGCTGATTATGAGGACCCTTTTGCGCCTTTCTTGCAGCTCAAGACCTGTTGCGAAGGAGGATCCCTAATTTTCGATCTATTATGGGAATTAAATGAGAAACGGGGGAAAAGACCCACGATTATTTTGTGCGCCGCTTCCTGTGAATGTATCAGGAGTGCGGGCGCGCATATATGCTACAAAATCTTACTTTGATCTTCTCCACCTTGGCTTCGGACATGCCCTGACGCGACCCGCTATTGTGTGAGCAATTCCTCCCGTCGTCACTAGGTAGATGCTCACTTTAATTTTTAGCATTTGTTTCCTGGTAGTCATGTTGACACCAGAAACAGTGTTAATAGCAGCCGCCTCAGAGTTTCGCTAATACGTCATCATTCGGTCGCCACTAAATTAAACCATACTTTGAGTTTTAAAATGTCCTGCATGTTGATTCCCTAGGGGAGGTTGTATCAGAGGTCTCGCTGAAGATCCATATAGACGAACATGCTGTTGGAGTTCATCCACAGAGTCGAAAAATGGTGCCTAATACGGGTAAGATTTCCAGGGGTGTTTCAGAAAAACTTGCATGAACCAGGACGAACCTCGTCTACTTCGTCGGCCGGGCTCTCCGGTCGGGACGGGGGAGGGGGAGCTGCTGACGAGGCGGCGCGTGCCATCGCTTGAAAGTTCTAAATAAATTCGATCTGTTCAAAGAGAAGAAGCCTCTCAGCCCTTAGGGTGGTAATGGAAGGAAGTAGGAATAGCGGGATCGTGACACTTTTTATCGAGCATGGACATCGCGACGTGATCACGTGCGGGTCGCAGATGGAGGAAATCCAGAGAATTTAATAGTCTAAGTTATCTTCCCAATGCCATTAGGTAGAACAGTGTTTAATAAATAGCTAGCAGAACAATAAGGTACCTTCACATGTAGATAAAACAGTTATACTCGCCTCCTCGAGGCTCTGTCCACATCCACAAGCATGTCTATAACGCGATCCCTGGCTTCTTCGAGCTCCGAACCATCGCTGTAGAACACTTCTCCATCTAGAGCGACCCTGAGCGCTGCGCGAAGCCCAACATTTCGACGCGATGGCGATGGCGGGGGGGAAAGTACAACGGGCATGCCCATGGAACCGGGCAGCCCGGATGGAAAGAGCCCACGGTACAGGACGATCGCCCCCAGGAGCATACGCGCACCGTGTTCGTCCTCCTCGACATCCGAGTCATCGGAGGGCTGAGTCTCTTCATACCGGACAAAAATTCCCGAGCAGATGCGCTCGAGCAGGTCAACTAGTTCCGCGCTGGGCCCACCCATGGAACGCCCTGCGTCAACGACTGCGTGCCGTTCCTCCTCTTCACGGGCGTCCTTTTCGGCGTCGTAGACCTCGGCGTCGCCAAGCTGTGCATCCGTGCCAAACACTGCACGGACAAAAGTCCGTCCAGCGAGGTTTGCAACAGCTCTGCGTACATGGCGCACGGCAAGCGAGCCGAGGGGGCTGAGACGAATATCACTTGCCTCGGCAAGGTCGACGTAGGCCTCCTCCACAGTCATCGCACTAATAACTGCGCGCTCGAAAGGCCTCACAACCCGTGCATGAATTGCTCGCGTCCACAATGTCGCAGCCCGGGCGCGCCAAATAGGAAAGACCAAGAGGGCGAGCGTGCATAAGTCACTCGGCGAGGTGGAAAAGGCAGGGGTATGAGAGACCATGCCCCAGTATGCCTGAGCACGGCGACTGAATGATGTGGTACCTAAACTTGAAGTCAGGAACGCCTGGTATGGCGAGTAAGAGTAACAGGACATACGGTCAAACACTGCTAGCTCGGCTAATCTTACCCATGCGCGTTGTTCCAGCTGCTTGTGCTCAAGTGTCTGGGTCTTTCGTCCGCGGGTCGGCGTCGCAAAGCTCAACAATAGCCCCAAAAAACCGGGGTACACACCAAGAGCCGTGAGGAGACACGCGGCTTCGTTCGGTGTACCACGCTGTGCCTGGTCAAGAGCATTGATAAGGGCAGCTCGCCTGGCCGCATCCGTGTGCGGGAACTTTGGTGACAATGAAAGAGAACGAAGGCGAGGGAAGTCCTTGGGAAGGAAAGGTAGCAAGATAGAGAAGAAGACGAGGCCGGAGACGACAAGATGGAAGGCTTGCAATAATTCTCTCCAACCAAAAGTGGATGTAGAGACCGCCGGTGATATGATAGTACCCGAGTCGGCGAGAACGACGCCAGAGTGGGTGAGCTGAGGACGGGAGTACAAAGCGAGCGGCGAATCGAAGAACGACAAGAAGGCAAAAACGGCGAGGAGATACTGTGTCGGCTGCGCCGGGACGGGAGACGTGACCGTTTCCTGGGGTTGCGATTTCTGTTGAACCGGCTCGCCCTCTGCGATCGGTTGTACCTTTCTTGGTCGGCCGCGCTTACGCTTCTCGGGCACAATGCCGGGACTTGTCTCCTTGGGCTTTGCATCCTTTGTAGGCTTCTTGGGCACACATTTGATGCGCTTCTTTGGGTGCAAGTTGACGTCGTCATCGTCGCTCTCCCCATCGTCAGCGCCGTCATCGTCAGACACGTCTGAAGTGGCTTCATCGCGTTCCGGCCCACCAAAGCGAGACACCCATTCGCGTTCCCACTCGCGGAGAAGTGCAGGACCACCGACGAGACCAGAGATAAGAGAACGCAGACCAGCCTGTTCACGTTTGAGACGATTTTCACGGCGTTTCAAAACACTGCACGGAATATGAGTGAAGCAAGCCAGTCGAAAAACGACGGAGTCTTACTGTATGTACTCAGCAGCTTTCCCGAGGACATTGGCCTTACTAACCTTGCGCGCGACCTTGACACCATCTACGAATCCGCGCTCGTCGACTACATCGTTCCACGAAAGTTTCTCTGGTTTGGCCTCTAATTGAGTTTCCGTGGCGCCTTGATCTTTTTTGGCCCTCTCTTTGTTCTCGAGCACTCGAAGGGCAGGAACGGCGTCCTTCAGGGATTGGATACGTGCGTTGAGATTAGTGCGATACCGTCGTTCGATAGTCGTATGGCTCGTTTTGGGGCGACCAATAACAGCAACTGTCCCACCGAAGGCCGGATCTAACGAGGGGGTAGGCTCGGCGGCTGGGGATTTACGTTTGGCGCCTGTGCTCGTCGCAGGAGAAGGACGCTGAAGGCGCGGAATTGGTAGTTTTTGAGCATCTGATTGGTAGCTTGTTAGAAAGCTATGGAAATATAAATTGTTATATCCATACTGGAGAAGGTTAAGTGCGCAGCTTGGCCTTGCACAGGAACAGCGAGTGTGACACCGGCGGCTTGACGGACGGATTGCGCAAGCTCGTCGACAGGATCATTCACAGTGGAAGTTACGGGAGCATGAGTAGTCGAAGAAAGGTTGAGGGAAGGAACTGCGGGAGAAGGGACGGAAGCTGCGATACTTGAGGCAGTGGGGTCTATGACGGGAGATAGGGAGGCGCCGGATGAAGAGGAGGAAGTAATGCTCATTCGGCGAGGGGTGAGACTCTGAGAGAGCATGGACTGTTGTTGGGGCGGGAAAGAGGATAAGTCCGGGGTGGCAAACATCTTCGGGTCAAAGTGCAACGCAGTGGGGTCGACGGCGAGAGAAGGATCAAAATCGAGATCCATGTCGAAGGGAATGCTTAGAGAAAAGTCAAGCGTAGGAGGTTCGAATTTCAAGTTTGTGGGCTGGAGAGTATGTTCGTTGTCCCAAAGATTTGAGAACTGAGACCAGTCGGGAGGACTGTCGGCCTGAGACGAGGCAGAATCTGTTGAAGAGGGAGGGGAGGTATCATTGAGAAGAGAGAGATGATCGAAAACAGTAGAATCCATCATGTTGGGAATGTCGAACTGTTCATCTGGGAGCATCGAGGGCAATTTGTAGTGCTCGTGGTGGTGGTGGTCGTACCACACTTGTGAGGTTACATCAGACCACTTTTGTAATTATTCACTTCCCACGTGATCACACGTAGACACGACCTGTTGCAAATACATACTCGGGCACGGGCAACAGAATAAAAGGGCAGAGCAGAGGGATAGACGGGAGACAGGAAACGGGAGGAAGGTGTCTGCTGTACTCTTCCCCCGAGTCGCTGGATGGGACACATGGACGACCTGGGATTGTCCCAGGTCCCAGACAGTTCCCAGACCTGGGGTACTTGGGTCTTAGCCCAAGGTCGAAATAAGATTCGTTACGCCCTCCCAAACGACTCTTAAGTCCTGTCTTGTGCGCGTGTCCGGTTGGCCATTTCTAGGCTTTGTGCCAGACGAGAGAACCAACTTGAACCATACAGCGGACTTTAAAGGCATCCTCATTATATAGCTTGTCGCGTCGTTCACCCTCCCCTTTCCCCGCCTCTCTCTTCCCCTCTTGATATCCCTCTCCTTCTGTATCCTTCAGACAATGTCTGACGTTGAAGAGAAAAAATCTGGCTATCGCCTGGAATATGCAAAGAATAATCGGGCAAAGTGCAAGGGTAGGTTTGCTCCACGCCTCTACTGCGTTATCTATCGCCCTTCTCATCGTGATGCGTACGCGTTCTATCACTCCCCAGGTCCGAAACCTTGTAGCGGTTAGCTCCCCCTCCATACCTAACATCCAGAACATCGTTCTCACATTGCCCCGATTGTTAGGCACGGTGCTTGAGAAGGGCACCCTCAAGCTTGGCTCCGTGGTTGATTTTAGGGGCCACACGTCCTTGTACGTCAACATCCGTGTTGCTATACGTTCATGCATGCTCACATCATTTTCCTGTGATTTATCTTCTGCCTCTCAATGATGCGTTCTTTATTGGCCGCCTGTACTGAAGTTCTTGGCGTCACTGGGGCTGTACAACTACGACCATCATAAATAACATGAAGAAGTCTTTCCCCGAAGCGGATGAGCTTGACGGTTTTGACGATCTCCAGCCCGAAGACCAGGATAAAATCCGCAAGGCATGGGATGACGGCCACGTCGCAGATGAAGACGTTCCCGAGACGGCACGCAAACCTGATGCCGTTGAAGATGCAAATGAAGAGGTCAAACCTAAGAAGAAACGTGCTCCCGCAAAGAAAGATGGTGAAGGTGATGTGCCGAAGCCTAAGAAGGCCCGCGCATCCAAGAAAGCAAGTTGCTATTGTCTCACTTTTCGCCTTGGGATGCTGACCTTCCTGCTATTCACAGAAGTCAGATGAAGGCGACGTACCAGTGGACGACGATGAAGAAAAGGAAGAACCAAAGAAAGCACCTGCGCCAAAGCCTCGTCCGAAGGTAAACACGTTACGTTCCGGCCTGTACAGCCCGTGCTGACACCGGTATCTCTAGAAAGCCAAAGATGAAGACAAACAATTAAACGGAAAAGAGGGTGAAGAAAAAACAGAAAAGAAGGCTGGACCGCCCAAAAAAGCTCCTGCTGCAAAAAAGGTCGCTGAGAAGAAGGCTCCCGCCAAGAAGCGCGCTTCGAAAAAGGTCCTTTTTCTTTTCCTCGCGAGTTTCTCCTCGATATTTTACATTCTTCACAGGATGCAGAAGAGTCTAGCGAGGACTTTGCCGACGAGCTTAATGATGTCTCTGCTGTTGAGGAAGATGAACCATCAGAGGCTGAAAATAAGAAACGAAAGGTATGTTCTACGTCCCAGATGTCGCCGTGAAATATCAAACATTGGTGATTAGCGTCCTGTGACGAAGGCTACCGCCACAAAGCCCCCGTCGAAGAAAACGAAACCGGCTTCTAGTCGTGCCAAAAAGGTCAAGCCAAATGATGGGGGAGAGGAGGAAGACTGATTTTCTGACCTTTACATAATGTTTCCGGCCGTTATGTTACTGGTAATGTTGTTCGCCTTCCCAATTGTTTTCCGCGGTGCTATCTTCTCTTATACGCATGTTGCTCGTGTACCGTGATTGATAATACCATGTGTTGATATTCTGTCTTGAAAGCGCTTCTCCACGTACGCATACGGATATGCACACAGTTCGCGCGATGTTATTATCATTGTTATATATATTACAAGTACTGAATGAGCACTGATTTCTACAACTATTTATTTGCAAAGATACAAATCATTATGCCAATTGGCAAATGGTAAGCTTGATATTGACTCATGGACAACATATGCAGAATGCGTATCCTTCATTTGGTGGAACTTTACGTCGTGGGGATCGGGTTCGGAGTGGGAGACACGCCTGTACGAGGAGTAAGTAGAATGACAGGAGGTGCATCACTCGTGTTTCCGCCTAGATTGTTAACACTGCCAGGGGCCGGGCTGGGAACGGAAGGGGAAGGGGAAGGGGAAGGGGAAGAACTCTGGCCGTTCACTGAGAGGAAAGAGATCAATGAAAATGCTTGCTCGGGGGAGAGTGTTATTGTGGTGGGCGGAAGGGTCAGTGTAGGTTGCGAGGTCGCGATGGGAGTTGAGGTAACAACCTGGCCTGGAAGGATCCCTTGGTCACTGCAGTTTGGTTGACCGCTAACCCCTTGGGTGGTGTCGTTTCCACCATCTCCGGGAGTGGTGTTATTGAGAAAGGGGAACGGGGTGTCGCCGAGCGATGTACAGTTATTCGCAATGTTAGTTTGGATTCCGGTGGCAGCGATAATCGAGGCAGCGTTGTTCGGGCTTGTACACGCTATGAACTGCCCATTCATCGGTTTAGAGGATTACAGAGACAGAGATGGGGAAGACACGTACAGCGCCATTTGTCCGGACGCTGGGAAGCGCAAAGCATTGTTTGCTAGGTGAGCATGGGAGTGTCTGCCACGTGCCATTGACACATGTCGCTGACTGTTGCTCAACGCACGCAGTCTCCCCCGCTGTCACATCACTCAATTAGCGTTGTAGGAGAGAGAAGCAACCGCGCACAACACGTACAGATACAAGGACTGCCCTTCTGCAGGCTCTGAAATTGGCAGTTGAGGACCAAAGCCTGCTGGCCATTCAAAAGAAGAGTGGCAGCATCAAGGGCAACGGGGCCAGCCGAAGCCAGAGATGCTGAGAGAAGGCCAAGGAGTGCGAAGATCAAGGGTGGGGCCATCGAGGAGATCGACGAATAATATCGACAACCAGGTCGTTTCTTTGAGGATTTGGAGCGCCGGGCTCGAGAGAGGGTCGCAAAGTGGGAGGAAGTGAGAGAAAAGTGACATGTGTCAAAATATATAGTGGGGCCGAATACAACGAGGTCCAGTCACATTACTACTAAGACAAAGGAGGAGAACAAAAGTTTTTGCCATGATTGCCGCGTGGGAAAGCGACCGAGGCAGCCGAGTGAACCCTCTGTACCCACATCAACATACAACATCGAGCCAAAGCTCTGACATCCCAGCATGGTGAGTATCCCTCCGTTTTGAAATCGGTTCTTTGCGTGTCTATGGATAAGTTTGAGTGTTTTATATTTTGCGTATATCTGAGATGTGGGATGGATGGCCCACCCCACCATTGGATGTTCCCAGATCATAACACAATAACTGATTATGCACCACTCTACAGACCAAGAAAAGGAGAAATGGTGGCCGCAACAAGAAGGGCCGTGGACACGTCACCTTCCTCCGCTGCTCGAACTGCTCGCGTGCAGTCCCAAAGGATAAAGCTATTAAACGTTTCACTGTGAGGAACATGGTTGAGAGCGCTGCGGTGCGGGATATCAGCGAGGCTTCTGTTTACCCTGGTGCGCTACCTCTTCTTGGTTTGAGTTTCTTCTCTACGTAGATGTTGACTTGTTTCAATTTTTGCCGTGCAGAATATGTTATCCCGAAGCTCTACATCAAAATTGCCTACTGTGTGTCTTGTGCCATCCACTCGCACGGTGCGCTGGCCTTTTTTAAAATCTCTGGCTTGCGTTATTTGAACCTTTCTATGTCCTTGTAGTTGTCCGGGTTCGTTCACGCGAAGGTCGCCGCAACCGCGCGCCGCCACCTCGCATTCGATGGAAGGACGGGAAGAAGGTTAATCCTGTAGTCGCTGCTGCGGAAGAGGCCAAAGCTAAGGCGGGAACGTAACGTATCGTATCGCTGTTTGTGTTGTATCAGTCATTGTGCACGCAATCTTTGCATTTTTCTTTTTTTCACTGCAAACGCATTACGCGATTGCTTGTCACTCATAGTGAACTGTTTGTGTGTTTATGATATGGTGGCAGGCAAGAATGTTTCTTACACCACTATCTAGAAGACCGTCATCATGCCAAATGGCACAGTAGTGCTGCTAGCGAAAGCGAAGAATATGTTTTATGCCACTTTCAAATGTCCCCATCCCTGTGAGAAAGGCAGAGAAGGTGTGATAAGGTGTTGGCATTCAAAAAGGATAAAAGTTGACGACGCCCGATAATTTCATTATTCTCGGATGATGCCGACTCGTCCGATTCCGACGGTCCGAGATTAAATATGACGACTGCGCTCTGCCAGTGCACTTCTCGCACTCTCAATCGTCATCGATGCCAAAGCTAGCAAACCCTCTTCCTCAAGCCCTTCCTAAAGAGTGCGAAAAGGCGGCAAAGATCTGTGCGTATTTCCACTTACTTTTTGTCTTTCGGTCTGTAACGCCTTTTCAGTCAAGAGCTTTGTCGATAGCGCCAACAATGGCCTCGATGGCGTTCGTACGATTACTGCACGATGATCCCCTCGGCTCACCTTCACTGATTAGGTCATCCCTCGCTCTATCCTCGAGCGCGCAAGTGGCTTTGCTATCTTCACCATCATCAAAGCGGGCTTCCTCTTCTCCGCACGCGGTGGAAGCGGAATTGTGATTGCCCGTTTGGAGAATGGATGTGAGCCCCATTTTGGCCATCCGCCTTTCCGACGGATGACTGACCCACTATCTCTAGCGTGGTCCGCACCAAGTGCCATCGGCCTTGCAGGCGTCGGTGTGGGTGGCCAGGCTGGTGCAGAAATGACCGACTTTCTGGTTGTGCTCAATTCCCGCTCAGTCAGTCCTTCCACCCCTAAACCCTACTGCCCGATGCTGACTAATCTGACTCTATCGCATGGTCGTAGGCTGTTGTGAGTGTCGTCATACCCGTGAATCATGCCCGGAACACTTATTGTGCTTACTAGCGGTCATTCATGGCTGCTGGCTCCCTGACTCTCGGCGGTAACATGAGTGTCGCCGTCGGTCCTCTGGGCCGTAACGGGGAGGCCTCAGGCGCTCTCAGCACGAAAGGCAAAGTTGCCGCGATGTTCGTGGACGCTGTCACTCTCATCCTTAGCCTTCATCCGACCTCCTTTCAGGTACAGCTATTCAAAAACGCGCGGCCTCTTTGGTGGTGTTTCGGTTGAGGGCTCCGTAATCGTTGAGCGACAGGATGCGAATGCACACGCATATCGCTCCAACGTTAGTGCTAAGCAAATCCTTAGTGGCAATATCACACCACCGGACTGGGCACAGACGCTCACCCGCACACTTGAGGCATGTACGTCCGCACCTGGTGGACGTGCATGGGTGGCAGACGAGCGGTCGTCACAGAACTCGTCTTATGCATTTGGTGGAATTGCGAGTGCAAACGGTGAAGTCCCACAAGTGCTGCGCAAGCAGCAACGTAAATCATCCAATACCCCCACCTTTCCTCCGGATTCGTGGGGCGCACGCAAGAATTCGGGCAGCTATTTCGGACCTCCTGCAGAGGAGGCTGTTTCGGGTTCATCTTGGGATTATGATAGGGCACCCCAAATCGACAACCCTCACCCTTTCGAAACCCGTTTTGAAAGCGACTTTGTTCCCGCTGTACGTTTGCGTGCGCAACATGCTCCCGGTCAGTCACTCGACTCGTCCGTGGGAACTAGTTCTCGTACACCACTGCACTCCCGATCGTCGAGCAGCGCTGCAAGCGCCATAAATCCATTTTACACACAAGCAGAGCGTGAGAGCGATGGCTATGATGTGACCTCGCCCTTTGGACCGACGCTCGAAGACGAAGATAACCCGTTCGGACCAGGATCTCGGGTTGTGGATGCCGCAGTCGCACGGTACCGTGAAGCTGAGCGCGATCGTGCGCTCAGTAGGCCACTTGCACAAGGGGAGGGGGTCGGTCGTGCGATCGCACTATTCGATTTTCGTGCTGTTGAGCCGGGAGATCTGTCTTTCTTGAAAGGTCAGGTCATCACCATTACGGAAAAGAGTGACTCGACGGATACTTGGTGAGCCCTCGCTCTGCGTCTTAGCCGTCAGGGGTGCTACGTGCTGACCTTGCTTGTCCTAGGTGGAAGGGTAAGCTTGATGGGAAAGAGGGTTCTTTTCCTGCCAACTTTGTAGAGGTTGTATGACGTGTCCCTGTGTTGTGTATACTATACCACGTTAGTGTGAGAGATTACATAATCCATTTATCCTCTTCGCGCTCAACCGCAATGTCCTCCAAACGAAAATGGGACCAGGCTGCACCGGAGGAGACAAGGGAAGACCCTGGATCCCCTTCGAAGATTGCTAAAGTAGACGAAAGCAAGAACGCTTCTACCGCCGCTGCCGCAGCAGCGGCCATTGCGGCTAAAATCGCTGCACAGTACAGCAGCGCTGGGGCTGGAGGAGGGAATGGACTGCTCGGACCCAAGGACATTCATGACGGAGAGTTTACCCAAGACATCGACATCAACGATGTGAGAAATCGGTATATGTTAACCAAGGGTTCTACCCAACAACAGGTGCGTCGTCACACCCTTTCATTACGGCGGATATATCCCTCACAAACATTCGTGTCTATTTTCTGTCAGATACACGATGAAACAGGTGCCTCTGTCAGCACAAAAGGCATATGGTACCCCGATCGTGCGAGGGCTACCGAGAGAGACCCTCCGTTGTACCTACATATATCTGCCAACACGAGGGAAATATTGCAAACGGCCATTGACAAAGTCAACGAGCTCATTGCGGTCGATATGGGCTCTCTTGTCGAGGATAAGGGAAAGCGCGAAAAGGTAGCGTTCCTTTCTGCTCGATAGCAAGCTGTCTGCGCTCACATCGCCTTAGCGTAAATGGCCGGAGGAGAAAATCTTCATCGGCCTAGAGTCAATTCGTAATTTCAACGTGCGTGCTAAAGTTGTCGGTCCTACAGTAAGTCCCCGGTCATTCGACGTAAATATTTTCTTACTAGTTGGCCGTAGGGCATGTTCGTCAAATATATCCAACAAGAGACGGGGACCCGCGTACAGATCAAGGGCCAAGGATCGGGGTTTGTGGACCAGGAAACTGGGAAGGAGTCAGAGGAGCCCATGCACATTCACATAACGTGCGTCTTATTCCGGCAATCTTAAACCGTTCTGACGGCCTCTATAGCGGTCCCGAAGAAGGTCAGGTCGCACGGGCAAAGGCGTTGACTGATGACCTACTTGAAGTCGTCCGTGGGGAATACGCAAAGGTCAAAGCGATGTTGCACCAGCAACAGATGGAGCTTCACCAGGCCCAAATGCAGTACGCCTCTTACAATGTGATGGCTGTACGTGTCCCCTCCATCTGCGCGTAGTATTACCTTTCCCGGCCATTTTTCTGATATCCTTCTAGGGTTATCCGGCATCAGCAGCGCCACCGCCGCCTCCACCTGGTGAACAACCACCACCGCCACCATCCGACGGGACAACAAGCGCCGCAGGAGCTGCTCCAGCTCCAACTGACCTGGACGCCTATACGGCGTATTGGTACGTTTCGTTCCTTGGAGGGACCCGGGTCACCCCTACACGCTGAACCTCTCACAGGGCTGCATATGGATATGACGTGAACTCACCCGAATTCAAGGAGTGGCAGGCAAGCCAAATGGCACAATACAACCAGTATTATGCATCTCAAGGGTACCCAGCTCCCGGCTCTGCCGCTGCTGCAGGTGCTGGAACGACGGCGGCTCCAGCTCCTGCCCCACCTCCCAGTGAACCAGCACCACCCCCACCGCCTCCCGCCTAGGCACCACTATCGTTTACATGCTCAATCTGTTGATCGAATCTGTATATGTGCTTTGCGGTCGTTGGGCGTGTCAATATATGTGGATTTGGTTGCTTTTGTGTGTGAACGCGTGCTGGTAGATTCTCTTACGGCAAAAATAAATTGTCAGGTCATTCATCAGTCCCTTGGAGCCCAGCTCGAATGAACCCCATGGTTGCCCTCGTCTGTCTCTTTCTAGTCCTTTTGTACCTGTACATTCGCTCGAACGATGCCAAACTCATGCAACTCCCTCACGAAGTAGCCTCGGCATTCTCTCCCAAAAGGATCAGCGCAAGAGACGCTTTGGAAGCAGCGGCTATCTCGGAAAAAACGACATTAGATTCAAAGGCGTTCCTCCCACCGAGGACAGGAAGAAGGTACATCGTCGTCGGTGGGGTACGTTTTGTTATTCATTCCGAGTCCCATCAGCCACCAAAAGAGCAGATGTCCGATCTCACAGGAATGTGGCGCTTGCTAATCTTAAGCGTTTTGTCAGGCAGGTTTTCTCGGTGGCTGGATCGTCCGCCACTTGCTCGAGCGCGGCGAGCACCCGAAGCGAATTCGAGTCCTGGATGTGCGTGCTCCTACACGGCCGGACCTGACGACCGGCCTCGGAAAGCACCTCGACTTTCATCTCGTCGACGTCTCGGACCGGGAGCAGGTCGACGCAGCGTTCAGCGCACCCTGGCCATCGACCCACGACGACGAGTTGGAGGAGGAAGAACACCCAGGGGTAACAACAGCAGATATCACCGTCTTCCACACCGCAGCCAACATCCGCTTCTACGAGCGCAATTCCAGACTGCAGCACCTGTCGGACAAGGTGAACGTGGAGGGTACGCGGAACGTCCTGGACGCCGCGCGCGCCGCTGGCGTCAGCGTGCTCATATACACCTCGAGCGGCTCTGTGTCCATTCGCCGCACGCGACACTGGCTTTGGCCCTGGGAGAAGCGACCAGAGTTTTCGGTGCAGACGATCGACGACGATGACGCGCGCCTGCCGCGGTGCCATGACGAGATGTTCTCCAACTACGCCGTGTCCAAACTCAAGGCAGAGAGACTCGTTCGCGCGGCCGACCGGACGCCGCTAACATCGAACTCGAACTCGAAAGGTGCCAAGCTTCTTCGCACGGGTTGTCTGCGACCGGGGAACGGTATCTACGGTATGGGGGGGGACCTATTGTGTGGCGCGTATCTTGCACGGCAGGTCAACCCTTCGTGGATTCAAGATATCCTCCAAAATTTCATTTACGTCGAGAACGCATCGCTCGCTCACTTTTGCTACGAACAACGTCTCATCGAGCAGCAGCCGGGCTCCACCAATCCCGACGTCGGCGGACAGGCGTTCGGCATCGTGGATTCCGGTCCGCCTCGAACGTATGGAGATGTCTACACCGTGCTCACCACTCTCACCGGTGAGCGGACCGTGTTCCCTCGCCTGTCCGCCACGGCGATGCTCATGCTCTCCCAAATATTCGAGGGGCTACACCTCCTACGGTCCTTCACGACGCTGTCGTCCAGCCCTTTCATCCGTCGCCTCGGACAGTTTGTGCCAGCCCCCACCGGAGATCTCATCAATCTTCAGCCCTCTCTATTCTCCCTTACCATGGTGCACCTCATTTGGGATGATTCGCGTGCTCGGGCATCCCCGGAAAAGGGTGGTCTCGGTTATGAACCTCGATGGACTACGCTCAGTGCACTGTGCAAGCTAGTGGAGGAGCATAAGAAGGCAGAAGGTCGCTTTGAAGCGAGATCGTTGGGTGGTGGCATCAGTCTTGGATTTGGGATGGGCGCAACCTCACGGAGAGTTGAGAAGGCAATCGAGGATTTCGCTACGGGTGTTACTCTGCTCGATGAATGATGCCAGACAGGGTTAGCATTTACCCCCCCGATTTATCCTCGAGTCTTCCGTGCCGCCTGATAATCAATTGTAATTGTGCTGGTGGCTGCTGTGTATGGCATCGAAACAAACCGCAAGGGCTCCTTGAACCGCAACCACCACCATGGTCGGTTTTCCCACGGTTTCCCAGGGCAAGGAGCACATCTGATGCATCGTCATCACCCATTACCCCACACCAAGGGGACCCCCTAGAAGGGAATCCACTATATCAAGGGAACCTCTACACCAAGAGGACCTCTGTACCAGGAAGGGCCACATGCCGAAGCAGTAAACCTAAGGACCCTCCTACATGCGGTGGAGGAGCACCAACAACAAAACTCACTAATAACAGCAAATAGAAAGGAAGGTTATGCAAACGCAAACTAGTTGAGATTACCTGGGAGCAGGTCCTGACAGTGTGAGAGGACATCCCAAAAATCCCTCCTGTGAGGTTTTAGTGGGTAGGAGGTTGCCCCCCCCACTACTGGCGGCACCCGCAACCTGAGTCCCACACTACCCCCAAACCAGGGGTGTGCATAAATGCATTTTCCCTCACAACCGACCCATGTGGACGGCTTTAGCGAGCCATACAGGGCTGATGTTCATCTCCTGCTGTATGGCGCTTATCCCCAAGTAGTTAGATTACATAATCAAACTAACTAGGAATAAACGCTTCTCAAAAAACAAAAAAGCCCGCTGGGCTCCTTCCTCGGCCGACGTCAAGACTGTTGCCTCGCCCTGGCCAACTTCGCTGTGCCCTCTTCATTCCATCGGCCAACGTCGCACTGCTTTTCCACAATTCATACTTACTCCTTTCGTACGCTCTCTTCTTTCGTGTTCTCTCTAGTGTCTTTTACTTTACAGTGCCATATGCCCTCAGCTCGATTACCGGCATTTAGGGACGACTTTACAGCGCGCCCACGTCGGCCTACACGTCTGCACCCTCCTTTTTGACAGCTCCCATACATTCAGCGATTGTCACCACAAAAACGGTACAATGCGACTTAACGTTCCAGATACCTCGCGTGTATATAAACGACTGGTGTAAAGCAGCGTTCTTGCGGAGAATACCACCCCCTGTTTCTCCTCTCTCTCAGTGCGACTTCTCAGCTTCTCTCTTTCATTGACGACGCCTCCCTTTCCGCCTCGCGATCCAGAGCGCCGCGCGGCCGTGCCGACTCACGCTTGCCTCGCCTCTCCTTTCCTGTTCTCCCTTTCGCCTTGCTCCTTTCGGCCTTCGCGTCTTAGTCAGCATCGCGAGTTTCGCGCGACTCGTGTTTCGTCTCAAGGCTCCAACTTCAACTTCGATCTTTAAACTCACCCTCTCTTGGACTGCGGCTCTGCCGAACTCACTGCGCGTCGAACCTTCGCACTTACATTGAGAGAAGGATCCTGAATTCGCGGGGGCGTTGTTGTGTAAAACGGCGCGCGAATTGGAAGAGGCGAAGCTGGCGTGTTCGCTTGAGAATAAGGCAGCGTGCGTGATGTGCCCTGGTTGAGCGCAGCTCGTTCCTTTTTGGATTTTATGATCGCGGATGTGTTTTACCAGTGGGTCCCTCACATACCTCACCTTTTCGTCCTGTATCTTGTATACTGTATGTCTAGATGTTCTCACAATTCAACAGACTGTCACACGCTATTCCTTGTTCTCCAAAAGTATATGCCGTCGTTCTGATCCCTTCTGTGCTTGTGCCGGGTGTTACGTTTCAGATTCCTGGTCTATCAATGCGGTCATTGAAACATATCGTTTCGGCCATCCAATCAGCAGACTCGGAAATCGGAAAAGTTGAGTCTGTCCGTATCGTCGATAAGTCTCCATCAGTTGGCGTCTTTGGGCGTAAATGGACCTTCCTAAGAAGGGGCGTCGTTTATGACAAATGGAGAAAGTCGAGCAGTGCTAGGTGACTTGACTGCCACGACGGTCATGATCGGAGATAGCATTAGTAACGGAATATGCATTCATCTTGTTCCTCCTCACTGCAGTTGCCGCATTCTGCGCCCTTAGTTTTGGGATATAGCGATAAGCTGGCGCTGGTTACCATTCATATTACCGGACGAATGAATGCGTCATTTGCCAAAAGCTAGCTGCAGCATTGGAATGTATTATGGTGGTCAAAATTTCGAAAGATGTACTCTAGTTGAGAAAGTAATCCGAAGAACGGGGGCACCGAGAAACAGGGTGGATTTCAGACCAAGTCAGCACCACCGCTGGAGTATTATTGATACACTGGGTCATGTATTAGGCAGATGAGGCAGGACGGATCCAGGATCCGCTGCCGGGGATGGTCGCCTCGAGCTGGGGTAAATGGCTCTCTAATCCCGGCACCAAGCTAACCTCAGACTGGAGAGTCCGAAGGTGGATACTGTTCGACCTTGAAATCGCGCTCAAGGTCGCTAGCACGGGATGTGGACTTTATTGAGATTTCGTCGGCCAACGAACCCGTGTCGCGCTGCGTTGTGGACGTTGGGGTCAACGAGACCTTAACCCCGCCTCTGCTCCCTGTGTGAGAGAAAGCCAAACTTGAAGTGCTGAAAAGATATAAGCCAAGAGTCGAAACCAGTAAATTCAAATCGCGTACCCGTGCGACGAGTCGTGGAGGGTTCCAGACGACGTTGAGTAGCCAATACGACGGGAAATGGACGTGTACGCGAGGTGATAATGCTTGAACGCCTCATCTCCAAAGCCGAAGAAGGCGAAAAGAACACATGCGCCTGCGACAATCACCCA
>Ga0209488_10000330_pt1 | contig 38452 bp, 62 predicted proteins | sample Rivendell_Oct201_8_FD_188349 | JGI IMG/M metagenome (GOLD analysis project Ga0209488, IMG submission 188349) | Vadose zone soil microbial communities from the Eel River Critical Zone Observatory, Northern California, USA -... | ecosystem: Environmental > Terrestrial > Soil > Vadose zone >...
ACAGCAACGATGCCCCCAGCGCCCCCAGGTAATCGAAAGTCAAAACATGCGAAACCAGATCGCGAAACTCAAAGCGCTCCTTAAGGATCCGCATCAACAGCGGAATTTCCAACCCCACCAGCGTCCCCACCAGCCCGTACCCCGGCCCGTACAGCTTGATCAGGTCGAAGAACTTCTTCCCCGCCTTGTGGCGGTCCTGCATGGCGACCAGCTCCAGGCGCAGCGTCGCCTCGATCGCCGCGGGGTCCACGCCGTCGACCGCCATCTTCAGCCCGGAGCTCAGGAACGAGTCGTTGAGCTTCTCGATCTCGGCTTCCTTTGAGAAGGAGGAGAGTGGCGGGGGTGGGTTGACCGGCGCGGGAGCGGTCAGGTCGAGCTCGCCCTCTGCATCGAGGTCCCCGTCCGCATCGAGGTCCGCATCGCCGTCGGCGTCTGGGTCGAGTTCCCCGTCCGCATCTGCGTCTGGGTCGATCTCCCCGTCTGCATCTGCGTCTGGGTCCGGGTCGGCATCGGCATCGGCATCTGCGTCTGCGTCTGCGTCTGCGTCAGCATCCGCGTCGGCATCGGCATCCGCGTCAGCCATTTCGATATCAGGCTCCCCGATGGCGTCTTCATCTTCCTCTTCCTCCTCTTGGGCTTCTTCGTACGGTGCCTTGCGCTTCAGAGAGCTACTTGGCGTGGGCGATGGCGATGCGGCAGGAGACGGTGATGTACTTGTCCCCCGCGGTGTGCCCCAGCCGCCCTTACCTACGCTAATGGCATTGTTCAATGTGGCACGTCGAAGTAGGGCGTGCTCCTTGCTCGACCGGGGCATCTTTCCCTGGCGTTTGTTACCCGGAGGTACGCTGCCATGCTTCTTCACCGCCTTCTCCTTATCCTTCTTGTCTTTCTTCTGGCGCGGCCACTCGAGGTCGCGCGAGAGGACCAGCCGAGAGCCGGGGATCCATTCGTCCAGGCGCTTGTTGAACTGGTCCCAGTGGACGAAAAACTCGAGCTTGTCGAGTTCAGGATTTGAAGGGAACGCATCGGGGGCGGGCGTGGATGCGTGCGACGTGCCGTTACTCGAAGCGGATGCAGAAGAGACCTGGCGACGTAGATATGGGTTGTTCAATTTGTCGCGGATGGAGAGAATCTCTGCGAGTCGTTCCTCGGGTTCTGAAGCATCGATATTCCAGCGTTTGGCGTAAATCTTGCAACCAACAGAGATGTCCTAGCAGGCAGCAGCCGTGTGGGGTTACGAGGCTGTCGTATTACTAAGCACGACGTGGCTCACCCGAATGGTGTAGCTTCCTCCCGGAGAGATAGGGGCGGGATCCTGTGATCCTTCCTCCTTTGGATGTACGGAAGGAGACATGATATTATTCTCTTGTTCTCAGCGCGGTTTGATGAGAGAACAAAAAGTGCAGCGAGATTGGGAGGAAAATGACTAGGATAGCCGTGACGGTTACAAAGTCCGTGTGACGGTGTTGAGTAATCAAGGTGGTTGATTTCAGTCACGCGAATGTCACATCACGACAGCCAAGTCAGGACAGGGATTATATGCATGAGTCACTTGTGATTCTCTGAACTCTATATAGTTGGAACAAAAGTGACCGTTTTGTTTTAGTCGTGGTGAAGCTCTATCTGATGTGTGAGTTTAAGTTCAGAACGCGGTCACGAGGACGGGGTGCAGGGCAGACTTACCCGCTCAGTCAAACCAGTTCCGTTCCGCAGCGCTTCTCGCAGCCGTGGCACCCCAGTCACCGTACGTGGTGGCACAACTGGAACCGGCACAAAACCCCTCACTACGCACGTAAGCTTGCTCATTGTTCCCCCTATCTGAGTAACTAATATTGTTCTACTAACATATATAATGTTTGTTCCAGGTCATCTGGAAAGTGCACTAGCAATCCCATTCACTCCTTTGTCATATCCCTATCACCATCTAGTAACAATACATCCAACCGCGGCGTTGTTAATACCCTTCCATCACGATGGAAGACGTGATTGAGATCTCGCCCTCTCCGGAACCAGAGCCCCGAACCGCTTATCGTCCATTGCGCCGCAAACGCGTCCCCCTGTCTGGGAATGAGAGTGCAATTGAGCTCACGGATTCCTCGGACAGTCAGTACAGTACGCCAGTTAAGAGGGCTAAGAGGCGAAAGGAGACCGTCAAGCCAAGTGCTGGGCCAAGTACATCGAAAGTCCCAGTTGAGCAGTCTCGAGCTTTGAGGTGCGATGACTATTTCCGCGAGCCCTGTTCATTACGTTGACACGATGATATCTCCCCCCCCCGGGGGCAATTAGGCGTACGCACAAATCAAGAGGTCAGACTCCTGCTTCACGGCAAACAAGTGCCGTGTCACGAACGCATACATCCCCTGTCCAGAAGCCGCATAACCATTCTATGCCTGTCGTCTCGCAGGAACAGGGAGCAACACAACCCAAGCCCCTGACTCCCCCCGCAACCCCCGATAGTCCTCAGCAACCCAACCACCAGCTGACCCCTCCAGCCGAACATGTTACCCTACCAGATGAGCCACCGCGGCCAGTCACTCCCGTCGCGTCAGAGGCCGGGCCAGAATCTCATGACAGGCTAGTTGAACGTGTGCGCGAGGTAGTCCCGGATGTCCTTCCTACACACGTCTTTGAGCTCCTTGCAATGCACGAGACTACCTTTCCGAACAATCTCCTCGATGCAGTAATCCATATGCTACTGGAAGATCGATCATATCCCAAAGATGTCAAAGGAAAGGCCAAGGCAAGAGCGGCGGAGAGTACGGCGGAAACGTCAGAGGACCTCGTAGACTACTCGCGCGTGGGCGGGGATAGGCGTTTGGGGCCGAAGTATCGTATTTTATCGTCTGTGCGTTACAACTCTCCCTTCGTCCGAACACCACTGACCTGGGATGGAACAGATATTCATTCACAGTAATTTTCCCGACAGCGATCAGACTTTCATTCACGAGGCGCTCTCGTTGCATGAGGGGCATTGTGCTCCTACTTATCTATATCTCCTACGGAATGGCGCAACGCCAGCCTCGGTCGTCCCTGCCGCCCCTAAACCAGAGAGAAGAAGAGGCAAGATCGGCAGCAAATCGTACCGCGATGAGGAAGAGTTCGCGAAAGAACGTACCTGGCTAGTCCAGAAGCTTGAGAACGAACGCAACCCAACAGTCATGGAGTCCACATCGCATGTGGAAGAGGAGGGAGAAGCCATCGAGTGTGGGTGTTGCTTCTCGAGCTATCCTTTCGTAAGCTTCTCTGGACTCTGGCTTCTGTCCTATTGATCCCTCCTCTCTCAGAGCAAGATGGCCCAATGCACAGAAACACACCTATTCTGCACGGATTGTGTGACGTCCTACGCATCTCAAAGACTGGGTGAACAGAATGCAGATCTCCGTTGTATGGACTTATCTGGCTGCAAGGTGGCCTTTCCAGATTCGGAGCTACGCCGTGTCCTTCCGGAAAAACTGTTCGAGTTACTCGAACATATTCGACAGCGGCGTGACATCGAACTGGCGGGACTCGAGGGGCTCGAAGAATGTCCGTTTTGCGACTATAAGGTCGTCATGGACGTAGACTTTCAGACAGATAAATTGTTGAAGTGCCAGAATGAAGAGTGTGGGAAGGTTAGCTGCCGGAAGTGCAAGAAGGAAGTGGGTGCCTGCGCAAAGTTGACTTATCCTGTCTCGAATCGCTGATTTTTACCATGTCTAGGACCACGTGCCGAGATCTTGTGAGGGTGTGTAGATGATTAATTGCGTCCTTTCCGTGTAGTCTCTGTACTAACTACAACCCAGAGGTGGATGAGGACAGAAAGCTTGTTGGAAAGCATGCCATTGAGGAGGCAATGAGTATGTGGTCTTCCGGCGTTGTTTGATATGTTCGGGCTCATCTGAATACGCTAGCGCGAGCTCTGATGCGCAACTGTCCTCAATGCCAGAAGGGTACGTGAACATGTAAGGTCTTCGTCATGCCAAGGCTTATCAGCCCTGTCAAGGCTTTGTTAAGGAATACGGGGTAAGCGGTTTATAGTCAGTGAGGTGCTTATTGCTGACTGAGTATTTATCAGTGCAATAAAATGACCTGTACATACTGTCATACAGTCTCATGTTACGTCTGCCGTTCAATCATTTCGGGCTATGACCACTTTGAACAATCTGTGGGGCGATCTTATACTTGCTGTGATAGGTCACTGACACTGTACAAATAGCGACCTGGTGATCCCCGACGTACTAGCACGAGATCGCAGAAGTGTCCTCTGTGGGACAGTGCAGAGGATAGACATTCCAAGGAGGTATGATATCTTCAGGCCTTAGGCGCATTGGTGACTCTGAAATATTGTGATCGATCTTTGATGGCCTATCAAGGTCACAGCGGCAGCTGACAAGGCTTTGGAGGAGTATAAGCTACTACATCCAGACGTTCAGGACGAGGATATCCGAGTGGAGCTGCCACCTGCGCCTCCACCTCCACCCGGCACGGGCATGCAGAATCTTCCTGGCAGAGCTCCTCAAAACAGGTTCCCTCCGCCCCCCGAATATGTCCAAGTTCGCCACGCGCGCAATGTCCACGTCCCGATAGCCCATCCTGTCGTGGCGTTCCCTTTCCCGGCGTTGCCTGCACCTGCACCTGCACCTGGGTTCAATCATGAACAACCCTTTGCGCATAATGGACTAGAAGGTTTGGGACAGCCGGGTGAACGTCCGCTTCCTGGACAGGGTGCTCCGGGGGCGATGTACCCGATGCCACAGTATAACCCCCACCCCGTAAGGGTTCCTCCCTTTCCCTTCCCTATGCTTTCACTACCACGTCCCCCTATTCAGCCAATGTTGCCTCCGATACAGGTTGCTGCCGTTCCTGGGTCTAGGAGAGTCGGAGACCGCGGGAGACGTAGGGGTTAAGTTTAGATGTTCAGCGTCCACTCATGCTATCCCATTTACATGTATTCGCTGCTCTAGCTACGTACATATGGTATGAATCTCGGTCGCTTTTATTTTCTCAAACACCCCTTGCGCCGGTGTAGGTCGTGGCCATGATTCAGTCGGTGACGGACGACGAATAGGAGTACCAGAAGTGACTGAATGACCAATAACGCGTGTATCAGAATCTGAGCATGCTTTCACTCAGCAATGAGACCTGTCACCTCCCTGAAAGCCGCAGTCCAACACCATACATTTGACAAGACAATTACACCAGGTGTGGAACCTCACCGCACGATCGTCGCTGGTTTTGACACAGGAGGTTCATCTAGTCGGCACTGACCGTAAGTAGCGAAACATGGGACGGAGGAGATGAACGAGCTGATGTATTCTTGGCCGCTGTTCTAACGCATTGATTAAATTAATAGGAGAATCAGTAGTCGCGAGGATGCAACGGCCTTTGCCGGGATACGTGGACATTAAATCCTGACAACGCGCCCATAGTTGCATCCCCTTCACCTTCATCTCGTCGCTCAATATGTTTTTCGCTAGAGCGTCACTCATTTTGGTTGTCGTGTCTCTCGCGGCCATTTTCTGCGCGCAGCCCGCAGAGGCTGCTCGTGGCCCGAAGATCACGAGTAAAATATACTTTGACATCAAACATGGCGACAAGGACATGGGTCGCGGTGCGTTCAACCCCCATTTTTTTGTTGATAATTCCTCATCGATGACCTTTTTTTGATAGTCGTCTTTGGGCTTTTCGGTGGAGTATGTTGTTTTGAGTGTCGAGACCGCACCGTCTGACGATGTTGTGTAGACCGTTCCCAAAACCGCGGAAAACTTCCGTGCGTTGGCAACTGGTGTCAAGAAGGATGGCACCAAACTCGACTATGGCTACAAGGGTTCCAAGTTCCATCGTGTCATCAAGAATTTCATGTATGTAAATCCGTCTATGACTACGAGTTTTTCATCGTTAAGTTTGTCACAGGATTCAAGGTGGTGATTTCAGTGAGTTCCTGATCGGCAAAGCTTTGGTTTAGCATCCGTAGCTGATCATCTCTCCACTTAGCTCGCGGTGATGGCACCGGTGGAAAGGTTGGCATCTACCCTCCTGATAGCGTTACACACTTCCGACATATCTCCCATAGTCCATCTACGGTGACCGCTTCCAGGATGAGAACTTGTGCGTGTTGAGACAGCCTGTACATTTATGTGTCCTGACGCACTAACTTGTAAACAGCAAGCTCAAGCATACCACCCCTGGTCTTCTCTCCATGGCAAATGCTGGCAAGGATACAAATGGTAGCGGTCTCCCTTTTACTACGTGTTCATAGACGCTGAAATTGTTGATCGTAGGCTCTCAATTTGTACGTTGATAAATGCATGGAAGTTACCCACGAAACGTGACCTTCGCTCTAGTTCATCACTACAGTGATAACTAACTGGCTTAATGGGAAACACGTACGTTGCACATTCGCCCTCAAAATCATTTCTGCGGGTGCTGATTTTCTTCAGGTCGTGTTTGGACAAGTGGTCGAGGGGATGTCTATCGTCGATGCGATTGGTCAGCCTGTCTTTTCACCTTTCATATTTCCATGGGGTGGCTCAGACAAACTCTAGAGGACGTTGCGAAAGGCGGGAATGATCGCCCTGTTGAAGACGTTATCATCGTGAACTGTGGCGAAGTACGTGACAATTCCTTTTACCCCAATGTCACTCATCTGGTTCCTAGCTCCCTCTTGACATTGATGCAGATGGCAAAGAGGTACCTCTCCACGCTGAGCTCTAGCCAGCTGTTTGCTTTATGTACAATCCGTCATGCGAATAAAAATATTACTCTTCAGGACGTTGACCACGACAGCCCTAACACCTCATCTCTTCCCAATGCGGATACCGCAGAGGAAGCTGGTCATACCCCAGTAGCCTCTACGCTGGTGACAATGCCCGATGAGCCCTCAATCCTCACAGGCCGTCGTTACGCCGTTGTTGGCTTAGTCCTCTTTACCGTCGCCACGATGATGTTTGTCTTGATGGGCGGCCTACGGTGGTTGCGCCGCCTGACTACGACGCGTCGTGGCCGATACCGCAAAGTTGACGGCGAGGATCTCGAGAAGTAAGCGCGGCAACTAACGGAGGTTGCCAAGCCGGTCACGCTCCTTTCAGGTATTCAATAGCATAGATTAGCAATAAATCCAAAGCGAGAGTGATGCAGCATCAGCTCCTAGACTGATACACTGTGTAAGGAATATACTATTGGTATCAAGAGCGCAGCAACCCATGCCACCTCAATTTGTCGAGCCGGTGCGCTGCTGCTGCTTGCGGTATTAGGACTAGGTTTGCCAGTTGAGTATCGGAATGTGAAGTGAACGGTAGACGTACGGTATCCCGCTCTTATCTGAAAATGAAGGACATGTGTTGTTGGAGCTTCCCTGCAGTGGAGTAAGAAAGGGTGTGAAAGACACGTGGGCTCTTTATGATTTACCGTTGGATCGGCAGGACAACAGGCACCATCTGCCAAGCTGGGGACGCTTCCGAGCGCCGCAGCATCCTTGGAGCCTGACCAATGGGATGCACAGGAGACGCTCTCATAACTGATATTCCATACACCAAAATCCTGTAGATGTGCAAGGGTTACGTGGAGGAGGAACATGAGAGACGGCTGCGACATACCGAATAACCTATGAAATACTTAAGAGGCTGTTTGGCTCACCTTTTCGCAGCAAATACACTCACCGTAAAGTGATACGTTAGAAGGGAAGAAAGTGCTCGGTATCGATGACGACGGAAAAGCAAGGTCAAAATTGAGGTGGTTTCCTGCCCTGGACATTTATTGCATGCAGCCATTGTTAGACGCCGCAACCGCTCATCGACCGAGTAAGTCCACTTACGCGTTAGGACCGCTGACGGTCCCATTGCACCAACCGGTTTTACTGAGCGGACACAAGTCGGTGACCTTTATGACAACGCTCTTTGTTACAGACGGGTAGAAGGGAGGGTCGGAAAGAAAGGTATTAAGAAGGGTGAGTTTGAAGCAACGTCCGCACGAGGGACCATATGCGGTGCTGCTCCCAAACGCCATTTGGTTTAGAGCAGCCGTCGGATAGTGCGTACTTTTGGGGGTACAACCACAAGAGGCGATATAATCCTCAGGTAGGGTATAGTGGGTCATTGTAGCGATTCCAGACTGTGGGTATTGTATCCATTGAGTAGCGCGTACAAGGAGTGGTAAGAAGACGAAAAGGAAGAACATAAAGAGCAGATAAGATCTGATAGAAATTCAAATTTAAAAAATTAATAGAAATGAAAAATGCCCACGGTAAATTAAGGGAAGAAAACAAGGACAAGTGGAACCATGATGAGAGCTTTATATCCAACTGCGAACACTTTTGATGCTCTCTCTGACGACCTGATCGCGCTTAAAATTGCTCGACACACACCCTGCGACCTTTGCGATGACTGCCCAGGCCTTCATCCTGGTTCTCACGTCCACATTATACGCGATGGACAGCCCCCAGAGAACTCCCTCACAGACCTCGACCAGTATGGCTCCGATGAAGAGGATAACGGGATCGCATATCTCCGTCTATGTGGCTGTGGTCACAGCACAAAACAGCACGGGGCGAACGCGGCGGAGCTAGGCGAGGAGTACACGCGCAGAGCTAATCAGGCTCTCCATATCGACCAACATCTCGAGGTGCGCTTGCCATTCTGGAATCCTCCCTTGAACGCTGTTTGTAAATATACCTACGCCAGGTGCGGAGTTTCAACCATTTGCCGACCGTTTCCCCCCTTTTTTGAGACCTTTCATGCATTTCCTACTTGACGGTGTTTTAGGGATTAGGCAAGCTGCTCGACTTTACCTATTCAGATGACGGGATTAACGCGCTCCGTGACGGAATGCGGACGGGTATTTCGCTTGCCAGCGCCAGCCCGCTCACCGAACCAGCGGCGTCTCTCGGTAAGTTCCATTGGCGTATACCACGAGGCGCTTTCCTTTCTCATCGCTAATCACATTTTGCCACTGCCACTCGACATGTATAAAGCCCCGTCATCTCCAAGACAAAGACCGCTCTCCCGGGGCTCTTCCCTCATCGACGAGGATACGCGGCAGCTATCTAAACGGCCCCGATTATCTGAGGAAGACGACGAGGACGAAGACCAGCCCCTTGCTATCACTGCGCGTATGAACATCCCATCATCGTCCCGCTTCGAGAATGGCGCACGGCCTCATCCCTCCCGTCGCGGAGGCAAAGGCACGAGTGCCATGTCGACTGCACACACGGCGCCTGTATCCATTCCACCTCCATCGGGTGACATTCTGGCAGAAATGAACGGGGAATTCCCTCTCCCAACCACCTCCGAAGTGTCAGTCAAAGTAGAGGAGCAGATGGACGAGGGCCAGCTAGATCGTCTTGCTACCGGTGTTACCGTCGATACGGCAGTCTCGTCATCGTCCAGCGCGGTGCGACCATCAAACTCTTCGCACACGTGACGCTCTAACGTTCCCGTTACAGTATCCAGGCATGAAACCTGAGAAGCCATCTGCCATCGAACTGCGAAAGGGTATTATCCAAATAATACCCGTGGAAAATGACGATCACCCACGGTCCCATGTCATTCTCACGAACCTCAAGACGCTGTTCCGCAAACAGCTCCCCGTGATGCCCCGAGAATACATTGCCAGGCTCGTATTTGATTCCAACTCGAAGTGCCTCGCAATTTGTAAGCGGGGATACAAAGTCGTTGGGGGCATCTGCTACCGCCCATTCCCACATAGAAGCTTTGCCGAAATTGTCTTCTTCGCGACCGCATCGATATCACAAGAAAAGGTGTTGTCTCTTCCGATCTATTCCAAATTCGTCGGTGTTCATCGATGAGTCATTCACAGGGTTACGGTGGTCTCTTGATGGATCATTTCAAAGCCCATATCAGGCGCACATATCCAGACATGATGCATTTCCTAACGTATGCGGATAATTTTGCTGTCGGATACTTCAAGAAGCAAGGCTTCTCCAAGGAGATAACACTCGATCGGTCTGTATGGGCGGGCTACATCAAAGACTACGAAGGTGGTACAATCATGCAGTGCACAATGTTACGCCGTTTAGATTACACTGCCACGCGAGAAATCATCGCGCAGCAGCGCGAGGCTGTCCTCAATAAGATACGCCAAATGTCGAGGAGCCACGAGGAGCACCCTGGTCTGCCTCAGTTCCAAAATGGCGCCAGAGAGGGCATGATTGTCGATTATCGAGATGTGCCTGGGCTCCGTGCGTGTTCATATCAGATCTTCAAGCCTTGTTACAGCCGTTCATCTACCTTTGGTGACAGGTGAAAGTGGGTGGACACCAAATATGACAGCAGCGTGCGTCTTAACCCTATATTCGATCACCGAGCTTATGTGTTAAGTGATTACATGACAAAAGGGGTAGTGGGCCTGTGACTCAGAATACGGAGCTGAGCACCATGAACCGCCTCCTGTCGGAGATGCAGAACCACACGTCCTCTTGGCCGTTCCGTGAACCCGTAAAACTTTCGGACGCGGCGGATTACTATGAGGTGATCGAACAACCCATGGGTCCGTCTTCCCCTCCTTTTCCCTGTTCTTTTCTCTTCACAGAAGCTGAGAGAATTTTGTTGTTGTTTTCTTTTCGTCGTGAAGATTTAAGAACTATGGGAGAGAAGTTGGAGAGTGACAAGTACGCGAGCTTGGAAGAATTCGTGGACGATGCTCAACTGATCTTCGACAATTGTCGGTTCTACAATCTCGAGGATTCGATGTGGTGCAGGCACGCGAACCGACTCGAGAAGGCGTTCAAGGAGAGCTTGTCCCGCTTGCGCGACTTATGAGCTCGTTCTCTTGTTGTACGCTGCCATTCATTTGGACGTGCTTCACTAGCCATTCCCATTCCTACTTTCTCATATGTCCTAAATGCTCATGTATTTTTATGCAATGTGTTGTGTGTATATCACCCCTTTTGTTATTTTCCGGTTTTAATTACATCGAGTTCACGCAACTGGCTGCGGTGCGGTATCTGTTTGCGCGGATCGTACATGAAATTTCTACAAAAATGGTATTAACAGCCTTCCATGCTACATGTCGGGGCGAGAAAAGACATCAGCGATATCTACCTGTGTGCCGCGGGAGTCCCAACATCGACAAATGAGAACTGACTGACTTGACCTCATTCACTATGATGTGTGAGATGGATAGCTTGGGTTCCATTTTCATATAATCCGCGAGGCGGCTCGCGTAAATAGCCGTTGGGGCTGCCTACAGTAACACCTTCCACCACACGGTGATACTGCCCCTGACCCAGTGCGGCGCGGCGTTTGACCACGAGCAAGCCGTCCGAGCCGGGTACCGAGTTGGCCACGAGCCAGGGTGCACCATATCACAGTTTGGCTTGCTACACATGCTCTGCTCTGCAGCGCGTGCGGCGGCGGCGGCGGCGGGATCACGATAATAGTCTTGCTCTCAAGGTGACCACTTCGCCCGCGATGTGGCGCTGGGAGGATGGGAGAGAGTTTAGTGGATTGCGATCGAATAAGATCATCGATTTTTGATGGACTTCTTCGGTACAGTACTAGTACACGTTTGTAGATCGAGGGTCCTCCGGATGTTCGTCCTCGCCTGATCGTGACCCCTGGAGCATGTGGACATTTCGGAAGAAGTATCATCTCCACCCTTTCCGACTTACTGGGAATAGAAAGAAGGCGTTATGGTCACTTGTGGGTGTTGAGCAGGGATGCACTGCTCGATGTGAAGTGATGCCTGCTTTCACAACCGGGTCAGCACGTGGCGACAGAGTGCAGTCGTGTGGGCATGTTTATAGGACGCGCAGTTGTCGATGCGGTACGCCTGGCAGCTCGATGACAATGACGATCATACTCTTGAGATCACAGACCGGCCGGGGTACGACACGGGAACAGTTGCCAATCACCGTGCCTACCCCAAAATCCGCCATCTGCCACAGATCTTCACGACGGTGAAGGTCGGTCGATATCTCTTCCGTGCTTGAGATCGGGGGAGGGGGAGGGGTGGATTCGACGCTCCTGACGAGGGGAAGGAACAACATGACGACGTGAGTTACGACATTTGGCCCAAAGACCAGACCAGACGTGGCGACATTGGGAAGGGTACGAGAGAGCAAAAAATGTCGTGTCCTTTGCGTCATCGGGCTCGCGTCCGCGTCCGAGACTTAATAATCCACTGCAGCACCGAGACCGATGTACTCCGGTGATACAGGACTGAGTCCCGAATGTTTCGCGGAATTCTCGACCAATCAAATTAGATGGGTGCAAGGCAGGTAAATAACCCTATATGAGGCCATGGCTGAACAGCCCGGTTAGAATCGTGTGACTCGGTCGCAATGCGTCCGGCCGGCTTCAAAGTATCAGGCGACTCATATAGACCAATGCCCCCTATGTCAAATTAGATTACGCATGGTATGCTTGACCCTCCTTGAAGTCCGATACCTGGAAACCTGAACGACTTAGCGGCTAATAAAGGTGTCTTAATATAAACCCGAGGCCGTGAGTTGTCCGAGTTATAGTCGCTAGAAGTAAAAAAGTTCGGTGTAATCAGAAATGACTTGCGGGTATGCTTTGGCCTCGTTTGTGGGGAATGGCGAAAACCTAGATAGGCCTCGGTCCGATGAGACTGTGAGTCAGTAATCCCGGTCAATTTCAGTCGGGCGTTTTGAAATCGACGTGGGACGTGAGAATAGCGAGAGGTGCCAGAGGGGCAGAGTAGCTCACGTGCACACGAACCCTCGATGACTAAATCTCATACTCGTATGGATGGGCGAGAGTAGTAAGGGCTCCGCTCCGATCACTGATCACTGAGAACAATTGGTAAATGTTGACTCGGGAACAAGTGTCTTCATGTCCGGGACTTTACGCAAGCCGGGCTCTCATCAGGAATCAATTTTTGTCGACTTGCCGCGGACCGGAGTGTACACAACGAGTACTATGGCGAAGGCATCGGTGAATCGTTTTGGGAGGCTCTACATCTCCTGTCTATGATTAGAACAAGGGTCGATTTCGGTGTAGGAATCATCAAAGTTGCTCGAACAACCACACAGGGAAGAACTTCGCCGAAGCGATCAAACCTAATTGGATCCCTAAGTGACCATTATTCCCTCATTTTATCCGGTAGAAGCGATTGCTGCGTACGGGAGCAGGACTCAGCGAGGCCCGAGGTACCGAAGTTGTAACATGAATGCATCCCAACCAATTGGCTTGCTCGAGAGAATGTGCCAAGTTATCCCGACGGCGTGACATCACAGAGAGGTTACCGTCTAGGCTCTGACCCTGTCTGCGCCTGCGCTTGTGTCTTGGCTTCTCGCCAGCCCTTGTCGAGGCGATCGAGGACACCTTGCACAGCACGCACCGCACCCTTGCGTTCCCGGCGTGCTTCGGCCCATGTGCTATCGATGTTTATGGCATCGAGGCGGAGTAGTGCCTGAAGCAGGAGCTCTCCTAGACGCGTGTGCTCGTTATCGGCTGTAGGCGTGCGAAGGAAGGCATCGACACTGGGCTCGAGGTTAGCACGCACGGCGGTAAGCTCCGCCTGAATGAGGTCGATGATCGATGCTTCGGTCTTTGGGAGCTTTGGGGCCGCTGCCACCGCGGGACTGGATGAAGCCTCGGGTGTTGAGTCGAGAAGGAGTAGTGTTCCACCTGGTCGTATCTTGTACGCCGACACTGTGGGGATAAGGTTAAGTCGGAAATAATGGGGTAAGGGGTATGTGGATTGGCTATGACGCAATCAATAGAGATTGCAGCTTGGTTGACAAGGAAGGGATGAATGAATGGGGAAACAGGACGGAATCAGAAGTGGAGCGAAAGGGGAGAGTGCAGGCGGGTGACGTATTGGATATAGAAAGGACGCACAAGAGGCATCATCATCTTTCATAATAGCACCCGCATAGATCAATTTGAAACCATTTGAGGGAAGGTGTGTGAGTTCCGAAAGAGTCTGCCGAAGAGTGGAGAGTTTGGTATCGAGGGAAGGAAGTGGAACCTGGAGACTGGGAGTGCGCGGATCAGGGGGGCAGTGATGTGAGGATGAGGCGGTGGATGAGAGGAAAGCACGGTAAACGCGAGGCATTGGTCAGGGGTCGAAGAGGTGAGCAGAGTAAGGAAGGAGCGAACCGTTCACGACCCCATTTCACTGTGAGAGACATGTTTTTTTTGTTATCTTGGCCAAAAAGGCCGCGGAAGTGGGAATAGGCGAGTGAGAGAATGATGATAGTGGCGAGAGAGGAGAGGGTATAATACGATGATAGAGTCTCTATGATGAGAGGTCCGAGGGACATGAAGAGAGAAGAAGAATTAGCCACGGCCACACAATTCAGCGGTTCCGGGGGGCCTCACGGGACAGTGAACCTCAGCCCGTCCCGTCCGATAATACATAACACCAACAACCTCTCCCTCTCATCCCTCCTTCCCCCCACAATGTCCGATTCTTTGCAAGCCTCTCCTAGACCTTCCCTTTTCCCAACTCCTTCCAGGGATCCTCCTGGTCCACCCTCCTCCCGCTCAGTGGCCACTCTCCTAGCCTCCAGAGGTAATGGCGCGACCCCAATACCTCGCAGCCTTCAGGAAAAAATGGTCGCTGTATGCACCCTTCCCTTCTCGTTCGTCTACTATGCACTTACCTCCACCCTTGCGTTATCGCCTTACAGATGGCTAAGCGGGTGCCACAAACGCCCGACATTGACGGTGCTACCGCTGCATTCAAGCGCGTCAGCCTTGGCTCCCCTACTACACAATTGCGGACGCCCTCGGGTGGCCCGGGGTCATACCGTCCAATTGGGATGGCCGCTCGTCGTAACAAGCCACTATTTAAACTGAGTGACATCACCGGTGAGCAAGAACCTGGTGGTGGCGCTTCAGGCGCCGGTCCGGCCCCAGGCAGCAACCAGAACCCGACTGGTGTGGAGTGGCCCCCTCGTCGTCCCGTGGTCACGAATACCCCATTTGCTAGCTTTGGGAAGATTGTGTACGTTCTCCTAGTGCTTCCTAGACCCACCGTTCTTCGCTTATACCTTTGGCTAGCGATCCGTCGGGTGCGCTCAACTTTCGGGGCAAAGCAGTCGTTCACTCCTCAGGCGTTGACTTTTCCAATGGCCCCTCTTTCGCCATCAACATGGCTCAACTCCAACTTGGTGAAGAGCTCGGTAACGGTGCCTACGGTACCGTCAAGCGAGTCCTTCACAGACCCACCAACGTGGCGATGGCGATGAAGGTACGACTCTCCTCACCTTACATGATCCCACCCCTGCTCACCGTTTGCAGGAAATTCGGTTGGAACTCGACGATACCAAGCTAAACGCGATCATCATGGAACTTGATATTTTACACCGTGCCGTTCACCCATCCATCGTCGAATTTTACGGCGCGTTCTTCATAGAATCTTGTGTCTACTATTGCATGGAGTACATGGATGCTGGTAGTCTAGATAAACTATATGGGGTCGGCGTACCCGAGCCGGTCTTGGGTCGCATTGTTTCATTTATGGTCAAAGGGCTTAAATTTCTCAAAGATGAATTGCAGATCATTCACCGAGGTATGTGACACTTCTCAGTCGTTAGGCCTTGTTGATGAAACCATTTTTATTCCAGATGTGAAACCCACGAATGTTCTCCTCAATAAACGAGGCGAGGTCAAACTCTGTGATTTCGGCGTTTCCGGTCAGCTCGAGAAATCGCTTGCTAAAACCAATATTGGCTGTCAAAGCTACATGGCCCCCGAACGCATCAAGGGCGAATCCCAGAATGCACTCGGCACGTATACCGTCTCATCTGACGTGTGGTCGGTTGGGCTGGCGACGCTTGAAATTGCCCTCGGGAAATACCCGTATCCACCTGAGACCTACTCGAACGTCTTTGCCCAACTCACCGCAATCGTCCATGGAGATCCGCCAGAACTACCCTACATTTATTCGGAAACTGCGCGAGATTGGGTGAGCAGGTGCCTCGTCAAGCGGCCAGAGGGCCGAGCTACATACGCCCAGCTATTGGTCTGCAGTTTTTCTTCGGCATCTCTGATCGGATTTGCTAATTGTTGGTGACGTGATGCAGAGTCATCCATTCCTACACGAAGACGCGCGGCGCAACGTGGACATGCGCGAGTGGGTGGCACGCGCTTTGCGATGGAAGGATGAACAAAAACAGCAAAGGCGTTTGCGCCAGCAGGAGCCAGAACAATTACACCCAACAGACACGCTACGACCATCCTAGTTTGGCTGAACTTGTTATCCTGGCACAACCCGGAGGTGTCCTTTGACGTTGCCACTTCCGCCGGTTTCTATCACACAATCTTATCCCGGCGTATCCTATCGGACACGCCATACCACCGCGTACATGCCTCTCCTCAAGCATGACATCGCTAATCTCGCACTTTTGTTGATTGGAACTACTCACTCGTTGCTGTACGGCCTAGATCAACTGGCTGTTGCTACAGCAGAGAGTCATAGAAGTGCTCGGGAAGGAGAAGGTTTAGCCGGGCCGCGACGAGGTCGTCCGGCCTGCAGGCTCATTCCGGAGGTTCTGTAGGGGTCCCTGGGTGTATGTACGCGTTATTTATCTTTGTTTGGGCGAATAGACACGGCTGAGCGGGCCGAGATTTCGAGATTGATTGATTTGACTCTGACTCTGACTCGGGAGAGAGCACGAGCTCTGTCATGTTCCCGCACCACGATAGTGAGTCGGAGTCGCCCACGTATCTCCCTGCTCATCGCTCAGTTGTCTATTATCCGTAGTTTCATCAGCGTTTAGCTTTCCTGAGGAGGAAGAGAAAGTATTAAAATTTTGGCGTGAGATTGATGCGTTCCAAACGAGCCTCAAGCTCTCCGAAGGACGTCCCGTATACTCCTTCTACGATGGCCCTCCATTTGCTACTGGGTTGCCGCACTATGGCCATCTCCTAGCCGGGACAATCAAGGTATGCCAACCCCTTCGACTCTGCGCGCTCGTATCTCCTCCATCTCTCTCCGGGAGTGTCCCTTTTGCTCACTGGGGGATGCGCGCGGCGGTGTAAACGACAGGACATCGTCACGCGCCACGCGCACGTCTCGGGCTTCCACGTGCCACGGCGTTTCGGCTGGGACACACACGGTGTGCCGGTGGAGCACGAGATCGACAAGAAGCTGGGCATCACGTCGCGCGGGGACGTGCTCGCGATGGGCGTGGACAAGTACAACGCCGAGTGTCGGGCGATCGTGATGCGCTATTCGGCCGAGTGGCGCGCGACGGTCGAGCGCATGGGCCGCTGGATCGACTTTGACAATGACTACAAGACGCTCAACCTTAGCTTTATGGAGAGCGTGTGGTGGGCGTTTAAGGAGCTTTTTGAGAGGGACCTTGTATATCGCGGTCTCAAGGTTATGCCTTACTCGACGGGATTGCTCACGCCGCTGTCGAACTTTGAAGCTGGGCAGAATTATAAGGAGGTTAACGACCCTGCGGGTGGGTTTGGAGACGCGCGATTTTTCTTACTGTGCGTGTTTACTGATTCTCGTGCATTTTTCACACAGTGACTGTCGCGTTCCCGCTTGTGGACGATCCAAAGACGTCTCTTCTGGCTTGGACGACGACTCCATGGACACTTCCTTCCAACCTGGCCCTCTGCGTGCACCCCGACTTTACTTATCTCAAGATATACGACGAGGAGCGAAGCCAAAATTTCATCCTTTTGGAATCTCGCTTGGTGGCCGTGTACAAGGACCCGAAGAAGGCCAAGATCAAGAAGGTCGGTCAGTTCAAGGGCGAGGACATGAGGGGTTGGAGGTACGACCCCATATTTGAGTACTTTACGGAGAAGGTGTGCGACTTGTTTTTCATTGAGGACTCGGCACCATCTTACTGGCTGGTCCTTACCTAGTACGAGGATAAGGCGTTCCGCGTGGTTGTGGACACTTATGTGACGAATAAAGACGGCACGGGTATCGTCCATCAGGCACCTGGCTTCGGTGAAGATGATCACCGTATTGCACTTGCATATGAAGTCATCAGCGCAGATGAGATGCCACCATGCCCCATTGACGATACTGGTAGGTTCACGAGTGAAGTTACGGACTTTGTCGGCCAGTACGTGAAGGTCAGCCTGCAGTGTGACACAGTCCGCGATGTACGCAGGCTTACACAGTTGGACGTTTTCACTAGGATGCGGACAAGGAAATTGTGAAAGTGCTCAAAGCGAAAGGCCGGCTCGTGAAACAGGACCAGGAAAAACATCAATATCCATTCTGTTGGAGGTTGGGATAATGACTCGCATGGTCGTGATTTCACGTCTTGATTATCGTACTGACAGGTCGAACACTCCTATCATCTACCGCGCCTTTCCCGTGTGGAATGTGAGGGTATCACATCTCGTTGACGACCTCGTGAGGAATAATAGCGAGACTCGATGGTTCGGGACCGTTCTTACCTGCTGATACCCTACCAGCCCTGACCATCCCACCTCCTCTCCCTTGACAGGGTGCCACAGAACGTTGGTGAGAATCGATTCGGAAACTGGCTCGCCAATGCACGCGACTGGTCTATCTCTCGGAATCGTTATTGGGGGACCCCGATCCCGCTGTGGGTCTCCGACGACTTTGAAGAAGTATGATCCTTACCCCTTTGGGACGGCGAGAATGGGCCTTGATGACATGCATAGGTTATCGCAATTGGCTCCGTTGGTGAACTCGAAGAGTTATCAGGAGTAAAGGGCATCACGGATCTACACTCGGACAAGATCGACCATATCACCATACCCTCACAAGAGGGCAAGGGTGTTTTGAAGAGGATCCCAGAGGTCTTCGACTGTTGGTTCGAGTCCGGAAGGTGAGCGATGGTCGCCGATGTTGCGTTCGATCAGCATCTAAGCGTGTTTTTTTTTGCGCAGCATGCCCTACGCACAGCTTCATTACCCGTTCGAAAACAAGGAGCTGTTCAAGAGCACCTTCCCAGCAAATTTCATCTCTGAGGGTATCGACCAGACCCGAGGCTGGTTTTACACGTTGCTAGTATTATCTACGCATCTGTTCGGCAGAGCCCCGTGGCAAAATCTCATCGTTACTGGTCTTGTCCTCGCCGCGTGGGTCGTCTTTTATAACGAAAACCTTGACATGACTGTTTTCTCATCGTGTTTAGTGATGGCAAGAAAATGAGCAAGAGCCTAAAGAATTATCCAGACCCCAATCTGATACTTGACCGGTACGGAGCTGATGCCACAAGGTTTGTCCTTGCGCCCATTTAATTGAGAGTCACCTGCCAAAGACGCACCTCTAGGATGTTCCTCGTCAACTCGCCGATAGTCCGTGGTGACAATCTGCGTTTCCGAGAAGAGGGGGTCCGAGAGGTTATCTCGCGGGTGCTTCTTCCCTGGCTCAACTCTTTCCGGTTCTTCCTCGGCCAGGTCGCACTCCTAAAGAAGGCGGCGGGGCACGAGTTCCGATATGATGCCCATGCGCCCGTGTCGAGCAATGTCATGGACCGTTGGATCTTGGCTCGGTGTCAGTCACTCATCAAACTTGTCAAGGAAGAGATGGCGGCGTACCGCCTATACACCATCATTCCGCGGCTGCTCGATCTGATCGACGAACTGACAAACTGGTACATCCGTTTCAATCGTCGGCGGCTCAAAGGAGAAGATGGTCTAGAGGACACCATTGTTGCATTGAATACGCTCTTTGAGACCCTGTTTACACTGTGTCGAACGATGGTGGGCGAACATATGGCTTTCTTGTCTCCATCCTTCTGATTTTGGACAAAGTCATCCTATACACCTTTCCTCACAGAAAACATCTATCAGTCATTACGGGCGCACATACCCGAGGACCCAAGTGCGGGCGACACACGATCTGTACATTTCTTACTCTTCCCAGACGTAAAGGAGGAATACTTCGACCCTACTATTGAACGCCAGGTGAAGCGGATGCAGACTGTCATCGAACTGACCCGAAACATCCGCGAGCGCAACAATCTAAGTCTCAAGGTGTGTGTTGATGTCGTAGGTAGAGAACAGTCCGCTAATCATCCCATCTAGACTCCATTGCAAGAACTACTTGTGTTCCACCCTGACGAGGAGTATCTAGCAGACGTCCGATCTCTACAGCGATACATTCAGTCTGAGCTCAACGTTCGTGACGTTATCCTCACTTCGGACGAGACAACCGCTGGAGTGCGATACCGCGCCGTGGCTGATTGGGCTGTCTTGGGACGAAAACTACGCAGCAACTTGGGCAAGGTCAAAAGTGCCCTTCCTGACCTCTCGAGCGATGAGGTCAAGTTATACACGGAGACGGGTCGGTTGACGGTCGCAGGCATCGAATTGGTCGAGGGCGATCTCGTCGTGCAACGATACATCGAGCTCCCCGAGGGTGAAGACTCGGGCTCGTACGCGACGCAGACGGACAACGACGTCGTTGTGCGCCTCGACATCCAGGTCCACCCGGAGCTCGCGACCGAGTGGCTCGCGCGCGAGCTCATCAGCCGTGTGCAGAAACTGCGGAAAAAGGCGGGGCTGCAGGCGACGGACGACGTCGAGGTGTACTACAAGTTCGAGGAGGGCACCGGGACGGATCTTCGCTACGCGATGCGGGAGCACGCGGAGATCATTGAGCGGACCGTGCGGAGCGTTGCTGTCGATGTGAGCGAGCGCAGAGCGGGGTCGAACGTTATCATTGAGGAGGAGCAGGAGATCGCGGAGACTAAATTCTTGCTGTCGTTGGTGCGATCTTGAAGGCGTGCGTATTTTTTTTTCTTTCGTGCTAGATGCAAGAGAAGGAAAGGAAAGCTGTATTACACAATGCAACTAGAGTACAGATATCAAAAGCTTACAACGAGCCCCCTGCCTGTAATCACAGCGCATCGGCCACGATCTGGGCTCGCTATAATCGCCGTGGTAGGTGCGAGGACTTTGGAGGGAAACTAACCAAGTGTCACTTTTTGGTAGACCCGAACCCGCTGAAGCCCATCATGTTCATCATGTCCTGGCCGCCATCGCCGTCGACTTGCATCGCGGCCGCACCATCCCGGATGAGCTCGAGACGTGCCCGCTCTCGCTCGGCCTTCTTCGTGGCCTTCTTCTCTGCGCGGGCGGCCAGCTCCTTGTCTCGGATTTCGGCGAGGCGTTTGTCAAAGTCGAACGCTTTCGCTTGGGAGGCCTCCTTGGTCTGCGCGCGCAGAGCGGCGATTTTGGCGCGGACTTGCTCGAGGGTGGACCGTTCTAGGCGTGTCGTTTGTCCGAGTGCACGTAGATCTGTTTTCCGTCATTCGCAAATTTTTATTTGAAAAAAGGTGGATGAGAGAAAAAGGGAAAGAGGGAGGGGGAAGGAAAGGGTCACCGACGTGCGCGTCCGTTGATGTGGTCTAGGTAGCCGACGCTGTCCTTGTACGTCCTATTGCAGACTTCGCAGTGGAAGCCTGGCTGCCCGGGACCCCTACCGCCGGGGTTCTGGACGACCATGGTCTTGCCCAAATTCTTCTCGAGCTCGAGGTCATTCTCGCGCCGTTTCATGAGCTCGGTAGGCTTCGGGAGGTCCTTCTTCTTCCCCTTGAGAGGCTTCTTTCCTGTGCGATAAAAGCCAGGATGTCAATACTTTTGTTTGGGCACATGGTAAGGTAGGTGGTAGGTGGAGAGGTGGGAGAATGAATGGACGTGGCTCGTGCCTTGCTTCATTCGCTCCTCGTTTTCCTGCATCCGCAACCTCTCCTCCTCGTCCTTTTGACGCGCTTTTTCGGCATATTCTTCCTTGTCCCATTTCCGTCGAAAGTCTGTATCAGCGGCTTTGGTGCCATACGCGCCTTGTTTGTTTTCAGCCATGAGTGGGGAGGGAAATCAGTCGTCCGAATCCGGCACGCGCCGCCAAAGTCTCAATGCAATGAATGCTGTTACCCTGTCGCGCTGGCAGTGTATTGTATCTTCCAGTCCAACAACCAGACGGCACACAAACAATACCTTTTCTTCTAACCGATGCTCTAGCCGTGAAGATTCGCTGAATGAACAATGGATAATGAAATGGATGATTTTTTTTTGTCCTTCGACATACATTTTCCCCTTCCCTTCCGCGTCCTCTTCCTCGCAGGCGCAGGCATCTTTGGCTGGGCGGCGAACCTCCACGGTCTTCGTCTCCTTGGTATAGATGCCGCCGGCGTACTCGACCTGCGCGCACACGAGCGCGAATCCGCCTCTCCTCTCCCTCTCCTCGTCCCCGTCAACGATCGACGTGCATACGAACATGGCGCGTCCAAGGTCCACGCGTCCTCAACTTCTACAACCTCCCTCTGCGCCCCCGTTTATCGCCTCGCGCTCTGGTATAACCTGTGGTGCTCTGCGGCGTGGGTACTGTATCGCTCCGCTACGCATGGCAGCGCCGCCCTCGTCGACTTCTTCAAGTATATTCCGGCCGTGTGCACAATTGTTGTACTCATGTTTATGCTTTCTCCGTACGACATCTTCCAAAAACGCCAACGCGATGCGTTCCTACTGTATGTCCTCCGGCCACTTTCCCCGTTTTTTTTTTCTCGATAGCGTTGTCTGACCTGGGACCCCCTATCCTCATATAGGAGCATTAAGAGATGTTTGTCGTCACCCATAAACCACAGAGTATTTTTTGCGGACGTGATTTTTGCCGACATCTTTACTTCGTTCGCTAAAGTATTGGGGGATGTCTGGCTGTCGTTCTGCATGCTCCTTCCCGGGGGCAGTCTCTTTAATCCCCCAAAACAGTATGGTTGGTATAGATGGATTTTACCGACATTGATGAGGTACGCTCTCGTTGTGGTCCCCTTGCTTGATATGCACCGCTCAATGTGGTCTAGCCTTCCATATCTCGTGCGCTTACGACAGTGCGTGGTTGAATACAACAGCCCATCGAATGAGAGTCGTCGCCCGCTTTGGAACGCTCTGAAATATGCGAGCTCGTTCGCTGTAATTTTCTTATCTGCCGCGCAGCGACTCGTGCTATCCGACCTCATAGCCTTAAAGGGCGAGGAGGTTATGGAAGAAGCGTGGCACGGTGAGCATGCCCTTTTCCGTCTATGGTGCGTGTGGTCCGTCGCATCCCTTCTCCGCTCTAACTTGATCTGTTGAAATGGCAGGCTTCTTGCCGCCCTCGTCAACTCCTTATATTCGTTCTGGTGGGACGTGACGAATGACTGGGGCTTCGACCTATTGCAATTCAAACCAAACCCGAAACATCCCCGGAAATCGTCCTTGCCTCGCGCACTGGTCCTTCCCGCGATGCGGGAGCGTTCGGAATCTGTCACGTCGCCGCGGAGCAGCACGACATCACAATCATCTCCGCCTTCCCAGCATCCGGTCTCGTCACACCCACCTCGAGCGGGTGTACATCCATGGGGCCTTCGTGCCCGTCTCTTATACCCACTCCCGGTATACCCCCTTGCCCTATTTATCAACTTGGTCCTCCGCCTCACATGGAGCATCAAGCTATCAAGCCATCTGCACGCGAAAGCGCAAGGAGAAGGCTCTCTTCTCATCTTCTGGGTCGAAGTTGCAGAGCTTGTCCGAAGATGGATCTGGGTGTTCATCCGCGTCGAGTGGGAAATTGTGAAACGCTCTGAGGATAGTGCGAAGCACACAGCGGTGTCGAGCGAGAGCCTTAGTGGGATGGATAGAGACCCCGAGAGCGTCGAGCTGACAAGTACTGGCATTGGCGAGCCATCGCTCAGGGATAGACATGCTTGAGGTTACGGGACCCCAACTACTAGTATGAGACGTTCACTTGCACCTTAAAAGTACTCTTAACGGCGTTGAGTTAGTGCATCAATCCTTTGTTATTGCTATTGCTAGAGTACGTTGGGCAACTATGCTTCTTGTAATGAGTTCCGTCTCCTAGGTTTATTAAGGTAAAGGGTAAAAAAAAATCGTGTAAAAGCATTCCGAGCTTTCAACCAATCTAGTAGCCCGCACTGGCAGCAGTGATCCGCTGCTGTAGTCCTGCAGCCAGAACGCCCTCCATGGACGGCCCAGACTTGACACTCTCCCTAACCCCAAGGCCCCTCCTCTCCAAACCTTCCAAGACGCCCCTCCACACCGCCTCGTCCTCCGTCGGCCCACATACCCCTCTGGCGCTCACGGCCCCATCTAGCACGCGCCGCGCGGCAAAGGCGACGGGCAAACCGACCGTGCGCGCCATGGCGGACGCCCGCGCATCGCCATACGCGATGAGCGTCGAAGTGTGCACCTGTTCTGTACCGGTAGGGGCGGCATTGCTGTTGTTTTTGCTGCTGTGCGGGTCCCGCGCCACGATCTCGTGATGCAGGAGGACGAGGTCGCGCTCGTGCGGGGCGTAGCGCAGCACATGCGCGAGGTGCTGCGCGAGGGCGTCGGCGGGCGAGATTGGCGTAGCCGGTGGTTTTGGCTCTGGAAGGAGGGGGCGGGAGGTATTACGGGTAGGCGCGAATGGTGATGCCGAAGGGGAGGGGATGAGATGGAGCCAGGTGAGCGCTTCGAGGAGAGGTGCGAGGCGGGGAGCGGGGAGGACGCTGGCGAGTGCGGATTTGAGGGATGGGATGTCGTTTGGGGGGATGGTGTGGCCAAGTTTCTGCTCTAGTGCTAGACGGGCGAGGGATGACCAGCCGTCGAGAGGGATGGTCTTGGAAGATTCCAGGAGGCCTATAACGTTGAAAGAGTGCATTAGAGATGCGAAGCCGGGGTATCTAGGGAGGTGGTTGTTAATATTCGTGACATCCTTTCTGTGCTAGAGGCAGAGGCGGAGCATTAGATCGTACCTGAGCGTCCCGCGCAACATGGTGCGTAGTCTCTCGTCCTTCAGAGAGTATGTCTTCAAGTAGTGCATACTATTTCTATTAGCCAGACCTTCGAATCTCAACACGTTCGAAAGAGGCACGTCGGGGAAGTTCTGGAGAAGCAATTGCTCTCCCGGGATTTCCCAGTTCTGGAAGAGATACAAATTCAGGCTTCATTTGGTCTTTGGACGAGAGACGGACAAGTGGGGATCGTACCTGCCTGGTGAGGCGGAAGCTGGCACCCTCGCTCGCGGCTCGTAAGACCCCACGGGGGCTCCAGCTGAACTTATAGCCGAGGGGAACGCCCTCCGCGACTTCGGGAGCAGGGAGACCGCCACAAAAAGACGTGAAGCTCACGATCTGCTTGTTCTCGGAGCGAAGGCGCGACAAGAGCGAGTGAGCAGAGCAGTGGTCGATGCCGGGATCGAGACCGATTTCATTCAGGAGGAGAACGCCCGCCGAGCTTGCACTGTGCAAAAAGGGATTAGCCAAAGAAGAACGATCTAGGCCGTCATGGGGGCGTCAAACCGTGGATGAAACGATCGCATGTCTGGCGATATATAAGAAGCGGTCACCATGTGTTTCTTGTGTTTGATGCATAGCTCTGCCATAGCTGGGTGGAGTGGGGCTGGGAGTAGACTGTAACAAGAAGTGAGAATCGAAATCGCCGATGGGCGGTGCTCGGTTCAGAGTTACCTGATAACGATGTCACATTCACTGATGAGCTGGCTTACTCGAGCCCGATCATCCATGCTACAGAGGAGAGCACTTGCATTGGCATGAGGCGCAACCAGGCTCTCTGCTTCCTGGAGTGAATTACTGGCTAGAACCCTGTGTTCATCACCCCAGCGTTACCAAGAAAAGGCTGAGTATGACACTCACCGACGATCAACTTGACATCCGATCTTGAAGCTAGCTCATCCACGGCAGGTCCAGCAACCATCCCACTGCCCAAGACCAGAACTCGCTTCTTCCTCTCACCCACACGTTCGAGTCTCATTCTATCATCGTTTGCGGAAGCAGGACGCTTGCTCTCTGTCCGTTCTGCCTGAGCGGCACGCCATGCTTCGACTTTCTCTGCCAACCACTCGTGGCCTGGCTGAAGTCGTCCCTCGCTACCAATAGTTGCCCTTTTCAGGGCGTCGCTTGCTTCCACATCTTCTCCCTTGATGCCTTTGTATGCGTTTACTGCGGACCGCACGTACCGTAAGAGCTTTTCCGAGAAGTGGATGCTCGCGTCTCGCGGAAGACTCGCAGGGAGGATATCCACGGCGACTACAGTGACACCATTCACATCGTACGACGGCGAATCTAACGTGGTGGCGCGAGAGACAAACTCGAGACCGCCCCCAATATCGCACGAAATGTCCCCAACAGCAGCCAAGCGCTTCGCCAGAGCCAACTGTGACGTCGTGAGCAGTCGAGGGAAACCAACGTTCCAACCTACTCCATTGAGGAGCAGGGTCAGGTAAGGTGCGATCTGATTGGCGAAGAATATGAGATACGTAAAACTTAACGAGGACGTAACAATCCACAACCTTTGTGTGGAACGACGAATGATATTCCTGCGGATTTGCGTAGTAGTCTGAGCGGTCGTAAGGTGACCCATCAGCACGAGACAAGTAAGTGCCATGGAGGGCGTGGACGAGGTATATCTTTCGTAGGTCAGTGGCTGGACAAAGTCGTTAGACGAAATGTTCGTAGGCAGAGTGAAACCAACGTAACCTGGATCGGCGACAAGCGCAGGTAGGTCATCCACGTTAACGCTAACAATCGGAAGCTCTGACAATATGGACAAGATGCCTTTCGAGACATTTCCATTGCTTCAAAACCGCACGGTGAGAGCAGGTCGCCGTGAAGCGATAGATTACTTACCCTGTTACACCAAATATTAATGGGCCAAGACTCTTCGGTGTACCGTGTTCAGCAATCTGACTCCCGATATACCTTAATTGAGCGCGATGAGTGTCGAGATGTGGTGAGGTGTGCGGTCGTGGGGTGTACTATAAGAACGTCCCGCATCAGTTCCAGAGATATCAGGATCCTAGGGGTGTGCTTACAAGGAATGGCGAGGCAACCCCTCCCTGCAGGTGTTTATGTGCCATCGCAGAGAGAGCCTCAAGCGCCCCGGCAACTAAAAATGCACCCATGAATCGCGGGTGGTATAACACATAGGCCCACATACCTCCGGCATGCCATCCAAATGCAACTGTCCTCATGCCATCTGGTCCAGTCAATAGTTCATAATCGACAAGATGAGCCGCCAACTGTGGAAGTGATTTATCACCCGTGAGGTTCGGGTCAGCATAGCGATCTCCTCCTTCAAGGAACCTGGAGAGCAGAGGCATGTTATATTCTTGGCCTTTGGCAGTGTGGGAGAACATCATGTGTGTTCTCGGGACCAGAGAATTCTGATTGATTGAGCGTACTGGGCTCGTAATGAGACAATCGAGGGGCGTTTCCTTGATGCCAAGGACCAGGTGAGCGGTCTGAAGCCTCGAGGATACCTCCGCACCCGCCTGCATGACGTTAACACGCTCCGAGATAAGAATGTAGATAGTACGCACGCGAACATACTCCTCCAGCGGAAAGACCCTCCGCTCACACTCCTGTATGAGTACGCGCACATTATCACGAGTCACTAGCTCCGCGACGGCATCCGGGGTGAGGGGAGCCCTGCGCTCCCAAACACGCCCCGGATCCTCGCGGCGGATACCGATAGTAACTGGGATGGATTGAGATGTGTAAAAGCGAAAGGTAGACCGACCGGGCGGCAGAGCAACATACACACGGCGAAGAGACATGGGTGCTACAAGAAAGAAAAGGTGCCAAGAGGGATGCGATCATGTTGTGCCGTCCGATATTGATGATCCGACCCGACAATAGTTCAGTCACGGTTCAGGCGCGGTCCGCATCAACGCGACGGTCGTCGTGCGTTCACGTGTCCACAAGGTCCGGTCAGCTAAGTTAACACCACCTCACCGGTTGTGATTTCAAACATACTGCCCAGTTGAGAGTGTAATATCTAGCAACAAGGGAACCCGATATGGCAACCACCTCCAGGTGAATGCTGCTCCATACTTGAGCCTTTGCAAGGAGTATTCCGAGCAGAAAGACAAAGGAGAGGTTCGACGGGTCAGGGACATCGCGAGCTGTCACGGTTGTGACGCTCATGCTCGTGTTGCGTACCCTGTGCAGCGGCACACCGAAAACATTTTATGCACATCTCTTTCGATGCGGTTTGGCTACCCGGGCAGGGTTGCTGGATGAGTTGACTTCCCGGGGTTTTATCTCCCAAGTTACAAAGTGAGTTTTCAGATCTACGTTCATATGCACAAATTTATCCGTTGAACTCGCGATGGTGGTCTCAGACCTGAACAACTGCACTCCTTCCTCCAGGATCAAAGCCGAGTCGTATACTCGGGCATAGATCCGACTTCCGACTCATTACATGTAGGCCACATCCTTCCGATGATGTGTCTGGTCCATTTCCAACTTCACGGCCACAAAACCATCCCGCTTGTAAGTTAAAACGACTAGATTCAAATATTTTCATCATAGCTTTATAGATAGGTGGTGCAACGGCTTTGATTGGGGATCCTTCAGGAAGATCCACAGAAAGGCCTCACATGGACGAGGCTGCGACCCACAACAACATGCTCAAATTATCGGCTGCCATCCAGAAATTTTTCCAACGCTCTCGCGACTATGTAGGAAAGCGGTTACCTTGGCTGGGTGCTTCATACGCACCTCCGCTCGTCATGAACAATATTGAATGGTTCAAGAACCTGGGTGTGTTGGAGTTCTTGCGCGTCGCTGGGACGTCAACCAGAGTCAATAGCATGATTGCTCGAGAAAGGCAAGTACAGTGAATTTAATATTAATATTGTACATATACCTACTCACGCTGGACCAGCGTCCAGTCTCGGCTAAACTCACAACAAGGCATATCGTTTTCCGAGTTCTCATATCAGCTCATGCAAGCGTATGACTTCCTTATCTTACACGAGAAGAGTGGCTGCACCATCCAGGTGGGAGGATCAGACCAGTGGGGTAACATTATCGCCGGACTCGAACTAATTGGCCGTACGTACGGGACGTTGGATGGCGCTGCCGAGAATCGAGAAGGAGCCTATGGCATCACCACACCCCTTCTTACAACCTCGAGCGGCGCAAAGTTTGGCAAAAGTGCAGGCAACGCCATCTGGCTAGATGAGCGGCTGACAACAGTGTACGATTTTTACCAGGTGAGCGTTATTAGGTGCACCCCCATCACTGATGCGACGCCGCCTGCAGTTTTTTATGAAAACAAGTGATGACGACCTTGATCGGTATTTGAAATTGTTCACACTGTTGCCCTTGGAACAGATTCAGCAAGTCCTTGAAGACCATAATGTGGGTGATACGTAAGGCGCCACATATACCGTCCTAATGGCAATTCCATAGAGAAGACCGGAAGAACGCATTGCCCAGACGCTTCTGGCTGACGAAGTAACGGAGCTTGTACACACAGGTAATTTCCGTCAATGCCAAGAAACTTTCTTGATTAAGCCATTCTTAGCCGAGGGTGTTAAACGCGCAAAAATGATTACCAGGGTGCTTTTTGGCACGGATGTATCCGTACTGAATGCTGAGGATGTTTTGAGGGCCCTTGCGGGTGATCGGCGTCTTTTCAACATTTCTGCCGAAGAGATGTATGGAACAACTATCATGAGGCTGACCGTCAATCATGGGGTCACCAAGAGTGCTAGTACGTCATTACAGGTTTCAGGTCGTTTTCTTGCTCATGTTTCACAGGTGCCGCAAAATCCCTGGTAGCGATGCGTGGTCTATATTTGAATGGCCAGACTGTCGATGGGGATAGGCGAGTTGAACCGGGAGACTTGATTGATGGACGTCTGGTCGTTGTCCGAGCAGGGAAGGATAAACATGCGGTTTTCGCGCTCGGAGCGTAAAACGACACCGATACCACGATTAGTACATTACCCGTCCGTTGCGCCGCGACAGATATGCCGCTCGGGGACATGAGTGTGTTAGGTAGAACGTGTGAAGAACGTCGGGTTATGTGGCCACGTGGCACGCCCATGGCCGAGGCTCGACAATTGTCGCGCGCAGTCGCAATTATTGTCACTCTTACCGCGAAACACCCCCCACGTCCATTCCAGCTTTCTCGTCGCTCTTGCAGTCACTGTCCACACATGTCGCCGGCGAGCCACTTTTTTAGTGGTGCTGTGCTGGCCGCGCTCGTCGCGTCCTCCTTTCCTGTCCACGCTTTCTACCTCCCCGGCGCTGCGCCTCATGACTATGAATCGGGAGAAAATGTTCACCTTTTCGTCAATGCGTTAACTCCAATGCTTCCCGGTTCGGACGATGCAAAATTGGTCAGTAACCAATACTCTGGTTCTCGTGCTGCCTTTGCCTGATGCCCGCGTGTTTCTCGCAGAGGTCGCTAATCAATTGTACGGAGCTCCTAGCACCTCTTTTCCCCCTCCTAATCTGGTGATATTAGATGACTACTACCACTCAAGTTTCCACTTCTGTGAGCCAGAGGGCGGCCCTCACAAACAGCCCGAGTCTCTGGGCTCCATCCTCTTTGGGGATCGTATATTCGATTCACCATATGATGTGTGGAGTCTCCCGTGTCATATTTGTCGCGTCGTTTTCTCATCCCCTTCTCAGATTCAAATGTTGGCGGACAATGGGACGTGTAGGTCTCTCTGCGTGTCTACCGTCCCTGCTGAAGACGCCAAGTTCATCAACGAACGAATACGCGAGGACTACGCGCTGAACTGGCTCATTGACGGCCTCCCTGCGGCAGAGATGAAGATCGATATGAAGTCGGGAGACATGTTCTTCGATATGGGGTTCAATCTTGGAAACGATGACGATGTCAACGCGGAGAGACCTGTGTTAAATAACCACTATGACATCGTCTTGAGGTGCGATCCCTAACCGTAACGTCGTGAGCGAATGCCGTCGTTTACGTGACCAAAATCCAGATATCACACTCCCAGTCCAGGGAAATACCGTATCGTAGGCGTCCTTGTGTGGCCCTCGAGGTACCTGCCAAGCCTGTGCTCCTTGACACGTACCCCTAACTACCGCTTGTCTCTTTTAGCCGAGGCGGCACCCAAGATGGCAACTTGGATTGCGACTCGAGGGTACCACATTTGACCTTGAGCGAGACGGACGACAGCAGGGTTCGATATTCCTATCGCGTTATGTGGAATGTAAACCTCTTTCCTTCCTTTCATGAGCGATTCTGACCATCTTGGTTTGTAGGAATCCTCTACACCATGGGTAAGCTTCTCTTCCCGACACCGGTCCTTGTTGGGCAATTTGTCAATTCACCATAGGCAACTCGATGGGACAACTACCTTCATATATTTGACCCACGTATCCATTGGTTCAGCCTGATCAATTCGCTCGTGATCGTTGTGTTCCTCTGCGCTATGGTCTCAATGATCCTCTACCGCAGCATATCTCGAGATGTACGTTAGTCCGCCGCCCACACCTCTATCCGCTTTAACGCGAGTATTTCACAGATTTCTCGATACAATGCAATTGATCTCAGCGTTCGTACATTCCTCCAACAGCATAGTCGTCAGTTGTGTTAATCCAGCCTCACAGGAAGACGTCCAAGAGGATTGGGGCTGGAAACTTGTCCATGGCGAAGTTTTCCGGACCCCGAACTATCCACTGGTGCTCTCCGCCCTTGTGGGAAATGGCGCCCAGCTATGCACTATGGTTGGAGTCACTTTAGGTATGTCTAGAAAGTTCTGGCACCTAAATCTGACACTAAACCGGGTTAACTCAGTCTTCGCTCTGTTGGGCTTCCTTTCCCCTTCAAATCGAGGCTCTCTTGCCACAGTAATGATGATCTGTTGGACTTTCTTCGGCAGGTTCGTCTCGGTTGGCGCCTGATGTAGTTCACAAAGCTGACGGTGTGCGCAGTATTGGAGGCTACATTTCAAGCAGGGTCTATACATCCCTCGGAGGTACCGAACGTAGAAAGAATGCCTTCGTGACAGCAACGGTCCTCCCTACGTACGTTTGGCATATATTCACGAAAGGTATAGCTCACTTTCGATAGGTTCATATTCTCTGTCGTCTTTCTCCTCAACTTGTTCTTAATTGCGGCAAGATCTTCTGGAGCTGTTCCATTTGGTGGGTCCCTACTTCAATACCCTCCTATCACCGCCTATATTCGTCCTTTAGGCACACTACTCCTTATCGTGGTTCTTTGGTTTGGCATCTCTGCGCCGTTATCCGCAATAGGCGCCTATTTTGGGTCTAGACGCGGGGTACGACTTTTATCCTTTCAACTCGTTTTCCTTTTCTTACTTTTTACGCAAGGCGGTTTCTCACCCTGTCAGAGTAAACGCCATCCCTCGTCAAATCCCGCCTCCGCCGAAGTACTTACGACCATGGGTATGTCATTGTCTTAGGGAACGTTATTATCGTGCTAAATAAGGTATAAGTCTACGGCTCTACTTGGCGGCATTCTCCCGTTCGGCGCCGCATTCGTAGAACTGTACTTTGTGTTATCGAGCTTGTTCGCCTCTAGGGCCTATTATGCCTTCGGTTTCCTTGCCCTGACTGCAGGTGTCGTGGGCTTGACGACCGCCACGGTCACAATCTTATTCACATACTTCATTCTCTGCGCAGAAGAGTATAGGTACGCCGACTTTCCTCCGTTGACGGCTTCGACCTGACCACCCACATTTCGTCGTTAGGTGGCACTGGCGCGCGTTCATTACTGGTGGTGGAAGCGCATTCTGGCTGCTTGCCTACGGGCTGTTCTATTGGATGTCACGCCTTTCGCTTGACTCGTTCTCTAGTGTTGTGTTGTACCTTGGATACCTCTTCCTCCTGGTCATTCTCGATTTCTTTGTGACCGGTCAGTTATTTTGGCTGTGTTGCTCTCCCGTTCCGTTGGCTGACCATATTCAACCAACCCTTTCCTATGGGGTCCCACAGGTGCTATTGGGTTCCTGGCTACTTATTGGGCGATAAGGAAGTTGTACGGCTCAATCAGGATCGACTGAGATTACAGTCTGGGACGTTGGTATGTTTTTGGCTAGAGACTTTGACATATTCCGGTCGTCTGGAGTCCGCAACCGATGTCCACCATGTACGTCGTCGAAGAAAAAGATTCACTTAATCACCTACCATACTACACCAGCCATGTATGTCAGTTTTATTTTAGAAAGTTGATAACCATGGTGAGGCAGTTCTCGAGACTTACATCGGAAGTTCCACGGCCGCGTGAGTTAGTATGGTTGCCATCGTATCGTGATAATCTTGTCATTTCGGACCATGCAATTGCAAATTAATCCACCCTTGGTCGGCACCTATTTGCCAGAATGAGCATGGTGAGAGTAAGCATCTTCCAGCTTTCTGAACGGAAGACGGAGCACAACGAGCATCACGGGCCCAGCTTCTAAGAAGTTCCTCCACTCCAGAGAGCATTGAGATGTCCCCCATAGATGGTCGTGTTGCAAATGGGAAAGAGAGGTATACAGAAATGCCGCACAAGGTCGCGTGGTCATGAGCGTGCCATTTGCAAAGAGGATATCAAAACAACTTTACAACTGAGTTATTACACGATTAGGCCGAAGACAACGACGAAAGTTCTATGCGATGCAATGACATCAAGTGAGTGACTACTTATAAGAGAGGAAATACGCAGACGAGGATTGCTTGTATATGAGCAGCACATAACGCGTGGAAAGGCATTTGTCTCTATATACTTCGTAAAGAAATGAACATCTGTCATGAAATGTTAGTGTTCGTTCCCTGCGACGGATGAAGTCTTACCTTCTAAAGAAGCGCACATCTTCTGAACTTGAATGGGGGCTGAAGGAGGGCCACGTCAATAACCTGACATGAGCTCTGCACGCGCGATACGACAAACGAATTCGGGAATTAAGAAGGCTCTTAAGATTGCTCCTTTGCCTCAGTCGGTTCCTTGAATAAAGCCAAGCGATCCTTTTCTCGTTTCGGAAATTCGTCCACCTCCAACGAGCAGCTCCCGTACAATTCCACCTCCAACTCCTTCAACTGCTGCAGAAATCCAGGGTTCGGCGAGATTTGTGACCGAACACGGACGATCTGTCCCAGAGCTGCTTTCAACGTCATGCCCTTTCGCTTCATCAAGTACGCCGCGACGACCATGGGCGAACGTGAAATGCCCGCGGAGCAATGGACCAGGACCTTTCCCGTTCCCTTCTTCGACGCTATCGCTCCATCAATGATGTCGCAAGCCGCATCTGTGACCTTCGAAATGGAAGACGAGGCGGAGTCGCTCAGGGAAAGGCGATGGTAAGTCACCCCGTCAACCTTCGCTGAAGGGTTTGCCCCGATGCTCAGGACGTGGGTTACGGAATTTCCTGTAAGAAATGGCTTAGACGATGCTGCTGAGCATGGTCCTAGATATAAGGACGGTGGAAGAACGAGAGAAACTGGGTCCTGAGGTGTTTTGGTCGCTTGACGCTTGCCCATGGTTGTTGGTGACTCGTGGAACGGCGCGACACGGAGTTTGAAGTGGAACTAAGAAAGTAAACGGACAGTTGTCGGGGTCCTCAACTTACATCCCCCAATCCTGCAGATTTCTCGCTCTCCTTGCTTGTGTGCAGGTCCTTTGTTGTGAATCTAGGCGGCAAGTCATGCTCTCGGAAATTTCTACCAAACATCACCCACAGGAGGGTCCTCACACGCAAGTTGTCATGCCCGTACCCGGGCCCGTCTGACATGATGGTGCTCAAGTAAGAGATTATAGTACTTCTGTCCCCATACTAGCTCCATTTGGGACTCTGCTTAGCCGCCTCGGGGGCTGGCATGACTGGTTCCAGTCACCCTAGTAATGCCAGAGTCACCAGACCCTCCAGTAACGCGTCATCTTGACTCCCTAAGCAATCTCGTTCTAGAAGATCACCGAGCCGATGCGGCTTGCGACGTCATTGGTGGAGTAACGGCATCTAAGAAGGGAACGAGGAACATCCTGGTGTATCGCCCAGCCACCTGATTTTTACAAGCAATACTGTAAAATGACAGGTCAACCTCACGAGGTCCGCCTCGTGAGGTTGACCTGTCATTTTACGGCGTTACTTGTGATAATCAGGTGCGCCCAGCTGGCATTTCACGTCGTTTCTGGGTAGATTCGAAGTGAGATGTTTACGCTATTGAACCAGTAACATTGATTCTGGAAGGTAGGGATATCAGGAGCTAAAATCTGGCTCTGCGCGCCTTGATGTTTTAGGAACAAAAGCCTCCGTGCCTCTATATAACAAGCTGAAAAGCTGTCAGACGTAGGCCGTCAACCGCATCCTCCTCTTACTGGTACGACTCACATCGTCACCCTTCTTTGTTTTACTCTAATAACCTTGCTACTAGTTGAGATGTCCGATTCCGAGTTTGTAACGGCAGTGGAACTTCCAGTCGTGTTCACATATGGAGGACAGACCCAGACATTTAATCGGCAGCCTGACGGGAAAGGCGGGGGAGGCTCTATCGGTGTATGGAGAGCTGGTAACCGGGCCTGGAAACTTTTCTCAAAGACCACAAGTCTCGAGAAAAATCGGAGATTTTACGAAACTGCGAGGGATCGGAGACTCCCGATCGGTACTCCTACGCCTACATTCCAGCAAGGGACCGTTAAACAAGGAACACAGAGAGCAACTCAAGGCTACGCTCTGATTTCCCAATGGTTGGAGGGAAAAGAGTTCAACTTTCAAACGTCCCAAGGCGCATTCAGGCAAGCACTGGAAAATCAGAATATCTCCCACAGCAGGGGCTCGCCTCAGTACCAGAGGTACGCGCTCATTAGCATCTTATTTTCTTTCTCCCTGAGCGCTTCCAGAATCCTGGCTGCATGCAACGTTGCCAACGAGGTGCACCTGATCGATGTTCAAGGAAAGGTCAATGGTGCAGCTGGAGTAGGTGAACCTCTGGCCTTCTTTGACATAAACCTGGCGGCCACTCACAGCGAGCAAGCTGTGGTGCTGGTAGAGGTTATAACTGCATGGGGCACACATCCGTGATCGCCGCTGTACTTTGCAATGAAAGTCCTGGACTGTATTGTTCCAGTGACGCATCAATTTTGAAATCATGCTGTCGATGAGTGGAATAACTGAGAGTAATACCTTCAACTTCCATGCACTGTAAACAATCTTTTTCTATCGCGACTCGACTTCAAGCTGTTCCTTTCTCCACTAGCGGAAGACGCGATGATCCCGAGTGAAGTGCGACGTGTTTCGGCTAATTGTTTGACTCTTTCTGGGAAATCGGGCGGTACGGCGTGAGGGATGATTATCAGAGACGGCGTATGGTTGGTGCGAGCACAAGCTGTGTAGCACGGGGGACGTTTATCGCCCATAGCGCGTGATGCCATGAGGACCGTGATAAATGTCATCTCTTCACCTTTCTGCTGCACGCGAAGCAAAAGGCCCTTTGAGGCTTCCCACAAGTCGTCCCGAGGCCAGATAACTCAAGCAAGGCCACTGCAAGGACCTCAAGGTCGCATGTTCGGACCGCGGGGCGTGGGAGGTGGTGCAGTGTCTTCGACAATCTGCAGGACAGCTCGCAACCTCACCTCATCACGACGTGATGCAGGAGATGGCAGTTCAATGGCACCGCGGAGTGGCCGAATTCAACCTTTCTAGACCGCGACGGGCACGCGCTTTCATACTTATACAGTACAGTCCCGTCGGTATCACGTGGTCTCTTGATGGCAACAGACCAACTTGAATCAATTACGAGGCGTTGCATTGAAACCTTCCAACTCTCCACCATGTGATACGCAAATCCGTCCCAGCCTGAGGGCTGATCCCCTTTCGCCTCATCAAATACATTTCGACAACCATGGGCGAAATTGAATGCCAGTGGAGCAGTAGACCAGAATCCTTTCCGTTCCCTTCTTGGGTGCCATCGCTCAACGATGTTGCAAGCTGCACCAGTCTCTCTTCCACTTCGAGGGATTAGCACCGATGCTCAACATGGGTTATGAAGTTCCCCGTAAGAAACAGCATGAAGAGGCTGTTGAGCATGGTCTTAAGTACATGGATGGTGGAAGAATAGGGGAAACTGGATCCTGAGGTGCTTTGGTAACTTGACACTTGGCTATGGTTGGTGACTCGAGAGCTAGGGCTAACAACTGCCAGTGGCAGGCGCATCTGATCAGTTCATCGGAGTTTCAACAGGAACTAATATAAGGAGGGATGGAAGCACAATAATCTCTTACTTTGGCACCACCATGTCAGACTTAGACAACGAGTACAAGCATGACGACTTTGAAGTCGTTCGCAGAGACGAAAGGTTCGGAGGGTTCGAAGAGGTCAAACTCAAGAACCAGAATGATGCCTTGCCGGTGAGGACTCTTCGCCTTTGGCTCATATTTGAAGCTGAAGGAGCGTATAGCACACGCGCTTTTTCCGCAAATCCCTTACACCAAATAGTGTCGTCGAAATTGATGACTTGTATGTGCTTTCATTGTTGTGCTTGCGTTGCATTTTTAACTGGACCATACAGGATCGCACTCCAGGTACTGGCCATGAAAGAAAGGTGCAGCGGTACCATCCATCCGATGTATACCCACAATGACCGCAAGTGGGCACTGATGTCTGTCCCTGATGAGCACTATGAAGCCACCGGCCTGGCCGCCTAATCCCCAATGAATTGTATTATATCTGTACATTCACACGACTGTTGCAACGTGGGGGTATCTCATCCGTTGAACGGTGACACTTCTCGCGCGAAACCTAATGCAACAATAGCACGTCGGCATATCTCATGATGATACTCGTGTTCATCTCGGAGCTTCTTAACCAGATGCGCGGCATGTCGGCCTCCATTCCTCTATAAAACAAGTTGAGACAGCTGTCAGATGTAATCCACCAACTGCGCCGCCTTCCTCCTACTGGTACGACTCGCATCGTCACGTTCACCTTCTTTTCTCTAATAGTCTGGCTAGTTGAGATGTCGGACTCGGACATCCACACCGTGGACGTGACACTTCCGGTCACGTTCTCATACGGGAGCACCACCAAGACGTTTAATCGGCAGCCCGATGGGTCTGGTGGGGAGGGTATCGGTGTATGGAGAGAGAATAACGTGGCCTGGAAACTTTACTCAACCCGTCAGAAGCTCCAGGACATTATGACGGATTACCGAATTGCAGAGAACCATGGACTCCCGATGGGTACTAATCCCGGGCCTGAATTCATCGAAGGGAGTGTTAGACAAGGACAAAACGCAGCCACTAGTGGCTTCGCTCTGGTTACCCAATGGTTGGATGGAACAGAATTCAACTTTCATAGAGTAGGCGGGCGGCCATTCCGGGTGGCGCTGAGAGATGAGGGGATCTCCCACAGCAGAAGTTCGACTCAGTACACACGGTACGTGCTCATTGGCGTCCTTGTTCACTTTCTTCATAAGCTCTTGCAGAATTCTGGGCGGGTGCCAGAGTGCGCGCTTGGTGGGCCTGACCGATGCCCAAGGAAAGGTCAATGGGGGAGCCGGCGTATATGAACCTATAATCTTCTTTGACGTACACACAAGCACCCCCCCTAGCACACACGCTGAGCAATTGTTTGAGGTCATAACAGATTGGGGCACAGAGCCGTGATTACTGTTGTACTAGTCCATGATTGTTCAATGAAGAAAGTCTTGTAATTTACAAGTGAATCTTTGGTAGTAGAGGTGAGACAGATATCTGCTGCATTATCCGATCCCATTCGTTGAGAAGGGACGAGATATATTGTAGGAAGCCGAGATCACGCAAAC
>Ga0209488_10000331_pt1 | contig 38434 bp, 29 predicted proteins | sample Rivendell_Oct201_8_FD_188349 | JGI IMG/M metagenome (GOLD analysis project Ga0209488, IMG submission 188349) | Vadose zone soil microbial communities from the Eel River Critical Zone Observatory, Northern California, USA -... | ecosystem: Environmental > Terrestrial > Soil > Vadose zone >...
CAGCGCCTGTTGCGGACGCAACTGTCACGCATTGCTGGGCCTAGGGTTGTTCTGCGACATTGCCCGGCAGCAACTCTTTAATCCGGTTGGCAGGTTTGTTATGCATCGGCTAAGGTAGGACGATATCGATACTGACGGAGCTTCCTTGTATGGACATCGTCATACCAAACGACAACGGGAACGCTCGTACATGTGTCCGAAGCCCACCGTTACCCTAGGTCAACAGGTAGCGGTAGCCAATCGCGATAAATCCGCCCTCGAAATGAAAGCATAGCTTCTACGGCATGGTGGGGTGTCACTGATGGCATCCACGTATATAGATCGCGCCACAGCGGCTTCATCGGGCACAAACCTTCGGAGAGTGGCTGAATCAATGCCGCAAATGCGGCCCAAGCCAAGTCGAGCGCGGTCAGGCTGGAGCCCAACAGGTAGTCGTGGCCGGCGGCCTGTAGGCCTGCAAATGTGGAAACGATTTCTTCGCAGTGCTTTGCGGACCCCTCGACCGAATCCGTATTGTGCCGATACTTCAGCGACAGATACTGACCGATGGTGCGTTCGCGCTCACCGAAGGTCGGCTCCGTGAGCAATCTTGCAATCATCATGACCCGCCGGTGCCAGCCAAACCCCGCCTCGGAGCAAAGCTCGGCAATCAGGCCTACGACCTTGGCCCGCTCGACAGGATCATCGGGCAGTAGGCGCGGCTCCAGCGAAATCCGTTCGGCAAGTACGAGCTGCTCGAGCCAGTTGGAGCGCGGTCGCTCATCATTCCAAAAGACGACCGGCAGACTCTCTTGTCCGGTCAACGTCTTTATGGACGTGAGACCTCGATCCGCGTCACGCGCATCGATCAGTGAGTAGGGAATACGCTTGACGTGAAAGCACGCACGGACAAACTCCGACCAAGGCGACGGTAAACCACCGCGCACCGGCGCCACACGCAAGCCAGGAGCACCAAGTGCCTGTTCCAGGGTTAACCAAGGAGTCATTGTGCAAGCATCGTACACCGGCGCCGGATTTGCACGCATTGCCCCCTACCAGAAGCCGGGGACGGCCACCATCGGAGTGGCAGCCTCGCCGCAATGTATTGTGCTGTGCGGTCAACGGCGGGTTCTGGGCCCGACTACCGCCGGACGGTAGCACCCGACCCTAAGCCCCTGCTCATCCGGCCTCCGTCTCAGCCTCGCGCCAGGCTCTCTCGAACTCCTGTCGCAGCTCGTCTTCTCGCCCGAGGTAACGCGGTGAGAAATGAAACGGCACCGCAACCCTCACGGCAGCCGCTCGCGCGATCTCGCCAGCAGCGCGCGCGGTGAGATGCGCCTTGCGCTCGGCGTGTTGGCGGTCTTCGTAGAGAAACACCGACTCGATGAACAGCAGATCGGCGCCGCACAGGAAACGTGCAAGAGCCTCCCGGTTACGTGGGTTGTCGGCCACATCCGTGACATAGCAGACCTTCTGTCCGGGTACGAATTCGAGGACCTTGGCCTTCAGCTCACCGAGCGCAATCATCTCGTCGTGCGCGCCGTTTCGCGTGCGCCAATGGACTCTAATCGGCGTATCGTCGGGCGCGCCGGCGCGCACCTGTTCCTTGAGGTTAGTGAGCCACGGGCCCGTCGGTAATCCCAGCTCATCGAGCCGATTCTTCCAGACGTTGATGTGCGTGCCTTCCTCGAAGGCGAATGCCAGCGAGGGGATTCCATGGTGCTCGAGAGGTATTGTGCGCACCCGGAACGACGAGGAATCCAGAAGGACTCCGTCCGGGGCCTCCCTTTGCGGCAGGATTTCGCGCTCGAAACGCCCTCGGCTGCGAAACTGCGCGCGCCGCGTGCGCCCGTCGGCTTCAAGCTCGTGTGCGGTGATCACGAAATCGGTCTCGTAGTTCTCCACGAGGTTCCAGGTGTAGGCGGCGAGCTTGTGTTCGAGCTGGGCGATGAACCTCCCGGGGCCGTACAGATGAACCCCGGTGTCGCGCCCGAGGCAGACCCGCAGTAGGTGATCAAAGCCGGCGAAATGGTCCATGTGGGTATGCGAGACGAAGACGTCGCTCACCCGCAGAAGCTTGCGGGTCGGCAGACCCGAGACGTCGCCGATGTCAAATAGGATCGCCCGCCGCTCGAACTTCAGGTCGATGAGTACCCCCGGGTCGCCGAACGTCCGGTTGACCAGCGCCGCGTCGAAAATGGGCCGCATCTGGCAGAGAATACCATCCGGGGCCCGAGCGAGTTCGCGCGGCAGCCTCGTCCACCAAGAGGCGCACGGGTGGAAGCCCGAATCCGTTTGCGCGCGGCGGAGACGAACCGACATTTCAACCGGTGCGGCGTCCGCTATCGAGAAGTTCTCCTCTGTGACCGAATGACGACCGGTGGCCGATAGAGGCGATGCCGCGAATGCGTAGTATTGACCCGTGAGCTGCCCGCCGCCTCAGTGGGGAGAACGGATCTCCTCAGGCAATTCGCCTGCCGCCGCTGAATCGGTGAATACGAACGCCGAGTCGCGCACGACGCGCCCGGCAGGCGCCGATGCGTCGCCGGCCCACAATTTCCGCAGCGCCGCCGCCTTGTCGGCGCCGGTGACGAGCCACAAGCGGTGTCGCGCCGCATCGAGCACTCTAAAGGTCAGCGTCATCCTGGGCACCCCCTGGTAGGGAACGCTGATTCCGACATCGCGGTCGTGCGCCTCGAGGAGCGGGTCACCAGGCACCAGCGAGGCGGTATGGCCGTCGGCGCCCATCCCAAGCTGGACCACGTCGAGTACCGGCGGCGTTCCGCCATGTTCGCTGAGCAGCCGGGCGTACTCCTCGGCGCCCGCTCCGAGATTGCTCCGCTCGACCGGCATCGCATGGAACTGCGCGGCGTGCAGCATCGCGGGTGCGACGAGCAGGTCGGCGATCTGGCGCGCGTTGCGTCGTTCATCGTTCTCCGGCACGACCCGCTCATCGACCTGGAACACCTGCAGGTCGTGCCAATGGACGCGCAGTCGGCGCAGGTCCCGGAGCATCCGCCACGGCGTGCGCCCGCCGCTCAGGGCAACGAGGCAGCGACCGCGCTGCGCGCTCGCACGGCCGATCTCGGTGCGCAGCCACTCGGCGGCACGCTCGGCTGCGATTTCGGGGGTCGGAAGCACATGGATGCGCATACTGCAGAGAGTAACGAAAGTTGCGGGTGCTTGAGCGTCAATTGTTTTCACCTGAGGATCGACGCGACTATGGTGTCAGATTATTACCGGCTCGGGCAGTGCGGCGAGGGCATGACGCAGTCGTGGGTCGAACATCGTCAGGGATGCAACGCGATCTCGGCATCCGGCGACTCAGAAATGGGCGCTCGAGCCGAGCGCAGCATCGACACTGCCGCGTAGATAATCACGACGATCACGAGCCATCGCATCAGGGTGAGATGCGCAGCGATCAGGTTGACGAGCGGGAACGCGCACAGCGTACCGAGGAGACCGCCCAACGTGAGGCCCAGCGCGCAGCCGTGCGAGAAGCGCCCCGACCGAAGAAACCCGAGCGTAGCGACGGGGATCAGCACCCCGTCGCTTCCGATCATGATCGGGTACGCGGCGATCGGATGCATGCCAAGAACTCCGAGCAGCACCATGGTGGGCGCATAGTTGCCGATGCCGATGCACATCAGCGCACCGAACACGAAGTTGGCAAAGACCGCGACCGCAAAGCGCCAGCCCGACAGCCCCATCGCCGTTCCGGAGGGCGGAAGGACACCCAGCGCGGTCATCGCGAAGAAACCCGCGGCAATCAGCAGCGCCACGCCCATAAACACCTGGATGCCCCGCCGCGGCATCCGACTGACAATACCCGCGCCGACCCAAGCACCGATACCGGAGCTGATCACCATGCTGGCGAGCAACACGGGTTCAACCGCGATGGCGCCAAAGAAGAGCAAGGAACCGAGAAAGGCGGGAACGGCGCTTCCAACGTTAAGCGTGCCGGGGATGAACTCATCCTCCGGTCTGCCCCGGAGTTTAAATAGGGCCGTGATCTGCGCGTATGAGCCAATGCCGAGCGTATCGAGAAAGTTCGTCACGTAGCCGATGACGCCGTCCGCCCAGGTCGGTCGCTCGCAATAGTGGCGCCGCTTCGAAACAATGATCCACGCAATGATAGCCGCCACGTTGACGAACACCAGGACCGTATAAAGGATAACTCGCGCGGTTACCATGTTACCTCGGTTATGCGTGTCGAAATTTCACGCAGCGGTCTTCATCTTGTTACCCCGATGATCGGTCCCATACTGGACCAATGGTCCGCTCGCCCAAGCCGCGGCGCATAGAGGCTCGATATCGACCCGTCAAGATACAGAGCCTCGCTGCAGCGGAGCGACTCGCGAAAGTACACGGCAAACTCATGGAAAGTCACGGGCGACTCGCTGATGGCGAATACCGCCGTCTCAGAGGAGGGCGCGCAGACACCGTTCCTGATACGCCGCGACTGCGACTCAGGATTCATGACCGGCGATGTGGTCAGTTCTCCCCGGTGAACCAGCATCGGTCCCGACTGCGTTGCCAGGAGCGGCTTCGGCTTTTCTTGCCAATATTCGTCTGTCGTGAGCACGCGGGCACCGTGGCCATCCAACAGAAACACGCCATTGGGCTGCTGAGAAAAATTGCCGGCACCCCTATGGCGATTGAGCGGAACCAGTTCGCGCTCATCCACAACGAATAGGCCGACGGGCGACAGGTCCGGCAGATACATCCCGCCGTTCATTGCGAATTCAAGCGTCTTGCCGCGTTTGGCCAAGGCGTCGCGCAACGCGGAAAATTGCCCATACGGATGGCCGGTGTCATCGCGCCAGAAGAGCTGCAATTGCTCATGGACGAGGTCCACCCGACAAACCGTGACAGTCCCGGAGTTCAACGCATTGCTTGCGCACTCGACCGCCTGTGCGCCGCCCACTGCCAAAAGTAGGATCGGCGCCAAGCAGGCAATCGCCTTGCCAGACATTGTCAACTTCTGTTTACCATATCATTGACACGACTTCACCATACCACCGACGCGACGCGTCACTAGAATACTGCGCCGCATCCCGGGATTTTGCGAGCCTCCGATGAGGGCCAGTGCGAACCCCAAGAGAGGACGTGATCGGGAAAAATTCCTAGGAGAAATTCCTGATTTTCGCTTGCACGGCAAATTGTGTTATTTCGCGCTTGTGCTTCGCGCGGCAGCGGCGTAATTCTTTCGTGCGACAGGAGGTCGGAGTCATGAATATGTACACAGAGTCGTCACTGTTTTCCGGCAGGAAGGGTGCGGCGCTCACGGCGGTGATCCTCCTGCACCTGGTGTTTGGATACGCGCTTTACACTCTGGGCTCGAAGATCGTAATAAAACTCGCACCCCCGCCGTTTGAGCTCACGCCAATCGAGCCTCCCAAACACACTGTCGAGCCGCCGGTGCCGCCGGTGCCGCCGGTGAACCAACCGAGGATCGTCCAAACGCCGCCAGAATTCCCCACGTTCTCGCCGCCATCCGACTCAGATGTCACGGTCGATAAATTACCGCCCGATCCGCCGAGGATTATTCCGCAAACACCGGCGCAGCCTCACGTACTCGCGCCGGTCCGAATGGACCCCAGGCACCCGCTGCGAATCGGCAAAGACTACTATCCGGATGCGTCGGTGCGGGCCAACGAAATGGGACGATGTGTGGTGCAGGCGACCGTGGCCGCTGATGGCCGGATCATCGCGGCATCTATTCAAACCCGCTCCGGTTTCGACCGCCTGGATCAGGCTTGCTTGAATGCCGTGAAAGGGCAACGCATGCTTCCTGCAACCGAAGACGGCAAGCCCATCGTGGGCACCGTTTCCATTCCGATAACGTGGAATCTTTCCGAATGAAATTGCCTACTTAGCGGCGACCGGTTACCGCGGGAGGTACCCTAGCGCTCGTATGCTTTTTTTTATTTCTGTCATGAAGAACGATCCTTCCTCATTGCACCGGTGCCACTCGGCGTCGTGCTCAATCCCCTGTTCACGGCCGGACGTTTCCGCGGGAACGTTTTGTGGAGAATCGGCGAACAGCGAAGGGTCGGCTTGCTGCAACAGTCCCTGGATGGCGAGCCCGTAGTCCATGCGTTCGCCGCGCCAGCGGGTGGCGGCTGTTTCGCTGTCAATGTGTATCCCTTGCTCATCGTGCGTCTCCAATAGATCGGTCCACGCATAGTCCGGGGCCTGTGTCGAGCCAACATCGTCGAACACGCTGCCGTCCGGCGTCAGGAAGCGCCAGGTGCCGTCGGGCTGAGTTTGAACGGTGATGTTCTCATCGTGCACATAGCGGTGATGGAATCGGCACAGGGTCACGAGATTGCCGAGTTTGGTTTCGCCGCCGTGCACCCAGTGCCTCACGTGATGGGCATCGACGTAGCGTTGATGTGTGCATCCGGGAAATCGGCAGCCGTTGTCGCGGCTCTTCAGCGCACGGCGTATCGCAGGAGGGATGCTGCGGGTCTTGCGGCCGACATCGAGGGGCTCGCCCCGATCATTCTCGGTCAGCGTGATGAGGCTCGCGTCGCAGGCCAGGCGCCGCGCAGTCTCCGCTGGCAGCGAGGGACCGTGTTCGATTTCGCAGCGTCCCGCCGTGCTATCGCGCAGAGTCTCGGCGTCGACGTGCACCACGACTTGGTAGCGTTCGGCGGTGCTGACATTCTTCGGTCCCTTGTGCAGGAAGCTCTCCGCCATCAGGGCTAAACCGTCGGCGCGGCGCATCGGCCGATTCACGGGCGCGTCCGAATATTCAGGGTCGATGTCCGACGGGGGGAGTGCTTCCATTGCCGCCTCGAGCGCGTTGATCAGCGCCGCGCCCGCCAATGCGGGCAGGCGACCACTGAACACGAAGCTGCCGTCGCTCTCAAACCAGTAATTCAAGCGGCGGTTATCTTGCTGGGCTGCCTCGCGGTCGAGTTCTTCCACTTCCCTCACACGGCGGTATTGCCTCACCAAGGTCTCGACATGATGCGCGGTGCCGTGCAAGGCCATCATCAGAAAGTAATCCTCGGTCGCTTCTTCCGCGACCCGAGTCAACGCACGGACCTTGGAGTAACTCAATTCTCCCCGGGCCATGGCGGCGGCAATCTTGGGCAGTGTCGGCAGGGCGTGCGCCACGCGGACCTTCTCGCGAGCGGCACCCAAGGCCACTCCGCATTTGAAGTTGAGCCAGTGAGCACAGGACTTGAGAGTGCCATCCGACCAGCCGTTACGGCGGTCGAACTCGGCGATCAGACGCAGCCATCGGTAGTTCGCGGCGTTTAGATGGCCGGCAAGTTCCGTGATTTGCGCGGCTAGCTCGTCGACTGACAGGTTGGGTGACACATCCGAAATTCCTCCGTCCATGCGCGGCTCCAAGAGGCTAGTTATATATACAGTATTGTACCTCCGCGATGCGCCAAAATCACGGGGATTTGTGATGCTTTAGTTCTGATTTCATTAAGATTTTCCGGTGTTGGAGCTCTTGCGTAGTGTCGGGGGTTCAATCAGATCGGCGTGGTGACGTCGAGCGACGTCGGGATGCGAGCGGAGACGACCCTTCAGGTAATTCAGCCCTACCTCGCGGAACAGGGGGTTGTGCGGGTCGCGCTCGGGGCCGCGAGCATGCGACGCGAGCGCCGGTGGCAGCGGCAACACCTGCACGGTGGCGTCGAGGCGCGCTCCGAGGAAAAACGCTGCCGATAGTCGCTCGACACCGGCGGGAGGGGTGAGGACGCGGTGCATGGTGGCGCGCAAGTAGCCGTCGGAGGCGAGTTCGAGCAGTTCGCCGATATTGATCACGAAGGTGCCGGGCCGGGGGGGCACGTCGATCCAGCCTTGCGGGGTTTCGACTTGCAGACCCCCTTGGGGGTCCTGCAGCAGCAGGGTGATCAGTTCGGAGTCTTTGTGGGCGCCGACTCCCTGCGCATCGCCGCCTCGAGCGCCGTCGGCCGCAGCGACTCCGGGGTAGCGGATGAGCTTCACCAGGTAGTGGGGGTCATCGCGGTACAGCGGCTCGAGCGCGTTCTCGGTTTGACCGAGCGCCAGTGCGAGGGCGCGCAGTATGCGGATGAGCACTTGGATGGCGGCCGTCTGCCAGCGCTCGACCGCCGGCCGGAGCTCCGGCAGTGTGGCCGGCCATTGATTCGGTCCCTGCAGCCTCACCCATGCGGGAGAGTTGCCGCCGCGCGGAAGCGCCGGGCGTTCTGCGCCGATGTCGATCTGCTCGCGCCAATCCGGCCGGCCGCGAGTCCGCTCCGCGGCGACTCGATTGTAGCCACGAAAATGCGGCGAGTTCACCATCTCTATCGCGAGCTTGTCGGCGTCGGGCAGTGAGAAAAATCGTCGCGCGGAATCCATGAGATCGTGCAGCAACCCGGGGTCGACGCCGTGGCCGGTGACATAGAAGAAACCCACGTCATGGGCGGCCGCGCGTAGGTCCGCGAGGAAAGCCGCGCGTTTCGCTTCGCCGGCATCGAACCGGCCAAGGTCGAGGAGAGGTATCGGACCGTTGGTTTCGCCGGCGCGCATCCCTATAGAATACCGGAGTGGAAAATTCCAAGCTGCAGGTCATCCGCAAAGCTTCGTTCAAGGCGACGCCCTGGAAGAATGGCGGCGGCATCACCCATGAGGCGATTCGCGTGCCGGCGAGCGGCGATCCGTTCCGCTGGCGGGTCAGCGTGGCGGACATCGATGCCTCGGGTCCGTTCTCGGAATTCGCCGAGTACAACCGTAAGATGGTGTTGCTGCGGGGCGCGGGAATCGAATTGCGCTTTGCCGACGGAACCCATAAGAGCCTGCGGAAGGTGGGTGAGCTCGTGGAATTCGACGGCGCCCTCGCCGCTCACTGCGAGTTGCTGAATGGTCCTTGTGTGGACCTGAACCTCATGGTTTCCAAGTCGGACGGCGTCGCTGTTCGGGTGGAGCGCTTCATAGAATCTCTGGTGGTGAGTGCGTCCCGCAACGAGACGACGCTGGTTTTCGCCATCGACCGCCGATTCAAGCTGGAAATCACTGCGGGGAAAACCGTGACGCTCGAGCCCTGGGATCTTGCGGTACTGTCACACTGCAATGGCCGTCTCGGCAGGCTCGAGTCGGCGCATTCGTCCCCGTCGACCTCGGTGTTCGTGGCGACATTAAAACTTGTGGGTGGAGAGCAGCAGACTCGTCTCGGTGTTTGAAATTCCGTCGATGAGGCGAATTCGGCTCAGCACCTTATCTACTGCTTCGAGGCTGTCGGTACGCAGCTCGGCGACGATATCCCAGCGCCCATTCGTGGTGTGCAGGGCGCACACGGCCGGATCGCCGCGCAGCGCCCTCAGTACTTCGTCGGTTCGATTGCCTTCGACGGCGACAGTCATCAGAGCGCGAATGCGCTGATCCTCGTCTTGCGGCTTGAGCTTGACGGTGTAGCCCACGATGGTGCCGTCCTTCTCCATTCGCGCAAGCCGGTTCTGCACCGTGCCGCGGGCGACGTGCAACGTCTTGGCCAGGGAAGCCACCGACAATCGTGCGTTATCGCGCAATAGGGACAGCAGTTGGCGATCGGTGGAATCCATGGGCCCTCCATCGGAACGAACCTTATTGTACAAAACGTCAATCTATGCTGGCGATATTGCCAGAAAGTCGCGCGTTTTGATCAGTATTCTGTCTTTTCTTTGGCTCAACGGGCTTCGAAACTAGGGCTTGGACCGGTTGGCTGAATTGGGGGCGATCATGGTGGATTACATCGGAACCGCGCGCCTGCGCGAACTGATGGCGCGGACGGGGACCGGCCGCTTCATCGAGGAACTGGCCGGAGAGATCGAAGCCGATTACCGGCGCTGGGACGATTTCGAGAAATCGCCGCGGCACGCCATCCACTCTTCGGGCGGCGTCATCGAACTCATGCCGACCAGCGACGGACGCCTGTATTCATTCAAGTACGTCAATGGGCATCCGAAGAACACGGTGAAGCATCTGCTCACGGTCACGGCCTTCGGCGTGCTTGCGGACGTGGCGACGGGCTACCCCTTGTTGCTGTCGGAGATGACCTTCGTGACGGCGCTGCGCACCGCGGCGATCTCCGCGCTCACCGCGCGCCGGATGGCGCGCCCGGAGAGCCGTGTGATGGCCTTGATCGGCAACGGCGCACAAAGCGAATTTCAAGCCATCGCTTTCCACCGCATGGTGGGCATCAGACAGTTGAGGCTCTACGACACCGATCCGCAGGCCACGTCGAAACTGATGCGCAATCTCGCCTCGTTGCGGCTTCCGGACCTCGAGGTCACGCGCTGCGCCGGCGCGGCCGATGCCGTGCGCGGCGCCGACATCGTGACCACGGCGACTGCGGACAAGCGCAACGCCACCATCCTCACGCCGGACATGATCTCGCCGGGCATGCACCTCAACGCAGTGGGCGGCGACTGTCCGGGGAAGACCGAATTGCACGCGGATATCCTGCGCGCCAAGGACGTGCGCATCGTCGTGGAGTTCGAACCGCAGGCGCGAATCGAGGGTGAGATTCAACACCTCGTGGCCTTGGGTGAGATGGACGCGTTGGGGAGAGTCACCGAGCTCGCGGACGTGGTGCGCGGCAGGGTGCCGGGGCGGGTGAACGATCGCGAAGTGACCCTGTTTGATTCCGTCGGCTTCGCGCTCAATGACTTCTCATCGCTGCGCTATTTGCAGCGCCTGAATGCCGAGCAGCCCGATGGAGGCCAGCGCATCGATCTCATTCCGGAACTGAACGATCCGAAGGATCTATTCGTCGGTCTTTCTCGAGAGCACGCTCAAGAGCGCGCCCGTGTGCGCCGCCGCAGGTTTGCGTGATGACCGCCGCTGCGCCTACCGCCAGTCTCATTGGAGCGCCCACGGATATCGGCGCGAGCGATCGCGGTGCGTCCATGGGTCCGGAAGCGCTGCGCGTCGCCGGCATTCACGCGGCGCTGACTCAGCGCGGCCTCGACGTGGTGGATTGCGGCAACGTCAGCGGCCCGCCGAATCCCGGACTGATCAAGGTGAACGGCTATCGCAATCTTGCACAGGTCACGGCGTGGAATCATGAGGTGCACGATGCGGTGTATCGGGAGCTGACCGAACAGAGGCTGCCCATTCTGCTCGGCGGCGACCACTCTCTGAGCATCGGCTCGATCTCGGCGGTCGCGCGCCATTGCCGCGGCGTGGGTCGGCCGTTGCGCGTGCTGTGGCTGGATGCGCATGCCGATTTCAATACGCGTGAACTCAGCCCGACCGGCAGTCTGCACGGCATGCCCGTGTCGTGCCTGTGCGGGTTCGGTCCTCGCGAGCTGTTGCAGATCGGCGGTGCGTCGCCGGCGATCAGTCCGCGATGGGTGCGGCAGATCGGCATTCGCAGTGTGGACTCGGGGGAGAGACGCTTCGTGCACGAACAGGATCTCGACGTGTTCGACATGCGTTGCATCGACGAGATGGGCGTCAGGAAGGTCATGGAGCTCGCCTTGCAGGACATGGATGACGACACCCATCTCCACGTGAGCTTCGATGTCGACTGCTTGGACCCGGAAATCGCGCCGGGTGTGGGCACCACGGTTCCCGGCGGACTCTCCTATCGCGAAGCGCAACTGTGCATGGAGATGATCGCCGATACCGGCCGTGTCGGCTCCTTGGATATCATGGAGTTGAATCCTGCCCTGGACGTGCGCAACAAAACGGCGGTGCTCGCCGTCGATCTGGTCGAATCGCTGTTCGGCAAGAGTACTTTGATGCGCAAGCCTCTGGCGTTCCCGAGCGCTCTTGTCGATACTTGACCGCGAATTCTCCGTAAGGATGAGCCCATGGCTGCCAACTTGAACGAACCGTCGCAAGCTCCCGCCTCAGGTAAGCTGCGTCAGGCGATCCGCGATCACGGCGAATGGCCGGAAGATCGGGCGGTGACGCACCTGCTGCACGCATTGGAACTCACCGGCGGCGCGCGCCATCGCGCCGTGGCAACGGCCATGGCACTGGTCGAGGGCGCGCGTGCTCGTCGGGACGAACGGCCGTTTCTCGACGCCTTCCTGCAAGAATTTGGACTGTCGAATCAAGAAGGCATTGCGCTCATGTGCATCGCTGAGGCGCTGCTGCGCATTCCCGATGATGCCACCGCGGATCGTCTGATCGCCGAAAAGCTGGCTACCGGCGACTGGTCGTCCCACGCCGGCAAGTCGGAGTCGCTGTTCGTCAATGCCTCGACCTGGGGACTGATGCTCACCGGCGGCATTCTCGAGCTGGATCCCGCCATCAAGACCGATACCACCGGGTGGATGAGAAAGTTCACCCGCAAAGCCGGCGAGCCCTTGGTGCGTCTGGCCGTGCGCCGAGCCATGCGCATCATCGGCGGTGAATTCGTGGTCGGGCGCAGCATCGAAGAGGCGCTGGCGCGCAGCGCGCGCGAAGCGGACGTGGGGCTGTGTTCTTTCGATATGCTGGGCGAAGGCGCGCGCACGCAAGCCGATGCGCAGCGCTATCTCGAGTCGTATGAACATGCCATCGACGTCATCGGCGCCGCCGCGGCGGGCCGCCCTGCCGAAGAGTCCTCGAGCATTTCCATCAAACTGTCGGCGTTGGAGCCTCGCTACTCGTTGCTGCAGCATGAACGCGTGATGGAGCGCTTGGTGCCGCGGGTCGGAGCGCTGATGCGGAGGGCAGCCGATCTCGGGATGCAGCTCACCATCGACGCCGAGGAAGCGGACCGGCTGGATCTGTCGCTGGACGTGATCGAGGCGCTGGCCAAGGATCCCGCCACGCGCCAGTGGCCGGGCTTAGGCTTGGCCGTGCAGGCCTACGGCAAACGCGCCCTGGGAGTGATCGACTGGGCGGCGGCGACCGCGCGCACCTACGGCAGGCGCATGGCCGTGCGCTTGGTGAAAGGCGCGTACTGGGATTCGGAAATCAAGCGCGCGCAGGAACGGGGTCTCGAGGGCTATCCGGTGTACACGCGCAAAGTCACCACGGATGTGTCCTACCTGGCCTGCGCCGGCCGCTTGTTCAGCCATGCGGATGTGATTTATCCGCAGTTCGCGACCCACAATGCCCACAGCATCGCCTCGGTGTTGGAACTGGCGCCGGCCGGCGCGGACTATGAATTTCAGCGGCTGCACGGCATGGGCCGGCTCTTGTATGCCGAGGCGGCGCGCAAGATCGGAAAATTTCCTCGAGTCCGCGTGTACGCGCCCGTGGGCGAGCACAAGGACCTGCTGGCGTACTTGGTGCGGCGACTGCTCGAGAACGGCGCCAATACTTCGTTCGTGAATCGCTTCATGGACGAGCAGGTGCCGGTGGCCGAGATCGTTCGCGATCCGATCACCGAGATCGAGCGCTTGGAATCCTATGCGCATCCGCGGCTGCCCCTGCCCCCCGCGCTGTACACCGACCGCCGCAACTCGCGCGGGATCGATTTGGGCAATCCGCCCGACGTCGAGGCGCTGCGCCGGGAGGTGTCGACTCGCCGCCCCGTCAGGCCCGAGCCTGGCGCCACGGCCGTTGCCGGACCCATCGTCAATGGGATCCTGCTGCCGGGAAGCGCCCGCCCGGTCACCAACCCGGCGGATCGGCGCGATATCGTGGGCAGCGTGCGCGACGCGACTCCGGCGGAAATCGCGATGGCATTCGACGCCGGCGCCGCGGCCCAACCCGCGTGGAATTTGAGCGGCGGCGATGCGCGCGCAGCCTGTCTCGACAGGGCGTCGGACCTGCTGGAAACGGGCCGTGCGGAGTTTCATGAACTCTTGGTGCGGGAGGCGGGCAAGACCATCTCCGACGCCATCGCGGAGGTCCGTGAGGCCGTGGACTTTTGCCGCTACTACGCGGTGCGGGCGCGGGAGCAATTCGCCCACCCGAAGCGGCTGGAGGGCCCCACCGGCGAATCGAACGAGTTGTCCTTGCACGGACGCGGCGTGTTCGCCTGCATCAGCCCCTGGAATTTTCCCCTGGCGATCTTTGCCGGCCAGGTGACGGCTGCGCTCGCGGCCGGCAATGCCGTGGTGGCGAAACCGGCGGAACCTACTCCGCTGATCGCCGCGCGCTTCGTGAAATTGCTTCACCAGGCCGGCGTGCCGCCGCAGGCCTTGCACCTCGCGCCCGCGCCGGGTCGCCTGTTCGGTGAGGTCGCGTTCTCTCACGCCGCCTTGGCGGGGGTGGCGATGACGGGGTCGACGGCGACCGCGCTCACCATCAATCGCAGCCTGGCGGCGCGCAACGGCGCGATCGTACCGTTGATCGCGGAGACCGGCGGATTGAACGCGATGATCGTCGACTCGACGGCTCTCCCTGAGCAAGTGGTCGATGACGTCGTGAGCTCCGCGTTCATGAGCGCCGGGCAGCGCTGCTCGGCGCTGCGCCTGTTGTTTCTGCAGGATGACATCGCCGACCAGGTGTTGGAGATGATTGCAGGTGCGATGGACGAACTGATCATCGGCGATCCGGCCGATCTTCAGACCGATCTGGGACCGGTGATCACGCCGGCGGCGGCCGAAGGTCTCGCACAGCATGCCGCGCGAATGCGCAAAGAGGCGCGCCTCATCAAAGCCTGCACCTTGAGCGAGGCGCATGCTCACGGCAGTTTCTTCGCTCCGCATCTCATCGAGCTCGAGAGCGCGGCGCAGCTCACGCGCGAGGAATTCGGGCCGATACTGCATGTGGTGCGGTATCGATCCGCCGATACGCCCCAGGTCCTGCAGGCGATCCGCGCCAGCCATTACGGATTGACCTTGGGCGTGCAGACCCGGTTGGAATCTTTCTGGCGTGAGGTGTTCGAGCAGACCGGGATCGGCAATACCTACGTCAACCGCAATATGATCGGTGCGGTGGTGGGCGTCCAACCCTTCGGCGGCACCGGGCTGTCGGGGACGGGACCCAAGGCCGGCGGGCCGCATTATCTCGCGCGGTTCGCGAGTGAGCGAACGCTCACGGTCAATACCACGGCGACGGGGGGAAATGCGGCGCTTCTGAACCTGGGCAACTGAAGCGGCCTCAGATAATGAGAGGGTGCGGACGTACATTCCGTCTCTCATCCGCCAGGGATACTGCGAAGATGAGCAGGCCGCCGACGGCCAGCAATGCGCCCACCCATCCGGTGGAGGCCCATCCCAAGCCGCCGTCGATGGCGATGCCGCCCAACCAAGCGCCCATCGCGTTGGCGATGTTGAAGGCGGAGTGATTCAGCGCCGCCGCCAGCGTCTGTGCGTCCTCGGCGACATCCATCAACCGGATCTGCAGCGCCGGCACGATCGCAACACCGGTGCCGACCAGCAGCACGTCGCTCGTTGCTAGCCAGGCGTGGGGCGCCGCGATGCTGAACAAGCCCAACACCAGCGCATTCCAGATCAACAATCCCCCGATCGTGCGCATCAGCGCGCGGTCGGCCAGCCACGATCCGATCAGATTGCCGAGAACCATGCCCACACCGAATACTGCGAGCACGAATGGCACGTACCGGGCCGGCATCCCGGAAACGTGGGTCAGCGTCGGCGTGATGTAGCTATACATGCAGAACAAGCCGCCGAAGCCCACCGACCCGACACTGAGCGTCAGCCAAACTTGCCTGCTACGTAAGGCGCCGAGCTCACGGGTGGGACTCGCTCCCTCAACGGGACCGGACCGGGGCACGTAGAGAAAAATCAAAGCGCACGCCAGGATTCCGATGGCGCCCACCAGAACATAGGCCGCGCGCCAATCGAGAATCTGTCCGATCCAAGTTGCCAGCGGCACGCCGGCCAGAGTTGCGCCCGTCAGGCCCAGCATCATCCGGCCGATCGCCCGAGCTCGCTCATTGAACGGCACCAGTGATGCCGCGACCAGCGATGCCACGCCGAAATATGCACCGTGGGGGAGCCCGGCGACGAAACGAACTGCGATGAGAGAGGCGTAGCTGGGTGCCAGCGCACTGGCGAAGTTGCCGGCTGCAAAGCAGGCCATCAGCGCCAGCAGCAGCCGATGACGCGGCCAACGCGCGGCGAGCACGGCGATGAGCGGCGCACCAACCACGACGCCGAGCGCATAGGCACTGATGACATGTCCCGCGCCGGGTATCGAAACGCCGAGGTCTCCGGCAACATTCGGGAGCAACCCCATCATCACGAACTCGCCCGTGCCGATGCCGAAGCCCCCGACGGCGAGCGCGAGCTCAGCCCATCGGAAGGTCGTGTCCCGGTGAGCCCCGGACAGGGATGTCTTGTGCGCTTCTGTGATCACTGAAGGGGCAGGTTGCGGGGTCGGAATGGCATCCGCATTTCGCGCGTCGCCGCACGTGTTTCAATTGAAACGGCAGCCTGTGACGCGGCCCGCGACGAAGCCGTCAGAACGCAACTAGCACCAACGCTGAACGAACGTCAGCTATGACCCGCGCACAGCTCCTCGATGAGCGCGTCGATTTCGGAACCTTCAAAGGGCTTGATGATGGCGCGGACGTTGGGTCCCCAGGTCTTCAGGCTCAGGTCCAGAAAATAACCCGATGCAATGATGATCGGCGCCTTCGGCTCGATGGTGAGTATTTTTCGAGCCAAATCCAAGCCTGACATGGCCGGCAGGCTGATATCGGTGATGACGATATCGAACGTCTGTTCCGCAAATTCCTGAAGAGCTTCTTCGGCCGTCCCCAAGGCCACGATCTGCCGTTGGTCGTTGATCAGCAACTCAGACGTGACCTCGCGCACGACTGGATTGTCCTCGACATACAGGATGCGAAGCGGCGACGGCATGCTTCCTGTTACTGTCGCAAGGACACGACAAGGCCGAGGCCAATGCCCACCAGCAGCGCGACGCCCAGAGACGGCGCTGGATAGTCCCGTAAAAGGTCGTCGGCACTTCCGTCGACTTGCACTGCCTGGCCGCGCGCCTGATTCAGCTGCGCCTCGATCTCTTCGAATGCGCTCTGGGCTTCGAATTCGCTCTTGGCCGCAACCAATGCGGCGTGTACCTTCGCCCGAACCTTGCGGATTTCCGGATTCTCCGTGTCGGCCACTCGCCTGATCAAATCGTCAACGCCATCGAACAGTAATTCCAGCGCCGAACCGGCGGGCTGATTCGCGCGGCCTGCGCCATTGCCGTCGATCGCCGTTGCGACGTGGGCATTCATTTTAACTCTCCTTACGCGTCAAACCGGTATGACAGCTTGCGCTCATTCTTTTGGCACGGGACGGTCGAAGCAGTCGGCTGGCACCTTGTGACCACGTAGGACCTTTCTCACAACTACTTGTGAACGTCGCGCGCAGGCAACGACAGACGCTGATTTCTTCAGCGCGCAAGTCGCTTCGCCAAGTGCGTTCGCAGGGCGGCAAGCTGTTCCGCCGACAGAGTCCCGAGGATGCCGCGTCGTTGTTCGGGGATGTGCGCGATGACGCCGGTCTCGTCGCTGAACACATATTGCTCGAAAAAAGCGGCCCAGGCGCGCCGGGTGGCCGGCGGCAAGGCGCGGATGCCGAGGATCCCGTGCAGCAGGGCATCGAAGGCCGAATCGGCGAGCGCGCCGTCGCCTGTTGAGTCATGCCACCAGTAATTGACGAGCACATTGAAGGATTCGAGCGATTCGACGTGGTGCCACCAGAGCGGCGGAATGAAGATCGCGTCTCCCGGCGCCAAGTCCGCGGTGTGAGCTGCCGCCAGCGCCTCGCGAAACCTGGGGTATCGCTCGAAGTCGGGATTGCGCAGCGACACCAGGCTCATCGGGGCACCCGTGGGTGCGAAGTCGAGCGGGCCGATGTACAGGTTGGCGATTTGCTCCGGGGGAAACAGCGTGAAGCGGCGCCGGCCGGCGACCACGCAGCCGATATTGTTCCACTCATCGACGTGAGTGGGAGTGGTGATCCGGTTGCCCAGCCAGATTCGGGGCTGAACATTGTCATCGACGATGTTCAAGGAATTCTCGGCGGTGAAGCCGGGCAGGCAATCGCGGATGAGCGCGCTCTGGGCGGCCACCGCCGGGGACTGGGGAAACTCTGCATAGCGCAGGACCTGGTCCGCGACTGCCGCCAGGGGCAGCCGATTGCGCAGAAAATTAAAGCCGGTCATCGCGTCGTTGTAGAAGATCTGGCCGTCGATTTCCGGCGCCGTCAGCAAGGCGTCGACCGCCTTGCCGCTGTCGAAACGAGTGAGATAACGAACCAGGGCCGCCGGCGAGTCGAGCCCGTGCTTGACGGCGGGCCAATCGCGGACGAGTCCGCGAAAGACTGCCGGCCGCTTGTCCGGCAGTACATCGCGCCGAATGGCCGCGGCGTCGAGCGCGGAGAATTCACGAATGAGGTGCGGCGCGGTCATGGGGTGCGGCGCGGTCGTTTCACCAGAAGTAGATTTGCAGGCTGTCGGTCGTGCGGCGGGGTGGAATATTCTGGAGCACTTCGCGATGGTCGCGGTAGTTGAGCTCGCTGCGATCGAGCAGGTTGTCGATGGCGGTCAGACGGTAGGTACTCTCCGCGGCCGCGGGGGCGTGCAGGGTCGCCGCATCCGGAAAGATGCCCATGCCCGCCATGATGGAATACCACGAAAACACCGGGTAGCCCTTACCCAACGCCTGTTGCCGAACCGGGGGTGCGATGCCCTTGCCCGACATCCATAGGCTGAGCAGTTGTTTCAGCGGTTCGGACAGACGGAGGTTCGCCGCATTCGCGCGCCAATAGTCGGTGTCGGTGCGGCTGTTGGTCTTGTAGTGGGTGACGATGTAGTCGCGGGTGCCCTCGAAGTGCTCGTTGACCCGCGCATTGAACCTATCGTGCGCAGCCTCGCTGAGATCTCCCTGTTCCAGGAATTCGACGAAGACCGCGGCGGTCTGCTGGATGAAGAGCAGTGCGGTCGCCTCCAAGGGCTCGATGAATCCCTGCGAAAGCCCCACGGCGAGACAGTTCTTGTTCCAGTGCTTGGTCACGCGCCCGATCCTCATTTTCAGGTGCCGTGCCGGCGTGTCCGAATCGAGCAGACCCAGGTGTTCCCGCAATTCGGCCTCGGCCTCATCCGGAGTGCAGAACTGCGTGCTGTAAACATAGCCATTGCCGAAACGCTGGGTGAGCGGAATCTTCCAGGCCCAACCGTGTTTCATGGCGGTGGAGACGGTCTCCGACGGCACCGTGTCCCCGATGGGTGTCGGCATGGCGATCGCCGCGTCGTTGAACAGGTTCTCCGCGAAGCTCACGAACGGGGTCTTCAATGCCTGGGTGATCAAGAGTCCCGCGAAGCCTGTGCAGTCGACGAACAGGTCGCCGGCGATGGCGGGACCCTCCCGGGCGCCCAGGGACGCGATGGCGCCATGCTCGTCGAGATTCGCGTGAGTCACGTGAGCCGTGAGGTATCGGACGCCGCGCTGCAGCGCTTTCTTGTGCAGGTACTGACCCAGCAGCACGGAATCGAAGTGGTAGCCGTGCCAGATGTCGAACGGAAAGTGCTCGGCGGGTTTCGGGGCGAGATGCTTGGCGGCAAGCCGCGAGGCGATGAAGAAGCGGTCCGGATGCGCATATACCTCAGTGCCGTTGATGCGCGCGTCGACGTTGTGCACGAATTGCGTCATGGTCAGGTTGTCGAGCATGGACGCGAACGGATGAAAGTATCGCTCGAACCCCGGTTTGGTCGACCAGCCGGCGAAGGTAATGCCGCACTTGTAGGTGGCGTGGCACTCGGGCATCCATTCCGATTCTTCTATCCCCAAGCTGTCGAAGAAGCCGCGCAACCAGGGGGTCGAACCCTCGCCCACACCGATGATGCCGACAGCCGGGGACTCGACCACCGTGATTTCAACCCCTTGCTCGATCAGCGAACGGGCCAGAATCAACGCCGTCATCCACCCGGCCGAGCCGCCGCCCACCACGACGATTCGACGCACCGCCGGCGGCAGCGCCGAGCGGCGCTTAGGTTCCCGGGCCGCATCGGCGGCGGTATTATTGTAAAGAGTGGCGGTGATGGTCATAGCAAGCGGCGCAGCGGTTCGCCCCATTCCTCCACGGGGCCGGCAACGAGCACATGGACCCTGTCGGCGGCGGAGCGCGCAATCCCTCGGATGCCGAGCCTTGCCAGGGCCGATTCGTCGATTCTGTCGGGCTGCGCGGTGCGGATCAATAGGCGTCCTGCGGCGGTGGCGAGATCGACCACATTGTCGCGGCCGCCCAATGCGGCCAGCAATGCCGGCGCGTCATGCGCAGCTACCGGGGGCGGAGCCGACCGCAGCGCCGCGCGGATCTCGCCCGCGACTTGATCGGCGATGGGGCCGAGGACCACCTGTAATCCTTGCGCCGAGGAGCGCAGGATGCCGCGCGCACCCAGGCGCCTGAGCGCCGCTTCGTCGACCGCCTTGTTGTCGGCCAGCACCAGCCGCAAGCGCGTCGTGCAGGCATCCACTTCGGTGAGGTTTTGGGCGCCGCCGAGGGCGGTCACGAAGGCTCGAGCGCGGACATCGGGGGTGGCGGGCGCGATGGGCTGGGCCGCCGCGTCGTCGCTTTCGCGTCCGGGCGTCGCCAGATTCAGGCGCACGATGAGAAAGCGAAACACCCCGTAGTACAGCGCGAAGTAGGCGGCGCCGATCGGCAGCAGCAGCAGCGGCCGCTGGGCATGGCTGAAGTTCAGCACATAGTCGAAGAGGCCGGCCGAGAAGCTGAACCCGAGCCGCACGCCGACGAGGTTCATGACGACCATGGCGAGCCCGGTTGCGACGGCATGCAGGGCGTAGAGCACGGGGGCGAGAAACATGAACGTGAACTCGACCGGTTCCGTAACGCCCGTCAGGAACGAGGTCAAGCCCAGCGACAGGAGCAGACCCGCGACTCCGGCGCGGCGTTCCGGCCGAGCCGCGTGATACATGGCGAGGCAGGCTCCGGGCAACCCGAACATCATGACGGGGAAGAAGCCCGACATGAACGCGCCCGCGGTCGGGTCGCCGGCGAAGAACCGCTTCAGGTCGCCGGTGGCGCCATGGTAGTCGCCGACGATGAACCACGCGAAATTGTTCAGGATGTGATGCAGTCCAGTGACGATCAATATCCGGTTCAAGACGCCGTAGGCGAACAGGCCGAGCGACCCCGCGCCCAAAATGGCGTGGCTGGTGGCGTCCATCCCGCGTTCCAGAAACGGCCAGGCGTAACCCACCACTGCGGCCAGCACGAGGCCAGCCAGCCCGCTGACGATGGGCACGAAACGCCGGCCGCCGAAAAAACTCAGATAGCTCGGCAGGGTGATGTTGCCGAACCGGTTGTAGCCGACGCCGGCGATGATCCCGGACAGCAGCCCGACCGGGATACTGAGCTTGGCCAGACTGCCCGGCGGCGCCGCCAGCAGAGTTTCGACGGCGCGCGTCGTCACCAGAAAGCCGACCAGGGCGGCGAGGCCGGCAGCCCCATGATTCTCGCGCGCCAGGCCGACTCCGACGCCGACGGCGAACAGCAGCCCCAGATTCGAGAATACTGCGTCTCCGGCGGCCGCCATCGCCGCCCAGCCGAGGAGGTCGGGCTGACCCAGGCGCAACAAGAGACCCGCGATCGGCAGCACGGCGATCGGCAGCATCAATGCCCGTCCCAGTTGCTGTAGTCCGGCGAAGCGCAGTTTCATTGCATATCTCCCAAGGATTCGAGCATTTCTGCGGCCTGTGCGCGCACCTCGCCGGGCGATGCCAGATCGAGGCAGCGCAGCGCGAGTTCACGGCAGTCGTTGATCCGCAGCGAACGGATCTGGCGCTTGATCGCGGGCACCGCCGCGGGTACCACCGAGAGTTCGCGCACGCCCAGACCCAGCAATAGGGGCACCGCGAGCCGATCCGCGGCCACGCCGCCGCAGACGGCAACCATCTTGCCGGCGGCGGCGCCGGCACCCGCGGCCGCCGCGACCAGCTTGAGCACCGCCGGATGCAAGGCGTCGGTGCGGCCCGCAAGCTCGGGGTGACCGCGATCCATCGCCAGAGTGTACTGCGTCAGATCGTTGCTGCCGATCGACAGAAAATCGACCTCCCGGATGAGACCGGACGCCATGAGCGCGGCGGCGGGAGTTTCTATCATCGCACCCAATTCGACTCGATCGGCGATGCCGATCTCGGCCTCGAGCTCGTCGATGACGCCGCGCACGGCAAGTATTTCCGCGGCGTCGGTGATCATCGGGATGAGCAGCCGCACGTTGCCCGCCGGCCGCACCCGCAACGCTGCGCGCAGCTGGGTGCGCATGAGATCCGGGTGCGCGAGCGCGGTGCGGACGCCGCGCAGCCCGAGGGCCGGATTGTCCTCCGCGGGCAGCGGCAGGTAGCGGAGCGGCTTGTCGCCGCCCACGTCCATCAGCCGCAGGATCAAGGGTCTTGGCCCAAGCGCCGCGGCAATGTCCTGATATGCCGCGAGTTGTTCAGCCTCCGTGGGCGCCGTCTCCCGATCGATGAACAGGAATTCGGTGCGCAGCAGCCCGCAGCCCTCGGCGCCATGGGCGACGGCCGCCGCCGCATCCGTCACATTGCCTAGGTTTGCGAATACTTCGACCCGCGTGCCGTCGAGCGCACGGCATTCGATTTGCGCTTCGGCCAGGGTCTTGGCGCGGCGCATGAGCCGGGATTCGACCGCCGCTCGCGCCTGCTCGATGGCGGGTGCGGCGGGCGCCGTCTGCAGCGTGCCGGCGTCGGCATCGACGATCACGGTGGCACCGTCGGCGATGTCGCGGATTCCCGAACCCAAGCCGACCAACATGGGAATGTCCATGGCGGCCGCCAGGATCGCCACGTGCGAGGTGGCGCCGCCGCCGCTCAAGCAGATGGCGACCAGGCGCGCACGGTCGAGCGCGGTCAATTCCGACGGCAGCAGATCGTCGGCGACCAGCACGGCTCGCTCGGGCAATGGGATGTTCATCGGCCGCGCTTCGCCGGCGAGCGCCAGCAGCACATGCGATTCCACGTCGAGCAAGTCATCGACCCGTTCGCGCAGGCGCGAATCCTCGAGTGCCTGGAGCGCACTGATAGACCGGCGGATCGCGCTGCGCCAGGCGAAGCCGGCGCTCTTGCCCGCGGCGATCGATTCATGCGCTGCCTCGTTCACCTGCGGATCGTCGAGGAACTCCAGGTGCGCGGCGATGATTTCGCGGCGGGTGGCCCCGCCCGTCGCGGCCACGCGTTCGAGCCGCATACGGACATTGATCCGCGCCTGTTCCAGTTCAGCGCGTTCTCTGCCTGAGTCCGCGCCATGCTCGGCGACTGCGATCTCGCGGCGCTCGATTCGAGTTGCACGGCCGACCGCGATGCCGGGAACGGCGATCACGCCGCCGAGAACGCCGGCTGCGGCGAGCGGGCGCGGCGCGGCGGTGGGTGCAGTCTTCGAGGAGTCCGGCGCGGTCCCCTCGGCGGCGCCGTGACCCGCGGCGGATTCCATGCGCAGCGCTTCCTGGATGCCGGCCACCAGGCTTGCCACGGACTGCGGGGCGTCGGCGCCGCTCGCCTGGATGGAAAGCTCGTCGCCCTGGCGGACGCCGAGCGCCATGATGGCGACCACGCTGCGTGCATTCGCGGTGCGCCCGTGGGCGCTGAGCGAGGCCTGGGCGCCGAATGCCTTGGCGCGTTGCGCCAGCAGGGCCGCCGGCCGGGCATGCAGCCCGTGGCGCAGGGTCACGATGAGAGTGTGACCGGCGGCCGCTTCTTCTTTCGGCGCGTTGGCTGCCCGGGGCGGCGGCGTGCGCGTCTCAACGCCCGCGATTTCGAACAGCACCTCGCCTGAGGATACCAAGCCCGGCGCGCGGCGCTGCTGCAGCCGGAGACCGTCCATGGGCGTCACCAGGATCGGCGTCATGAGACTCTTCGCGCCGCGCGCCACGACATCGAGATCGAAGCGGATCAGTTCATCGCCCGCGCGGACGCTTGCGCCCGGCCGAACGCGCGCGTCGAACCCGCGCCCGCCCAGCTGAACGGTGTCGACGCCGATGTGAACCAGCACGTCGATGCCTTGAGCGGTGCGGATCGACACAGCATGTGCGCTCGCCGGCAGGGTGACGATCTCGCCGGCGCAGGGTGCGACGAGAATTCCGGTGGTAGGGTCGATGGCAACCCCGTCGCCGAGCATGCGCCCCGCAAATACGGGGTCCGGTACTTCGTCGAGCGTGCCGCACCAGCCATCGAACGGCGCCAGGATCTGTAGGATCGACATTCGCCGCTTACTCCCCAACCTCGAGCCAGTCGATCGCCCACAAGGGATCCAGCCGCGGACGCGCGAAACGCAGACACAGGTCATGGCGGCCCGGCAAACGGGGCAGTCGCTGCGCCGCCAGGGTGGTCACGCCTCGGCCCGAGGCCGCCGGCGCGAGCGGCACGAGAGCGAGCGCCGGCGTATCGCAAGCGTCGGCATGAATCTCGAGCTCACCCTCTGCGCTGCGTGCGTCGCCGACGCGAATCTTGGCCGCATCCGCACCGAGCTCATAGTTGAACGGCAGGGGGGCGACGGCGGCAACGATGCGCGGACCACCCGACAGGTCGACTCCGCGATCGATCCAGCACGGGTTCATGATATCGACGGCCAGCGGTGCATACGCCGCGCGCGCGCCCGCAGCGTCGCCGCGATCGCCGGGTTCCAGCAGCAGCCCGATGGCATCGCTGCATAGTTCGAGATCGTGACTGTCGCGGCGAAATGCTGCCAGGGCATCGAAGCGCTTCGTCCAAGTGCGCGAAACCTGTTCGGCCCCGGCGAAGGCCGCGGCGCGGACCTCGGTGCCGGCGGGCACGGTCAACGGCGTGCCGTAGCGCGCCGACTGTGCCGAGGGTTCGCTGCCGTCGAGCGTAAAACGAATCTCGCCGGGTGCCGCGGCGCCCGCCTGATTCGAGAGGGACACGGTGTAGCTCCCGGCATTGCGCGAAATCTGCGCAGCCGGCGCAAACACGCTGTCGGCATAGTTCAAGCCGAGCGCCCGATAGCGGGCGAACATGGGCACGAGCCGTTCCAGGAAATCCGGCCAGCGGCGGCGCTGCGGCGCCGACCAGCCCACTTCGGCGACCGCGGCCGCGCGCGGCAGAGCCATCCACTGGACGCGCTCTTCGGTTTGGATGTGTTCGGTCCACAGATTCGCCTGGATGCCGAGCACGTGATGCCGTTGGATCTCGCTGAGCGCTGCATCGTGCGGCTCGAAGCCGTACACGTCCTCGAGCGACACCACCTTGAGCCGGCCGGGCGGCTCCGTGGGCAGTGCGCTCTGCCGGTTGTCGAAGTAGAGCGTCGGCCACGGCGCCAGTATGGTGTCGTTGCCGGCCAGCGCTGCGCTGTGCGCTCCGGAAACTCCATGCCACGACATCACGATGGCACTCTTATCGAGCCCCGGTTGAAGAATCTCGTCCCACCCTATGATTCGGCGGCCGTGAGCCGCGACGTAGCGGCCGATTCTCTGAGTGAAGTATGCCTGCAGCGCCTCGGAATCGCGGATGCCGAGCTCCCGAGCGCGCGCTTGTACCTCCGGCGAGGCGTTCCACTCGTCCTTGACCGCCTCGTCGCCGCCGATGTGAATGGTGGGGCTGGGGAAGAGCTCGATGACTTCTGCGAGGACATCTTCGAGAAAACCGAAGGTAGGAGGTTCCAAATTGAAGAGGTGGGTGTGTACACCCCAGCTGGCGGAGACGCGCAGCGCTCCATCGCGCGCGGCTCCCACGGAGGGGTACGCGGCGACTGCCGCCGTCGCATGGCCCGGCATTTCTATTTCCGGGACGATTTGCACGTGGCGGGTCGCGGCGAAACGCACGATGTCGCGCACCTCGGTTTGGGTGTAGAAGCCGCCGTAGCGCGTACCGTCCGGGTCGATTCGCCAGGCGCCCACGGAGGTCAGGCGCGGATACTTGCGGATCTCGAGCCGCCAGCCCTGATCGTCGGTCAAATGCCAGTGCAGCACGTTGAGCTTGTGCCACGCCATCCAGTCGATCATGGAGCGAATGAAGGCGGGCGATTGAAAATGCCGCGCGGAGTCGAGCATCAGGCCCCGCCACGCGTAAGCCGGCGCATCGCGGATGGTCTGTGCGGGGATCTGAGCCGTGTTGACCCCCGGCGGCAGGAGTTGCCAGAGAGTGACGGCGCCGTAGAACAGTCCCGCCGCCGAACTTGCGGACACCGTGATCCGCCGCGGTGTGATCTCGAGCTCGTAGCCTTCAGGGCCGAAACCGCGCTGGTGCCGAAATGCAATCGTATTGGTGTTCGCGGTGTCGATACTCGCAGCACCAGAGCGGATCGGCAATTGGCCGGTGGAGATCGGCAGCGTGAGTCCATTGGTCCGCGTCCACAGCTCGACCAGATAGCGAGCCGCGCCGTCGGCATCGCGATCGCCCCGCGGCACGCTTAGGCGCGTGGTTGAATCGACACTGAATGAGCCGGGGCCCGAGACGACCTCAGCAGGGAGCGGAATGACGCCGCTCCTGGCCGCCGCGGGTGATGCGAGGGTCACCGCAAGGGCGACGGCTTGCGCCGCCGCCCTTCGTGTCCGCACGATTCTCGAACAATTCCGCACGTGTCGCACTTTATCCGATTGCCACGTGCGGTGGCCGACCCCTTACAGCTTGAAGCGGAAGTTCAGGTAGTACTGCGAGCCGTTCTTGTAGAAGGCCCGGGGCTGAGACTGATTCAAGCCATAGTACTTGAGGGTGGGATTGTTCAAGTTCATGCCGTCGAGCGTGATCGAGAAGTGCTCGTTCATGGTGTAGCCCAGCGACGCGGACAGGGTTCCGATGGAATCCTGAGTGAACGCCGAGCTTCGGTCGAGACCGCTGTAGAACGCCGAGCGGTAGGTGTACGACACCCGGGCATTGAACATCGTGTTCTCGAAGTAGGCGCTGGCGTTGTAGGTGTTCTTCGACGTCCCCACCAGGCGCTTGTCGCCGCCGGGCGCCACCATCGAGGTCTGCTTGCCGTCGGCGTAGGTGTAGTTTCCTTGGAAGCCGATGTTGTCAGTGAACGCCTGTTGATACGCGAACTCCACGCCATCGACCCGGCCTTTGGCGTTGACGGGCACCGTCAAGTTATAGGGCACCAGGGAGCCGTTCGGGAATTGCGAGCTGTAGGTAGTATAGGATTTGAGCTCGGAACCGTAGGCCACGTAGTTGCGCAAATCCATGTAGAAAGCAGTTGCCGACAGCAGCGAGCGCTTCGCGAAATACCACTCGAGGCCCGCATCGAAGTTGGTCGAGCGAATCGGTTTCAAGTCAGGGTTGCCGCCCGAACCGCTGCCGATTCCGCCTACCGCTCCCGGCGGTGAGAGATTGGTGAATCCCGCGAGCGCCGAGTAGTCCGCACGCGTCATGGTCTCCGAGGCGGCGAAGCGCGCCACCAAATCCTGATTCAGATCGAGCTTCAAATTCGCGCTCGGCAGGACGTCGTTGTAGTTGTGCTCCCTCTCGATGCCGGCAAACGGCCCGAACGCCGACGTCAATATGGCGCCGGGAGTGGTTTTATCCACCTGCGTGTAGCTGATGGCGTCTTCCTGAGTGTGCACGTAGCGAACCCCCACGTTCGCCGCCCAGTTGTCGCCCTTGAAATCGGCCTGGACGAAGGCCGCCGTATTCTTTTCGTGCACGGCGAACAGGTACTGGTAGTACAAACGCGTTACGGGATCGCGATTGACATTGTTGGGACTGTCGTATGCGGCCAGCTGGGCCGGCGTCCAATACCAGATACCCGTCGGGATATTGCCGCCGAAGGTGTTGAAATTCGACGGATAGTTGGAGAAGGTCGTCGGATAATTCGCCGTGCTCGTGCCGCCGCCGTTGACGCCGCTGAACGTCGGGCCCTGGGCGATGGCGTTGTCGGAGGTGCGGTCATGCGCCTCGTAGCGCACACCGAATTTCAGGTCTTTCCAAGCGCCGTTGTCGATCTTGTAGTCGCTGTCGATTTTCGCCCACTTTTCCTTGTCTTTCACGTCGACATCCTGCGCGCCGAAGATCCATCCGAAGGTGACCGGTACGCCGCCGGGAGTCGGCGTCGTGTTGTTGGTGGCGCCCAAGTTGAAGTCCGGAGCTCTGCCGAGACCGTTCAACTGGTAGCTGGCGCCGCTGCCGAGGCCGGGCTGCGTCTCCGATACATTTTGGGTGGGCGTCTTGCCGTCGCCCCAGGAATATCCGACCTGGCCGAGGAAAGTCAGAGCATCGTTTGCTTTCCAAGTCGTGTCGAGATTGACGAAATTCGCCGTGGCAGTTTCATCCGGCCTGGAGATTTGATCGTAGACGCCATAGAACGTGCCATTGGGTTTCCCCGTAATAGGGTCGAAGGTCGTTACACCGGTAAAGTTCGCCTTGGTCAGTGTATTGTTTTGGACCACGTAGCCCGGATCCGGACTTTGACCTGCGCCGCTGTTGATGAAGTGAGTCGACCACAGCAGGTAATTGCGGTTGTAGTTGCTGGCGAGCAGCCTCGATGAAAAGCCCGTTAGATCCAGAGTGAGATTGTCGGTCGGCTTGAACTCGAGGTCGACCATGCCGCCGTTGCGCTCGCGCTTTTGCTCGAAGAACGCGGCGCCGATATCGGTCGGGTACTGAACGTTGGCAAGATCAGGGTGCGCGGTCGCTACTGCGCTACCGGGCGCGATGGTCTCATAGCCCAAAACCTCGACTCCGTCGCGACGTAGGTGCCGCGTCTCGGAGAACAGCTGCACCATGACTCCGAAATTATTCGCGTCATTCTTGAAGTTGCCCAGAACACTGTATTGCCCGTCGGTCTTCGAGGGCAGATCCGCGTACACTGCGCCGGCCGACGCCTCGAGGGTAAATTCTTTGGAAAAATCCAGCGGCTTGCGGGTGATGATGTTGACCGAGCCTGCCACGCCGCCCTCGACGAGCGAAGCACTGGAACTCTTCTCGACCACCACCTTGCTCACGATTTCCGAGGGCAGGAGGGTGTAGCTGACGCTGCGGCCGACGGTCTGGACCTGGTCGAGCACGAACCAGTCTCCGGCAGCGACTCCGTGACCGTTGATCAAGGTTTGCGTCAGACTGGGATTCGTGCCGCGCATGCTGACGCGGTCGTTTTCGTCGAAGCCGCCTTCGTTGGCGCCCGCCGCGCTGGTGGTGATGCCCGGCAAGCGCGCGAGGGAGTCGGCGACATTTTTGTCCGGCATTTTGCCGATGTCTTCCGCGGTGATCACTTCGGTGAGTTGCGTGGAGTCGCGCTTCACCTCGAGCGATACATCGAGAGATTTTCGGATCCCGGTAACGACGATTTCGTCGAGCGGGTTGATTTCGGTGGCCGGAGCCGCCAGCGCCAATGACGGAGGCACGAGCATCGCGAGGCCCAGTGCCGACTTGACCGCCAATGCGATCCGATTCATATAGAGATCCCCTGTCCGATTCATACTAATGCTCCCTGTCCTGTCACCAATTCGGTTTGAAATTCGCTACTGCCGGCGGTGGCGAGTTGTCGGGTCGCTCGACTCGTCCCGTCGGAGCGCCGCCGTGTCCACACCAGTTAAGACCCAATATAGTACCAATTTTCAAAATCTGCTAGTGCCGTGTAATAAACACATAATATTTTCCTAAATAACTAGTATAAATAATGAGTTACAGTGCATTGCCACCGGTTGTTGTTCTAAAAGTGGTATTTGTTTGGTATTGTCACAATGCCTGAAAACATACCGGAAACGCGATTCCATCCCATGACATCACTCGCCAAAGCGGTCGGCCCCCTCGACGGTCGCGGCAATTTGCCGCTGTACCAAGAGCTGCAGCGGGCGCTGCGCAAGGCGATCGACAGCCGAATCCTCGGCCCGGATGACGCGCTGCCCTCGGAACGCGATCTCGCCGCCGATTTCGCGGTGTCGCGCATCACGGTGCGCAAGGCGCTCGACGGGCTGGTGGCCGACGGCCTCCTCGTGCGGCGGCAGGGCGCCGGTAATTTCGTGTCGGCGCGCGTCGACAAGAACTTCGCGATGTTGACGTCATTTTCCGAGGACATGCGCGCGCGCGGCCGCACGCCGCACAGCGTCTGGCTGAAGCGCGCGGCGGGCACGGTGACGCCGGAGGAGGCGCTCGCTCTGCGCCTGAGTCCCGGCACGCCGGTGTTCCGCTTCAATCGAATTCGCTATGCGGACGACGCGCCCATGGCGCTGGAATACGCGACCATCGTGGCGACTGCATTGCCCTCGCTCGAGGCCGTCGACGCCTCGCTCTATGAAGCGCTGGAGCGCGCCGGGCACCGTCCGGTGCGCGCTCTGCAGCGCTTGCGGGCCGTGCTCCTGACCGGCGATCAAGCCGAACTGCTGAAGGCGAAGCCCGGCGATGCCGGCCTGCTCGTCGAGCGGCTGGGCTCGCTGCCCGATGGGCGGGCGATCGAGTTTTCACAATCCTATTACCGTGGCGACACGTACGACTTCGTCGCCGAGTTGAGCGCCTCGACATGAGTGCAGTGCATCTCAGATCGGCCGAGGGCACTCGCATGTTCCAGGAGGCCGCCAGCGCGTCGGACGCCGTGCGGGCGCAGTTGCAGTGTGACGCTGACGCCATCGCCGCGATCGGCAGAGAGCTGCGTCGACTGGCTCCTCGCGCCGTGATCACCTGCGCGCGCGGCAGCTCGGATCACGCCGCCACGTATGCCAAGTACTTGATCGAGACTCGCGCCGGGGTGCTGACCGCATCCGCCGCGCCCTCTGTGAGTTCCGTCTACGGCGTGGCGCAAGATCTTCGCGGATGCTTGGTTATCGCGCTCTCCCAGTCCGGGCGCAGCCCCGACCTTCTCGCCTCGGTCGCGGCGGCCAAAGCGGCGGGGGCGACGATTCTGGCGCTCTGCAATACTCCCGATGCACCCCTGATCGCCGCCGCGGACCTCGTGATCGAGCTGCGCGCAGGGGTCGAGACCAGCGTCGCCGCCACGAAATCCTACCTGGCCACGCTTGCCGCGCTGATTCGAATGGTCGCCGCGTGGAGGGACGATGCGGCGCTCCAATCGGCTGTCGATGCTCTGCCGGCGCTGATGGATCAGAGCTGGGCGCTCGACTGGTCGGCGGCGCTGCCGCCACTCGAATCGGCCGCACACTTATACGTAGTGGGCCGTGGGCTGGGACTCGGCGCCGCCCAGGAAACCGCACTCAAGTGCAAGGAGACCTGCGGCCTGCATGCCGAGGCCTTCAGCAGCGCGGAACTGCGCCATGGTCCCTACGCTCTGCTGGGCCCCGGATTTCCCGCGCTGCTGTTTGCGCAGCGCGACGCCACACGAGCAGGGGTCGAGGCCTTGAGCTCCGAGCTCGCGCGCCGCGGCGTGCCGGTACTCATCGCCGGCGCACAGGCGGACGGTGGCGCCATCGTGCTGCCCACCATCGAGGCCGCCGCCGAGATTGCGCCGATATTGCTGGTGCAAAGCGCCTACCGATTGATCGCCACTCTCGCCGTGGGACGCGGGTTCGATCCCGATAACCCCGCACACTTACGCAAGGTCACGGAGACCGTTTGATGCGCACCGCACTAGTGAACGGCCGGCTTCTGACCGTGCAGGGGCTGGTGAGCGGACAGACCTTGCTCCTATCCGGGGCGCGCATCGAGGCGCTGGTCGACCCTGCGGATTCGCGTTGCCGGGGCGCAGTCACCCTGGATCTCGAGGGGCAGCTCCTGCTGCCCGGATTCATCGACGTGCAAGTCAACGGCGGCGGCGGCGTGCTGTTCAACGATGACCCAAGCCCTGAATCGATCCGCGCCATCGGCGCCGCGCATCGGCGCTTCGGCACTACCGGCTTCCTGCCCACGCTGATCAGCGACGATCTCGACACCATCGGGCGCGCAATCGATGCCGTGCAATCGTCCCTCGATGCCGGCATGCCCGGCGTCCTCGGCATTCACATCGAGGGGCCGTTTCTCAACTGGGCGCGCCGCGGGGTGCACGATTCCAAACACCTGCGGCCGCTCGACACCAGTTTCGTGTCGCTGCTCAGCCGCCTGCGCGGCGGGCGTACGGTTCTGACCTTGGCGCCGGAGATGACCACGCCGGAAATCATCGCCAAGCTCGCTGCCAGCGGCGTATTGGTGTCCGCGGGGCACAGCGAAGCCAGCTTCGCCGAGACCACGGCGGCGATCGCGCAGGGACTGCGCGGCTTCACGCATTTATTCAACGCGATGGCGCGCATCGAGCCGCGCGAACCCGGGATCGTCGGCGCCGCACTGTACGACGAGAAAACCTGGTGCGGAATCATCGTGGACGGCCACCACGTCGATCCCATCATGCTGAAGCTGGCTCTGCGCTGTAAGCGTCACGACCGATTCATGTTGGTTACCGATGCGATGCCCGTGGTGGGATCCGCCGAACCCACCTTCATCCTGCAGGGGCGCACCATTCGGGTCGTCGACGGGATTTGCCGCGACGAGAACGGAACCCTCGCGGGCACCGCGCTCGACATGGCCGCCGCGGTGCGCAACGCAGTCTCGCTGCTGGGCCTCGACATCGTCGAGGCCGCGCGCATGGCCAGCGAATACCCCGCCGAATTTCTGGGGCTTGGCCACGAACTCGGGCGCATCGCGCCGGGCTACCGCGCGAATCTAGCGCTGGTCAACGACGATCTCGAAGTGCAGAGGACTTGGATCGAAGGGCTGGTGTCGGAATAATGTTTTCGGCGGCGCTTCACAGCAAGAACGCCTCGTACGGCCGGGTGAAGTACGCCATCGCGTGATCCGGGACCACGGGAGCGCGCCTGTAGGGAAATAGCTGCGATGAAAAGCACAGCAGCGCGTTGGCTTTCGCCGCTTGTGCACGATCGGGCAATGTGAATTTCCCCCATTGCGACTCACTCATTGCCCGCGGATCGGCATGGCGCCACGTCCAAATGGGATATCGTGCAAGGGTAAAGCCATTCGCGCGAGCCGACTCCATGCACACCCGTCCCGCCGCATCATTATCGGGGTGTCCGTCCCGTTCGTAGGGTGCTAGTACGGTGGTTCCCGGGTCCAACAATGAAAAGACAGCGGAGCGGAGTTTGTTGCCGTAATCGGCCACGCAGCCGTCGGGGATTCCGAGGCGCACCACCAACACTGGGTTATCGCAAAGCACCTGCAATGCGTCCTTGAGTTCCTCGCGCCGTATCTGTGCGAGCCGCCTCCATTGCCGGTAGGCCGCTTCGCCGTCGGTGACACTGATCACGGTCACGCTGCGGCCTAAGCTCTTCCACGTGTGAATCAGTCCCCCGGCCCCCAGCACACCGTCATCAGGATGCGGACTGACCACCAACAGGGGTCCGTCCGGCGGAATCCATGCCGGGGCCTCGGTCAGTGCTTGTTGCCAGGCACTCTCGTCCGTGCCGGGCGGTGAGGGATCGATGGCGTTTCGACTGATGGCGGTTGACACGATGTTGTTCTCTGCAGTGCCGCGGTTGGAATGTTCGAATTTTTGCGCGACGGGCGGATGGCTGCCATCGGTCCAGCAATGAGAACGTTGTCAGACGATTCGGACCTAGTGCGTTGCTGAACTCATCGGAAAAATCCTACATCGCCTCATGACAGCGTCCGAATGTGGGTCCTCGCCGAGATTGAGAAGCTGTTAGGCCTCGCCTGACGCGAGTTAGCGCCGCCGCGAACCCTTTACTTGGCGGGCCTTGGCGGCTTGGGGGTGCTGAGCGCGTCGAACAGGGGTCGCTTGGGATACTTGGCACAATCGGCGAGCAACGCGGCCTGAAAGGAGTTCAGAGAATCTGCGTCGAAAATGTGACTGCCGGATCTTGCAACGGAAAAGCCGAACAGCCACATCATGATGGTGGTCGCGCTTTCCGGGTCCGTGCGCGCCAACTCGACGTGCCGCGAGGCGAAAGCCGCGCATTCGAGGGCGGTGAGATCCATCGGATTTTTGGGCTCGGGCTTCACGATGCCCAGCGCATCCAATAGGCTCTCGGCGGGGTTGCTCTTGCACTCGTTATCCAGCGCGAACCCGAACGGCCCCAGCGCCTCGGGGTACATGACATGCGCGCCGGACTTGGCGACGGAATAGCCGAACAACCACATCACTGTGTTGAGCGAATCCGCCGTCGGATTCGAGGCGGCGGCGGGCAGGACTTCGCTTTCGTATTTCTGGCACGTCAGCGTGGCGAGATTCAGCGCGCCGGCGCGGCTGATGCACGGAGTCAGGCAGAGGCCGAAGGCGATTGCGGCAAACAGCTTCATTTCAGAGTGAGTCTCGATCCTAGGTCGGGAGGAAAGTGCTCTTGATCAATGAGGACACGGTCAGTCTCCATCGGCAATTATCATTGCCGTCAAAGAGGCTTCCATCGATATCAGCGGCATGCAGGACATTTCCGGAATAAATGACAATCCTATTAAATGCAGAATCAACCGAGTGCGTCCGTTCGAATAAATCACTGCTGCCGTTTGTATATTCTCTCGCAGGCGGGCCAAACTTCTTCATGTTGCGATTCAGCGCAATCCTGTAATTGCCTTCATTATCGACGCCTATTTTTTCATAGCCGGTCGTTCTATGCCGATAGAACGAAGTTCCGGAGTTGGCGCGATCGAAAAGATAAATGACGGCAGCGAATACTCTTGGATCGGAAGAATCATAGTGCGGGATTCGTTGCAGGGGCAGTAAATTTGCACGGCTTTTGTCAACGATGGAAAAGAAGCTGGCATCATCATGTATATGGGAGCCTTCTTCCAGCACGCCCGTACGGTGGAGCGAACGGGTGAGCCATGCGCAAAAAGGTCGTGAGAACTCCGCCGGCACTCGAGCGCGTACACCAGGATATAAATTGCTGCCGTCTTCGACGAATTCAAGACCGAGTCCGAAATTGGCCAACTCTCGTGGGCGGAGGAGAACGTTATCCGCCACGGTCACTGCGATAGGGCACTTTCCAACACGGACCGAGCTGGCACTCGCGTTCGGATTGAACGCGAACATGCCCTCATCCTTTTCGCCGTCGCTCATGAATTCGGGGTATTCCGACATCAATTGTCATTGCCGCGCCAGGCGCGATTGAGCGATGCCCTCTCATTCCTGAGACGGACAAGGTTGAATATCTGACCGGTGGAAATAATCACGGAATAGATCAAATCCATGAGCCCTTCATTCCACAATATTTCAATGCTTTCCTTGTCGAGAGCTCTGAAGCGATCTTCGTCGATGCTATACAACCCTTCGACGTGCAAGGGTTTTCCATCTTCAAGAACGATATCCAGCACGATCGGGCAAAGAAGATCCAGAGACAAAGCCGTATTGATGAAACTGTCGGTGTGTTTTTGACCGTCGACCAGCCTGCGGACGATGGACAATATTTCCTTTAAATAGGGGGAATCGCTCCCGTCGGCGTCAACGATGGATTTCTGACCCGAAGCGGTGATGCACGAACTGTCAATATCTATGCACAGAACATTGTCGTTCGCGCCGCTCGGCGAGTCGGCCATTCCGACGAAGAATGGCCGGCGCCGTATGTTCAGCGGAACATAGGCGACGTCCATTTTCATTCCGGTCCAGAACAGGTTTTCTTCCGGTTCCAAGCCATTCAGAACATAGGCGCCGAAGCGGCCCGTCTCGGGGTGTTTGGCGAAGACGATCGGATACTGTATCGCCGCCTTGCGAAATTCGCTCGCCACGACGGGTATCAGATGCTGCCGGGCGGCGGACGCCTCGGCCAGGTCGGGATCTATCTTCAGTCCGGAATGTTCCGCGCGCGATAGCTCGACTAGGTGCATCTAAAATAGTCCCGGGTGTGCTCTAGATCTTTTGCAGGCCAAACTCTTTTATCTTGTTGATGAGGTTGCGATTGTTCGGAAGCGTCTTCGTCCACTTGATCTTCAGGCTCTCATTGCGCGCAAAAGCCTGCTCGACGGCGCCCGCATGACCCTTCGGCTCCCGATCCGACGTATCCATTCTGAAGCCCATGCCAAAAAGGACATATTGATAGCTCGCGGCGGGAAACATTTCGGCGTTGCTCGTAAAATCCTGATCGCCGGGCGCTCGATGGCGCCAGAGTTCGATCTGATCCTTCAGGCTGTCAGGAATGCTCGCGGGATCGCGGTTATCGATCCAGAACCGCGAGTCCTCGCGCTTGCTGAGGATATAGTGAAGCTTGAGGAAATCGATGATCCGATCCCAGCGATATTGCGTCGTTGCGTTGAAACGTTTTGCGATGATGTCCATCGTTTCTCGCGTCGCCGGCAACATTCCGCTGATCATTTCCGCGGATAGCTCGATCAGCACCAGCGCCGATGCCTCGAGGGGCTCCAGGAAGCCTCCGGCGAGACCGACGGCCACACAATTGCCCTTCCAGAATGTCCGGCGGTGCCCGGCATGGATCTTGATTTCCCTGGGTTGCAGCGATCGGTGTTCCTCGCCCACATAGGCTTGCAGTTCGCCGAGCGCGGCATCGGCGGTAGTGTGACGACTCGAATATACATAGCCCACGCCCCGGCGGCTCTGTAGCCCAATGTCCCAGATCCAACCGTGTTTCTGCGCGGTCGATACCGTATGCGGAACGATATCGCTGTCCTCGGCGTCGTACGGCACTTGTACGGCCAAGGCGCGATCGATGAACAGCACGTCGCTGCAATCGACGAAGGGGACGCCCATCGTTTCGCCCAGCAGCAGCGACCTGAACCCTGAGCAGTCGATGAAGAGGTCGCCATCGAGTTGTCCCGACTTGCGCGTCTCCAGATAGGCGATGTCACCCGCCTCGTTTCTGATCACCCTGGTCACATCGTCTACGACGAGGTGGACGCCGAGCCGGTTGACGCAATGATCACGAACGAAAGAAACGAAACGCCCGGCGTCCAGATGATAGGCATAATTGGCGATGCCGGCATATTCGGGAGAGGTGATGAGCTTGGGCGCGAGTCCGAGTTCGCATACCGCCTCCTGGTAACTCACCGCATTGGAGAAGGAAGGAGCGTCTTGGCGCTTTTCCGCATATTCCATCCAGGCCGACGCCAGGTCCAGACTCGGAAAACCTTCGGGCAGCACCAGTGGATGATAATAGAAGTCCGCCGGGTCGCCGGTGACCCAGCGCGCAAACTTGGCCCCTTGCTTGAATGAGGTATTGCATTCGCGGAAAAAATCGGTTTCCGACACACCCATCTTTTTCAGTGTCGTACGCATCGTCGGCCAGGTACCTTCCCCGACGCCGACCGTGCCGATGGTATCGCTCTCTATCAACGTGATCCGGATACCATTCCCGTCCTCCGAGCCGTGGCGCGCGGCGATGATCCCGGCCGTGAGCCATCCTGCCGTGCCCCCGCCCACGATGCAAATCGATCGAATCACATGCGCCATGGCCAATTTCCCCGCGGACAAGCGGAAACGAGAAGCGAATTGCCGGGGACGATGGCTTGCGTCCCCGGCAACCCATGCGGCAGTTCAAAAGCTTGCGCGAAAACCCACCTTGAACCTAGTCCCGCTATCCTCGGCAGAGAGGAACTGGTTCTGATAATAGGCGTATTTGATCAGAAAGGTATTCGTCAGGTTAACGCCTTCGGCGAACACCGCGAAATTCCTGTTGATGTGATAGGTCGCGCTCGCATCCAGCTGGTAACGGGCTCGGACCTGCGTGACGGCCTGTCCGGCGCCGTTCAGCGGAGGCGGCGAGAGCAACTGCAAGAAGTGATCGCGCCAGTTGACCGCCGCCCGAGCCTCAAACGAGCCCTTATCGTAGAACAGCACGGCATTGGCCGAGTTGGATAGGCCGGTAACCGCGAACTTGTTGCTGAGATCACTCGTGCTCAGCTTCTTGTCGCTATTCGCCAGCGTACCGTTGAGTTGGACACCCAAGCCGGTCTCTCCAAACGATTGCTGAATCGCCATTTCCTCGCCGGTGACGACCGCAGTGGGCCCATTCTGGGGGGCCGTAATGGAAAATTGCGCGGGCAATCCCGTAGCCGGATCGAGCAGCGGCGTCTTGGCAGCATTGTTAACCGGCCCCGTCGATTGATTCAAAACGATGAAATTACTGACGTTTTTGTAGAACAAACCGAGAGAGACATAGTTGGATTTGTCGTAATAATATTCGACTGAGAGATCCAGATTGTTGGAGCGGAAAGGCTTCAGTTCAGGATTTCCACTGGCGGCGGCAAAATTTCCCGGCCGCAACGTCACCAGAGTGGTCACCGGGGACAGCTGCTCGAGCGTCGGACGGGTCATCGTCTCCGACGCGGCAAATCGCGCTACCAAGGCATCGGTCACATCCCACCTGAACGACATCGTCGGCAGAATATCCGTGTACTGGCTCGTGCTCGAGACCGTGCTCGTACCGGAAGTCGTAACGCCATATTGCGTAGCGTCGTTGGCCAGCGTGTGCAGCGCAACGAACTGCGTGGCCAAGCCACTGATAGTCGCTTGCGTATCTTCGACGCGCACGCCCACCACGGTGGTGAACTTCCTTCCCGCTAGATTGCCGGCGAACTGCGCGTCCAAGTAGCCGCCAAATACTCGTTCGATGACCACCGAATTGTTCACTCTGGGCGGAGCGAAGGTGAACGCTGGGTTGGTCAATTGCTGTTGAGCGGTGATCGCATTGAATAATGTCGGGCCGTCGAACGTGAGCCATTGCGTCGGCAGGCGATTCGCGCCGCTCAACCCGGAGAGGAAATTGCTACCAAGGCTGAAGACGCCAATCGGAACATTCGGCGGCG
>Ga0209488_10000332_pt1 | contig 38357 bp, 40 predicted proteins | sample Rivendell_Oct201_8_FD_188349 | JGI IMG/M metagenome (GOLD analysis project Ga0209488, IMG submission 188349) | Vadose zone soil microbial communities from the Eel River Critical Zone Observatory, Northern California, USA -... | ecosystem: Environmental > Terrestrial > Soil > Vadose zone >...
CTTGAACTTCCTGCGTTCGCTCTAGTCCGACGCTTGCACCATGCGGAGGCTGTTGCATCTCGGCGCAGTAGCCTTCCTGGCGATCGCGGGCATGCTGGCTTGGCGTTACGGCGAGACACTCCTCCCATTCGCCGTAACGTCTGCCACCCCCGATCCGCAGGATGGGAAGGTGGCAGGCGGCGCCTACACCAACGCCTATTTCGACTTGACCTATCCCTTGCCGCAAGGCTTTGCCGAGGGATTGGCGGGGCCTGATCCGTCGCATGCCGGCTACTACGTGCTCGCCAGCTTCGTTGCACAGAACGCGGGCGCCGGAACGATCCTGATCGCAGCACAGGACGCGTTCTTCGACGAGACGCACCGCGATCTGGCGAAGGCTGCCAGCGAGATGCGCGACACCATGGCGCAAATCGACGGCATGAGCATCGACAGCGAGCCCGCGGAAATCGTATTCGGGCGCCGGTCGGCTTCGCGCCCAGCTTGGCGCATCGATTTCAGTGGCGTCGGACTCTACCGCGCCATGATTCTCACGGAGATGCGCTGCCATCTTGTCAGCATCACATTGACGGCGCCGGACCGGCAGGCACGGGAAACGCTTGCGGGCAGCCTCGACCAGGTTTCGCTGGCGGCGGGACGAGACCCGCCGGTCTGCATCCGCAACTACGCGACAGGCGACCAGCTCATACGCAAGGTCGCGCCCACGGACATCGCGCCATCGCCGATGCCGATCCCGACACGCATCATCATCGGCAACGACGGGGCTGTCCGGCACGTGCATGTGATCCGCGCGACCGACGCGCAGCGCAAGGGCATTGAGCAGGCGTTGCAGCAGTGGACGTTCAAGCCGCACACGGTCAACGGTCGCGCCATCGAGGTCGAGACCGGGCTCGCGTTGCGCAGCGGAGGCGGGAAAGTCACATCGACCGATTGAAGGAGATGAAATTCGACTGGCAGCCCAATCCGTTGGCGGGCCTGCGATCACGCATGACGATCGTTTGCGGACTTGCCCGCTTTTTTGTGACGGTCAGCACATCCAGAGATTTCTGAACCGTGGATAACGCGACACTCGATATCGCCGATGAGCGGAATCTGGCGATATGTACCATGAAGAGTGATTGCACTAGAGATTTGTCAGTCGTCCAGGAGAGGCAAAGTGATCAATTTAAGGGTCGTCGACATCTACCACGAGGACAAAGTCACAAGCTTTCAGAAGGCCGCCGAGGCCGGCATCTGGGGGGTCATTCACAAAGCCACGACGGGCACGAGCGGGAAAGACGACAAGTATTCGTCACGCCGAAAGGCGGCCACCGACGCCGGGCTCCTCTGGGGCGCGTACCATTGGGGCACGAAGGCCGATGTTGCGGCCCAGGTCCACAATTTCCTTGAATGCGCGAATCCGGATCAATCCACGCTGGTTGCGCTCGACTTCGAGCGGTCGGGCGAAAACACCATGACTCTCGATCAGGCGCGCGAGTTCTTGAAGCTCATAGAGCAGAAGCTCGGCCGCAAAGCGGTCATCTACAGCGGCGAACTCATCAAAGTGGGATTGGGCGACAACAAAGACCATTTCTTGGGCGCTCATCGCCTGTGGTTGGCGCATTACAATGCACATCCCAAGGTGCACAAGAGCTGGGAGAAATACTGGCTCTGGCAATACGCCGATCGGACATCGGGTCTTGCGCCCAACACCGTGCCGGGCATTCCGGGCGATGCCGAGGGCAATCTTGACTGCAATGCCTATGACGGCACCCGCGAGCAGCTCAAGGCTGCGTGGGCGTCGTAGTTGATGCGGCGTTCACACCCCGTCGTCGTCCCCGCTTGCGCGGGGACGACAGCTGCGGCGTGTAGCGCCTCACTGGTCTACGAGCTGATGCCGATCAGAGGCCACCAGAGGGGCACCAGCAGGACCAGGATCAGGAATTCGATCACCGTGAGCAGCGCGCCCATGCGCAACAGATCGCGAGCGTCGAAATAGCCATACGAATAGCCGACGATCAGCACGCCCGACTGATAGGCAAACAGCTTGCCGCCCGCGGCGAACGTCCAGATCAGTCCCAACTGCAGCGGGTTGAAGCCGCTGGTCTTTGCCAGATCCATCACCAGCGGGATCGACGTCCCCAGCATCGAAATCTCGCTGGCCAGCAAGAAGTGATAGAGGAACGCGGTCCAGTACATCACCGTCGTGGTCACGACGATGTTGCCGAGCAGCGGCTGCATCCAGGCCAGCACGTGCTGGGTCAGCACCTCGATCCCCTTGGTTGCCTCCATGACCGTACCCATGCTCACGGCGGCAGCGACAAAGAACACCGGCATGTAGTTGAGCCGTCGCATTTCCTGCGGCTCAATGATCTCAATGCGAGGCAGCATCGCAAACAGCCCAACCCCGATGCCGATCACCGCGGGCGAGATGTGATGGATGAAATCGGTCAGCCACAGCGCGATGGCCGCCAGAATGAGCAGGGCCGCGTTGCGCTCGCGCGGAGCAAGCGGCCCCATCTTGCGCAGCTCTTCGCGCAGGAATTCGTAACCGCCCGCAAGGCCGACCTGCTCCGGCGGATAGAGCTTGAGAGTGAACCACCAGGCCGCCAGCAGCGTGAGGATGCTGCAAGGCAGGAACGCCAGGAACCACTGGCTCCACAACACTTCAACGCCGCCGTATTTCTCGATCCCGCCACGCGCGGTGATCGAGCCAGCACCGGCGATAATCATCTTGTCGAAAATGTTGGCCGTGTAGGTCAGGATCAGGAACATGCCGCGCGCCACGTTGCTGCCGCGCGCGGCGCCAAACGCCTCAATGAGCCCGAGCGCGATGGCGGCCATGATCACCACGCGCGCGATCCCGGATGGCACCACGAACGTCAGCAGGAAGTCAGTGATAATGAGACCCAGCAGAATGCGCGGGTATGTGATGCCGACCCGCAGCAGGATGATGTAGGCAAGCCGGCGAGCGACGCCGGAGCGCATCGCAATGGCGCCGATCAACAGCGCGCCAAACAGAAACCAGGACGTATCGTTGGCAAAGCCGGAAAACGCGACCGGGAAGCGGACGATGCCAAGCGCCCAGAACAGAAAGCACCCGATGAAGCCCGCAAGCGCATAGTCCACGGCCTGAGTGATCCAGGCCACGACCATGAAGGCCACGATTGCGAAGGCGTGCTGGGTCTGCGGCTCGAGATTAAGCGGCGCGAACCAGATGATGATCGGCAGGGCCACGCAAAGAAACTGGCCGATGGCGGCTATGGTGGGATTGGAGGGCTGCTCGAGCGTCTCGCCGGGTGTGGGAGAAGGCTCAGCAACAGCATCCATGAAGGCATCCCGGCGCGGCCAACCGGCGCCCCATCTTATCAAGCGTCACGAATCATCGTGCGCTCGCGGCAGGTCCGGCGATCCCGAAATGACAACGGCGTCGGAGGCGGTTAGTTCCACCGTGCTGAGTCGCAGCGAGTAGAATGCGTTGAGCTCTTGCGAGCGCGCCCTATCGTACTGAAGGAATTGGCGCGGACGAACATAACCGCCCGCGCCGATCGCCTACTTCTTCTGACCCTTCTTCTCGTCCTGCGAGAGGGCGGAAGCAGCCAAGGTCTTGGACTGCTTCAACGTGGGCTTTGAGGCGCCGCTAAGCACCTTCGAAGCCAGCGTCGAGACCTTGCTCGACGACTGCTTTTTCACCATATGTTTGGCCTATAGGTAGACAGTTTCGCGGAGATTGGGCTAGGGTCGCCGCGAGCGGGGGCTTACGCCCCCGGCGTGGGAGCCGCTCATCTCCTGACGGTTTGCCACATCCGGGATACTCCTGACCGGGCTTCGGCCCGAGTTCGGGGGTTGCAACTGCCGGAGGGCCTGTTTTTCCAGGACTGGACCCCTTGGCGGTGGCTCTTAGAGGCGGTGGCTTAGGCTGCCGCCTCTTCGTTTTCTTCCTTATCTTCACCCGCGTCTCGCTCGGCATCAGCCGGGGTGTAGGTCGTCGACCGGGCTGCGCGCGCGTTGGGATACCATGCGAGCAAGCCGAACTGCCCATTCGGCAATTTGTGGAACGTCACCGTGTTCTTGCTGAGCGAGTTGCGCAGCGAAGCACGTGCAACGTCCTCCGACTTCGTGTGGAACTGGTAGCCGCCGGCAATCAGAGAATCATAGATCTCATTGTTGGTCGCCGCGCCGAGGTTCTGCTGGCGCCGCATTTCGAGGATCGTGCGCACCGCTGAAGCGAGCGGCTGGCCGTAGAATTGATCGGAGCGGATGCGGGTTGGTATCGACTTGGTCGGCGATTCGAGGAAGTATGATTCGCCTGGGTCGGAGTGCGTGCAGTTGTCCACAGGTACCGCCGTAGCAATGACTGGTACGCCGAGTGTGTTATCGGCCCGCCGCCCGCCGGAATCTGACCAGAGACAGTGATGGCGACGTGGAGATGGGCGCCTATCCCACCGACGTGCTAGCAACCAGCCCCTTCAATTTCGAGACCCGCCGCTTTTCCGATGACACACGCTCTGGACGGCGCCGAGATAAAGATGGCAGTTGGCCCTGGTGATGTCTGAGGGCGAGACAGGTTAACCGCAACCCGGATTCAACGTTGCAAGCTGTTCGCCGCGCCGGAAAGTCATTTTGGGGGTCAGTCCCCTATTACGAGTCCCCTATTGCGCTTGATTCCCGGCGCGCGCGGCCGCAAACGACATGAGGAGCTCATCAACCCGTTTCAGGTCATTGTCTGATTCTCGTCTCTTCGCTTAGATCTAAACCTCCGGATAATTGCTCTGAACAGTATCGCGGCTAAGCTTTCCATCGCTGCACAACACTGCTCTCTCCTTGAGTGCCTTGGTTGACCTCCCTGACCGAGGCTCCGGCGGGAGGTCGGCGGGTTTGTGAGGACCCCCGGCCTTCCAACGGATCTGCTTTTCCTGGTTGGTCCTGCCAGCGTGTTAGATCAGGAGCCAGTTCTTATCTTGCGATGGCAGACATGAGTGGATGGCAGACATGAGTGATGGTGACACATTCTACTTCGCGCTTGGCTTGGCCGCAGGTGTGGCGCTGCTCTGGGTCGTAACTGAGACGATTTGGATGAGGGTGTATTAAGTGACTAGGTGTTGTCATGGCGTGCGCACGACCGGACATCCCGATCTCTACGCCTCAGATTAGACGCTTAGAAGAATGACGACAGCGTCGGTCCTGGTGGACAACATTTGGAGTATAACGTTCGCAGCCCGCTCGCACGCAGACGATCTTGACCAAGCCTCCAAGCTACCTTTCGATCCTACCTTCAGTCGTTGTGGGGTTGGCCGCCGCAGGGTTTTTGCTGCGCAAGGCATCAACAGATTGTTCCATCTCAAGGCACGTAAGCCATTCGACGTAGCTAGGCATGTATCCCGTTGTATTGACGCATCGTCGTCGGCCACCGGCAGGATAACCTTGCCAGTCTTTGACGATCTGCGCACGGGCATCGTTTTCCTGCTTCATGCAGCTAACAAACGTCTGCTGGGTGCCAGGGCCAAATATACTCGCGATGGCTCTTTCCGATTCCCGACAGGTTGTCTCGATATCGATGGTTGGCAAGCCAGTTGACGCAGCCACCAGCCGATATGTTTCCTGGTCGCCCGCGAACTGCAACGTATGACTCACTACGGCTTGCTGCGTTGCAGTGAAGGTGCTCGAGTCGGCTGCGCTTAAGCGTTCTGATGCAGGGGTGGTGAAAGGGCGCTGGGCGTAACCTGCTGAAGGTGCGGCAATAACTGCAAGTGCAGTCATTCCCGCAGATATCGTCTTCAGCATTTGAGCCTCCTCGAAGTCTCACCCACTCGGGAACTATGAATGGCCACGAACTGATCTCCACGACCCAGCAATTATCTACGTGAAAGGCGCTATTGGTATTGTCCTTAAGGACATTGTCCCACTCCCTAAAGACAAGAGTCCTCAGTAGCGCCTCACAACGAGGCATCGGCAGCCATACCATCTAATGCGGTTGACCAAGGGGAGCCGATCGCCGCCTAAAGGCGCTTGCGCGCCGCGCGTTGGCGCTCCGCCAGTCGCGTTCTCTTGCGTCGCTCATACGACCGAACGAGCTGAGAAAGTCATCGCGGCAGCACACTCCTCGCACGTATAGCTCAGTTGTTCCTAAGAACAATTTCGCGCCGGCCGATCGCGCGACAAAATGGCATGGTCGCCGGCGATAGCCGCCATAACCCCTTCAATGCGGAGGCATTGCAATGCAAAAGATGTTGTTTGCTGGGATGACCGCGCTAGCAGTGATGACAGCAACTTCTTTGGCCCATGCGCAGAGCCGTACAGGCGGGCCCGAGTTGCCTCGTGTGACCGCCGCTGATTTAAATGCTCTCACGGATGCACGTGTTGCTGTCATCAAGAGCACGCTGCAACTGAAACCTGATCAGGAAAAGTACTGGGCGCCCGTCGAGGAAGCCATCCGCTCCAGGGCGAAGGCTCGGCAGAGCCGCCTGGCGAACGTTACGACAGGCACTGCTGAACGGGCCGACCGCGGTCTTATCGAAACGGTGCGCGATCGTAATCCCGTCGAGTTTTTGAATCGGCGCTCCGATGCCTTGGCTGAACGAGCAGCCGGACTCAAAAAGCTCGCCGCGGCGTGGGCGCCGCTCTATCAGACCCTCAGCGCCGACCAGAAACGCCACCTAGGCTTGCTAGCGGTATCGGCGCTTCACGAGCTTCGAACGGCCGCAGAAGAGCGTCGCATGCAAGGCGAGGAAGAGGAGGAGGAGTAAGGGGCTACTAGCCCCTTTCTCCCTTCCAGTGCTTTTTTGACAGCTGTGAGGCCGTTTTGACCTCGACACGCACGTCAAGTCGTGTTGGTAGCACCCAAGGCCCGGTTTCACTGAGGCCTTCCTGCCGCGGCCACTTTGCGTTCTGTGCGACGTCGCCGCGTGACACAGATGCTTGCCGAGCGCCGCGCGCGTCGGCTTACTTGGTCACGGAAACACCTCGGAGATTATCGACAAGGATTTGAATACTGAGCAGAAGGACCCAAATCGGGAAGACAAAGAAACTCCACTCAAGGAGGTGGCTTCCAAACAGCAGCAACAGCGCCAACACGTAACCTAGAAACCCAATGTAGCGGGGCGCACACTGGGTGTAGATAACCACCGTAGATGTTGAGATCATGAATACGCCGGCCATCTTGATCGCATAGATGTTCATGAGATCCGATACGAGGATACGCGCGAAATCAAACGTGTGGGCCTCAATCCGCTCATGTGGCATAGCAGAAACAGAGATGACGATTGCAGATGCGACCGCCGCAGCCGAAAAGAGCATAGCAAGGAACAAAAGCCCACTCCCCAGAAATACGGTGGCAAACAAGCGATCCTCACGTTGAGCCAGCCGATCACGTAACACACCAATGAACCATAGGAATGCGATACCCACGAAAGGAATAAGGCTCAACGCAAATGTAATTGCCTTGGCATGATCGCTGAGCCAAAGATTCGGAGCCAATGTCTTGGCGGGGATCGAAATTCGAAGCAGCCAGAAGGCCAACAACGCCATAATAGAAAAGAGAATGCCCGCTACTGCGGCGGCCTTTGGTGTCTTGAGGTTGTTTTGGGTCATTGTCTTCTCGTCCCATCGCAAGTCCCTATAGGATCGCATGGAGAGGGAAGCATCCTTTTTCAAACGCATCGAGCGGAGTTTTCAAGCAGAGCGCGGAAGATCCGCACCGCTATGTTGGTGGCAGAAGCATCAGTTTTAGCCATCGAACCTGATATTACGTATTGATCGTCTCAGACACTGATTGGACTGAGCTGTGGGCTGACAACACAGCAAGCGTATGCCGCGCAATCATCAGCTCCTCGTCAGTCGAAATGACATAGAGAACAATCTGACTTCCGCTCTCCGAGATCAAGGGCTTTCCCGCCGTATTGGCCGCCGGATCAAGCTCGGCGCCGAGCCATTTCAGTTTCTCGGATATCCGGGCACGCATCGCGGCCGAGTTCTCACCGATACCTGCCGTGAAGACAAAAGCATCAAGCCCTCCGAGAGCAGCCGCCAACATCGCAGCGTGTAGCCCAACCCGATACACGAAATAGTCGATCGCAAGAGCTGCGCGCGGATCTTTGCTGTCGGCAAGCTCGCGCATGTCGTTGCTGATGCCGGATAGGCCCTTAAGGCCGCTCCGCCGATAGAGGAGGTCCTCGACTTCTGTAGGCGCCATGCCTTTCTCGGAAATCAGATAAAGCACGACTCCAGGATCGATCTGGCCTGGCCTAGTGCCCATAGGCAGCCCGTCGAGAGCGGTGAAGCCCATCGTGCTCTCTACACTCCGACCATCAGAAAGGGCGCACATGGAAGCCCCACTTCCGAGATGAGCAATGATCACGCGTTTTGTTGCCACATCGGGTGCGATCTGCCGCAACCGATCGGCCACATACTCATATGAGATACCGTGAAATCCGTAGCGACGGACGCCCTGAATGTAGAATTGCTCAGGAATTGCGAAATGCTCTGCAACCGCACTATGGCTGCGATGGAAGGCCGTATCAAAACAGGCAACCTGGGGCAGCTCGGGAAAGCTGTTAAGAAGCGAGCGAATTGGCGCGAGGTTGTTTGGCTGATGCAGAGGCGCCAGAGGGATATACTTCTCGAGACGTCCAAGCACGCCACGATCAAGGAGGACAGGCCGATCGTATTCTGGCCCGCCATGAACAACACGATGGCCGATGGCGACAAGGTTGAAGTTCTGATTCTTGCGCAGCCAACCTCCCGTCATTTTGATTGCGGAAGCGACGTCCGGTACCTCGTGACATCCGTAATCTTTGCAGATAAGGAGCGCTCTGTCATTTGCCTCGGCGCGCAACCGTGGCCGCACACCAATGCCATCCATCTGACCCTTGACGAGACGCGTCAGGCTCGCAATGCGGTCAATTCCAAATACTTGAAATTTTACACTCGATGAACCGGCGTTGATTACAAGTATCGCATCCATGGCACTCACACTGCTGGCAATGCCACAGCGCGCCGGCGCGCATCGGCGTACAGCACAGCGGCCGCGCACGATGCCATTCGGCTTCGCACCGAATCCGCGCGTGACGTCAGAATGATCGGAACGCGCGCGCCAAGCACGATTCCCGCCGAATCTGCCTTGGAAAGGAAGATAAGGTTCTTGGCAAGCATGTTGCCGGCCTCCAAGTCCGGGACGACGAGGATTTGGGCTCGCCCAGCCACCTGCGATTTGATGCCCTTGATCTTGGCCGCCTCAGGATCGACCGCATTGTCGAAAGCAAGCGGCCCGTCAAGGATGCCGCCGGTAATCTGTCCTCGATCCGCCATCTTACAGAGGGCCGCCGCCTCGATTGTCGATGGAATTTTGGACGTTACAGTCTCGACGGCAGAGAGGATTGCGACCCTCGGAGTGCCGAGTCCAACCAGGACAAAAAGGTCGATCGCGTTTTGAACAATGTCTCGCTTGGCGTCGAGATCGGGAAAGATATTGATGGCAGCATCGGTGATGAAGAGTGCCTCCGGATGGCTCGGCACATCCACAATGAAGACATGGCTGATCCGTCGCGCCGTCCGCAGACCGGTACCAGAGCTCGTGACTGCCCGCATGAGCTCATCGGTATGCAAGCTGCCCTTCATGAGTAGCTCGCCCTTCGCTTCATGGACCAGCTGGACTGCTTTTGCGGCGGCCGCGTCGCTGTGATCAGCATCCACGATCTCGAAACGGTCAATGTCGAAATGATGCTCGCGAGCAACCGCGGCAATCCGCGCAGCCGGACCAACAAGAATTGGAACGATAATACCCGCATCCGCAGCCTCTATCGCCCCACGTAGCGATGACTCGTCACAGGGGTGCACAACCAGCGTTGTTGCGGGTCTTACCTTCTTGGCGCGTGCGAGCATTCGACCGTATTTGCTCTGCGACGGCTCAACAGAACTAACTTGAGGAATTGCCATTGAGGTCTTCTCCGATTGGCGAAACGGCCATTCGATTGACTTGCTATGACACTTTTCTGCTCTCACTCTTCCTCGCAGGTGATAAGGAGGGCGCACTCCCAACGTCGACGAGGTCTCGATCGGCACGAAACAAGCGATCGATTCGCTGCAGTCTCTTGGCGACGTTGCCGGCGATTTCACCGCGCGCGCCGATAACCTGCTTTAGATGATTAAGCGCCTTAAGACAGGCCTCGGAGTCGTCAGGCAGCATTGAAGGAAGAGCCACAACCGACGCTTCGGGATCGATCATCAACATCAAATATTGGTCGCGAACCAAGGCCTTGAAAGCAGGCAACGGCAGGGTCTGCATTTCACTCTGACTATCTCGAATGCGCCGGACCATTTCAAATCCACGCTCGTCCACCGCGTCCCTCGCCATGCCGACGTAGAGGAGCGATCGGATCATTGCCTCTCGTATTCCTCCGACAGGAATGCGCGACTTAAGCTCGGCAATACGGGTATCTAGAAGTTCCTTGTGCAATCGGCTCTTTCCCGCTTTCCGCACTGGACGCGTCGTCACGGCATCGAGGCCGGCAATGGCTTGCACCGCCGGGGAGCCGTAGATTGCAAAGAACATTTGTTCGGACCATGCATCGCGCGCATCCCGCCAGGAATCAAGCAAAGTGACAAACTGGCGCGACATCGCCTCCTGTAGACTGCTGAACGGGTTGTCACTGACAGCTGGACTGCGATGCTCTTGCACCCATTTGGTCATACGCCCGAGACCGGCCATCAGCGGATTGGCATCCGAGAACAGCTCATACTGCAGACGGAGCGGATGGAGATTTTGCATCCATTGTGCCGCAGGAGCGCTTGCAAGGGCACGCACTGCCGGCTGCACGAACGCACGGTAAAGGGCAAGATTGGCCTCCGATATCCGAGCTGCAGCAGCGAAGCAGCGATCATCCGACGCGTCGTTGCCACATAACTTGCGGATGTCTTCAAGAGTCCTTGCCTCGCACCGCATCACCCAATCACCAGATACGAGATCGGGGCTAGTCGTGTCTTCGATCTTGCGTTCAAAGACCGCCTCGTGGAGACCGGGCGGAAGTGTATCGATGAGGTCTATATTGCTCGAGAACTCGCCGTGTTCTTTGCGAGCCACCCCCGAGGAAACGAAGATCCCCAAATGACCAACACCCTCATGGACCGTGTAGACAATAGTTTGCCCGTACGAGCGCATTTCGTCGACGTCCTCATACAGATCGAGAATCCAGCCGAGCGCCTGCCCAGGCGGCGTGATGTTGTCGCCCTTCGAGCAGAATATGACGATCGGTGATCGAATGTTGCGAAGGTCGATGGCCGTGCCATCCCTGGCTTGGATCCTCCCCGCCGCAAGATTGTTTCCAACAAATAATTCGTCGACAATGAACTGAATCTCCTCGGCATTGAGGTTGACGTGACCACCCCACCAGCGCTCGAAGCCGAGATAGCGCGGGGGTTCCGTATCAATCTTGGAGTAGAGATTGTATTGCTTGCTCCAAAGCGTATTGGACGGATTGAGATCCTCGAAATTGTGCACGAGCCACGCACCATCGAACTTTCCATGGCCGAGATCGCTGGTGAATGCAGCCAGCCAGCTGCCGCCCACCAGCCCCCCTGTATAGCGCATGGGATTCTGACCACGAACGCCTTCCCAGTAAGAGAGCGGCGACCCGGCAATAATCATAGGGCCGAACAATTCGGGGCGAATGGCGGCCAGCATCATGACCGCCCATCCCGCCTGACAATTCCCGATGATGCAGGGCTTGCCGTCAGCATCGGGATGCAGTTCGATGACTTTTTGGAGAAATGCCGCCTCTGCGCGCGCCACATCCTCGATTGTTTGATCAGGCATGGGTTCGGGCAGGAAGCCCACGAAATAGCAAGGATGCCCAGCCTTAAGCGCCACACCAATCTCGCTGTCGGCCTTGAAGCCGCCGATACCAGGGCCGTGCCCGGCACGGGGGTCGACGACAACGAAGGGACGGCGCGTTTGGTCAATGTCCACCGTCTTGGGCGGGACAACCCGCACCAGAACGTAGTTGACTGGTCGCTCAAGTGTCCGCCCGTCGATGATAAGATCTACTTCATAGTCGAGCACATGCGGCGCAGTCTTGGCCAAATGTTCGCGATACTGATTGCCGCGCTGGCGCATCACGCCCCAATACAGCACGCTTCGCTGCGCGGCATCGACAAAATATTCGAATGCAGGCGCAAAGATGCTAAACGCCGGCGTGAACTCACGAATCGGATTCTGGCTCGGTGACATTATTTTCCCACTTTGTTCACGAGGCGGCTTAAAGCCTTAGTTCGTTTCGCTCTCATTCATCCTCTCATCCCCACTTCAGCGACATGCCTATGTCGCCCGGAACGCCACCCGAGAAATCGACAATTTGGACGCGCATCTTGTATCCAAGGGGTCGGAGTTGCCGATGCCAAAATTCATAAATCTCCTTGGGGATTCCCGTTAGTGTAGTCTCCCAGCCTGGTTCCTGTTGGTTGATGGCGCGCCCCCGATCCGTGCAAAGCGTGTTGGGGAAGCGATAGACTTGAACCTCAGTCAGACCATTCTTGGCCGCGCGCTCGATGATGGCCCCAGCCTTCTTCATGACCTGCTCATCCGACAAGCCGGAAGGCTTGGTCAATCGCTCGATCAAAGCCTTCTTCTCCGCCTCTTCCTGCGCGCTCCTGCGCAACTCCTCTGACGCCTTCTCCGCCTCGGCCAACGCAATTATCTCCATCACAGCCTTGGCGCTGGGCACCAGTGTTGATAGGCCATTCGATACCGTCATCGCTCCGTCTCCACCAAACGACGTTCAGGTCTCAAACTCGATCCTTCGCTAACTCTATGCGACTCCATGAGACACAGCTTTTCCGTATCGGACCGTGGCCGCCAGTCATTCGCGGCTCGAAGCACGAGCGTGATGAGGTCGCTATTCAGCGAACCTCTTGCCGACTCGCGGCTGCTCGCTGACGGTTCTCCAGGACGACTGGCGTCCACTAGCACCTCGTGCATACGCGCCCGTAGGCACAGACGGCCTGCACCCGCCAGAACCATAGGCGCGGCCGATATGCTTGGCGTCGGTCATGTCGCCGATCTCGTCAAGGAAGCGCAACTAGTGACCGTAATCTGCGCGTTTACCATTGTACGGAAGGAAGCCGCGATTATCCAAATAGTGGGGCGCGCTGGGCTTTGGTTTAGCGGTCCATTACGTCAAGGATCGTGGGGCAGTTTTTCTGTGTCACTTGATTTCTATCGGGGATCATCGACTAAACCAAAATATGTCGGTCCGATATCTTCGAGCATGCAAAGCTTCCTTGCGTACAATAGAAAATATCCAATTTATCGCAGCTAATTCCGCAACTAGAGCAAACGCTCAAGGCGGGAGACGGGAAATGCAGGTTGAGCCCGCGCTAACCTACGTTCCATGGAATTTTGGGGTCCCTCGAAGCCGCCATCAGACGCCGCATTCTCATTGTTGAGAGCACTGGCGACAGGCACGCAATGCACATTGTCCGCTTGGCGGCGCTGCATGGTCGCTGATGAAGAGGTGAAGCAGTCGCCGCGGAGTCTTGAGCACAGCCCAATAGGATCCTCGACGTAAGAGGGCATCAACAGCCATCTCATGAATTCGCCACTCCTGAACAGATCGGGGCGTTAGCAGTGTTTCTCTGTTCAGAAGCAGCCGATCAGATCCGAGGAACGGCGTTGCCCGTTGATGGGAGCTTGACCGCACAATAACGATCATCCTTCGAGGACGCACATCAATATGCACACAATTTCTCTCGATCAATCGGTTCGGCTGATCCCCGACGGTGCGAGCTTGATGATCGGGGGATTCTTGGGCGTTGGTACACCTGAGGATATCATCGATGAGATCGTGCGGCAGAAGAAGCGCGACCTGACCGTCATTGCCAATGACACAGCAACCCCGGACAGGGGGATAGGCAAGCTTGTCCAAGCCAAACTGCTGCGCAAGGTAGTCGTGAGCCACATTGGTCTTAACCCCGAAACTCAGCGACAGATGATGACAGGCGAATTGGAGGTCGAGCTCGTCCCGCAAGGTACGCTCATCGAACGCATTCGCGCTGCCGGGTGCGGGCTAGGCGGCATCCTGACCCAAACCGGCATCGGCACACCGGTCGAGACCGGCAAACAACGCATTGAAGTGGACGGGAAAGCCTATTTGCTTGAAATCGCGCTCCGTGCCGACTTCGCCTTGGTGCAGGCTTTCATCGCCGATTATCTGGGCAATTTGAGCTATGCCCTCACTGCGCGCAATTTCAACCCGGTGATCGCAATGGCCGCCGGCACTGTCATCGTCAGCGCTGACAACATCGTTCCTGTCGGCGTGATTTCGCCCGATCATGTCGTGACGCCGGCACCCATCGTCGATTACCTCATCGCCAATCCGTGAGATACAAATGGAACCGCAGACAATCATTGCTCGCCGGATCGCCAGGGAGCTTTCGCCTGGCATGCTTGTGAACCTCGGCATTGGAATTCCCACGCAAGTGGCAAATCATGTGCCGGCCGGCATGCACGTGTTCTTCCAGTCCGAAAATGGATTGATCGGCACCGGATCTGTCGCCGAAGAAGGGATGGCGCACCCGACATTAACCGACGCTGCTGGCCGTCCCGTCACGGCATTGCCCGGCGCCAGTGCATTCGATAGCGCGATGTCGTTCGGCCTCATTCGCGGCGGGCATCTTGACCTCACGGTTCTCGGCGGATTGCAGGTGGATCAATCCGGACTACTCGCCAACTGGACGATTCCCAACAAAATGGTGCCTGGGATGGGCGGAGCCATGGATTTGGTTGCCGGTGCGAACCGTGTCATCGTGGCAATGCAACACGTCGCCAAGGGGGGACCGAAAATCGTCAAGAAGTGCACTCTACCCATCACGTCGACGCGTCCGGTGGACTTGGTTGTCACGGAATTAGCGGTCATCAAATTTTCCGAAGGCAAGGCAATCCTCCTGGAGACTGGCCCCAGAATTTCCCCGGCACAGGTCGTGGCTGCGACCGAGGCCGAGCTCGTCCTGCCGAGCCACATCCCGGAAATGCCGCCATGACGATTCACTCAAACAGCTGCCGGCGGGAAGAAGCGTGCGACAGGCAAAATCAACATCGGCGGCAAAGGCACTCCACCGCGTGAGATCTAATCGATGATACCGACTGCAAAGGCGAAGCTACTTGAAGGCAAGAAGGGCCTCGTCGTTGGCATTGCCAATGACCAATCGATCGCCTGGGGGTGTGGCAAGGCCTTTCGTGCGTTGGGGGCGGAGCTTGCGGTCACCTATCTCAACGACAAGGCCAAGAAATATGTCGAGCCCCTCGCTCGCGCGCTCGAAGCACCGATCTTGATGCCCTTGGACGTGGGAACGCCCGGTCAAATGGAGGCTGTATTTGAGCGGATCGCAAAGGAATGGGGCCAGCTCGATTTTGTCCTCCACTCGATTGCGTTTTCTCCTAAGGACACGCTGCACAGGCGCGTCGTAGACGTGCCACGCGACGGGTTTTTGACCACCATGGATGTGTCTTGCTGGTCGTTCATTCGCATGGCCCATCTCGCCGAGCCATTGATGAAGAACGGTGGGACACTTTTTACAATGAGCTACTACGGCAGCCAGATGGTTGTGAAGAACTACAACATCATGGGTGTTGCCAAGGCCGCGCTGGAGAGTGCCGTACGTTACATGGCATCCGAGCTAGGGCCAAAAGGCATCCGCGTGCATGCGATCTCGCCGGGGCCGCTCGCTACGCGTGCCGCCTCAGGAATTCCGGAGTTCGATGAACTGCTCGAAAAAGCGAAGGGCAAGGCTCCTGCCCGCAGCCTTGTCAGCATCGACGACGTTGGCATTGCGACAGCATTCCTCGCACACGACGCCGCTCGGCTAATCACCGGAGAAACTCTCTATATCGATGGTGGCTACCACATCATTGATTAGGGCCGGTTGATCATTCAACAGCGCGGGGTCATTGCGCTTATTGGTCTCCGGCTTGCAGCTTTGCATAATTGCGTCAGTGTCCGGCGAACACAAGGGTCTTGAAGGGAAGCACCAGCGCCTGCAGCCGCAAGATCAAGGCGTGCACGAGTCCCAGCGCATCAACAACATGAAGAAGCACGCGCCTGGTGACGCTAGTATCCTTTGCGACGATCGTGTCATGGTTGTTCGAATAGGCATTAGCGATGCAACTGCTGCCCGGCGTTACGTCTTCGAGCCCGCCTTTGTAGAGAGGTTCGAGAAAGGCGAGAAGGGTGCCCGGCCGCGTCACCTGTTGCAGGTCGATCAACTGCTCACCGCCACGAAATTGACCGGCGGCAATGAACTCCTGTACGTTTGTGACCACCATCGGAATGATGGCAAAAGGCTTGGATACACACGTGACCTCGGCGATCATTCCGACTTTCATGATCTGTGCTTCAATCTGCCCGAAGCCCGCCTGCAGGGATCGCGTACCGGCACCTTCAGGGATCAAGATCCCGGCCGGCCGCATAAGCGGATTGACAATATCGCCCACACGCAGCGCGAACTGCTCCACTCGCCCGCTCACGCCGGCCCGGACAACGGTTTTTTGCAGCTCCACTTCGGCCTGATTTAGTTGTGCTTCAGCGCTGGCCTTCTGGGCCGGGAGAAATGTCGCGAGACGCTCCTCGGCGTTCTGTTTTGCAGCAGTAGCGGAATCGATAGCACCCAAATTCCCCTGTGCACGGACCTCGAGCCGTTCTATTTCGCGGAACGCAACGTTCCCTGGATTGCGCCGCTGCAGATCTCGCTTGGTCTCCAGTTCGTCCAAGGTCTGCTGGTGCTGACTCTTGGCCTCTTGTATCTGGCCCTCAGCCTTCGCGACGTCGGTCTTAGCTACAACCATTTCTGCGTCGGATTCCGCAATTTTGCGGCGCGCAACCTCCACTGCGGCTTCCTGCTTCGAGCTGTCCAACCTGAAGATCGGCGATCCTTGGGTGACCGGATCGCTCAAAGCAACGTAAATTTCGGCGACGCGCCCGTTTGTCTCTGGAAGTATCGGGACGGTTCTAAAGAAAAGCGTCACGTTGGTTGTGGACGGGTGGTTGTAAAAGATGACCGTAATCAGGGACACGGTGAGAACCAAGCAAGCCGTGATCCCCCACCTCAGCTCGAACCACACCGAGTAGAAGGTTATTTCCTTGCCAAGCCGCTTTCCCTGGGCGTATCGGCGGTAGAGATAGTCCGGGACAATTGTCAGCAAAGAGCAGAACATAAGCTCAAGCATGGAGCGGCTCCCTTTGGCGTGCCCGTGCGAGCTCTGGTTTCGTCGGCGGGCCAGACGGGCCCTCGCCTTTGCTAGAGGCCGCATCGGCCTCGAGCGGCACTTCACCTCTTTCGTCGACTGGTCTGGTGGGAGCAACGGTCCCGGGCGCCTCGTGGAGAGTGTCTCCGCTCGGCTCTATGCCAGCAATTTTCTCAGCCGATGTCGCGATGCGGGAGAGTGGCGTGCCAAAATCGGGTAGATCGATCAGCGCAAGCAGCAGACCCGCAATCCAAAAAATGTGCATATGTGTGAACAGAGAAATGAGACCCAGGACAGCGACAATCTCGAATTGCAGCTTTTTGGATTTATGCGCCAAGCGCTCGGGCAAAGAATGCAGCCGGAAGAACAAAATGCCGAACATCAGTACGGCGCCCGCCAGGATGACGCCCATTACGACCATGAGCACGTCTGTTTCACCGGGGGCGGTGATGAACGACGGCAGGTTGTGGGAGGCAGCGGGGTGAAGCGGCTCAGTCATACCGTCCCTCCTGACGCGGACCCTCGTGTCGGATGCGGTAACCCAAGCCCCGCCGCGCAACTGAAGGTCCTTCTTGCAGAACTGGCAAGCCTCTGCCTGGTGAGCAGCCTCAAACTGCTCAGCGCTGCTTGCCTCGCATGCAGTTTATGACGAAGTTCCTCGCGGATGCGCGATTGCCATCGAGATCGCTGTTGGTGTAGCCACGTGATCGTGCGAGCGAGACACACCGATTGTAGCTGTCATTGACCGATCCTGTCGCCTCGGCTCGGGACGCTCTCGCCGCGTCAGTTTTCGTTTTTTGCGCAAATACCACAGTCGACATTACCACACTGACCGCAAGTGCGGTTGCGGTGGTAGCAAGACTCAGTCGCATAACGTTTCTCCTGTTAGGAGGTGAACCAATGCGTTACGACCTGAGCGTTGCAGACGGATTGCACGCTTGTCCATTGTGCGGGCGGCAACCGCGCATATCGAAAGGTATCGGAGAGTTACATTTTGGTTTAAGAGATGAACTGCGGGCTAGGTTGGTGAGCGCAAGCGGCTAGTATTTGCTGGAACAGATCTGGAAAGTCATTTGAGTATGGCTCCAACCAGTGTATCGAATGCTCACCACCCTCGAATAACGCATACGAATAGATCAGTCCGGTCTCGCCAGCAGGCGGACGGACAAGCGTCTCCTGTCGCTAATGGGTGTTAGCTTTGGCGTACCGCGCCGTCAGACCGGTGCGCGCGGCTTTAGCGGGACAACGTTAACGTTTCCTGCTGCGATCACCACGGCGCTCGATTCGGAAACTTCTATCCAGAACCGGTTGACGTTTTCAATTCCTCCAAGCGGTTCTGAGACTACGGCGCGTGCGTCGTCGGAAAACGCATGCACGTCTGGAAAATGCTGCCGCATAGCCGCAATGCTCGCGCTGTAAAAGAGCGTTCGTGACTTGCCCTCACTCGAATATCGGAAGGCATAGAGGGTCTGTCCGTCCAGAATCGCCAAGGTCATCTGCAGCGGGCGGCCCACGCCATGCCTGCGACCCACATCCTCGATGAAACCAATCATTCTTTCGACTCCGGCGATAGGATCGTCCTCCAATCCAAATGTCAGCGCAAGAAAGAACATGATCTCTGAGTCTGTGCTCCCGGAGACTTCGGGAAACAGGCGCGGCGATATCGCGAGCACGAGATCGCGCTTGACCTCAGGAAAATCGGAGATGGCGCCATTGTGCTGAAACAGCCAACGTCCATGACGGAAAGGATGACAATTGGTGCGCTGGATCGCCGTTCCAGTCGTCGAGCGCACATGAGCCATGAACATCGGCGATTTGATCTGGGAGGCAAGGTCCAGGAGGTTCTCGTCGCTCCAGGCGGGCTGTATGCCCTTGTAAAGCCCGGGTGCTTGGCCGTTGCCGTACCATCCAACGCCGAAACCATCGCCATTGGTTGTGGTTTCGCCGGCACAAGCCGCCAAGCTCTGGTCGATCAATGAGTGCTTGGGCTTGAAGAGCAGCTCCTCCAGATAAACCGGGCCGCCGGCATATGCGATCCAACGACACATGGGATCCTCCAATTTCAAACGGCAACGTCATCAGACTCTTCCGAAAAATTCCATCTGGCGGCGCGTGGCCGCAATTCACAAGCAACTGAGATTATCGATCAACAGTGGCAATACACCACAACAGATGCTCAATGCGTCTGAACCAAAGTATCCGCACTTGACCCTGTGTATAGAGTTTGTTTCCTTTTGTATCTGTCCGAAGTTCCTCGCTCGTCTGATAGAAATAATAAAAAGTCAGAAAGGACACCTTCAGACGAGGAGGATCTTCAAATGCCCAGCGGAGCCAATCGTCATCGGACTCACATCGATCAATTCTTTGCCGGCCCTGGCGCACGGGGCGATCAGTGGCGAGAGCTCGTAGAGCTAGCCGAAGCGTGGTCCAAGGGCTCAGGCGACCGGACCAAGGTTGAGGCCACGCTTGCCGAGATGACAGCCACGGAAGAATTCCACGCCTATCCCGGACTTCAACTCCTCGCTGCATTGCGCGACCACGTCGCTGCAGGCGACGCACATGCGACGGCGTCGCTAGCTCGCCGAATAACCCGTGCCTTACTTACCCGCTCCTTCCGCCAGGACCCCGGCGATTGGGAGACACACGAAGGCGACGAGGCGGCGGCACCGGATGTGCTGCCGCCAGCCTTTGGGCGCTCGGATGCACATCGACCTTATTTCGAGGTCTTGATAGTCACGGGAGCGCCCGCCGCACGCTGGCCGGCTCTTGCCACAGAATGGCGGCGCCTACGCCGACCATTGGATTCATTTGTCTACGAGCCGGTCTTTGTTGGCAGTTTTGAAGACGCGTTCTGCGCCACGATACTCAACTCGGACCTCGCCGCCGTTGTTGTTCATGAAGGCTTCGCTTTCCAATCACGGCACGATGCACCAATCCTCCAGACGATCACCGCCGACCTCGACCAGCATCAAGGCGCCTCAGCGTCGGCATTGCATTTGGCGCAAGTTCTCAAGCGAGTACGGCCGGAACTCGATCTCTATCTCGTGGTCAACGGTCGAGTCGAGGATATTGCGGGCAGTCCGGGGGCAAGTGCCGCACGCCGCGTCTTCTATGCCGTCGAGGAGCTGCTGGAATTGCACCTTGCGATCCTTGAAGGCGTGCAAGATCGATACGAAACCCCTTTCTTCGACAACCTGAAGAAATATGCGCAACGCCCGATCGGCACTTTCCATGCGTTGCCGATTGCGCGTGGCAAATCGATCTTCAAGTCCGGTTGGATCCGCGACATGGGCGAATTCTACGGCCCTACACTTTTTCTAGCGGAGAGCAGCGCGACCACCGGCGGTCTCGACAGTCTGCTGGAGCCAACGGGCAACATCAAGAAAGCACAAGAGAAGGCGGCGCGCGCATTTGGCGCGGATCACGTCTTCTTCGTCACCAATGGTACGTCCACATCGAACAAGATGGCCGTACAGGCACTGTTGGCGCCTGGCGACATCGCGATCGTGGACCGCAACTGCCACAAATCCCACCACTATGGAATGGTGCTGACGGGGGCGCAGCCGCTTTACGTCGAAGCATTCCCCATGACCGAATACTCGATGTACGGGGCAGTACCACTTCGAACGATCAAGCAGGCGCTGTTGGACCTGAAAGCGGATGGCAGGCTGCACCGCGCCAAGATGGTGGACCTGACGAATTGCACGTTCGACGGTCACATCTACAACACGCGTCGCGTGATGGAAGAGTGTCTGGCGATCAAGCCGGACCTGATCTTCCTGTGGGACGAGGCCTGGTTCGGATTTGCTCGGTTCTCGCCCTTCCTGCGCCCCCGTACCGCGATGGGGGCCGCCAACGACATCGAAGCCTGGCTCCATGATCCAAAGTCGATCGCCGAGTATGACAAGCAACAGGCCGAGCTCGGTGCGGACCCCGGGGACGACGTCCTGTTGAGCACGCGGCTGATCCCGGATCCACGCAAGGTCAAGCTGCGGGTCTATCAGACGAACTCCACGCACAAATCGATGTCTGCGTTGCGGCAGGGCTCGATGCTGTTCGTGAAGGACGTCGAGTTCCACAGCGTGGAAGCACAATTCCATGAGGCAGTATTTACCCACGCCTCCACCAGCCCGAACCAGCAATTGATTGCCAGCCTGGACGTGGCGCGCCGGCAGATGGAATTGGAGGGATACGGCCTTGTGCACAATGCCATCGAGGTGGCATTGGCAATACGGCAGGCCGTCGCTTCGCACCCGCTGATCTCGAAATATTTCCGCGTTCTTGGCGCTGACAAGATGGTGCCAGCACAATATCGCGAGAGCGGCTTCACTGATTATCTGGCCCCCAAGACCAACTGGGCTTTGGCGAGGCGCAGCATGCAAGAGGACGAGTTCTGCCTCGACCCGACGCGCATCACGCTCGTTTGCGGTACCGCCGGGTTCGATGGCACGCAATTCAAAGGGCTGCTGGCAAGCCGCTACAACATCCAGCTCAACAAGACGTCGCGGAACTCCATCCTTCTGCAATCCAACATCAACAATACCCGCAGCGACGTCGCCCACTTGATCCGCGTCCTTGTGGAGATCAGCAGCGAAATCGAGCGGCGTCTGGCGCAAGGCGGTTCAAATGTCAGGCAGGCATTCGATGCACGGGTGAAGAGCCTGATGACCGACGTGCCGGACCTGCCGAACTTCTCGCATTTCCACGAGGTATTCCGAAAGGACGCCGGCAAGCGGACCAACGAAGGCGATATCCGTGCGGGGTTCTACGCAGCCTACGATGCTGCCCATTGCGACCATGTCCGGCTTGCCGATCCCGAAATCGATCGTCGATTGAAAGAGGGACCCGATCTAGTCTCCGCCAACTTCGTCATCCCGTATCCGCCGGGCTTTCCCATCATGGTGCCCGGCCAGGTGATCACACAGGAAACGATCGACTTCATGCGCAAGCTCGACGTGAAGGAGATCCACGGTTACGACGCGGCCGAGGGGCTGAAGCTCGTGCGTGCTGACGCACTGGCGAAGCCCTCCGACGCGACCGTAAAACGCGCCGCGTAAACCTCTCGGCGACGAAAACGGCCATCGGCGAGGCACGCCGTCGTCTTGCATGAGCGAACGGGTAAGTATCATGGTCGACTGGTTCGTCCAAACGCTCCGCAGCTATCCTGAGATAGCCATCTTCCTCTCCTTGGCACTCGGCTATTACTTCGGCTCCTTCACCTACAAAGGTCTTGGCCTGGGCGCGGTGACCGCCACGCTCATTGCCGCTGTCCTCATCGGTCAACTTGGCATCACGATTTCAGGTCCGCTCAAGCCATTCTTCTTCCTGATGTTCCTGTTTGCCATCGGCTATGGCGTGGGACCGCAATTCGTGCGTGGCATCGCGCAGGACGGAATTCCGCAAGCGTTGTTTGCCGCGGTGGTGTGCGTGTTCTGCTTAGCGGCTGCCGTCGTCGGCGCCAAGATCGCCGGCTATGACGTCGGCTCCGCTGCAGGCCTCTATGCCGGCTCTCAGACGATCTCGGCGTCGATGGGACTTGCAACCGACGCGATCAACCGCGAGGGTCTCCCGCCCGAAGAAGCCAAAAAGCTCTTGGACGCGATGCCGGTCGCCTATGCCGTGACCTACATTTTTGGCACGGTCGGCTCCGCGATTGTCCTAGCCCTGCTCGGCCCGGCTCTGCTTCGAATCAATCTCGAAGAGGCGTGCAAGCGCTACGAGGAGAAGCATGGCGGCAAGAAAACCGCGGGCGGCCCCGGGACGGCCTGGTACCAATTCGAGGCACGCGCATTCCAAGTCCGGGTGGGGGGCCCGGTCGTAGGCAAGACATCGCAGGAAGCTGAGGCGTTGCTGCCCGAGCAGCGGGTGTTCATCCAGCGTATTCGACGGGACGGCAAGATCATCGACGCAACGGCAGACACCGTGATTCAGGCGGGAGACGTCGTGGTCGTGGCCGGCCGGCGTGACGTGCTGGTGGATGTGGTCGGCGCCGCAGCCGTCGAGGTTGACGATCGCGAGCTGCTGGCGATGCCCGTGGAAGGTGTCGATGTCTATGTCACCAGCAAAGACGTCGACGGGAAATCGCTGGCTGAGCTGGCCAAATCTTCAGCAGTGCGCGGTGTGTTCCTGCGCAAGATTACGCGCGGAGCCACCGCGACTGACATCCCGATTTTGGCGGACACGCAATTGCAGCGTGGCGATATCGTCACCCTGGTCGGCCGGACCCAGGATGTAGCAGCCGCGACCAAGCTCATAGGCTACCCAGACCGCGCGACCGACGTGGCAGATGTGGCATTTATCGGCGCGGCCATCACCATCGGCGCATTGCTCGGCGCGATTGTCTACAAGATCGGCAGCGTGCCGCTCACGCTGTCCACCTCAGGCGGCGCGCTGATTGCCGGCCTCTTCTTTGGATGGCTGCGGTCGGTTCACCCGACCTTTGGACGGATTCCATCCTCGACCGTGTGGTTCATGAATTCAGTCGGCCTAAATGTATTCATCGCCGTGGTCGGCATCTCGTCGGGCCCGGGCTTTGTCGCCGGTCTGCAACAACTCGGTTTCAGCCTGTTCCTCTGGGGCGTTGCAGTGACGACCGTCCCGCTGATCCTGGCGATGTATGTGGGGAAATATCTGTTCCGCTTCGATGATGCGATCCTGCTCGGATGCTGCTCCGGTGCGCGCACCACGACGGCCTCGCTCGGCATGATCAATGACATCGCCAAGAGTCAGATCCCGGGCCTGGGTTACACCGTCACATACGCGGTTGGAAACACTCTGCTGACGATCTGGGGAATGGTCATCGTCATGTTGTTGATATGAACGCGAAAGGCCGGTGATCGCCATCTCTTACTCCATCGCCCCACCGGGCAAATAAAGGAGCTCCCATGGCTGACATCCTAACGCTGCGGAAATTCGAGACTTTGAGCCCCTTCGAGATCAAGGACGAACTGATCAAGCTGGCCAAGACGACTTCGCGAACCACACAATCCGCGTTCCTGAATGCCGGTCGCGGCAATCCCAACTGGGTCGCCACCAAGCCGCGCGAGGCCTACTTCCTGCTCGGCCAGTTCGCCGTCACCGAGTGCAAACGGGTGATGGAGCATCCCGCCGGGATCGGCGGCATGCCGCAGGCAAGGGGCATCGCCGATCGCCTCGATGCCTGGCTTGCGAAGCAGACGACAATGCCCGGCGCGGACTTCCTTTCATCGATGGTGAAGTTCGCGACCAAGACCTTCGGATTCGACCGTGACGCGTTCGTGCACGAGCTCGTCGATTCGATCATCGGCGACAATTATCCTGTTCCTGATCGGATGCTGGTCCACAACGAGCGAATTGCGCAGGAATACCTGTCGTGGGCGATGTGTGGCAATCCGCGTCCGCCTGGCAAGTTCGATCTTTATGCGGTCGAGGGCGGCACCGCTGCAATGTGCTACATCTTCAAATCGCTGAAGGCCAATCGGCTGCTGTTCCCCGGCGATACGATCGCGCTCGGCACGCCGATCTTCACGCCATATCTCGAGATGACGCACCTTGAAGATTACGATCTCAAGGTCGTGAACATCGCGGCGCCACAAGAAAACCGGTTCCAATTCACTGACGCCGAGATCAAAAAGCTTGAGGATCCCAAGATCAAAGCGTTCTTCATTGTAAACCCCGGCAATCCGACCGGCATGGCGCTGAGCAAGGAAACGATCAGCAACCTCGTGAAGTTGGTGAAGAACAAACGACCAGAATTGATGCTGCTGACCGACGATGTGTATGGAACATTTGTCGACGATTTCCGGTCCTTGCTCGGCGAGCTTCCGCACAACACGATCGGGGTCTACTCCTATTCCAAATACTTCGGTGCCACCGGCTGGAGACTTGGCGTCATTGCCATTCATGAGGACAACATCTTCGACAAGATGATTGCCAAGCTGCCGGATGCTCACGTGAAGGCCCTGGACAAGCGTTACGGCCCGCTGACGCTTGAGCCGCGCAAGATGAAATTCATCGATCGCATCGTGGCCGACAGTCGAGACGTGGGTCTCAACCATACTGCCGGGCTATCCCTTCCGCAGCAGGTGATGATGAGCATGTTCTCGCTCTGCGAGTTGATGGATGCAAAGAAGGACTATCAAAAGGCCTGCAAGGAGATCGTTCACAAGCGCGCCTGGTCCATGATCGAGAGTATGGGGCTTGAGCTCACCCCTAATCCCAACTACGACGCCTACTACGGGCTGATCGACTTCGAGTTCTGGGCGCGCAAGAACATCGGCGACGAAGCGGTCGACTACCTGAAGGAGCATATTCACCCGCTCGACCTCGCATTCCGTTTGGCCGAGGATCACGGAATAGTGCTCCTCAACGGTGGCGGCTTCGAGGCCCCCAACTGGTCGCTGCGCGTGTCCTTGGCGAATCTGCCTGACGAAGCATACGAAGACATCGGACGCGGCGTCCGAACCGTCGCGCGCGGTTACCGAGACGCATACGAGGCGTCCAAGACTGCGCATGTCAAGGAAGCGGCAGAATAGTCATGCGGAGTGCGACGGTCCATGAGTTGGATTGGTCATGTTGCGGCGAGTGCGCCCGAGATTTTCATCTTCCTGGCGGTGGCCATTGGGACATTGCTCGGGCGCGTTCGCATCAACGGGTTCTCTCTTGGCGTTCCCGCCTGCATTTTGGTCATCGCCGTCGTACTAGGCCAGGTTGGGGCCATCGTCATCCCACCGCTGCTCAAGTCGATCCTGTTCGGCCTGTTTGTGTACACGATCGGCTATCGCTCCGGCCCGGAGTTCTTTGCCTCGCTGAGTCTCCAGACGCTTTCGCAGGTCGCGCTGGCGCTTGTGATGGGAACGTGTGGGCTCATCGCTATTCTCATCATTGCCTACACGCTGCATCTTGGTCCAGGCACCGCCGCAGGTCTCGGCGCCGGCAGTCTGACGCAGACATCGATGATGGGCACCGCGTCGGGTGCATTGGAGCAGCTTGGCCTCTCGGCCGACGAGCTGAAGCTGCAGCAGGCCAATATCGCAGCAGGTTACGCGGTCACTTACATTTTGGGCTATATCCTGGTCTTGCTCTTTGTCCCCTTTGTCGCGCCGCGGCTGATGGGCGTCAGCCTCAAAGAGGAAGCGGCAAAACTCGAGGCTGCCCTATTGGGCGGCGCGCGGGCTAAGCCAGGGAATCTGCTCTACAAGAAATTTCAGGCCCGCGCATATCAGGTATTGAAGGGTACCGGCCGAACGGTAAACGAAATCGAGGTCCAAGTCGGCCGGCGCGCGGTTGTCGAGCGAATTCTCCGGCACGGCGAAGACATAGAGCTCCGCGCTGATACAAGGCTGCAAGCAGGCGACGAGATCCTGCTTGCCGGGCCTTCGGCGGTGATCGTTGCGGCTGCGTCGCTGATCGGTCCGGAGATCGAGGGCGAGCACGTCATGCGTTCGGTCCCCGGTGAGGTGGTCGACGTATACGTAACGGCGCGCGACCTGCACGGCCGGACATTGAGCAAGATTGTCGATCGGTTCGGCGATGCAACCCGTGGCGTCTTCTTGCGCGCATTGACGCGCCGCGGCCAGGATGTGCCGGTGACGCCAGGGACGCAAATCTATGTGGGCGACGTCATGACGCTTGTCGCTCTCAACGAGGATCTGAAGCGAGTCGTGCCGAAAGTCGGGCAGCCCTTGCGTACGAGCGACCGAACCGACATTGCATTTCTCGCCACCGGTCTGGCGATCGGATTGCTGGTGGGACTGCTCGGCCTCACGATCGGCTCGGTGCCACTGACACTGGGCGGGGGCGGTGGTGCGCTAATCGCCGGGCTGGTCTGCGGTTGGTTGCGCTCGCGCAGGCCGACAATGGGAGCATTCCCGCCGCAGGCGCAGCAAGCGCTCGGCGATCTAGGCCTTGGCGGCTTTATCGCCTCCATCGGCCTCGCCAGTGGGCCGGCCGCTTTAGCCGCGGTCCAGGCGCATGGGCTGCTGTTGCTGGGCGTGGGCGTGATCGTCACTTTGACGCCCATGATCATCGGGACGCTATTTGCGCATCGCGTTCTGCGCATGAACCCGGTGATCGTGTGTGGCGCTCTTGCCGGCGCAATGACCGTCGACGCTGCCGTAGCCAGCTCATGTGAGGTTGCGGAGAGCCAGACCCCCGTTCTTGGCGTGGCGGTGCCCTACGCCGTCGCCAACGTCGTCTTGACGGTGCTCGGACCGATCATTGTGGGTTTGACCTTTGTCGGTTGAGCCAGCGAGTAGCCTAAGGAGGGAGCCGATCCGCAGACTGGTGACGTTCGACCAATCCCTATTTCTTTGCCGGACTCTCTATTGGGGGCCGGAACAGAACGGTGTAGTCGACGATGAAACGAAACTCCGGCTGCGTCGAGCGCACGTTGCCATCCTGCCAGACATTCGCATATTGCGTCTTCACCCGGAGGCCTTTCAGAGGTCCTTCCGACGGACGGTATTGGATCCAGAGGTCCAACTCACTTCGATCGGGTATTGCAAAATTGGTCACGGGGTCGAGCGCGCCCCAGCCCTGCGTGTACCAGGCCCCCGTGCTCAGCCCGGAAAGACCAGCGTCCTTGAAGGCATAGCCGAAATCATAGGCGACGCTGCCGCCAAAGGCCTTTTCGCCAGCGTTGTCGAACGACACCTGCTGCATGTCGGTATAGTTCGGCTTGGTGCCGAACGGCGAGAAGATCTTGGACTCATCGCCGGTGATCGAGCCTGCGACGAACAAGGTCCACCCGGCATATGTCATCTGTACTTTTGCGGAAGCCTGATAGGTGTTGAAAGAACTTCCGGTGAGCAGCTCGCTGCCCACGCTTCGTTGGGTGATGATGTTCGCACCCATGCTCCACTTTGGAGCGTCCTTCGGCAGTTGGAAAACGTACTCTGCTTGCGAGAACCCCGTATTGACGAAGTCGCTCAAGTAGTAGTCCATGAATATGGTGGAGAACCCGGCGAATGGCCGAATTTTGATCATCCCGAACGGAGTGCCACGGTTGACGACATCTCCGCCCACGATCGCATCCGACATCGAGATAAAGTCGTTCGAATCCCGCTGCTTGATGTTCCAGAGATAACCGAACGCATAATCATAGTTTCGATCCTTGTCCGGAAGCGTGACCAGAGTGGCACCCTCGAACGTGTTCGGCACCATACGATTATCTTGCGGATTGATGAGAGGGGTGTCGATCAGCTGGCGACCGCCGCGAATTTCCTGATCGACGATCTGGATACGCCCGTAGATCTGACCAAGCATGCCGAGCGAATCTTGGTTGGGGTTAAGCAGCCTGGTGCCCCCTTCGTCTGGCGGAGCAAAAATCGGCTGGGACGTATAGTAGGCTGCATGCACCCCGAACACGTCACCGATAAGGCCCGATCGAAATGCTATCCAGCCTCCGCCCGCCCAAGCCTGCGACCTTGACCCGTCAAAGTTGTCGCGCGTCAGATAATACGTGCGGGCAACAAACTGCAGCAGGGACTCGCGAAAGAACGCCGGCGTATCGCTTGGAAAGCGCCAATAGAACTCGCTCATATACGGCTGGGACGGAAATTTCTTCAGAGTCCAACTTTGGCGCTCCTCATCTGCAATTTCCTCGCGCGAAGGAGGCAAAAGTTGCGAATTGGAACCTTGCGCGTAGGCTTGCGTGGCCATTCCGACCGGTCCCACGCTAGCTCCGATCCAACCAGCAACGATGACCCTTCTCACAAGTTGCCTTTGTCGACGAGATCGAACCGGCGCGTTTCGCCCCAACTCGAATGACCGCATGTTGTCCCCCTCCGCGCTTCTTACAACGCGCCCCTCCCACTAGTGGCCACTGTTGACAAAGTTCTTGCATTCTTAACTGTTGTTCTGCGTTAGCCCGCATCCAACGCGGTCAGCAGAGCAATACGCTGGGACTCAACTCCCCAGTTCAACGCGAAAGATTCTCCCGACCTACAATCGATCCGGTTTCGATGCTGAGCGAAAGCCACACCAAGCGATGCCCGCCGCACTCGGTGCGAAGCGACGAGCCCACAGCCAAAAAAACAAAAAAGCGAAAAGGCGAAAAGGCGAAAAGGCGAATCAACCTGCGCCTGCGTTCAGTCAAACACTGCTGCCGATGGCGAAGCGGTGCCCTGGTAAGTGTACACAACTTAAAATGCAAGCCGGATTTGGGCTCACTTGAATAGGCGTCAATGTTGCAAGCTCTAGCGCAAAGCTTCTCTTAGGAGACCACTGATCCCTCGTCAGCGTATCTGCTCGACGGTCGGAATGATTGTTGGCTTGGCCTCGAAATCCCGCGCACACTGCTCGTCATCGCCGATAAGGTGATCGAATAGTGCGGTCGGTTTGAGTCAATCGCGTCGTGCACCCGACGCTTCTGCATTGCCCACAACTCCGGACGTATTGCGGCATGGCAGCGAACCGACGCGATGCGCCAATTCAGAACTGCAGCGTTCCGGACGATGCCCTATCGTGTGTTTCGCGTGAGCGATTTATGCGACCTCGCGGATGCAGTCGATGAAGAGCCGCGCCATCGTCGCTCGGGGGCGGTCGCGGACAGAAAAGAACGGCGGAGAACAGAGCGTTGGTGCCCAGGGAGGGGTTTAGCCAGAACTACACCAAGCCATTGGTCATATTTGTTTGATCGAAGTGAATTGGAGATTGATATGTCCGTTTTGGACAACCGCAACCTTGAGCCGGGTAATGTGGCGATGACCTCGACCGAACGATCGCGAATAACCCGCGAGCGGCGAAGGCGCGGCCTTCGACTTGTGCCCGTTGAAATCCTGAATGGCGAGGTCAACTGGCTGGTTGACGTTGGCCTATTGCCGACCTCTGAGCGCGATGACCCGCGCAAGATAGGTAGGGCAATCGAGAGACTGCTAGAGCGATCGACATGCAAATCGAATTAGTGCGACGCGCTGCAACAAGATTCGCCCATTGATGCAACGCCGCTGCATTCAGTGGTAGCCAGGATCGCAGAATAGCTGCAATCCGGACTTTCAGAGGATTTCGATTACCTATGGCTCGTTCCCGTGGCAGACCCAGAGAAATCGTCGAATGCGTGCCAAGCATCGACATCGGAGCCCTGCGGCGCGCGGGCATCTTTGCCATCCCAGAGAAAAAGGCGCTTCGGGCCTGGACGGTCGACGCCGATATCGTGGATCTCGCGCCAATCGTTTGGGATGGCCGGCGGCTTGCGCTCCGGAACCAGTTCATTGAGATCGAGCGGGAGCCCTGCCCTTTTGGAGGCGAGCGATATTACTTTTCCTGCTACTGCCACCGCCGGGTAACGAAGCTGTATTCGGCCAACGATGGCCCGTGGCGCTGTCGCCATTGCTATGGATTGACCTACCGAACTTGCCAGGAAGCTCCGCGCGATCGATATCGCTCGAAGGCGCAACGCATTCGCGAGAGCCTCGGGGGAGGTCCGAACTTGTTGGATGATTTTCCACCTAGACCTCGCAGCATGCACCGGAAACGCTATGAAGGATTGAAGGCTCGCCACAGCGAGGCAGCTAACCGGGCAACGACGTTGCTAGCATCGTTGGTCTTCGGTCTCAATAAACGGCCTGGTAGCTCCGGATAGCCCGCTAACCACGAGGTCAATGCGAACTATGGGACTAAAACTTATGGACTTCCGCCTATATACTGGCAAGAAGTACGAGCAGATCGCCAAGCGCCTTAAACAGCGTATCACTGGCCCTCACCGCGCCGCTACAAGTCCTCCCGGATCGCGACCAGTCGCGCAGGTCATCGCTGATGTCGTATGCTTCCGCTACCTGAGCTTCGGCGGTCTCAGACTCCGGCGCCATAGTGTAGTCGATGAACTTGGCTGGGGTGGCTGTGATGAGAGAGACGCGCAACCGGATGAGGTGATCGCGTGGTGTGGTCTTTTTGGCTCACCAGGGGACGCCGATAACCCAGGCGACCAACAGGATCGTGAGCGTGGCGCCAGCGCCAAGCTCTGAGATAGCCGCGAGCGCGTTGAGCATCACATCACCTCCACCGGCACGAACAACTCTGGCCCCTCGGGCTTTCTCAATGAGCGCACAAGCAGCACCACGTCGGCGCGGACGATGGTCGGCCGCTCAAGCACCTCCGTCTGAAACGCGAGCGCGGCGGCCAGGCTCTTGTAGGCGTGTTGGCTAAGCGGTCGAGAATGCCCGTCCAGGTCTGTGGCCCACACGAAGACGCGGAAGCAGTGATCGGGATGCGAGGTCATGGCTCACCGCCCCAAGTACCCCGGCCGCGCGCAAATGAAAACGCCCTGGCGATGGCGATTGTCGCGGCCCACAACCGGCCCCCGCCCGCGCGAAGGCCCAGCCTCACGATGCGACTTGTCGGTAACTTCCTACTGCGACCTCAGCGCCCCCATAAATTTCTGGCAAATGGTTAATCGCGGAACCAGTGGACATCAGTTTAGTTCTACCGCAACAGCTTGCGGGGGGTTCTTTGCCAAGTTCTGACTATCACCGCAGACAGGCGGCCATTCTAACTCGCTTGGCTAATTCAACCCGCGATCCTGATACGGCCGCAGCGCTCCTTGTGCTGGCCGCCGAGCACTTGGCCCTGGCAGAGCGCGAACGGCCGACCCAGCACCAACAGCAAATCCACGGCGATGGGCCGGCTGAGTGAACCGCACACGTTTTCAATCCCGACTGCGAGCGAGACCCGCGCATTCGTCAATCCTCGCGCCCGCGACCAGCCGTTCCCGATCGAGGGAACGCCTGAGACCAACAATGGTTGAACCTGAATAAACGCAAAACCGGAGGTTCCCGTGAAGATGAAGATATTGGTTGTGGCTGCGACGCTCGCGATGCTCGTCACAACGGATGCGCTTGCCAGATCGCGCGGCACCCATCGCTCCCATCATTCGTGGTGGGCATCTGGCCATGCTTATGCGTGGGCGCCTTCCCATAGTCGTCGGTCGCATCGGTCAAGAAACGTATATGACACATCTGGCTTCTTTGTCGGCCGCGACCCGGACCCTGACGTTCGTGCCCAATTGGCGCACGACCCAGAATCCGGAGTGGCACGATCAACTCGAATGCGCCGAAGGTGATTGAGCAAATCCAAAGTGCCCTAGGGCATCCCGCTTTGAAGTTTCCAAGCTGTCAACGGCGCAACGTGCGGGCGCCTGTTGCATCGGCGACGAGCGACGGCCTGATGGCGATCCGTGGCGATCTGTGACACCAATGGAACCCGCCGGGTCGCTTCGGTGTTTGTTACGGCGCGGGCATACAGCACCGCCGGAGTTTTCGATTATGGGCAGCGTCAAGGACAAAGCAGCGGGCATGGCCGATCAAGCAATCGGCAAAGCCAAACAGGCGGTAGGCAAGGCGGTCGGAAATGATCGGCTGGTCGTGAAGGGCGCCGCGCAAGAAGCCGAGGGCAAGGCGCGGAAGACTGTTGGCGACGCCAAGTCGGCCGTCAAGCAGGGCGTAAACAAGGCCGCTGGCAAGATCAATCACAATCTATAAGGCCAGGTGCTACACTCATCTAAGCAAAAGGTCGGGCCCCTGCCGGCCTTCATGAGCAGGAGCCGACGTGTAGGCACACGCGCTGTATCCTAGCCTGTGGACAGGGCCGTCCGGACAATCGGGCGGTCCTTTTTTACTGTCTATAGCCCCTTATGATCGGCTGGCGCGATCGTCTGGGTATGGCTGGAACGTCTTGTTGATCTCATCAAACTCTGGGTCACCCATAAAGATGGCACCCCAGTCATCAAACGCCCTTTCATCATCGAGTAGACGAACAGCTAGGCTGTTCGCATAGTCGGCGATGGTGTCGAGTGCTTCCGTCGCCTTCCCGAGCTTCCATTTGTCAAGTCCCACATCCTCGCCGATCTGATCGGCTGACCAGGCTGATCGTAAGCCGGCTGCGATGTGATGGATGGCTGCCAGTTCGCGGAAGTCGCTGATGTCCTTTTCCTCAAGACACCGCTCTACGCATTTCATCGCCCAAGCATTGCCCGATACCTTGGCAGAAGTGGCCGCCTTGTCGACGCGCTGCTTGAGTGACGCCGGCACCCGGATGTAGATGGTGGCGCCCTGTTCGGGCTCGGCTGTAGCTTCTGGCGGGTCCTCAAAAGGGTTCGCATACACCTCAACCTCGCCTTCCATCATCCACTGTTGAGCTTCCTTGGCGCTCATCGGGATGACCTCGTTGCGCTCCCGTGTTTGGGTCTCCCCCAGCGCCTCGATCCAGACTTGCTTGGTGACAAACTTGGCGAGGAAGAAGGCGCCTCCTCGGGTCTGATACAGAACCCCGGTCACCTCATCGTTCTTGTCGTCATCCCAGATCGACTGGGGCAAGCGTGTGGCGGTCTCAGTGTTGTAGGTATCGAACAGATTGGCCACAATCGGCTGCGTGAACGCGACCCTGCTCCTCTACCGTCACGGCGTCGGGAGCCATCGTAGACAGCAAAAAAGCGCGGCGGGGTCACCACCGGGACGGAACCTGCTATCGATATTCTGATTTATGTGGGCAGTACCGAGGGGCGCGTGCCATGACGCAAATATCCCAATCCAGCCCACCATCGCCTGTGCGAATGCCCGTGTGCCCTTCGTGTATCAAACCCATGCGCTTACGCAGCGGCGCACGCGACAAGACATATGCCAATCTTCGTCACGTGATGTTCGTCTGCGATAATTGCGGGCGGGCGAGCGACCAAGTTCTCGCCGACCATAACTAAGAAGCCCTGCCTCTGCCCGCCGGCCGCCGCTACCAATCTTCGCGGATCGCGATCAGCCGATTTCGCAGTTTGTCGCCAATCCCGTGCGCTTCCGCCACCTGCCTCTCGGCCGTCTCAGCGTCAGGGGCGAGCGTGAAGTCGATGAACTTGGCCGGCGTGCCGGTGATCAGGCTGACGCGCCAGCCGATGAGGTGCTCGCGCGGTTTGGTTTTCTTGGCCTTGGCCATACGCTCGCTCTGAGTCCCACCAGGCCATCTCGGTGAGATCCCTTCAAACGCCGCGCCTCTAAAGTAGTGATCCGACCCCTTGCAGTCTAGCCGCGCGTTGTTGCAGATGAGACCGCTGGCGGGCGCCTGATCGCAACCATTGAGAGCGAGGCACCCATGACTCAATACTGGATCGAGCAGCTTTCGTTTGCCGTTGAGGTCTTCGATGAGGGCAGCGGCAACCTAATTGAAGTGCTGGCTCGCCTACACGATCTGGACCCGGCAAGGGCCGCATATAAAGAGTGCCGGCGGAAGTACCCGGCCAAGCTGATCATGCTCTGCCAGGGCGGGCGAATTCTAGGGCGCAGCGACCGCGAATGACCGAAAGGGATTCGGCCATTCTCGCCTACCTCAATATGGGAGGCTGATCTGCATTCCATCCTGATCACCTCGCCTTGGCTTCGACGTTGTCACTTAAACTAAGCCGCCAGTTTCTGCGTAAGGGTGGTGCGTATGAGTAAAACCTATCGCGACAGCAAGCATTACAGGGAGCGCGCGGATGAGTGTCGCGCGCTTGCAGAAGTACTCCTGTCTGTCGAACTGCGCGACAAAATGCTCGAGCTCGCGACTGATTACGAGGACATGGCCGATAGCGTGGACAATCTCACCCGTGATGAGCCCAAAGTGCAAACGCTGCGATGATGCGCGCTGGGTGTGTGAGACACACAGCGATCTGCCTTGGGGGATCTCTGACCGGGCATGCCAATGCGGGGCGCCTGGGATGCCCTGCATGATGTGGATAATCGATTGAAGACGATTTTTGACGCCTGCGTATGGCCCAAGGGACCGAACGAATTGGGGGGCGGGACCACGCAAGGAATGCAACGGCCCACATCAGACGAAGACCCATTTTTTGTCGTTATGAACGACGGGTCAAGTTGAAAATTGCGAAGCGGTTTCAATCGGTTCGGGATTTTGTGGAAGCTCGGGGTACGGACGGGGTACGCGGGCGCTTCGTTGGCGGTTTCTGCGGGGATAAGATACGTTGAAGCGAGAGAAGGAGACCTAAGATCAGCAATACTCCGATTATGTCTTGCAGCTTATCGAACATTGTCGGCTCCTAATGCTCCGTCGGCGCCTCGCAGCCAGTGATGGCTTGCCAAAAGATCAACTGACATCGTGCACAGACACCATCGATTGGTATCTCAACCTAATCGGTTGAGAAATGCCCTTGTCGTCGCTGGGCTCGCTCGGCCGCTGGCCCTTGGCCACAGACGATACAGTTGTCATCCGGGACATCGTCCATCGCTGCGCTCCCCGAAAACGTTGGAGGGACAGTCAGCGGCGCTGTCCCTCCATTGCCGCTGCCAAGCGGATGGGCAGCGGCCGAAGATCGGCAGATGGCGACGGTGGTGGAGATTTGCAATCAGTTTCTTTTGGATAGCGCGAGCGAGGCCACAACGATTAATTGACTTCCAGGTGGTGCGCTGATGGCCTTTTGCGCAAAGCGATTCGCGCGGGCCAAGAGACATGAGCAAGTATCGTCACAACCACTATGTGCCTATTTGGTACCAGGAGCGCTTTATGCTTCCTGGACAAACACGCTATTGGCGGCTCGATCTCAATCCGGATGTTGTCTGGAAGCAGAAGAAACGAAACGACTTACATGAGTGGAGCCCGAAGAAGGTTTTCGCGCAAGACGACCTCTACACGACACGGTGGGGCAACCTAATCATCACGGATATCGAGCGTTTCTTTTTTGGAAAGCTGGACAACATTGCGCCAGAAGCGGTGACTTTTTTTTCAAACTTCAACTTCGAGTCTTGTGAGGAGAACTACTTTGACGATTTTATCACGTACATGAGCGTTCAAAAACTCAGAACGCCAAAGGGGCTAGCGGCGTTCGCAGCGCTCGCAAAGAGCTACAACCGGAATGCCACGCTCATTCTGTTACAAGAGTTGAGAAGGCTATACTGCGCGACCTGGACTGAGTGCGTGTGGCAGATCGCAGAAGCGACCAATTCCCCGACAAAATTCATCATCTCTGATCATCCAGTGACCGTCTACAACAGGGCGTGTCCGCCGTTGTCAAAATATTGCCGCTTCGGAGGCGATCCGGACATTCGCCTCAACGCGACACACACATACTTTCCTCTCTCGCTCGACAAGGTTTTGATCTTGACAAACCTCAGTTGGGTCCGGAACCCATATCAGAGCGAACTCAATGTGCGGCCCAATCCGAAATACCTTCGAGACACGATGTTCAACATGACGGCGATCCAGACCGGACGGATGTTGACTGAGGATGAGGTACTTCTGATCAACAGCATTACAAAGCGCCGAGCGCACCGGTACATCGCGGCGGCGGAGAAGGAATGGCTATATCCCGAAAAGCGAGCATCTACGGATCATTGGAAAAAGTTCGGCGCTGGCTGGCTCTTGATGCCTGAGCCTCGGTTCGTCACCATGGGTGGCCAAATTGTCGTAGGATTCAATGGGGGTGGAGGCGCATCATTCAGCGAATATGGACATCGCCCTTGGCAGAAAGGCTACAAGGACAAAGATCGAGAAAAGAAAGAATGGAAAACTCTTGAACGGTTTCAGGCGGAATGGGCCATGAAGTTTGGCCCAAAGTACGTGGCCAATAATACGGACCTTGGCCGCTCTCGCCTGCAAGAAGATAGTGATGAAATGACTGAAGAGTACAGGGAGATTGTTAGGAAGCATCGCACAAAACGGGAAGCTTAGTAATAATCCTCCCGCCTTGCAACAATCCTATCCCGCAAGGCATCCGCTACATTGAATTCCTTCGCAGCCGCCTTGATTGCCTCAGCTTCGTTGGTCGCAAAGACCTGACCGAGATATTTTGCTGGGGTAGCCTTGATTAAGCTGATGCTCCACCGAACCTGGTGGTCACGAGGCTTCGACTTTTTGGCTTTGGCCATTGCACATCCCGAGTGTCCGTGCCAACGGACACTCGCTAGGTGGGGACAGAGATCGATCTCTGGCCAAACTAGTTGCGCTGTGTACGGCAGACCTTCTGGCCGACGCCGTTGATCTCGCACTTCTTCTCGCCTTGCTTGGGCTTGTGCACGGTTACCATATTCGGATTCTGGTGACGCCCACGCCCGGCATAGGCGTCTGAAACTGCGCTTGCCGCGAACGCAACGGCAAGCGAACTAACAAACAATGTAACATGCAATTTCATAGCGAGACTCCTCTAATCGCCGGGGGCCTCAAAGCCGCAAAATAGGTATATTCCCTGGTACCCTTATTGTCCACGGCTCTTATAGCTCAGCCCAAGCTCCTCCGCCTTGCGCCGGACTTCGTCAATGGTTCCTGAACGGCAGAGATGCGGTGCAGTGTCCTCGATTGTGCTTCCAGAGGCGAGGGCGGCTGCCAGGTCCCGAACGTCCATGCCGGTCCACGGATTGCCGTCGTAGATGTCGGTCATGGGCTGGATATGATGACTGTCTATTGACAGGGCCAGGTCTCGGCCATGGCGTCAATGAACACATGCATTGCTGGCGATTGAAGTTTCTCAGGATGCGCAGCTAGGTGTGAACAGAAGGCTCTCTCTATTACCTCGTTATTGACCGTTCGGGGAACACAAAACCCAAGCCGCGTTCGCGCGGTCACTTCGGCTTTATCAAGGTCAGGTTCACGATTTTCGACGATCCGCAGCTGCCAGGCCATTACTGCAGCACTGCGGTTTATCTGATCGAGTGCACCCCCGAACGTAGAATATCATCATTGCTTGTTCAGCTGGTTGTTGTGACTGGCAAAGCTTGTGCAGAGCTTCTGCGCGTAGATATGTGTATGCTGTTGCGGGTGTTGCAAGGACGATGGCGATTAGTGCCCCAATTGTGTGTCGCTTCCACATGAGTATCTTCATTTTAGAGCCAACTCCGAAATCGTCTCTGACGCCCAGTGTAACAATCCTATTCCGCAAGGCTTCCCCAAAATCCGACGGCTCAGCTTCAATCCTCTGCCAGCCAGTCTTCTTTGGCTCCAAGCAGCTGTCCAGTCTTGGTGTTGACGATGTGCACTGAGTCGCAAGCAATACATCGGACCGATTGATAGATTGTGGTGGCGTCCTCAGCGTATGGCAGGTCAGGGAAGGAGGCCTGGACCTGAAGCTCCACAGTCGGACATTTGAAGACAGCTGTTGGCATGAAGAAAATCTATTGGCGGGGAGCTTCGCCGCCCGAAACTTCACACCCACCAATAATCGACGAGCCACACAAGGCCAAGAACGATCGAAGCGACAAGGCAG